>Ga0315289_10006783_pt1 | contig 16794 bp, 10 predicted proteins | sample YL17G11_40_MG_FD_203452 | JGI IMG/M metagenome (GOLD analysis project Ga0315289, IMG submission 203452) | Sediment microbial communities from Yellowstone Lake, YNP, Wyoming, USA - YL17G11_40 | ecosystem: Environmental > Aquatic > Freshwater > Lake > Sediment | place: USA: Wyoming | collected... | reverse complement strand
TAATTCGCCGAGTACATACCCTGAAAGTATGCCAGGTTCCTTGGCTCAGCGGCGACATCCGCAAACTTACACATGATCGACACCCAGGACTGTGAACCGATAACTGCCTGGGGGCTAGCAGATACGCCATGGTCTAAGGCAATCGACTGGAGCTGCAAGACTTTCCCCGCGACCAACCATGTCCCTTGCACAATGACTGCCTTTTGGTTGAGACTCATCGGTCCACTCATAGAGGTCAATGAATCCTCACTAAAGACCAGCTGGATGGCATCATGCTGGGTGGTTGAGAGGAAATAAGAGGTCCGGGTTTGGCCAGATCCTGCAGTGCCATCCCCCCAGAGGATGTTGAATGTCCCCTCCAATATTACCGGTGAAGCAGCCTGCCCAATCTGAAAATACCCCCCTTGGACCAACAACATCAAGACAGCAATGATATTAAATACAATGAATAACCGTCTCAGTATCATGCATCTCTCCTCAACTTATTATGAGTACTTACGGGTCCGTCTAAGATTATAACCTGAGAACCTATTCGTCAATCTCAAATTAAGCACCTTTTTTTCGAGCTTGATGAATATTGAAAAAGTTGTATGAAAAACCCCCTTGGAAAATCTTCCAAGGGGGTTAGGGGCTTATATATAACAACAAATCTCAGAATTCTCGCTTCGGCTTTTTTATGCTGACCACCAGCAATGGGATCAGGATAAGTGGTATCAATCCTGCGCCACAAATACCTGATGGCTGGTTGGGAGGTACCTGGGTTGGGGTTTGACCAGGCCTGATCGGTGAAACTGGTGTGGTGGTAGGTACATCCGGGCTAGAAGGCGTGGAGATCGGCGTGTTGCTCACATGCTGGACCGCGGTATTGCTGGGTACCACTTCATACACCACACTATCGGAGATGGCGATGACCTGCTCTCCCAGGGAGAATGCATCTGCCAGCTCAGGATTACCCGCAACCAAAGTAAAGTAATCTGGCGAGAGAAATTCTATCTGCGTGGCATTCATCGTGTCAGGATCGAAGGCGGTGTCGATCCATTTACCATCCGATAGCACAAAAGTATGCGAGCCCAGCACACGAACGGTAGTGGAGGCTTCCCCTTTCAGCTCCGGCGCACTACCCGCACCCTGCATCGCACCTGCATCCGCAGCAGACTGGACAGCCGCCTGACCGGCTGGCGCTGCAGTAGGCATTGCCTGTATTTGCCCGAAGGTCTCATTTGCCAGGCGCTGCTGTTCAGCTTCACCCAATGGAACCTTATCAGTCACCAGATAAGAGGTATACGGGGTGACGATACCATAGCGGATGCTTAATCGCACTATCTGATCAATGATTTCCTGGTTGGCACCTTGCAGGCGGATCTCATTCAAAAGGTAGCCTATCTTGCGCGTCGCCCACAATCGCGGAATGGACGCCTGCAAGGAATTGGTGGATGACTTCTCTTCGAATACCTGGTCGGAGAAAGTGAAGGTCTGAGATTCACCATTCACCTCACCAGTAAGGTGAATATCCGTTGAACCTCCCCCCTTGTACCGGCCTAACAAGATCACCTGGGAGCCAGCAAACAAGTCAGGCAACGGGTATGGGTAAAGGTCATAGGTGGATACATCCTCAAAACTTAAATCCAGGCTGGTGAGCACCGGGGTGCTGATGCCGTTATAAAATGACGAAAGAATCTCATCCAAATTCATTCCCGGCTGGACGTAAGAGGAGCGTCCATGGTGATCCTGGGTGAGTGTATCCAACAGGATGGTATCCACGTCATAACCTACACCAAAAGCAAATAGGCGTAGATTATCAGGTGCACTGGCAGAAAAATTGGAAAGGATGGATTGGCTGTCCGTCACGCCTTCGGTGGGTAATCCATCCGTCAAGAAAATCAGGTAAGTGGAACGTTCGGGATCCATCATCGCGGCAGCTTCAAGCAAAGCACGATTGATATCAGTTGACCCTTCTGCGCGTAAGCCATCCAGCCAAGCACGGGCTTCTGAGGCTTCGGAAGCAGGTCTCAACCCGCTGGCATACATCTGGATACCTGTGCTGAAGGAGATGATATTGAATCGATCCTCACTATTGAGGTTCTCTAAAATATAGCGGGTTGACTGCTGTGCCTGTTGGAATTTCTCCCCATCCATGCTCCCAGAACGATCGAGTACCAATAGCAAATCTTTGGGGATGACCTGGTCAATGGTGTTGATCCGCGGGGCAAGCAGTACGAGAAAGAAGCCATCAGGATCGTTGCTATCGGTTGGATCACGATAGGTCAATAAGTGGAAGGCTTCTGTTTCTCCCAGTGAATAGTACAAGGCAAAATCGATATTTGGAAGCACATTGGCAGCCTCGTACCCCACTTTCACGTGATGATCGCTATCCCGGCTCACCCCCACCTCATGGCTGGGTGAATATACTGCCCGAATAGGTGTGCTGGATTGAATATCGACACTGATAGTGACCGATTCGATCGGCAATGCAGAAAATTGCTCGGTATTAAGTGGGTAAATATAACTCACCAGTCCCCCTTCCGCCGGAAGAGCCTGGGTGTACTCCAGCTCAATCCTACGCTCACCTTGCGGTGCGATGGGGAAAATGCGTGCCTGGACGGCACCTCGCCCAATATATTCGAGCAACGCTGGGTCACGCATGCTGGCAACGATCTGCTCGTAGGTTTGGCGAGCCTGGGCTGCATCCAGCACCTGCCCTTCCACAGGTTTCCCATCCACCCACAAGGTGAAACCACTGACCGCGGCATCATCCGGAATGGGAAAAATATACATGCCTTCGATGGTCCAATCATTTGGGTTATAAAATACCTGATCCACATGGGTGACAGCCAGCTGGTCCTGTATCGAAACTGTTACGTGATGGTAGCGGATCACAAGCTGGTCCATTGGGATCAGCACCGGTGGGCACGGACCCGGGTCGCACGGAGGTGGGTCTGGGATGATCATACCGTCTGCGAATGCCGAAGTTGGCAAAGCTAATGTCGAGATCAAGATAACGAGTAAACTGGTGCTGAGCAGAATGGACCTGGTTTTCATAATCGCCTCCCGAACTATCAGTTTTTAATGCCGCCTAAACACAGGCTGATTGTTTGCGCATAAGACGGCAATAAACTGTAAAAAGTTCCGGTGGTATAATCATTTTCTTGATTGGGAGACTTATAGAACCAAAATGGCATTGGAATTAGTAGATAAACTGGCTGGTATTGAACAGCGCTACAAAGAGCTGGACCGGCTCTTTATGGAAGTCGGTGACGACTACCAGCGTGCAGCTGAGCTGAATAAAGAACGCATCGATCTTGAGCCTATCGTCAGTAAAGCGGGTGATTACCGGCAGGTTCTTGAAAGAATGGATGATGCTCGTTCCTTGCTTGAAGGCGATGATCTCGATATGCGCATGCTAGCAGAAGCAGAAATACTGGACCTGGAACCGCAGATCGATCAATTGGAACGCGAGATCAAAAGCATGCTGTTACCCAAAGACCCACGTGATGAGCGCAATGTGATCATGGAAATCCGGGCGGGAACGGGCGGTGATGAAGCAGCCATCTTTGCGGCGGACCTGTTCCGGCTTTATTCCCATTATGCTGAGTCTCGTAAGTGGTCGATTGAAATACTGTCATCGAGTGAGATTGGCATTGGTGGTTTCAAAGAAGTCATTTTCCTGGTCAAAGGCAGGGGAGCGTATTCGCGCCTGAAATACGAATCTGGCGTTCACCGCGTGCAGCGTGTACCCGTGACGGAATCTCAGGGTCGAATTCACACCTCCACCGCCACGGTGGCAGTGCTGGCGGAAGTCGACGAAGTTGAGATCAATATCCCTGAATCCGACATTCGTATGGATGTGTACCGTTCTGCCGGGGCGGGTGGCCAAAACGTGCAAAAGAATGCTACCGCGGTCCGCATCACCCACATCCCCACCGGGCTTGTCGTCGCCTGCCAGGATGAACGCTCGCAGCTACAGAATCGCTTACGCGCCATGAGTATTTTACGGGCTCGCTTATACGAGATGGAGGAAGAAAAACGGCGTGCCGAGATTGATGCTAATCGCCGGTTGCAGGTCGGAACGGGTGAACGCTCTGAAAAAATCCGCACGTACAACTATCCACAATCGCGTGTGACCGATCACCGCCTCAACCTTTCTACCTATAATCTGACCGGCTTTATGACCGGAGCACTGTTGGACGATTTTATCGATGAGCTGGCTACCCGGGATGAAGCCGTCAGGCTTTCTAGCCTTGGTGTAGAGGCTGTCACTGAGCGCGGTGGTTGATTTAGTTTCGAAAGTTAATAGTTCAGTACATAAAGCGTGGGGTTACCGATTTCACATCTCGAGAATGTAATTTATTGTTTAGCTCGTTTTATTTCTTATGGAAATAACCATACAGGAATTACTACCTCAACTCAGCCTACAGCTTCACCAGTTCAGCGAAACAGCCACCCTGGATGCACAAGTTTTGTTGGCTCATACCCTTGAAAAACCTCGCACCTGGATATTGGCTCATCCTGAAGCTCCTTTAAATACTACTCAATACAATAAAATTATCCGGGCTGCGAATCGGATGGAGCACGGTGAGCCATTGCCTTACGTCATTGGGCATTGGGAGTTCTACGGATTGGATTTTAATCTGACTCCATCTGTGCTCATCCCCCGCCCTGAGACTGAGCTTTTGGTCGAACAAGGCATAAAATGGTTGCGTCTCCATCCGCCTCAACATAAAGTTGTAGACGTGGGCACCGGCTCGGGGTGTATCGGGATCGCAATGGCGAAGAATATCCCCGATTTATGCCTGCTCCTGACGGATATTTCCCTAGAGGCTTTGAGCGTCGCCAAGATTAACGCCGAGAAGTATGGTCTGTTGGATAGATTGGAATTCTTGCAAGCAGATTTACTGGATGGGGTTCCCGGACCGTTCGACCTGATTTGCGCCAACCTGCCCTATATCCCCACCCCAAAAATGAGGAAGTTGCCCGTGTCTGACAGGGAACCACGGTTGGCACTGGATGGCGGCTTAAGTGGGACGGAGGTAATCAGCAGGTTACTTGGACAAGCCAAGGGTCAATTGGTCTCCGGGGGATTGATATTATTGGAAATTGAATCATCCCATGGCGACAAAGTAAAAACTCTAGCCAAGTATCATTATCCTGCCTCAAAAGTGCAGATCCTGAAAGATCTTTCTGGTCTGGATAGGTGCGTGGAGATCGAGCGACCTAACCTGATCGTTCACCTATGCCGACGCCAGGAGTACCTGAAGAGCCAGAAGCATGGAATATATCGAAGTAAATCACTGGAACGAGAGGGATTCATCCACTGCTCACAACCCGAGCAAATGCTTGAGGTGGCAAACCGCTACTACCAGGGATTCCCCGATACGGTTTTATTATGGATAAGCCCTGATCGAGTGACGTCTGAAATTCGATGGGAAAGTTCAGATGGCGCACGGTTCCCCCATATTTATGGACCGATCAACCTGGATGCTCTTATCTCGATAACCGACCTCAAACCAGATGTCGATGGAACTTATCGTGTGATCCAATTCCCAGATTAATCAAAAAAAGACAGGGATATCCCTGTCAGGATATGAGTGTAAGATATTAGGGCATGTGGGCACTGCCTACCCTGCTATTTGATGTGAGTTTTAGTAACGCCTGTCGCCGCCCGGTCTTCGAAACTTACCACTATCTTCCTTGGGACGGGCAAGGTTCACTTTGAGCGTTCGGTTATCAAGTGGAGTGTTATTGAACAGGCTAACTGCCTTTTCTGCCTCAGCCTGAGTGCTCAGTTCTACAAAAGCGAAGCCACGTGAACGTCCAGTATCCCGGTCTTTAATCAGGCTGACGGAGACAACGGTTCCTGCTTGTGCAAACATAGTTTGCAGGTCTTCTTCGGTCGTGCTAAAAGGCAAATTCCCTACATACAATTTATTATCCATCTCTCCTCCAAAAAATTACCGCCCCGACACTTCGTCGTGGCGATTTTCTAACTGCAGCAAGCCTGTATCACAGGACGATTATATCATCATACCCAAAATGACAAGCAAAATGAGGCTTGAAGTTCTAAAATCTATTCCACCCCGGGGCAGAAGCCAAAGAACAGTTTTTTCTCACCCATTCTTTATACATATTACATGCAGCTCACCCGGTCCATGCACGCCAATGGTCAACGCCATCTCGATGTCAGCCGTCCGGGATGGACCAGAAATCAAAACAACAGCAGGCGCCTGCTTCACATCTTCTCGTTGTAATATCTGGCTGAGATTATCAAAAACATCCTTTTCCCAGAGAAGAGCAATGTGAAGTTCGGGCAGCAGGGATGCAGTCAAAGGCCTTCCTGGACCACCCAACAGCAGTAGTGAGCCCGTATCCGCAATTCCAGCGGATGCACCAGTTAATCCTGCCCGCACAAGACTGCTGGTCTCAAGTGTTTCTGCCGTCGGATGGCTGATAAGAATGCCTGCATCAGTTAGTTGCTCAATCAAGCCGGCAGGTAGGAAGGATGCCTCCCAGACCATAAGCTGATCTATCCCTCGCACTCGCAATATTTCCAGGATATTCTGCAGAACTCCATCGAGTTCGCATGAGATGAAATTTCCACCGAGAGCCTTCAGCTCAGTTGCAAAATCCCCTATTCCTTTGCGTGTACGGATTGAGCCAGTTCCAATGATCTCAGACCTAACAGCTTGAGTCATACCAGGCGAGGCTGCTTGATCCTTCGCATCTTGCAATGATTGAGCCTGTTTTAGGTATCTGTTTCGAAATGTTCTGGCGGCAGGGCGAGGGAAATCCTTCGAATACCCCCAACCACTAAAATCTGGAAGTCGCAGCCAGGGATCCCCTTTTGAAAATAAGGTCGCTAAAGAACCAAATAATCCGGCCAAGCGTTGAGCAACAACAAAACGCCATGGGGAGCTGGCTGCAAGAGTAAATAAGTTTAATCCAACCGCCAGGGGTAGCGGAGTGTTCGGTTTGGAATTTGATCCAGCCTGATTAGACTGTATCCCTGTGCGCACCCTTAATAACAGCTTGGGGAGATCGATGTCAACCGGGCAGGCTTCCCGGCACGCCCCGCACAAACTAGAGGCACGTGCAAGATGACCATATTCAAGCTGCCCAAATAGGGCGGGTGAAACCACGCTGCCTATAGGTCCAGGGTATGGGCTGCTCTTTCCCAAATGATTAACATACGCATGCCCGCCGATTTCACGGAATACTGGGCAGGCATTCAAACAAGCCCCACAGCGGATGCAATATAGGATTTCACGCAAACCTGAGGCTTGCACGTCTCTGCGTCCATTATCCACCAGGATTATGTGTCTTTCCTGAGGTCCATCGGGATCCTCTGAACGGCGGGGGCTGTTTAACAAACTGGTATATACCGATAGTTTTTGCCCGGTGGCGGAGCGCGGCAAGAGGGTCAGCATCAAGGCTAAGTCATCCATGGTGGGCACCATCCGTTCGATGCCCATCAGTGCAATGTGGACACGAGGTACTGTGGTCACCATGCGGCCATTACCCTCATTGGTCACCACACATAATGTGCCCGTGTGTGCCACCCCAAAATTTACCCCTGAGATACCAATGTCAGCATTGAGGAATACCTGGCGTAAGGTTCGCCGTGCGGCATTCGTCATGATGCTGATATCTTCGGTGTAAGGTAATCCCAACTTTTCCTGGAATAACCTACCCACATCCTGTCGTCGAAGGTGGACCGCTGGGGTGATGATGTGGGAAGGAGGCTCTCCCCTTAATTGGACGATATATTCGCCGAGGTCGGTCTCGATGACCTCCAAACCACGTTTTTCAAGTGCATGGTTCAATCCAATTTCTTCACTTACCATGGTTTTCGACTTGGCAATCAGCTTCGCTCCATGCTGAAGCGCAATCTCTAGTACCACATTGATTGCCTGGTCCGCATCCACCGCGTGATGTACCACCATACCATTTTCTTGCACATGGGTTGTAAACTGCTCCAGATAGAAGTCCAGATGTTCAACCACATCTGCACGTACAGAATGAGCACGCTCACGCAATGCTTGGGGATCGGAAAGCGATGCAAAGGCATCCTTACGCACTCTTATGCGCCGTTCTGCGTTTGCGTCTAGAGCAGATTGTAAATTTTCATCTGCCAAGGATGCGCGGATTCGGGAACGGAAAATGTTAGCCATCTATGGTTTATCCAAGATTTCCGCGATGTGCACAGCTCGCTGGGGTTTGTGCCTCCGATGTAGTCCCCCATTGATATTGGTTACACATCCAGCATCGCACGCCACAACAATGGATGCACCGCTAGCCTCCAGGTTCGCAATCTTCCGGTCCAACATGGCAGTTGATATTTCAGGATGTTCGATCGAGAAAACCCCTCCAAAACCACAACAATCTCCCGTATCGGGTAACTCTACTAATTCTGCGTTCCGTACAGCTGCCAGTAAGGCTCTGGGTTGGCGGTCCACACCCAACCCTCGCAGCAGGTGGCATGAGGAATGATAGGTCACTCGCCCTTCAAAGCCAGCCTGCAGGTTGGTGACTCCCAATACATCCACCAGGTATTCGCTGAACTCATACGTGCGTTCTGCCAGCGCCGTAGCACGTGGCAGCCAAATTGGGTCATCTGCAAACAATTCGCTATAAGAGTGTCGTATCATGGCCGCACACGAACCTGAAGGTACGACCACCGGACCGGGGTATGCTTCGAAGGCGCGTATGGTCTGGATCGCCATCTTACGTGCTTGCCGGCGTAATCCAGCATTGAACGCTGGCTGGCCACAGCACGTCTGTCCGGGTGGAAATGACACCTTGACTCCAGCCTTGTGAAGCACCCGTACGACTGCTTCACCCGTCTCTGGGTAAAGTGTATCAATGATGCAGGTGACAAATAATTGAACCGTATCCGTCATGTGTCTCTCCAAAAGTAATTCTAGCCGAATCCTGCATTCTCTGCTAATACGAAGATTAAGATCCTCCCAAGTGGAGCCACAGCAAGTAAAAGATTAACACAAAGTTAATTGCAGAGATTAGCGCAAAACTAACCTGACGTGGTAATATTAACTCCGCTTTGCGTAATTGACTTCGCATAAGCTATCAGGATGGCTAAGACTATGGACGATTTTAGAACAATCATTCCAAATCAATTCACATTGCCCCGCAGAATTAATCGTCTGGGTGAGCTGGCTTACAATATGTGGTGGACTTGGAACCCGGATGCACAACGCCTTTATACCCGCATCGATAGTGTTCTTTGGGAAAAAACCAATCACAATGCGGTTCAATTTTTACGCCTTGTGGATCCACCCCGGCTAAAAAATCTCATCAATGATCGCTATTTCCTGGATTATTACGATCGCATCTTGCGAGCATTTGACGATTATATGAAATCCAAGAATTCATGGTTCGCGCGGACACACCCACAACAAGTAAACCAACCCATTGCTTATTTTTCCACAGAGTTCGGTTTACATGAGACCTTGCCAATCTATGCTGGTGGGTTGGGTGTGCTCTCGGGTGATCATCTAAAAGGAGCCTCCGACTTGGGTTTGCCCCTGGTAGCAATTGGTTTCCTGTACACCCAAGGCTACTTCTCACAACATATTTCAGAAGATGGGTGGCAGGAAGCGCGTTATCTACGCTTGAAATTTGAGGAGCTGCCGGTATTACCATTTGTCAAGGAAGATGGTCAGCCGATGACCATTTCGGTGGAGCTGCCTGGCAGGAATATATTGGCTCGTTTATGGGAAATACGCATCGGTCGGATACCATTATATTTACTGGATAGCGACGTTGAAGGTAACTCACCAACGGATCGCGAGCTAACCTCCCGCTTATACATCAGCGATATGGACTCACGTATTTCCCAGGAGATTATCCTTGGCATCGGAGGCGTCAGGGCACTGCGGGTATTGGGTTATAACCCACATGTCTGGCATATGAATGAAGGCCATTCAGCGTTCATGGTCCTGGAACGAATTCGGGAGCTGGTTGCAGGTGGAAACACTTATGAGCAGGCAGTCCAACTTATTCGACCATCGACTGTATTTACCACTCACACGCCCGTCCCAGCTGGGAGTGATGAATTTCCTCTGTGGCTGGTTGACAAATACTTCTCGAACCTTTGGCCGCAATTGAATTTAACTCGCGAGCAATTCATTGACCTGGCACACCACTTACTCCCATGGGGCGAGTCTTTTAGCATGCCCATCCTGGCGCTGGGATTATCATCCAAACACAATGGGGTTTCAGAGAGCCATGGTAAGGTCGCACGAAAGATGTGGAATTTCCTGTGGCCTAATCTGAAGGAAGATGAAGTCCCGATTACACATATCACCAATGGGGTACATACCAGCACCTGGCTGGCACGCCGTATCAGCAGCTTATACGACCGGTACCTCGGGAATGGTTGGAAGGAACGGGTGGACGACCCGGAAACCTGGCAACGGATTGATGATATCCCAGATGCGGAATTGTGGACCGTCCGCCGGCATCTAAAACGCAAATTATCCTACTACATTCTGGAACGTACCCGTGACCAGTGGATACATGCCAATGTTCACCCGGTGCAGGTCATTGCTTCAGGCGTTCTGCTCGACCATTATGCACTCACCATCGGTTTCGCCCGTCGCTTTGCCACTTACAAGCGTGCGAACCTGGTTCTACATGACATCGATCGGCTGCTCGAAATCATTAACCGCCCTGAGCAACCCGTACAAATCATATTTGCCGGTAAAGCACATCCGGCAGATGAGCCTGGCAAGCTGCTTATTCAGCAGGTTTACCGGGCGGTGAAAAAAGCTGAAAATGGTGGGCGGCTGGTATTTCTCGATGATTATGACATGAACCTGGCACGCTATCTGATTCAGGGAGTGGATATATGGATGAATACACCGCGACGTCCAAACGAAGCCTCCGGCACCTCTGGCCAGAAAGCCGCCATGAATGGTGTGATTAATTTCTCCGTACTGGATGGCTGGTGGCGTGAAGGATTTAATGGAACCAATGGCTGGGCCATCGGTGATGACCAGGAATATGAAAACAATGAAAAGCAAGATGCAGCCGATGCCGCCAATCTTTACGACACACTTGAAAACAAGATCGTGCCGCTTTACTATCGCGATCGTTCGGCAGACGGTCTACCATCCGATTGGATAGCAGTAATGAAAGAATCAATCCGTACACTTACACCACGTTTCAGTATTCATCGCATGGTTAAAGAATACACAGAACGGATGTACCTGGCTGAAGAAGGCTGACCATGGAGTTGTTTTTATCCCCTCAAGCCTGGTTGAGCGCAGGATTGATCTTTTCCCTGCGTGTGTGCGACATGTCGCTGGACACGTTGCGTGTTTTATTTGTCATGCGCGGGAAAAAACAGATTGCCTGGGCGTTGGGCTTTATTCAGTCTGCCATCTACTTGTTTGCTATTGGCAAAGTGCTCACTCAGCTGAATAATCCGTTGAATATCATCGGTTACGCGGCAGGATTTGCTACGGGAAATGTGGTGGGGATGATCATCGAAGAACGCATTGCAATCGGTCATATCTTGGTGAATATCATCAGCCCGAGTCGCGGTTCAGCCATCGTCTCTCATTTGCGTCAAAATGGTTATGCCGTCACCGAATTATCCGGACGTGGAAAAGACGGCATGGTTTCGATGATTAATTGCTCTGTGCTACGTAAGCAAGTGGATACAGTACACGCGCTTGTAAACGAAATCGATCCCGAAGCTTTTATTACCGCGGAGGACGTTCGCCCCATTAGGCATGGGTATTGGAGGGCATGATTAAGTTCTAGCTTTTCAGCCTGATAAATATCATCTATGGGATGCCATTCAGGAGGTAAAATTAATCGGGATATAATACCTTTCTGAGCTGAGGATTAACAATTTTATAGGAGGAGACACAATATGGATGTGTTGCTTCTGGCCAGAATTCAATTCGCAATTACAATCATCTATCATTTTTTCTTTGTTCCCCTCACCCTGGGTTTGTCGCTAGTGGTGGCTATCCTCGAAACAATATACGTTAGCTCTGGAAAGGAAATCTATAAGCAATTAACCAAGTTTTGGGGCAAGCTACTCTTGATCAATTTCGCCATGGGCGTGGTAACAGGTATCGTTCAAGAATTTCAATTTGGTATGTCGTGGTCAGAATATTCACGCTTCGTTGGGGATATATTTGGAGCTCCATTAGCCATTGAAGCACTGGTTGCATTTTTTCTAGAATCGACCTTTTTAGGCGTATGGATTTTTGGCTGGGATAAGTTATCCAAGGGATTGCATGTCACAACCATGTGGTTGGTTGCCATCGGGTCACATATATCCGCCATTTGGATCTTGATCGCTAATGCCTTCATGCAACATCCAGTCGGATATACCATTACTGATGGACGAGCAGAACTAACCAATTTTTCCCAGGTAATCTTTAATCTTCCCATATTTAGTCACTACCCCCATGTATTCAGTGCTGGGCTGGTGACAGTTGCCTTTTTTATGTTGGGCATCAGTGCATATCATTTATTGCGTCATAACGAGATCGACTTATTTAAACCTTCTTTCCGCATAGCAGCAATTATTGGTGTGATTGGAACCATAATGGTTGGGGTGATTGGTCACACCCAGGGTCAGGAAATTAACCAAACTCAGCCAATGAAATTAGCTTCCCTGGAAGCCTTGTTCAATACGGAAAATCCAGCTTCATTATCCATTATTACTATAAAAAATCCGTTTACTGACGAGCTAGTTCTCGATCTACGCATTCCAGGAGCACTCAGCTTTATGGAATATAACCGGTTCACGGGTGAAGTAAAAGGTATAAATCAGCTCCAGGCCCAATATGAGGGGCAATATGGTGCTGGAGACTACGTCCCACCACCGGTTATAACTTATTGGAGTTTCCGTTCCATGGTAGGTGCTGGTCTGCTTATGATTTTGATCAGCCTGGTCGCCCTGTTCATCGACCTGAGAGACCTTTACGAGAAATATCCCTGGTTCCTGAAGTTGCTACCCTTTGCAATTGCCCTGCCTTACCTTGCGAATACCACCGGGTGGATTCTTACCGAGGTGGGTAGATTCCCGTGGGTTGTCTATGGGCTGGTCAAGCTAGAGGCTGGGGTTTCTAAGGCGGTGACCAGTGGAATGCTTTTGACGAGTTTGATTGGATTCATCCTGGTGTACGGGCTTCTTATCTCTACAACCGTTTACCTGATGTTAAAATTTGCAAAAGCAGGTCCCGCAGGTGCCTTAGAGGTCCCGGAAGAGTTCACTCCATCTATTGTTAATCCACCTGAATCGCAATAGGAGGCATTCTTATGACCCTCAACACTCTCTGGTTCATTTTCATTGCGATCCTATATACTGGTTTCTTCGTCTTGGAGGGATTCGATTTTGGCGTCGGGATTCTGCTGCCTTTCTTGGGTAAAAATGACTTGCAGCGCCGAACGATTATTAATACCATCGGTCCTCATTGGGATGGAAATGAAGTATGGCTGATCACTGCCGGGGGCGCAACCTTCGCCGCTTTCCCCAATTGGTACGCCACAATGTTTAGTGGTTTTTATATTCCACTATTTCTACTTCTCATCGGGTTGATCATTCGAGGGGTGGCTTTTGAGTTTCGAGGCAAGGATGATAACCCACGCTGGCGCAATCTTTGGGACTGGTGCCTCTTTACAGGTAGCCTGGTTCCAACAATCCTATTTCCCATTGCTTTTTCCAATATGGTTCGAGGGGTTCCCATCGATGCCAATATGCAATACGTCGGGGGTTTCTTTAACCTGCTAAATCCTTATGCCTTACTGGCTGCGCTTGCGGTCGCCTTACTGATCCTGTTACATGGAGCAAGCTTCTTGAGCATCAAGACTACCGGTGAGATAGAACAAAAAGCTAAGGAGCTTGTCCGCTGGCTTTGGCTTTTGGTGGTCTTGATGTTGGTTATATTCCTGGTTACCAGCTTTATCATCACCGGTGTTCTCCAAAGGTTGAATGTCCTGTCAATCCTATTTCCAGTCCTCGGGGTATTGGCTGTTTTGGTCGCTGGCTACTTCCTTCGCAAAGGGCATTTTGGGCGCGCCTTTTTGATGACTTGCCTGACGATCGTCTTTGTCATCTTCACAATTTTTACCTTCCTTTACCCTCGGGTGATGGTTTCCAGCCTGAACCCCGATTGGAGCTTGACCATTCAAAATGCAGCCTCCTCCGCTCGCACCCTTAGGTTAATGACCATCGTCACTCTGATATTTTTACCAATCGTCTTGCTTTACCAGGCGTGGACCTATTGGATTTTCCGCAAACGCATAACGAATGATGCAGGAAAATTAACTTACTAGCTTGCTGATACCAATCTTAGCGGTCAGCATTCAGCTCCTGGTGAATTCCGATGGAAGAATGCTGACCGCTAGCATTTTACCCAGATGAAACTAAACCTTCGCCTATTCAAAGAAGCCAGGCACGCTCAAACCGCAATCGCTCTATCTATCTGCCTTGGTTTAATCGGTGGGGTATTAGGCGTTTTCCAGGCGCGGGAGATAAGCAAGATCGTCAGTCGGGTCTTCCTGAAAGGCAGTACGCTCGAATCCGTATCCATCTTGATATTTGCTATTCTGATTATCATCCTGCTTCGAGTGGTGTTCGTGTGGGGTGGAGAAATGGGTGCGAGTGCAGCTGCGCGCCAGATCAAACAGGATTTACGTGAACGGCTTTTTACCCATATCATGAATCTTGGACCAGCTTATCTCCGGAATGACCGGGAGGAGGCAGGAGCCCGCACAGGAGAGCTGGTCAATCTTGCTACCGAAGGGATTGATGCATTAGAGGTGTATTACAGCCAATACCTGCCCCAAATCGCACTGGCAGCGCTTATCCCTCTCACCATCCTGGTTTTTATTTTTCCTACCGATTCCCTCTCCGGGATTGTCTTGTTTGTAACAGCGCCTCTCTTACCACTGTTTATGTATCTGATTGGAAGTGCGGCTGAAGCACTCACTCGAAAACAATGGCGGGGTTTGAGCCGCATGAGCGCCTATTTCCTGGATGTACTTCAGGGCTTGACCACATTGAAATCCATGGGGCGGAGTCGGGATCAAATTGATGTCATCAAGAAAGTTAGCGAACATTACCGACAATCGACTATGGGCGTCTTAAAAGTCACTTTTCTCTCTGCCCTGGTTCTGGAGCTGATAGCCACCCTCAGCACAGCTGTAGTAGCTGTTGAGATTGGAATTCGATTGCTCTATGGCAGGATGGCTTTTGAGCAGGCTTTCTTCATCCTTTTGCTTGCTCCTGAGTTCTATCTGCCGTTGCGATTGTTGGGTACCCGTTTTCATGCCGGCATGGCAGGTGTCGAGGCTGCCAGACATATTTTTGAGATCCTGGCTCTACCCTTAGCCATGAATGCTCAGGTTTCTGGCGCCAGGGAGCGATCTCAAACCCTGGGTACTGCCCCACCATCCATAATCTTCAAGGATGTGGGATTTGCCTATTCAAACAACCAACCAGCGCTTCAAGGGGTTTCCCTTGAGCTGACAGCCAGCAAAATGACCTCATTAATTGGTGAAAGCGGTGCTGGGAAGACCACCCTAACCTGGCTGCTATTGCGTTTTTTACAGCCTCAAAGCGGCGAGATTTTCGTGGATGGGAAATTACTTAATGATATTCCAGTCGCTCAGTGGCAAGAAAATCTGGCATGGGTTGCGCAAGCCCCTTATTTATTTAATGACACAATCACGACTAACATTAAGCTGGCAAAACCTGATGCGGATGAATCATCAATCCACGAAGCTGCACGCCTGGCACATGCAGACGAGTTCATCAATGAATTGCCGCTCGGATATGAGACCCTGATCGGCGAACGTGGAATGAGGCTGAGTGCCGGGCAAGCCCAGCGTATTGCTTTGGCGCGTGCCTTTCTCAAGGATGCCCCATTACTCATCCTGGATGAAGCTACCTCCCACTTGGACCCTGAGACGGATGCACTATTGCGTGAATCACTGGAACAGCTGACCCCTGGTCGAACAGTCTTGGTGATTGCTCATAACCGCGCCACTCTCGCTAAGGCCGATCGGGTGATCCATTTGAGCCATGGCAAGATCGATGAAGCCTGGGAGAATAAGCCCTCCAATACATCAGCCAAAGATGCCCTGGACGGCCTTTTACCCATAACGCTCCCGCATGTTCAACCAAAAATCATACCTTCGTCAATCGAGCCTAAAAATAGTGAGATTAAGCGATCACAAAATCAATCGGTTGAAAATCGGTTGTTCAAACTGCTCTCCCCATTTACAGGTCGAATTCTCTTATCGATCGTATTGGGGTTTGCAACCATCGCCAGCGGCATTGGTTTAATGGCGACAGCTGCATACATCATCTCGGCAGCTGCTTTACACCCTTCTATCGCTGAACTGCAAGTGGCGATCGTGGGTGTGCGCTTTTTTGGACTCTCACGTGGAATTTTTCGTTATCTTGAACGGCTGGTTTCTCATGATGTGACATTTCGTTTATTAGCACGTTGGCGGGTATGGTTCTACCAGGCATTGGAGCCACTAGCACCATCACGTCTGATGCGTTACCACAGCGGGGACCTGCTCACCCGCGTAATCAGTGACATTGGGTCATTGGAAAGTTTTTACGTCCGCACAGTGGCTCCTCCTCTGGTAGCCATACTGGTCAGCGTCGCCGTATCTCTATTCTTGGGAGGCTTTGGTGCACAATTAGCCTGGGGATTAATGGTTTTTCTACTTCTGGCCGGAATAGGGTTGCCGTTTTTGATCCTCCTTCTGTCGCATCAGATCGGTCCACAGATCGTCCAGGCA
>Ga0315289_10006781_pt1 | contig 16796 bp, 8 predicted proteins | sample YL17G11_40_MG_FD_203452 | JGI IMG/M metagenome (GOLD analysis project Ga0315289, IMG submission 203452) | Sediment microbial communities from Yellowstone Lake, YNP, Wyoming, USA - YL17G11_40 | ecosystem: Environmental > Aquatic > Freshwater > Lake > Sediment | place: USA: Wyoming | collected... | reverse complement strand
AAAGGAGGAGCCTGATCATCACGACGAACATGGAGTTTTCGAAATGGGGGTCGATCTTCACCGACGACCAGATGGCCGCGGCGATGATCGACCGCCTGGCCCACCATGGGCACATCCTGCTGTTCGAGGGCGAAAGCTACCGGATGAAGCACGCCCTCATGCGGCAAAAGCACTAGGAAAAAATACCCGCGGGCTCATGGGTATTTTTGGACGATTTTTTCGGGTATTTTCCCTTGACTAAACACAGTCTCGAACGCCTCCTCGCATCGGGGGATCTCGATGAGCATCCAAGCCGCCCGTTCGCGGCTGAGGTTGAGATATCGCTGGGCGTACTCGAGGACGCGCAGGCACGTCGACGGGAAGTCCGGATTAGGGCTTCCGTGCCTATGGTAATAAATAGTCTTTGTCGAAGAGGTCAAAATCGGGTGGAACCATATACTCAGCGGGGTTCTTAGCGGGTTAGAGGCGGTCGCGGGGCCATACGGTATCACGCCAGGGAGTGACCTGACCCTATAGCCCTTCCCACATAAATACGTTAAAGGCATACACCTCCATGTGTACGTCTAGAGCCGCGATATGCTTAATAGACAGAGACCTTGTTATGTTATCCCGCCAAATTGAGATTCTTGGAGCGCTCATACTTCTTCGAAAGTGCTCTGATGAGGTGCGATTGTCCAAACAGGCTTTCCTCCACTTTGCAGAGTCACCTCAAACCGTTCCGGACGATCAGTTTCCCTTTGATGGATTGGCAACTCCGTTATCGTGATGCCCGCCGGTATTCGTGCCTGCAAGCAATGCACGGTCACTTCCTCAACAAAACAGCTGACCCGATCCATCATAAACTCAACGAATTCGGACACCCGTTGACCCGCTATCTGGGGCTCCTCAATGTGGATAGCACCAGAGGCCTCCATGTATCGGACCTTTGGTAGCATCCAGCCGTCATGCTCGACTGCATTCCTAGCGCTTAGGAGGCGCTCAGACCACTTCCGAACTTCGCGTAAATAGGCTGCTAAAGGAGGATCAGAAGCCTCTAGAGCTAATACTCCCTTTTCAAATATTTCTGGTTTCTGAAAAACAAAGCCAACACTAACCTGCAAAATCTCCGTTACGTCCTGCATTCCCCCCTTAATGACCCGTGCCGTGCTATTTAGAAAGCTCTCTACTTCCTTTCGTAATTCCTTGTCAATAGTCTCATCGATCTGAATTGAATGTCCATGTACTCGCGCAATCTCACCCTGGGACACCTTGCGGACATGTTCGGCCAATATCCGAAGAATTTCTTGCGCTGTTTTCCGCGTATTCAAAAGCGTCATGATGATAAAATCATAAGACTTATCGAACTCTGCCCGCTTATCGGGGTCTGTAAAAACCAGTTCCCGCAGGCGGAAGATGCCCATAAATAGGCGGGCTATAAAAGGAGAACTTGACCCTTCATCTGCGAATTTTTCTATAATCAATTTTGTTTTGTCTGCACTCACAATCATTCTTGACTGCCTTTGAATCCTCTGAAGCATTTCCACGAAATCGGTTTGTGAAATGGGAAGAACATGGGAGATTTGACCGTCAGGGCGATTAATGAACCCGCGACGATCTAACCCCTTCTTATCAAGGAATGATAAGATGGCTTCTAGCGGAAACTTGCCCCTTAGCAGGATAACTCCGCCATCCTGCCAGGGTATAAATTGCAGAGTGCATAAAAGACTCCCCCTGCTATTCTCAATGCGCACTGGCCGTGGAGGCAGGTATCGATCTTCATAGAACTGCCTCGGTACAGGAACCAGCTGGCCGCTTAGGTTGTACTGATACCCATACCGGGTAATTCCCTCTTTTGGAACGCCGTCCAATATTTCAGCCCAGTTGGGCAGATTTGCTCCCGGAGAAAAGATGCCAAGATGTGCGACAAGAAAAGCGCACATCTTATTGAACGTGAACGGCCCCGTGGGTCGAATGATAGGAATCACATACATTGGTGGGATATATGCGGCGAGAGCACCTTCAGCAGGCGGAAGGAAATCGGCTATCTGTCGCTCACCAGGCAATTGGGCCCCATAATTGATGATGCCGTCTGATAGCATAACTATCATGTCTAGCCATTCATGGCACGGATGTCTGCGGTTTAATGTGTCAAGTTCTTCAGCCAGATTCTCAATCGGCACCGCACCTCTCAGGGCAAGAGCGATGCCCAAAGTGATGGTCGTGACGGAAGCACCAGGAATATGTGGTGCTGGGCTTTTTATAAGTCTCTTTGCACATGCGATCTTCTCATATGACGTTCTCAGCCGCTCTAGAGTCATGCTTTCGGAAATATCAATAACGCAAGCCAGGTTGTCAGCTTGGACGCCTAAAGGTTTGTCACCTGAGCACGACTTGGAGGTGGTGTAGATCAGCGTATCAAATATATCCGTTTTCTTGCCTTCGGAATCACTAGCATATCCTGTGGCCACAAAAAAAGGCCAGCCTAAAAGGCGATTCAGGATTTGGTTGAGCGCACTTCCAATGTTTGGGCCGGCTGCTTCAAGAAGCCCTTGACCTGCATCATGAACGATGCTCGAGATTGAGGGTTTCATAGTCTCATGAACCACTTCAATAATCAACTTTAGTCTTTATCATGAATCCCCTTTTGAAGTGAGCGAAGCATGGGGAACAATTGACCGGGATCAGCTTGGTTTCTGTCATATCTTACTGGTTTCCCGAGGCGGGTGGCAGCAGCGCGGGTTCGCTGGCGAAGGATCTAAGCGTGTCTGGTAAGGCTCGCCGGTGCGAATGGACTCCTGCATGGCGTCATAGATTTCGAGGATGACTCGCTTAGTACGGTAGTCGCCATCGTACTCTTCCTCATCTCTCTGACGTACTATGGGGAAGGTATCCATGATGTGCGTCGCTGCATCTCGCGGAGTCGCGAAGCTCGTTTCAAGTCGGCCCAACTCCTCTTCTGTCTCCTGATCTGCTTTGCGCCAGCGTCCGTCTGTCTCGGCCGGAAGGTACATATGGAAAAAGGCTGCGTCCAGCTCGCAACGGATGAGAAATCGGCGCTCATCGTCCCAGCGGAATGGCGGGTCAAGCCAACCAAAATCTTGGGCAAATGGCTCAAGATCCCAGGCGGTATAAACTAACTCAAGAGTTCGTGGAAGAATCCAGTCGCGGAGGTTTGCTTGATCTCCGGACGCCCATGGGCAGCGAGCTAAGTAGGCCGCGGGAGCAAAGATTGGGAGCTGTTTGAAGATGTGGTAAACGAGATGCAGTCCGCCCAGTTTCTGTCTTGTCGCGTAATCGGCGGGAAACGAGTTGAGGCTACTAACCAATACTGCCTGAAAGAGATTGTCAACTTGGGGGAACAATAGGAGAAGCGTATTCCCTGAGCCATATTTCGGCCATATCGTGGCCACCGTAGTTCGAGACACTGTTGCCCCCGTAATATCGCGCCAGCCCATAACCCAGCTTTGGCGCCGCGAGCGGCTCAGCTTTTCGTCAACATGACTTTTGTGGACCCAATAGTGTGGGATTGCCGGCAAGAAGGGATCCAGGTGCATCTTTTCGTCAAGCTCCGGCAACTTGCCCTGGTTTGCCTGTGCTTCAGTTTGCCCATCATATGTTCCCCACCGATGGTCGAACTGGTGAATCATCTTCGCTTCGTATATTGGCAGGTGCTCATCTTCGTCTTTTTTGAAAATGCTACCAACGAGTTTCCAGCCGTCGGCTTGCAACTGTTCTTTTGTACAAAACAGCGCAGAATCGTTGGCCATATGGAATAGGGTACCGAATTCTATACTCCAAGGATTTTCTTCTTGTTTATCTTCCTGGGCGTCGAGCAGTAACACGGGTACACGCCGATAAATTGCCTTGGTGAGTTCGGCATCATGTGATGATTTGAAGACCGGGCAGGTGAGGGTATTGGGATTCAGAAGTGCAATGTCCTCTGGGGAGAGTCTGAAGCGACGTTCGGGTTCACGAAGATTTTCGATGCGTCGAGCGAAAAACACAAATTCCGCTGCATCGCCGAGCGCTATTGCGCCGCTGCCGACGGTGAATAGGCAGAATCTAGTTGCGTGGTGAACCTGAGTAAAGATAAATTCCTCATTCTCGAAACAATAAAGGCTGACAAGCGATTTCTTCGCCAGGATGTCTTGGAAGAAGAACTTTGTTGTGTCGTCAGTGGCGATTCCGATTGGAAGCACACTGCCACTTCGGCCATGTGCGTTCAGCAGATTCCTCATCCCTTCGGCGAAAACAGTATACACGTTGATATCGCCGCGGCCGCAGAGAGGGTATCGTCCGCTATTGCGCAACAGATGGCTCTCGCCCTCGGCTTTGCGTGAGTCGTCAAGAAAATGTTGATATAGGCTGGGATTGCTGACGTTAAGTTCATCAATAAGTCGCTTACGAGCGGCCGAGTTTGGAGCACTAGCAATTTCCGGGCTACGCTCCGCAAACCATTCTTTTTCTTGGATTTTAACGCGCTCCCATGGTGGATTGCCGAGCACACAGTCAAAGCCTCCCTGGACGAATACGTCTGGGAAAGCGAGGTGCCAATGAAAGAACTGGTACTGATTTGAAAGGTTATCAATCTCGCTTGCGATGGCTGCGGGCAGAGGCTGTCCGGCAGCGATTTCATATAGGCGGCCCGATTTAATCCCGTATACGCTGCCGGCGTAGCCCGGCTCACGAAAGTATTTTTTGATTACGAACGCGGCACACCAAGTGTCAGCTAGCAATTTCTTCTGACAGTATTCGGGGGTTTGCAGGTACCGGCGAAACGCCAATTCTTTTGCCTTGATATTTCCGGGAAGGTCTCCTGGCAAGTCTTCAATGGCAGCAGCAGCCGTCTGCAATCGGATCTGCTCTTCGGTGTCTTGTTGCATGAAAAGCGGGCCAACTTCCTCCCGTTCATCGCGATTGCGCTTCCTCAGTTCCGTACATGCTTTCTTGTCATCGCCCTCTATAGCTGAGAAGGCCTCGTCAGGTAGACCAGAAGCGATGAGTTCGGAGGTGGTGCCTAAAAGGCTGTTTCCAATACGGATATGGTGGTCAAGGAAGGAGAGCGGTTTGCCGGGCTCCAGGGCCTCTAGCCACAGGCTCACGCGGCAAAGTTCAGCCGCCATCGGATTCAAATCAACCCCATAAAGACAGTGGCCGATTACATCGCGTAGTGCACGCTGATATAAAAGAGGGGAAGGCTCGCTCTCCCCTTGGGCTAATGCACGAACGCGTGCCAGGTGCCGAGCCAGTCGGTGCGCCGCGCCCACAAGGAAATGACCTGAGCCGACAGCCGGATCGCAGACCTTGAGAGCGAGGATCGCCTTTTCAGCTTCATGCCCCACCTTCCCCTTGATGGCCTCCTCAACCACAGGGTCGAGAGCTGAATCAAGCAGGCATTGTACGAGCGAGTCTGGCGTGTAGTAGGAACCAGAGGTCTTGCGTTCATTCCCGGAGAATTCGGCGAAAGTGAAGCGTAAACCGTCGGTACTGATCTGAGGAGTGAGCGCAAGAAGGCTTTCATAGACTCCACCCAGCTCCTCGGTGCCCAGATTCCTGTAATCTACTGGACGAAGAATTTTGCCTTGGCGTGTGAAGGCAAGAAAACGAAGCGCTTCTAAGAAGTCGTGGTTTGTAAGCTCGGCTTCGTTTAGAGCTAGAGTCGACGCCGGGTCCCAAAGGAAACTACCCAGTGCAGGAAGTGCTAACTGTTCGCGCACGGAAACCGAGTCAGCGTTGCCCGATAAGGCTCCTACCAGGAGCTGGAATTGCCGCCATAGATCGCCATGACGGCTGCCCTTAATCCTGCCAGCCATGTCGCGCAGCCGGGTGGAGCTGTAGTGCATTGTATAGCGTTCGCGTGCGATACGCGCCGCATCGGAGTCGTCAGCCGGGTGGAGAAGAGATTGCCCTTCGAGCGAACGATCTTCAGCGACGAATAAGAAGATTAAGCGGTACACAACACGTAACAATTGACCATGGAAATCGGTGGGAAGCAGTTTTCCGGTTCGCAACGCATCACGTAAAGAGGCGTTTTTTTGTTGGCTGGTGAAGCCCTCGCCCAGGATCTCCAACGCTCTCTCGACCCCTCCACGCAAGTCGCCCAGTGCCCGCGTGCCCTGTTCTTCGGCCTCTTTGGCCCACTTCTCGAGCCAGCATGTTTCCGGTCTTCCCTCTTCTCTCGGAGAAAAGCGAGTAGCATGGGTCATGAGCCAGAGGAGGACAAAATCAGAATAGACCTCCCCTGTGAATATGATATCTAGGTCGAATTCAAGAAATGATTGTCGCGAAAGGGCCTGGTTGTCACGGAGGATTCGCAGTCGTAGCCCGTTAGATAGGACTGCCCATGTGTGGTCGGGGCTGCGATTCAAGAACTCCTGGACGAGGCCGTGGGGATTTATGGCGGCGGCCCCACGCTGGCCAGCAGCACGATGGTCAAGAGAGAGCCCGCAGCCTATGAGATGCACAGGCACCGGGCCATAGAATCGGCTGATTGCGTATATCCGGCCGCCGATCTCGCGACCAGCGGAGGCTTGTAGAAAACCGAAACCCAATTCGCGCACTAGCGGCAAGTTCCATTTGTCATTCGTGAGCCCGGTGCCGGTCTCGCCCTCAGGAAGGCCGGCTGCGGCGGCACGAAACTCTCCCCAGTGCTTTCGGAGTCTGGTCCACGACTGGGTGATGACTTCGTTCAAGCGTTCGTTTTGGGGAAGACCATAGTCTTCAGGCCGGGTGCCCTCCAGTCTTGACCTGGGGTCGAGCACTCGACGAAGCAGGTCGGCTGGCAGCAGGCCGCCCTCGGACCGTATCGCCTGGAAGCCTTGTGTTCGGCGGGCCATAGTCAGCTCAGCCTCGGTAACAAGATGTACGCTCCAAGGATGTCCACGGGTAGCACCGGCTGGACGGCAACGCGGCCTTTGGTGCGAGACGCCTCTCGCACACGCTCGTGAGCGGCAAGCTGGTCTGTGGCTCGCTCTATCGCGACCGGCTCGAGCGCCGATTGGAGGCGCTGTAGCGCCGGAATGAGAAGACCAAGTTGTTGGTCAATTGCGGATTGGATCAGATTTCTCTCAGGTTTCGCATTCAACAGCCGTTCGCCGTCCGCCGAAGTCATCCACTCGGGCTTGTCCGCATGTCCAGAACAGACAAGGGGCACGATTTCCTCACAGAGCATCGTCTCCCCATCCCTCCCCACAATCTGGAGATGGAATCTGAAGCGTGCTACGAGCAGTATCGTACGCATGTTTACTGCAGAGGTAGATATGACGCCACATCGCGATGCTATTGGCCGTCCGTCCCGAGCTGCTGGATCCAACGCTTGGTCAAGCGTCCAGCCGGCGAGACTCTCAATAATCGGGCTGGTTCGGCCAAGATAAAGTTCATCGTCCTCCAAGGGGAGGTCGAATCGGCCTCTGAATGGTTCGTCGCGTCCAATCGCCTGGCGCAAGGCTCTTGGAATTTCATTGCTAAGATGAACGGCGACGGACTTTCCGGAGGTTCTCACTGGTACGTTAGCCGCTCCAAGTACTGCGTGGAAAAAATGGGCAACATCCTCGTTTCGCCCAATTGCGGTACGCACATTCTGGAGTTCTGCCGCAACGGTATCCGGGCTCAGAGTCTGTTGTGCAAACAGTGAACGGCTGACCTTTTCGCGATCCCTCGCCCTTTCCCACTCGGCATGGATGGCTTGTTTTTTTGAATCCAAGTCTTCGAAAAAGTCCAGCATTAGCTGTCTGGAGCCTCGACCTGTCCTCTCCCGGAACAAAGCGCCTTGAAAAAGCGCCTCGGCGATTTTCTCGCTCGAATCGGGTACGGCGACCGTGACGCCAAGTGCGCTCTTGATGCTTTTATGCTTTCGAATCAGAACATCCAGTATGACGCCGTCGATGGGGTTGTCAGTGCCATAATAGGTGATAACTCGGACCTCAGGCTTATCCTGGCCGAAACGATCAACGCGTCCCTCACGCTGTTCATGGCGGGTGGGATTCCAGGCGAGGTCGTAATGCAAGACGGCGTTGAAGTTTTGCTGAAGATTTATGCCTTCCGCAAGGCAGTCTGTACAAACCAGCACATACTGTCCGGGTTCGGCAACGAGAGATGAAATCCTGGCCTCCCTCTCCGCGGGCGGCAGAAGACCAGTAACGGACTCAATCCTGACTTTGGCAGGTAGCATCTCACGAAGGCAGCGGGCTACATATTCAGCGGTATCAATGAACCGGCAGAAAACAACGGGCTGGAAGTCGTCCCGAAGGAGCGCCTTGATCTCCCGGGCTGCACCTTGGAGCTTGAGATCCTCTTCTGGCGTGATGTTTTCAGCTCTCCGGGCGAACTCAAGGAGTTTCCGCCGCGCATTTGCTGCTCCGGCTTCCGTATCTGAGCCAGGATTAAAATCGATCGCGAGTTCATCGCCAACATCGCCCTGATCGAGCACCGTCCTCCGTCCTACATCGTCGACTTCTTCGTCCTCAACCTGGTCGACAGCAGCTCTACTGCGCAGCGTTGCTGCCGCTGCAGCCGGGCTCGAAGAAACACACCGCAGCAAGGCCAATGCCGACCAATACCGGACCCGGCGATGCCGGTCTCCACTATCGCCTTCGGAAACATATTCATGTGCGAAACTCAAGATATCTTCAAAAAGCTCAGCATATTTCTTGCTGAACGTGTAGGTGCACTCTTTATCCATGCGCTCGGGGAATGCGGTGTCTGTTTCCAGGTAATGGCGTATATCCGCCCGTCGGCGCTGGACAAGGTGCCGGGCCAGCTTTCGACGGATCCCTGCACGCTCATCCTTACCGAGGTCGGGGGGCAGGTCTGCGAACTCCTGATCAAGAAGACTGAGAAGGGAGCGGAATGCTTCTTCGTTGCCACTGTGCGGAGTGGCTGTGACAAGTAACAGGTGTCTGACTCCATCAGCCGCCAGGCGATTCACAAGTTCGAACCTCTGCTGCTGACTCCGACCTACGCCCCCGGCCAGCGTGCAACCGTGGGCTTCATCGACGATCACGAACTCGGGACACTTGAGGATGAAGTCCTCGGCCCTACGTGGAGATTTGATGAAGTCGGTTGAGACAACCGTAAAACGATGTCGGTCGAAAACCGAAACTCCCAAGGCCAAATCCCGCTCCAGGCTCTGAATGGTACTCGAAAGGACAAGCTCCGCGTCGATATGGAATTTTTCCGCGAGTTCGCGCTGCCATTGCTCCGCCAGATGCGGAGGGCAAAGCACTGCCATTCTCCGGATCTCGCCTCTATCCAAAAGCTCCCGGGCGATAACACAGGCTTCGATGGTCTTCCCTATGCCCACGTCGTCCGCGATTAGCATACGGATAGGATCGAGTTTCAAGGCCATCATCAAAGGGACGAGCTGATAGGGACGCGGTTCGACTGCGATGCGACCAAAACTCCTGAAGGGGCCTGCGGCGGCCCGAGTCGAAAGGCGCGCCGCGTCACGTAAGAGCTGTCCAGAGGCGAAGTCCCCGAGATCGTCCTTCCCGGGCAGCGGAAATGTCGTTGAAGAGACCGGCTCAACCGCAGGAAGAACGCCGGTTGTCTCCTCGTCCAATCCGCCGACGGGACGCAGGATCAGGAGCTCTTCGGTGGAGCCGGGCAAGACGACCCACTCGCGCCCGCGGGCATGAACAAGCGTTCCAGGTTTTGATAGCGCTACGGCTTCTGTACTCATGGATGAGGTGCCCCGAATACGTCAGGATGTTGACTGAAGATCTTGAGCCAGTCTTCATCGTGCCGGAAACGAATAACGATATAGCCCATTTCCATCAGAGCCTTGTTTGTAGCCCCATCCTCTCGGATCGCATCACGTCCGTCATGAGGAGGCCCGTCTATGTAGATCGCCGCGTTATGTTCTCGGTAGAAGAAGTCCGGCTGCGTGAAGTACCCAGGTATCTTAAACTGGGCGTCGCTGGGCACGCGAAGCATAAGCTTGTCCACCAGGTCGAGCCATCTCTGCTCGAGCTTGCTATCGCATCGTTTGCGGAGAGCGGCTAAGCGCTCTGCGCGCGACCCGACCCCCCCGGCAAGGCGACATTCTGACCTTGACAGGGAGGCCAGTTGGTCCCTGATGAGAGTTCGATCGAGATCCTTATGGTCGGGCTGATTGACATATTCAAGGAGGCATTCGTAACAGGCCCTGCCGCAGTGGTTTGCCCCCAGGTCCTCGAGTGTTTCTGGATCGAAATGGCATATCTCGAGCGCACGTTTTGCCAAGAGAGGCAGAATTGCCGGATCCTCGACGAGCTGCCTGAGGACCCCGGCGCCGCCTTCGGAAGCCTCATAGAAGAGTATCCATCTTCTGTCCTGCGATGACGGCATAGGCTCGCTGAGCAGCTCTCGCGGCTCGAGCTGGAAAAGGCGCTGGATGGCCTGTTTGAACGCCGACTCGAGACCTGCCATCTCCGGGGCGGAGCGAGGCGGCTCAAAACGCATTACTAAGGCATTCTTGGTGTCTTTCACATAGGGGACTACCCGTTGGAGACGTGCTTGTGCCGCTGCATCCTCCTGGTCCTCCTCATCCGCTTTGTTCTTTGCCCAATAGCCTCGCTCCAGGTCCAGGCTGAAGCCATGAGGTTCTGTTGCCCGCTGATTTAGCCACCCCAGGTTGATTCGATAGAGATCCGTTGAGTCACCATAGCTAAGTCGGAGGACCAGAGCCCCATCGCAATATACCTCTGCGTCCTTGCGGTCCTGCATCCCGCCTATCTCCAGAAAGCGATATGAAGTGACGAGCTTGTAGCCGAACCGTTGCCTTTCCTCCTCATCACACGTAATCCTCTGTGCGAGCTTTAGGCTTACATTCTGCAACTGGACTAGATTATCTATCCGAGCCTCCCCGGCCAGCGCAGACCCGCATCGATCGCAGATCTCGGCCAGATTGTGGCCTTGCTCGAGATGAGCATAGCCACACTCCGGGCAACGTTTCATGGTCACGGTCACAAGTTCGTGGGTGGCTTCGATATCCTCGGAGCCAAAATCGAGGTTGACCTTATTAACGCGATATCGGGCCCCCTCATGGTAAAAGAGAGCCCGGGGACCGAACTCGGATATGGCGATAAACCGTGGCCGAGAGATGTACTCGTCGCGTCCCATCCGCCGCCGCCGGCCCGGAACATAGGCCGAGAGTGGGAGTCTCGGGAAATTATAGCCGGGCAGGAAGCCTTCAGTCGCGAAATATCGATATGAGTAGAAATCACCTTCATAGATCCCTTCTGCTTCAGTAAGCAAGCGGATCTGGCTTTCGGCCTGGGCACGCAAGCGGCGAGAATGATTACGTTCATACTCCGGCCTCGCATGGTCCCCGATGATCTTATGGTGCAATTCGCGTTGGCGGAGAGCGGAGCGATACAAGCTCCTCCATCGATCACAGGCGGCGTCAAAGTTGCGTTCGACCTGATCGAGAACCTCGGCAGCCCAGTTCTCGGTGAACCAGGTTGTCGTCTCGAGTTCGCCGCGGATGCTGTCGATTAGCTGAGATGCTTTGGACAGCGCTAAGGCGCGATGAGCGGGCTTGCGCAATTCACTTAAGATCGCGTCCTTGATTGGCAGGGGGAACCTGCCGTCAGCCGGATTAAGGTCCAGGACCGTAGCGAGGGTCTTGCCGAGATCCGGTTTAGCGACACTCATCCAGATAGCGTTGATGTGGGACCTTATCAAATCACGATTCCTGAGATCGATTCGTGGCGGCGCCACAGCGCCCGCCACCATCTTGCTGGGCTCCCGATAGAAGAATTGGTCGTGCGGACTGCGGCCTGCACAATAGGTGAAGACAAGAGCAGGCTGTCCGCCGCGCCCCGCACGTCCACTTCGCTGAGCATAATTGGCAGGTGAAGGCGGGACGTTACGCAAGTTAACGAGATTTAGTTGGGCGATATCGACACCCAGCTCCATCGTGGGTGAACAGAATAGCAGGGGCAGGTCGCCGCTTCGAAACCGATCTTCTCGGGCTTGGCGATCCTCGGGGGCGACCTGCGCCGTGTGCTCCCGTGCTTCGAGCACACATTTGAGATCAGCAAAGGTTCTGTAGCAATCTACAAAATAGCGATTGACCTCCGGAGGGATCTCGCCGGCATCGAGCAAGCGGGTACGGTCTATCGGCCGGATCTCGCCATCCCCGGGTAACCAGCGGAGCGCATCTGCATTCAGCTGATAGCCCGGGTCATCACCATCGCGTCCGCTGCGGACTTGTTCCACGATGCCGTAGCGCTTGAGGGCAAGGAACAGGAACTTGATGGCCTTATCCACTTCCGTACGGCCCAGGCTCAATCCCCCTGGAACGTGAGGAACCAGAGAGCGTTTGAGATAGCGGCCATACGAGCCGTAGGAAGTGATGGGGAATGCAGAACGTTCCTCCCGGCGCTTAGGTCTGGGATATGCAACAACAGACTTGGTTAGTTCTCTTTCATCATCCAGATACCAAACTGTGTCCTCGAGGAGCCGCGGTTTAGTTTGTTCCACGAGGTCAAGTTGCTTGAGCGGGTCCAGGACATCGACCTTTACAGCGAGAGCGCGGCGCATCACATCAAGGAAAGTGCGCAGAATCTCCTCTCTTGTAGCGGCGGGGCAAGTTCTGAGCGAGGTAGGGCACTCGATGAAACGTTCACCATCGCGGCCTTCACGGACCGAGAATCCGGCATCCCAAAGCCCTGCTTCGCCGAGCAGACCGTGATCGCCAATCAGTCCGTCAAAATCGAAGTGGAGCAATCCGCAGTCTTCTAAGTTTGGCGCGGTCACGCGCCACCCACGCTGAAGATCACGATAGAGGAAATAGGTGATAACACGCCGAAGAGCGTCCTGGGTGGCGATAAGTGCTGGCCCACGGACATCAGGATCGGCAGCATACTCGTCGAATGGCAATTGCATCGCCTCGAAGATGCTGTTCGATAGTTCTCCGTGCCGCAGGCCAGCCGAGCCCTTCTGTTGCGTTGCCTTATGTAGCGCGGAACGCAACAGAGCCACCTGAACGAAATCATTAAAATGCCCCGCCTGGAGGGAAGCGTCCTGACGGTTATCGGTAAAGCTCAGGAGTTTTCTGGCCTCCGGGACCAAATCGCGATCGCGTTGCAGCTCGATCAGAGAGCGGACCGCAAGGATCGTTGTGGCAGTGCTCCGGTTGTCGACCCCGAGTGTAGCTAGCTTGTTACGCTCGGAGCGCTGGAGCTTGCTGTAAGCAACCCCGCACGATGGCTCCAGACAGAATAGAAAATTGCCGTGTATCACGGCAGCGGGGATGCCCGCGCCTTCTGGGACTACTTGGCCCTTGGCATTCACGAAAACGGGCTCTGGGACATCTGCTCGCGAGTCAGGGCGGACGCGCTCCCCGCTTTGTGCGGCCGGCTCCTTCATGAAATCGGGTAATCGTTCGAGTAAGCTCGCACCGTCCGTCCGCGGCCAAGGGGACGTTTCGGAGACGTAAACGTAAGCTTCGATACTATCGTCCACGCCCTTCTCGTGACGGTCCTCTCGAGGGAATAGAATCTTGCCCTGTTCGCCAGAAACGACTTTTACACGATAGTACGCGGTGCCGCAGTGCCGACAGAAAACCAAGGGAAAAAGTGGTTTTTCCGGTTCGCCGGGCTTTGCGGCCTTTTTTGCGATCTCGAGATGACGGACGGCCTCAGGTTCGAGGGTGGTCCAGACGGTGTCGCCGCGAGTGAAAAACTGGTGCAGGCGGAAGGCAAAGATGGGGAATCGACTCGATTCGCTGCGACGAAGCTTAGACCCGTGGAGCAGGAACCGACGAAGGACCCTGGCGCAGTTCTCCGGGTCGGTGTCGGTCAATTCGGCTAGCTCTACTGCGGCACTCTTTTGATTCTCAATCGTATCGCCCTGCAGTCTGCGAGGCATCTGCCGGATGAGATAATCAGAACCTGATTCTTTTCTGACTCCAAAGGTCGACTCGATCCAGGACGAGAGTGGGTGGCTCTGGAAAGCGTCGTAGCTATCTGGGGGAGCCGTATCCGAAGTGACGGTGGAGCGGATGGCCTCGATCGTGCGGCGGTTAGCGAGGTCGACTTCTGGAGTAGCACGCTCAAGGACCTCGTTGATCACCTGGTCGGGAACGAAATCAATGCCGAAAAGAGACTTGGCTACTTTCGCAACCTCCTGGCGTTGCTCTCCTACGGAACCGCCGCTGGCCATTGTTGCCGACGTCCCGATGCAGATAATATCATGGTCCCCGAAGGCCTGACGGCAGCGACGGATGAGCAACGCTACATCGGCCCCCTGGCGGCCCCGATAAGTGTGAAGTTCATCGAAGACAAGGAATTTTATGTTTTGCGCGGCGCGTACAAGTTCGCGATCCTCCGACCGTGTGAGGAGCAGCTCGAGCATCATGTAGTTCGTCAGAAGGACATCCGGTGGATTACTCTTGATTGCTTCTCGGATTTCTCCTTTTTCCTGCCCTGTGTAGCGGGCGAAACGAACAGGAGGCCGGCCCTCGGGATAGCCCTTCTCTAAGAACTTCTTGAGTTCCTCATCCTGGCTATTTGCCAGGGCGTTCATGGGATAGACCACGATCGCTTGGATCCCCCGGCCGGAGCCGTTCCTGAGGACGTGGTCGACAATCGGTACGATGTAAGCAAGGCTTTTGCCTGAGCCGGTGCCGCTCGTCAGGACGAAGGATTTACCCTCTTTTGCCTTGATAATTGCCGCTCGCTGGTGTTCATGAAGGTGGAGTTGCTTGCCGGTATGATTGGCATCGGACTTATCAAGACGAAATATACGGTTGCACTCAGGGTGAAGAACCCCCTTTTCCGCCAAATCGTCAATTGTTCCACCTGGATAGAACGTCGGATTGAGCTGAAGGAGCGGCTCAGGCCAGAACGCGCCTGCATTGAGCACATCATCGACGAATCCGAGAATTCGGGGATCCTTAATCTTTATGAAGCTCTTGGTATAACCCTGGTAATCGGCAACGAGTCTTGCTCTAAGATCAAAGACATCCATCTGCCACCTCGCGACTTAGAGGTTTAAGCGAGCATCTAAGGACTTATCAAGCTCTGGCGCTCACTGTACTACCCCTAAAGCAAGGTTTTCAAGCCTGGGGGTGCATGCCCCGAGAGTGGGTATGTACATCTTGGCCGATTTGTTGACATGCCTGTCAGGCTGGAATCGAGGGAAGGCGACTCCGGATCCAAAGGTCGGAGGTTCGAATTCCCTCAGGCACGCCATTGATTTTCCCCCGAGAAACCCGAGAAGATCCCGCTAAATCGGGATCATAAAGCCCTGGATCCGATATGAGCTTGAATGAGGGGGGATTAGCCCCAGATAGCCCCAGACACGATAAGAATCTTGAGCCTCTATTTTTTCGGACCCCGAACTTTCCCGGCCCTCCAGGATCCGGCGTTTTCAGTCCATTTTGGCACGCCACAGTCACACGGGCGGCACACGGGGAACGGATTGGTCGGGAAGTTGCTTTTTATCTTAAATTCATATTTAATTATGGCATCTGCGAATAGGAGGGAGAAATGGATACCCCTCGTGCCTTTAACGCTACCCAAGAAATCGACCCTGAACGGATTGAAGAATTATACGTACTGCTCGGGCTGGATGATAAAAAAAAGCGAGAACCGTTTCTGGCGTTCTACGAGTCTCAGCAGAAGCCGGACGATATTAGGTGCATTTGGACCTCCGATAGCGTGCGGTCGGCTGCAATCGAAGGGGACTAAGGATGCCCAACTGGAGCGAACTTCTTAATAATATCAAGGCGCTGGGGAGCGTTAATGACGTTCTCCGACGTAAATACCTCAAAGAACTATCAGAAAAAAGCTAAAAGAAACACAATAATCTACTACAGCGGCTGGCTACAAAAACCAGGGGTTCCATTCGCTCTGATTAACGACGATGATAAGAACGGATTCATGGCGACGATCAATAAACTTGATAGGTCGCTCGGTCTCGATTTGATTTTACATACCCCCGGCGGCGAGACAGCTGCCACTGAATCTATAGTCGATTATTTGAGACAGATGTTTGGAACTAACATCAGGGCAATCGTGCCTCAACTTGCCATGTCGGGCGGAACCATGATTGCTTGTGCGTGCAAGTCAATATTAATGGGTAAAGAATCGAGTTTGGGACCCGTAGACCCACAGCTGAATGGGATTCCGGCGCACGGAGTGATCGAGGAATTCACGAGAGCACATCAAGAGATCAGGGCGGATCCTTCAAAAATCCCAGTGTGGCAGCCGATTATTGCCAAATACCCACCGGCATTTATTGGAGAATGCCAAAAGGCCATAACGTGGTCTGTTCAACTCCTGCAGGATTGGCTGAAGACAGGGATGTTCCAAGGCGAAGCCAACCCAGATGCGAAAATCGGCGGGATTGCACGTGAATTGACCGACCACGCCCTTACGTTATCTCATGCTCGGCATCTCTCGGCTGAAAAATGTGTAGCGATGGGCTTAAAAGTTGAGATGCTTGAGAGTGACCAGCAACTTCAGGATGCCGTGCTCAGCGTTCACCATGCTTGTATGTTAACACTCTCCCAGACGTCTGCTGTGAAGATGATCGAAAATCAAGAAGGCACCGCATTTATTCAACAGGTTCAAATTCAACAAATCCAGGTTCCGGGTAGATAACCCCCTGGATTCGCTATCCAGAGGTCAACCCTGGACGAAAAGACTTGATGTCGAGAATCCTGTCGAGGTGGATCCGGTCGCCCAGGCTCACGAAGGAAGGGCGCTCCCAGGCCGGGGAGGTCGGAGGCTAGGCGCTCCGTCGTGCCGAGGGATGTGGTTCAGCGAGTGGGGCAGGCCACCCCGCCGCAAATGTCTACATGCCCTCAAAAAAATGAGCAGAGATTG
>Ga0315289_10006778_pt1 | contig 16801 bp, 6 predicted proteins | sample YL17G11_40_MG_FD_203452 | JGI IMG/M metagenome (GOLD analysis project Ga0315289, IMG submission 203452) | Sediment microbial communities from Yellowstone Lake, YNP, Wyoming, USA - YL17G11_40 | ecosystem: Environmental > Aquatic > Freshwater > Lake > Sediment | place: USA: Wyoming | collected... | reverse complement strand
AGGCCCCTCTCCCCCTCCGCCTCTACCAGCGGAAAAACCTGTACGGATAGTCCCATTCCTCGGGCACGTCCAGGTAGAACCCGCTCAACCACCGCTTCTCGCCCTCCGCCACCGGGCTGTGGAAACGCTGCAGGAGCGGCGTTGACCCGGCCGCGCCCATGTTGGCGAGCAGCCGCATCATAAGGCACGAACTCCGCCGAAAGGTCCGCTTCGTGTTCCACTTAGCCACGTCAAATTGCCATGGCAGCATCTGGCAGAAGACGACGTTCCCGTTCTGAGCCTTTGCCAGCACGCCGTCGCCGAAAACCGTCGCTCCTCCCGATACAAGCGGCAGGTCCTGCGGGTCGCGGTTGTGCACGTCCGCCGCGCTCACGCCCGCGAGCAGCGAATCCTTGCCGGGAGCATCGAAAAACGCGGCAATGTGCTCGGCCTTCTTGGTGGTGATCCTCACCGGCAGGAATGCGTTCGCCTCCTGCTCATCGAGTCCAAGGGCCAGGCAGTTCCCGCCGCCCTTCAGGAACTCGGCGACTGCTGTCTCTTTGGCCGCAAATGTCTGGCCGGCGCCCGGGCCGACTACGAGCACCTGGTCGGGCGCCAGTGCCCCGCCGGCATACGCCGCAAGCGAGAGGCCCGCCGCCTCCAGGTGCTTCCTGCCCGCCTCGTCCCCCGCATAGACTGCCGTCCGCCTTGGCGCCGCTCTCCACTCGGCCACGTACCTCAGCATGTTACGGGCCAGCGCCTCCGCTGCCGGATCGCTCTCCGTCCGGCCGCTGACGTCCATCTGACAGAAGATCACCAGCCCGCTCCCCTCGCGATGGACCATCAGCGGACTGTACTGGAGACTGAATCCGCCGTCCACAATGGGCAGGAAGTCGCCACAAGCGGGCTTTTCAATCAGGACGGAGGCCACGTTCCCGCGGTTTCCACAGCGCCAGACCACCGAGATGGGCAGGCCGCACCACATGATGACCTCCCCCTGCTGTGAACGGCCTTGGTAGGTGAGCCTGGGCGGCACGATGGTGGCCGAGCCGGTCCAGTTCTCCAGGTGCTCGCTCGTGATTCCAGCAAGCAGCGGGTGGTCGGGCACACGTGCAAAGACTCGGCGTAGACCATACTGGACGGTGCGCAGACCGAAACGCTGCTCAAGGGCCTCAGAAGTCTGCTCGAACAGGATGACCTTGAGCCCATCGCGAACGCGAGAGATGTCGGGTGCTGGTGCGCCCGGAGTAAGTGCAGCCTTGCCGACGATCAGCACGTCGTAGCCGGCCAGATCCCCATCGGGGCTGACCGCGGTAAAACGCACGCCCATGTTTCTGAGCAGGGCCGTCGTCTCGCCCTTCGGGTCCCAGAGGGCAATGCGGCCTGCATCCTGCGGGGCGGCGGGCGACGCCATCACCTGGATGGAGAAGGAATCTTTCTGGGACCTATCGGCTCCGGCGGCGCGGGCGGGCCCGCCAAAGCCGCGCACACCCGGGCCGCTGAAGTCCGCTGTCATCGTGAGTTCATAGCTTCCAGGAGCGAGGTCGGCAGGGAGAACAGCCCTGATAGGGACGCGCTTCTGGTTGCCGGTCTCTATGGTGAGTGTTCCGTTGCCGCCAATAGGGCGCGGAAGCGCGACTGACCAGGAGTAGTCGCAGCTTACGGTCTGGCGAGAGTTGTTGACCACGAGCAGTTGCTTTTCGACGGTCTGTCCGGGGAAGAAGTTGTGGTCCTTACTGGTGACGGCACCTTCCTTGCCGGCGATGCAAGCCAGGAGCGGCATGTTGTTGCGGACAAGTGCCTGTGCCGCCACTGAAGGCTCCCAGTCGTCGCGATTAAAGGCGAGGTCCACGCGCTCCCAGCGATCACCGACATAATCGGGGCTCAGTCCCGGACGCTGGAGGTTGTCCCAGTCGACGGGCAGGTCCTTGCGGCCGCTGTCGACGCCCGGTCTCGGCCTCCAGAAGTCTCCATACGACCAGGGGGCATTTCCTGACAGTCCAAGGGCCCGGAAGGCACGCCAGTTGTCAGCGACGTATTCGGCATAGACGGGATCGCATTCGCTGAAGATGCTCGAGCCGACCTGGTTGGGGTAATCCCAGCGGTGCCAGACTTCGCCGGCGCGGAATTTCGGAGCCTCCCAGCGGAGGTTCCGTTTCTCGGCCTCGCTGATCTTAAAGGCGGCATCGCCTAAGAACTGCGAGTTCCACTCGGCCATGCAGTACTCCCAGGGCACCGGCGCGCTCCCGAATTCCCGCCTCCCTTTGTACCATCCGCGGTACATAGTCCAGTCCCACGACCCGGGGACAGCGTATTCGCAGGTGAACAGGGGCATCACGCCCTTCTCGGACCAGGCAACAAACCAGTCGGACATCTCCTGGACGGGGGCGAAGTTGATGTAGAAGTTGCTGTTATGGATCGGCTTGAGGTAACCGGAGGCATGGTGATAGACGATGCGGCTCGGGTCCAGACGCGAAATGATGGCTTCGGCCTTGGCGGCCTTCTCGGCGTTCCGACCGGACCAGTTGTCGCGCTTCGGCTCCACGATGCCCATCAAGTCCGGGTTCATGTCGCCCGGGCTGGTAGTGGAATTGTGACTGCTGACATAGAAGACGACAGAGGGATGGTTCTGTGCGACGCGGACATAAAAGTCGGCAAGTCGCTCATAGTTCCTCACCTCTTCCGGGTTGTCCCAGTTGTAGTTGCCGGCATGGGGCTGCGTGAGACCTACGAGCATGCCGACATCATCGCCCGCCCTCAGCGTCTCCTGGAAACTGAGATGGGAACCAGGGGTCGAGCCGTAGTTGTGGGTATAGACGTAGTTGATGCCTATGTCCTTGAGCCGCCGGAAACTCTCACACACGGCCTGGTAGTTTCCCGCCTCGGCGCCGAGGAGCGGGTTATCGACGGGAACAGAGGAAAGATAGATGCGGCTGCCGTTCAGGTAGAAGTCCTTGCCGTCAATCCAGAACTCGCGGAATCCGAAGCGCACGGGGTGGAAGACGTCCAACGTCCGGTCCTGAGAATCCACCAGAGTGACCTGAACGTCGTACATGTTTTCAGGCGTGTGGATGTCCCAGAGCTTGTCCGGATGCCAGTCGGCGGAGAATGTGTAACGTCCACTGACTAGGTCGTCGCCTCGGAACACGGTGCTGGCGAATCGCCCCACCGTCTTTCCTTTGTCCGCGACCTCCGCGCGCAGGCGATAGGGTTCCTTGCCGGTTAGGTCGGCGAGTGCCATACGAAAGCTGATCTGCCACTTGCGCACGGACGGGTCAACCTTGAGGTCACTGATGCGAGCGGTTCTGGGTGTGCTCGCTAAATACACGTCGCCGCAGAGCCCCCGACGTTCCACGCTGCCCCGCACTTCGCGGGCCGAAGCAGTGTCGTTGAAGGCCAGCATCACGCCCTTGAGGGGGACGGCCACAACGTGCACGCTCAACAGGTGCTTCTGTCCGGGCCGGCAGGCCTCCGTCAGGTCCACCGTGCCATCGGGAAAGATCACCGTGCCCAGGGACTTCCCATCCACGTAGACAGTGGCCAGGGAGTTCACGGTGTCGGCCTCAAATGCGATGCGCCGACCGGCCCAGTCCCGGGGAATCGTGATCTCACGCTGATACCAGGCGGCCTGGATGCCCCCCAGGTTCACGTTCCGCCAACTCGGATGCTCGAAGACCGTCTGCGAATCCTTCTGAAGCCAGGACGAAATGCCGGGCCAACAGCCCGGAACCTTAAAGTAGCCCCCGTTGTCCGCGGGCACTTCGGCGCTCTTGGCGTCTGCGGGCTGCCACTGCCATAGCCCGTTTATGCACACGCGCTCGCGTGTCGGTGTCTTCTCCCGATACGCCTTCTCCAGGTCCCAGACAGCCTTCACGCCTTTGGGCAAAATCATTCCCGCGCCCTCCTGACTCCTTGCCTCCCGCAAGACGCCGCACACAAGGACCGCAACCACGCACATTCCAACTCGGTACCTCAAACACCCGCCATCCATCGCCTTTCTCCCGCGCCCGCTCCCGGGCCGCCGCTTAACGACCAAAAGTGTTCTACCGTCTCCGGCTCTGGGCGTTGGTTTCTTCATACCCGGAGTGACGCAAGGCGCTGAGTGTATGGGACACACGCGCGCCGGTCAACGGTCCGTCCCTGTCCCCCGCGTGGCCCTGTCCATCGGCAGGCTCCACGGCCCCGAACTTCACGCATCCCCCTTGCGAAACTCCGCGCACCAGCGTACGGGACGGCCTTCCGCAATCACCGGCATAACCACGCTGCCGTACGCCCCCCGTCGAATCAGGGCCGGACGCCCTCCCACCTCCTGCCTCACCGGGCTCATCCCCGCGCAGGCGATAGCCATGAACCCCGATTCACCTGCGGGGCGATGGAGTTCGCCGCTCAGCCTCAATGTCGCCTCGTCCCACTTCACGTTGCTGAGTTCCAGGCCGCAGCTCTGGTGAAAGCTCGTGCCCACAACCCACGGATGCCGCCGCGTGCGCCGCAGGCACAGCAGTTTGGCCCCAGGCCCGAAGAAAGCCACGTCGAGCGTCCCGGGTGCATCCCCGACGATCAAGTCCTGATAGTCGCCCGGATGCACGTAGCCTCCCGCATTGCGGCGCCGCCCGGGCGTGACGCCGATGAACTGTCCGGACCAGAACTCATACCCCCAACGCTCCTCGCCCTCGGGTATCCCCAAACGGGCAAACGGGATCATATAGCGCGATATCTCCGGTTTCGGTGCGGAACTTCCAGGCGCATAGCAGAACACACCGACCAGATCCCATTCGTCCCAGTCGGCCCTCACGTGCAAGCGCCACACCGAACCCGGCGGATGCTCCCTCACCGGCTGATCTTCCTGCTGCTGCCCGCGGCATGTGGCCTCGTAGTCGAAAGGCACGATCTCCAGGGGATCGAACAAATCCACTGGCCGCGCCGTGCCCGGCGCAGGCGGCAGCGTCGCCGTCAGTATCTGCCAGCGGTCCTCCGGCAGCGTCGTCAGCGTATCGGAGATGTCAATCTGACCGCCCGTCAGAAACGCCGCTGTGGCCCTCAGCCGCGCGTCCTCTACGGTGCCGGGAAGGCCAACCACCAGGCATGAAGGCTGAATCACGCCCCAGCGGCGGTTCTTGAAAAGATGGCATGCAATGGCTTCGTAGTTCCCGGCCTGCTGGCCATGGCTTACGAAGCCCGAGTTCCCGGTATCGTAACAAGTGTACAGCAGAGGCCAGTGGCCGGTGCCGGGCATCTCCGGTCCGCCGCAGTTCAGGATCAGCGCGTCGGGCGCCGCTTCACGCATGATCGCCGCAGCGCGCCGTGCAGCCTCCGTTCCGCCACCCGCCACGACGCGGCAGTCGTGCCGCCGCTTGGCTCGCTCTTCGGACACGCACCCGATGAAGTCAAACTTGAAATAACGGACGCCGCGGTCCGTTAACCCCTGCACCTTCTCGCGCAGCCACTGGAGCGCGCCGGGATGCGTAAGGTCCAGCGTATATACCTTGCCGTGCGGCTCCCAGAACCATTCGCTGTGCGTCAGCGGCTTGCCGCCCTCATCCGCCACGAGCCATTCCTGATGCTGCTTCGCCAGGGGGTCGAACTCTGATATCGAGAACGGTGCGCTCCAGGCGCCAAGCTCGAACCCCAACGCGCCCAACTGGTCGGCCAGCCACTTCAACCCATGCGGGAATCGTTCGTTCTCCGTGAACGAACAGGGCAGGTTGCCCGACTCCCAGCCAAGGTCAACCTCCATGATCCTCAACCCCAGGGGGCGGAGCCGCTCCGCCGCCACCCGGGCATTCTCCAACACCCGCTCCTCCGTCACGCCCAGACGGTACGGATACCAGGTACACCAGGACACAACCGGGCCGTCAGGAATGACCGGCCGGTGCCGCGCGCGCACCGTGTCGCCATAATCCTCCAACAGCGCCCACGGGTCCTCGCCGGTGGATAGCAGCAAAGGCTCAAGCGCCAGCCGCTCGTGCGGCGCGACCGCCAGCCTGCCGCCGTCAAAGCCGACGCGCCAGCCAGTCACCTCGCCCGCAGTCGTTGCGGAGACCTGAATGCGCCCGAGCCACCGCTCGCCGCTGAGGAAGCCGACCAGCAGCGCCTGCCGGGCGTCCTGGTCATACGCGACCCACACCAGGTAGGAAGTGCGTCCTGGCTGCACCGGAGCGCCCCCGGGCTCCGCAGCCCCGCCGGCATTGTCCACGGCCGGCTCCTGCCGGTGACCCAGCGGCCGAACTCGCCCCCGGTAGTTGCTTTGCTCGAAGATCCGAACGCGTCGTGGATCCTTTCCGAAACAGACTCCGCCGCCCCCTGAGGCCGACTCCAAGAGCGAGACCTCCTCAAGCACAACGTCCCTATCGCCGTCGTTTACGAGTGAGCCCGTGAGCATGACTCCTGACGGGCCCCGAGCCTCGCACCGCAATTGCATCCTCACGGGCGGAAAGTCGTAGGTCAGCGTCGCGCCCTTCGCGTCGGCCTCCTGCACGGGGGCGCCGGCCGGTTCCTGCTCCCCGCCGTCGAGGCGGATTCCGGGCAGAAGGCCCTCAATCCGGCAGCCGGCCCACTGCTCAACTCGTACCGAAATCCGCCCCTCCGTGCTTACGCCAACCGCCAGCCGAGTCGGCCCCCGGCGACTGTTTGGCGACTTCGCCTGCATGTCTGTCCCCTCCTCCGCGGGGCGCGCTTTCGCCTCTGGGCATTGGCGTCTCGCCGCCCATAGCGCCGCGAGAGGCTGAGTGTATGGAGGATACGTCCCGCGGTCAACAGCCCATAGCTATCCATGGAACGAGCACGCAAAAAGGGCAGCCGCCCGAATCCTGCCGCACCGGCTTCATGCCGGCGCAGGCGATAGCGATGAAACCGGTCTCACCCGCCGGCCAGCGGAGTTCGCCGCTCAGCCTCAATGTGGCTGCATCCCACGTTCCCGAGTTCCAGGCCGCAGCTCTGGTGGCAGCACACTATGTTGGCAACCAGGCCTGCTCGGCTGGAATGCCGGAGCGACTTGAGTGCCGGTCACGTTGATTAGGGAAGCCTGAGCGGGTAGGCTATCGGATTCCCGGCGGCATAGGAGAGAGCGATGACGGCATACCGATGGTTCTGGGCGGCGGCAGCCGCTTTTCTGATCTTCGGCGGAGAACAGGCCATGTGTGCGGCGGATCTTGGCGGGCGCGGATATCTGGAGCCCTGGGCTTCCAACACGGACACCAGCGACGCGCCCAAGCGCCACGTCGAGGAAGTCGGGACCGGGCGGCACGAGTACGCCGTCGTCCAGGGCGGCAGCATGGACGGCCGGAACTGCTGCTCGCCCATGAGCGTGGGCATGAACATGGAGGGCGCGTTCGAGCAGACCTGGGAGTCCAACCGCCTGGTGCGCATGGAGAACGTCGGCACGACGGACGTGATCAACCCGTGGCTCTCCAACGGCCGGAACATGTTCCGCACCTTGGACGAGATCGTCAATGCCGCTGTCGAACCGGGCATGACCGACAGCGAGAAGGCCAGGGCGATCTGGTTCCAGGACTGCCGCTATCACTATCACTTCGTCGCCGACGACGAAAGCGACCCCGTGAGGGTGTTCAATGTTTTCGGCTGCTATCTCTGCGGCAACAACGGCACCTCTCTGGCAGGGCTCTGGCGCCGCGCCGGCCTGAAGGTCGCCCCCTCAGCCGGGACCATAGGGCACACGACCTCGCGCGTGTTCTTCGATGGCCGTTGGAACTACCTGGACGGGGATCAGCACGCCATCTTCCTCCTGCGAGACAACCAGACTGTTGCCAACGATCAGGATCTTGTGCGCGACCACGACTTGATCAAGCGCGCTCACACGATGGGCATACTGCTCGGCGACTACCGCCGGCTGGACGAGGGCTTCGCCGCCTGCTTCGCACACGAGGCCGAGGTCAGCGGAGAGCGCAACTGCCGCCAGGGGACAACGATGAACATGACGCTCCGGCCCGGCGAGGCGCTCGTCTGGCGCTGGGGACATCTGTCTCCTCCGAAGCTGCGCGGCAGGGAGAAGGCCAACTATCCGAATACGGTCTGCAATGGGCTCTGGGAGTATCGTCCTGATTTAACCGCCGATTTGTGGAGGAAGGGGGCCGTCAGCGTCGAGAACGTCAAGGCCGGCCCGGACGGCCTGTCCGCGGAAGGTGGCAACGAGGGGACGATCGTCTGGGCGATGCAAGTCCCCTACGTGCTCGTGGGCGGACGGCTGGAGAAGGAAGAGACCGGCGCCCGCTTCTCGCTGTCGTTTGATGGCAAGTCATGGCAGGCGGCGGACGGCGTGAGCCTCGACAGCTTCTTCCCGCCGACGGGAGGGTCCCCGCGTTACAGCTACCAACTCCGTTGCCAGTTGTCGGGTGCCGCTCGGCTGAAGCGTCTGGCGATTGTGAATGACCTGCAGATGGCGCCCCTGGTGCTGCCCGGCATGGCCGTCGGTGAGAACAAGTTCACCTACACGGACGAGACGCAGGGCCCGCGCTCGGTGCGCATCACGCATGAGTGGGTGGAGCGTTCCGCGTCGCGGGCGCCGCTGGCTTCGCCGGCGCCCATTGCCCCGGCCGACGGCGGCGAGACGGACGGCACGGACGTCGTCTTCCAGTGGCAAGACGCCTCCGACCCCGATGGTGACAAGATAGCGGACTACCACTTCGAGCTTTCGGACCGCCCGGACATTCGCTGGCCGCTGTCCACCAACTTCTACCGGCTTATCTCCCGCACTAAGGACAAAGGCAAAGCGCAGTACACGCTACCCTCCCCGGGCCTGTTGACGCCGGGCACGAAGTATTATTGGCATGTGCGGGCGAAGGACGAGAAAGGCGTGTGGGGACAGTGGAGCAAGACGTGGAGCTTCACGGCTCAGGGGCCCGCGTATCCGCTGGACGTAAAGTTGACCTATGACAAGGAAAAACGCCGGGGCATTCTCACGTGGAGGCCGAATCCGGTTGGGCGTGCGCCCGCGAAGTACCGTGTCTATGGGAGCGATGAGAAGGGCTTCTCCGTGAGCGACACGCCTTACGCGGTGGTTGTCGGGGCCAGCAAGGATCTCAAGTCGCCTTTCCCGGCGAACTTCATTGCCGAGACTTCGGCAACAGAGCTTCCCGTGCTGGGCGCGGACCTGCCGGCGGCTAACAAGGCCTACTACCGGGTCGTGGCGGTCGACTCAAACGGGAAGCTGAGCGGACCCTCAGACTATGCGTCAGCACCGCGTCCCGTGATCTACACCGCGCCGGCGACAGCGGCGCGCGTGGGCGAAGAGTACCGCTGCCAGGTCGGCGCAGTCCGCTCGCTCGGCGACTTGCGGAACCGTGTCGTGGACGGGGCGCTCACCAGCAGCTTCTGGGACGTGGAGCATCCTGTCTACACGTTGGAGGCTGGCCCCGGCTGGCTCGGAATTGACAAAACTACGGGGCTGCTGTCCGGCAAGCCCGACGCACCGGGAAAGGCTGAGGTTGCGGTGACCGTGACAATCGAACGCGAAGTGCGCAAACTCGACCCGGGCCTGGCCGGCTGGGGACAGGAGAAAGTCGTCGGCACCGGCACCGAGCGAGTCGGAAGCGATACTCAACGCTTCGCGATCGAGGTGGGCAAGTAGCGAGGTATGTCCAAGTGGCACCGTCCGCGCTCAATCCGCCGCGGGCGGACGGGGAGATTCTCCGTCGCGTGAGGCTGCCTGGCCGCGCACCATCTTGGACACCTAGTGCTCTTCTAGTCGATCCTGGCCGATAGCTGTCGATGCCCAGAAGTGTGCCAGTGCGCTGATCGACACCGGCGGACTAACCCGGAGCCGCGAAGGGCGCGGATTGAAGGGGAAACGGGGATGGAAGACAAGCAGCCGAGCAAGCCTGAAAAGCTCTTGTCGGGAGGGAGAATGGGGCTAACATAGGTGGACCCCTTTATTGGCCTTTCGGAGAGAAAAGGAAAGGGCCGAGTGGTCCGATCCTGCTGATCTGCTTGCTTCTTTCGGTATTAAGCGCATCCATTCGTAAGCTAAAGGTCAATAGTGAAATGGTGTCTAAACGGAGGAGAGGACCGCACATGAAGGGAATCAGAGTCGCGGCCTTGGTGATGATGGTCTGTCTGTGGCGTCCGGCCAGTGCCGACGTGGTGGACTTGACCAAGCCCTTCGAGGTGGACAAGGACACCATCTGCCTCTTCCACCTGGACGACGTAACCACGGACGAGGTGAAGGATGCCGTCGCCGGCGGCAAGCCGGGGAAGGTGGAGAAGCCTTCCTCGGCGGAGGGCAAGTTCGGCACCGCTCTCGACTGCGACGGTGACAAGGTACGGGCCGATATCACCGGACTTGCCAAGAGGGAGGGGCTGAAGGCCCTCACCGTGGAATGCTGGGTGAAACCCCGCGGTCGGGCCGTCGGCGACGTGGTCTGCCGTGGCGGCCAGTACGTGATACGCCTTTCCGACTCAGTGGGCGCCTGGTTCTGGCTCGACGGAGATTGGAGGAAAGTGAACGGGTTCAGGTCCGTGCCTGTGGACCAGTGGACGCACTTGGCGATCACTTGGGACCAAGACAAGCAGGAGGTGCGCATCTACCTGAACGGACGGCTGGACGTGGCGGACACTCCGGAAGGTGTTACCGACGGGGTGCTGGGCGGGGGCATGTCCATGCTGCGGTTGGGAGGGCACACGTGGGAGTCGCCTGCACCTAACTTCAACGGACTGCTGGATGAGGTCCGCGTCTCGTCGATAGTCCGAGAGTATCAGCCGTTGCCCGGATCGGAGAAGTGGGCTGGCGAAGCAGCAGCCAGCGCACAGACGTTGGTGGGGCCCTGGGGGACGAGCGCGGACCCGACGGACGTGCCAAAGACGCATGTTGAGGACATTCTTGCTGGCACGCACACCTACACGGTTATGCAAGGCGGGACCATGGACGGCCGCAGCTGCCGCACGCCGGTGGGGGTCGGGATGAACTCGGAGGGGGCGTTCTTCCAGACCTGGGAGTCGAACCGGTCGGTGCGGATGGAAAACGTGGGCAATAGCGACGTGGTGAGCCCATGGCTGTCGAACGGCCAGAACAACTTCCGGAACGTGGCGGAGATCGTGCAATCCGCGATCACCCCCGATATGACGGACGCTGAGAAAGCGCAGGCAATATGGTTTCAGCAGATCCAACATCGGCACCACGGGGGCGGGGATGGCAATGAAGAGTGGGACCCGGTGAAGGTGTTCAACATCTACGGGTACAATACTTGCGGCAGCGATTCTATCCTCCTGGGCACGCTGTGGAAGCAGGCGGGACTCAGAACGGCGCCCGCGCGAGTCCTTGGACACTGCATCTCCCAGATCTTCTGCGATGGTAGGTGGCATCTTTTCGACGGCGACCTGCATGCCGTCTACCTCCTGCGAGACAACGAGACCGTGGCCAACGACGTGCAACTCGCACGGGACCACGACCTCATCAAGCGCACACACACCAATGGAATCCTCCTGAACGACACAATATGGGATGGTCAGGGGACTGCAGCGCTCTACTTCACTGAGACTGAGATCGGCGGACAGCGCTCCGGACCGGCCGACACGACCATGGACATGGTGCTGCGTCCTGGCGAGGCCCTGGTGTGGCGATGGGGACAGGTCAAGCCACTGAAGTATCACGGGAAGCTGTACACGATGCCGACGTACCCGGACACTATCTGTAATGGTCTGTGGGAGTATCGGCCTGATTTCACGAAGGAGACATGGCGCAGTGGCGCGACGAGGGTGGAGAACGTCGTCTCCGGTCCCGACGGGCTGGCCGCTGAGGAAGGCAAATCAGGCACGATTATCTGGAAGATGCGCAGCCCTTACGTCTTCGTAGGAGGTCGCATCGAACCAGAGGATCAAGGGGCGACGTTCTTCATCTGCCAGGACGGCCAGAAGTGGGTACCTGTGCGGCAGCAGGACATGGACAAGTTCTTCTCCGTCACCGGACCACCTTACTACGAGTATCAGCTCAAGTGCGAACTGGCAGGCGGGGCGAGGCTGAAGCGCCTGGCCGTTATCAACGATGTGCAGATGGCTGCGCTAGCGCTGCCGGATATGGTAGTGGGCGAAAACAAGTTCACCTACACCGACAAGACGCAGGGGACGCGGCATGTCCGCATCACGCACGAATGGGTTGAGCGTTCCGCCACAAGGCCGCCAGCGGCACCAGAGGCAGTCTCCCCGGCGGATGGCGGCGAGTCGGACGGGACGGACATAGCATTCAAGTGGATAGTTACTGCCGATCCTGATGGGGACGGAATGAGCGATTACCAGTTCGAGCTGTCGAGGCGGGCGGACATGAGATTCCCCTTGTCCATGAGCTTCTACAAGCTCAGCTCGCGGACGATGGATGCCCCCAAGGTGCGAGTGGGAGACGTCATGAAGGCCTCGGAGGTGAGGCCGCAATACACGCTTAGCGAGCCGGGGTTGCTCACACCCAATACGAAGTACTACTGGCATGTGCGGGCGATGGACGCGAAAGGGCTATGGGGGCCCTGGAGCAAGACGTTCAGCTTCACGGCCCGGGGGGTGGCATACCCGCTGGAGCTGAAGCTGGAGTGGGACGAGGTGAAGGGGGTGGGGACTCTGAGGTGGAAACCGAATCCCGTGGGACGCAGGCCGGTGAAGTACAGGGTCTATGGCAGCGACGAAAAGGGGCTTACGGTGATGGACAACCCCCGCCAGCTCGACCTGGGGGTCTCTTCGAAGACCGACATGGCGGAATGGAGCCCGTGGGCTCCCCCCAACTTCATAGCCGAGACGACGGAGGCCGAGCTTGTTGTGATGGGGCCCGAGGTGACCAATCCCGCCGCCAACAAGACCTACTACCGCGTGGTCGCCGTTGACGAACACGGCAAACGTAGCGGACCCTCCGAGTATGCCGTTGCACCTCGCCCCATCATCTACAGCAAGCCGGTGGTCACGGCAAAGGTAGGCGTGGAGTACAGGTATCAGGTGCTTGCGAACCGGTCTCTGGGGGACCTGAGCGGGCGGATCAAGGATGGCAACCAGGTGAGCGGCTACTTTGACATTGAGAAGCCCGCCTTCGCCCTGGTACAGGGGCCGGCGTGGCTCAAGCTCGACGGGGCTAGGGGAATCCTCGCAGGCACGCCCGATGCCGCAGGGAAGGCCGAAGTCGTCCTCACCGTTACCATCGAGCGGCAGGTGCGGAAGCTTGACGAGTCGAAACTTATATGGGGTCAGGAGAAGATCCTGTCGGAAGGTATGGAGCGGGTCGGGGAAGCGACACAGAAGTTCGTCATAGATGTCCAACAGTAGTGACAGGTTGCATAGAACGAGGTCGCCCTGAGGAAAAGCGCAACTGTGTTTGACGAGCCGGGAAGCATGGTTTACGAGAGCCTATTCCATTCGGTCCCAGAGACGGCCAGGCAAATGCTCCGCACGGTGAAGCGTTCCCAGTGCCGGCCTGCAGTGGCGGCGTTGGTGGCAGGCGCCGTGCTCATCGGCGGTATGGTCACAGCCGTCCGTCTTGTCGCAGCCGAGACTGCAGAAGGAGGGGCAGTTCCGATGGGCACCCAGGCCGCCGATATTGGCAGCAACCGCCAGTTTTGGTTCAACGCGCAGGACCTGGTGCAGGAAACCAAGTTCCTGCGCGTTCTCCAGCCCCGGCCCGTGAAGCACCCGGCCAACCCGATCATGGTCGCCGACCGGCCCTGGGAGGGAACTATAATACAGCTGTACTCCCCCGACGTGCACTATGACCCGGCGACAGGCCAATGGCAGATGTGGTACGAGGGCCACCCCGGCCTGGTCCTCCTTTGCACTGCGCTTTCGGGGGACGGCATCCACTGGACCAAGCCTGCGCTGAATCTTCAGGCGTGGCACGGCCGCACGGACAACAACATCATCCTGCAGACCGGGTACACGGACGCCCATTGCGCATCGGTGGTGAAGGCGCCGACCGAGAAGGACCCGGCCCGCCGGTATAAGCTGTATTACTGGGTGGGACCGGCCTGGTTCGAGGGCCACATCAAACCTATGGGGCTAACCCCGGAGGACGTGGCCGACGCGCGGGCGAGGATCAAGGCCTATCCCGTGAACGGACACTACGTGGCCTTTTCCCCGGACGGCATCCATTTCACGCCATACCTGGCGAAGCCGGCGCTGCCGACGAGCGATTTCAACACCACGCTCTTCGATGAACGCACCGGGCGGTACCGTTCGTACCATAAAATCATGCACAGGGAGCCGGGCTGGAGCGAAGCCCGACGTTGCATGTGGATGGCGGAGAGCGAAGACGGCGTCACTTTTGGGAAATCGCGCTTGGTCCTCACTCCGGATGCGGCTGACGACGACCTGTCACGAGCACTGGGCGGCTTGCGCGCCGAGTTCTACGGCATGCACGTCTGGCCTTGCGGAGACTTCTACCTGGGCCTACTGTGGGTCTTCACGGTGACGAATGTGAACCCCAAGCTCGGCAGGGGCTGGGATGACGGCCGGATCGAGCCGCAACTGATCTACAGCCCCGACGGCATCGCCTGGCAGAGGATGCCAGTCCGCGAGCCATTCATCCCCCACGGCCCGGCCGGCAGTTTTGAGGCCGGGTCGGTCTATAGCGCCGGCGACCAACCCGTCCTCATCGGCGACGAAGTCCGCTTCTATTACTTCGGAGTCAGTTACACCCACGGTTTCTCCGAACCGGTCAATAGTCCCAACTGTTATTCGGGCTTCGGCTTGGCCACCTTGGGACGCGATCGTTACGTCGCCTGGCAGGCCGGCGCCGTCCCTGGCATCCTCCGCACCAAGGCTCTGAAGTTCAGCGGCCGCCGGCTCCACCTCAACCTGGACGCAAGCCGCGGCGAGGCCCGCGTCGCCCTACTAGATGCCGAAGGTCGAACGCTGCCCGGCTTCTCCGCCGAGGACTGCCAAGCCATCTCCGCCGATAGCTTCGACCATGTGGTTACGTGGGGCAACACCAGCGACCTGGCCGCTCTCATCGGTAAGGAGGTCCAGGTGGAGTTCTCCCTGCGGCAGACCGCTCTTTACACATGGCAGTTTAAGTAGGACTCCGGGTGCGCTCCCCCAAGACTGGTCCAGGCGTTATGTCACGGCACTATATGGCTTCAGGCGGCGGTGGTCAATGTTTTGCCGCTGGTTCCCAGAAGTGGCAGGCCATCTGCGGCCGCCCAACCTTGACACGAAGCCCCCGGCGTGCGAGCCTGTTCTGGTACGAGCGCATGCAGGCGACAAGGGCGGTAGTCAGGCTGGCGCGAGCAAGCCGGGCTCGGCGTTGTCTTTTGCAACCTCACGGTGTATGATGACGCATCCTGTTCTGTCCCCCGCGCCGGCGCTGCCCGCGCAGGGAGGGGAGTTGGGCATGCTGGTCAGGGCCTGTGCCTCGGTCTCAGTTCTCCTGCTTTGTGCCTCTCTCGCAGCCGCCACAGGCGGACGGGAGGCGTCCACCGTGCCGTCGGACTTGCCCGAAGGAAACGGCATAGCGGCGAATCACCCGGCCGACCAAGGAATTGAGAAAGATCCTGCGGTCGTTTTCGCCGACGGCTTCGAGGACTGCTCTTCGCCCGCCGACCTGCGTGCCAGGTGGGACTGGCTTATCCACGACGGCAACATGCGGATCGCGCAGGAGCCGGACAGCGTGCACGCCGGGAAGCGGGCATTGGAGCTGACCGTGCCTCAACAGAGCGCCCCGCTTGCCATCGCCGTGGACAAGCAGCTCGGAGAGGAGCGGGACGTCCTTTTCCTGCGCTGGTACTCCAAGTTCGACAAGGACTTCGCGGTCGGGAGAAGTTCCGTCCACAACGGCGGGTCCATCTCTTCCCGCTACTTCCCCGGCGGCCAGGCGACTCCGGGCATCCGCGCCGACGGGCGAAACAAGTTTCTCGCCAACTACGAGAACGAGAACTCAACCGGCAGCTCGCCGGGCGCGCTGAACATCTATTGCTACCACCCCGAGCAGGGCGGCAGTTTTGGAGATCATTTCTACCCCTCGGGGCGGGTCATTCCCGGGAGCGAGGTCCGGTCAGGCGCAGCGACCTTCGGCCCAAGCTTCGTTGCGCGGCCTGAAGTGTTTCCGGAATCGGGACGATGGTACTGCTACGAGTTCATGGTGAAGGCGAACACGCCCGGCTTGCACGACGGGAGGATCGCCTGCTGGCTGGACGGGAAGCTCGTTTCGGACTTCCCCAACCTCCGTTTCCGCTCGGTGGAAGACCTCAAGCCGAATCACGTCATCATCGTGGCGCACTCCAGCAGCGTCCGGCCCAACCAGACTTGGTGGTACGACGACATCGTCGCGGCCACCTCATATATAGGGCCGCAGGCCCCCGTCGGGTCCAAGTAAGCTTGTGACCCACGGGGGGCATGATGGCTTCCGCACTCTCCCGCGTGTCGGGAGGCCGCGCTTCCTCCGTATGGCTCAAGCCTTAATGCGCTACCTCAACTTTCACCTCACGATCAATATGCATACTGGATCCGGCTTACTAAGGGCGCTTGCGCTAGTCTTTCAGGATGTGCGGCCTGTGCTGGCACTCGCCTGAGCGGCCGCGGCATGAACCTTGGCTTCGGTCAAGCAGCAAAAGGTCAGAAGACTTACAGTGGAGCGCCTAGTGTGGTGCGTCTAACGCTTCTTTACATTTGCCGATCGGGTCGGGATGCGTTCTACGCCAACACTCCGGCCAACGACGCGAGAGACGCCAGCTGACAGGTGCAAAGGAATATCTGACGCACCACACTAGTGCAGCAACACATGTGAAATGAGGCACATTCTTGCGTTTGCCTTTCGGCGCCATGTACGCTCCTTTCGGCTCTTTTCGAGAGGAGACGGACTTTGCCGAAGAAGGTCTACGTGGTCGAGTTGACTGGGGAAGAACGTGAC
>Ga0315289_10006776_pt1 | contig 16802 bp, 13 predicted proteins | sample YL17G11_40_MG_FD_203452 | JGI IMG/M metagenome (GOLD analysis project Ga0315289, IMG submission 203452) | Sediment microbial communities from Yellowstone Lake, YNP, Wyoming, USA - YL17G11_40 | ecosystem: Environmental > Aquatic > Freshwater > Lake > Sediment | place: USA: Wyoming | collected... | reverse complement strand
GGAAGGCCGGTTCTGGGCCAGATCGGCCCAGAAAAAATTCAAATCGGGAAATGCAGAAACGCCGCCTAACTCTCTTCCTATCAAACGGTTAGCAGGAATCCAAAACTCATCTCCCGGACAGCAGTGATCCCCGGCCTCAGCCTGCCCTTCGCCAACTTCCGGGGCACCTTCGCTCAGATGCTGCGCCCTTACCCGCAGTACTCCGGGATCGGCGTGGATTTCGTCAGCCTGGCCAGCTCCAACTACAACTCGCTTCAGATCACCCTGAGCAAGAGGATGTCCTCCGGGCTCACCGTCAACCTCAACCACACCTGGAGCAAGACGCTGTCGGATGCGGGGGCGGGCCGGACCGCCTACTACTGGAAGACCGAGAAGACACACGGGGAGAGCGACCGGCGTCACGTCTTCAACGCCATGGTGGTCTACGAGCTCCCATTTGGTCCGGGCCGCGCGATCAATCCGTCCAACCTGTTGACGCGGGCGCTGGTGAGCGGCTGGCGCCTGTCCAGCATCACGCGCCTCCGCTCGGGCCTGCCCTACGGGGTCATGGGGGCCTCCTGCAACCTGCCCAACGCCGGCGGCTGCCGCGCCTCCTACAACCCGAGCTTCACCGGCTCGGCGCGCATCAACGGAGAGTGGGGCAGCGGCGATCTGCTGGGCGCCAGGCCCGCCTTCCTGGATGCCAAGGGGTTCATGAATCCAGCTCCCTACACCTACGGCGACACACCCGGCGCCGGCGCTTTCGGGCTTTACAGCCCCGGTTTCTGGAACGAGGACGTGGGGGTCACGCGGCGGTTCAGAATCACCGAGCGCCTCAGGCTCGACTTCTCCGCCGAGGCCTTCAACGTGGCCAACGCCGTGATTTTCAGCGGACCGGCGTCGCTGGATATCAACAACGCCAACTTCGGCCGGATCACCGGGCAGCAGAATTCCGCGCGCTCGATCCAGTTCGCCTTGAAGCTGAGCTTTTAACGGGCACGGCGCGGTCTCTCTTGGCCCCGGAAGCAGTCGGTTTCAGGCGTGGATCGGCAGCCACTGCGGCGTTACTCAGGGGGAATCGGCTGGCTGGAGGCTTCCTCGATGGCTTCGAAAACCTGTTTGACGATCTTAGGGTGCAGCGTCGCGCTGCCGTGAAATGGAACCACCACTCTCCGGCCGCCCTTTGCGTAAATCCGATGGCTGCCCTTGGACCGCAACCACAGGAAGCCGGCATTCAACAGCGCCGCTTCGGCATCAATCGCGGTCAGCCGCGGCAGTCTAGGCATGAACTTCGATGGCGGTAGTCAGGATCTCCTGGCTCAGCGCCGCCGAGCGCTCGTCATCGGTCAGGGTCTCCAGGTAGAGTTCAATCGCCTCACGGATATTCGCGAGAGTCTCCTCGACCGTCTTTCCTTGCGATTGGCACCCCTTCAGTTCCGGGCACCACGCGTAATACCCATGCTCGTCCTGTTCGATCACCACGCTGACCTTGCCAGTCATCAACCAATATTCTACCGCCAGGCGCGACTCTGCGTGGACTCAGTGGGCCTCTGGAAAGAGGATATAGAATGGTGTTCATGCCCCACCGACTCGTCGTATGCCTACTTCTGGCCGCACTGCCGCCTCTGTTCGCGCAAGCCGCCGCGCCTGCGCCGCCGGCGACCGCCGAGCCGCCCACTTCCTGGATCGACCCGGACACCGGCCACCGCGTCGTCCGCCTCACGCGCGAGGCCGGCAGCGCCAGCCTCTACTTCAATCAGAACGGCTATACCGCCGACGGCCAGCGGCTGGTCTACACCACCCCGGAGGGGATCTCGGTTCTCGATCTGGCCACGCATCAGGCCCGGCAGGTAGTCCAGGGGCGTGTGCGCCTCATCGAGGCCGGCCGGAAGACCCCGCGCGTCTACTATATCCGCGAAGGCGCCGTCTTCTCGACCGACGTCGATACGGGCGACACCCGCAAGATCGCCGCCCTGCCCCGTCGCGGCTCCCTCGCCACGGTCAACGCCGATGAAACCCTGCTGGCCGGCACTTACGTCGAAGGCGACGGGCAGGACTACCGCGGCAACCCCGCCCCGCAGACGCGCTCTCTCGAGCAGCCCAGGAACAAGGGGCAGATGATGGAGGAGCGCTGGGCCGCCAGGCTCCCCATGGGCCTGTTCACCGTCCACGTCCAGACCGGAGAGATCAAGACCATCCACAAAGCCAACGACTGGCTCAACCATCTGCTGTTCTCTCCCACTGACCCGGCCCTGCTCATGTTCTGCCACGAAGGGCCCTGGCACAAGCTCGAGCGCATCTGGACGATCCGTACCGACGGCACTCAGCTCAAGAAGATTCACACGCGCACCATGGCCATGGAGATCTTCGGACACGAGTTCTGGAGCGCCGACGGCAGGACCATCTGGTACGATTTGCAGACGCCGCGCGGCGAGGATTTCTGGCTCGCGGCCTATAGCCTCGACACCGGCGCGCGGACCTGGTATCACCTCCAACGCAACGAGTGGTCGATCCACTTCAACGTGTCGCGCGACGGCCAGCTTTTCTGCGGCGACGGCGGCGATCCTGGACAGGTTGCGCGCGCCCCCGATGGCCAGTGGATCTACCTGTTCCGCCCCGAGATCATTCCCAACCGCGGCATTGAGGACCGCAGCTTTGTCCGGCCCGGCGTGCTGCGCGCCGAGCGCCTGGTGAACATGTCGCGCCACCAGTACCGCCTGGAGCCCAACCCCAGCTTCACCCCCGACCAGAAGTGGGTGGTGTTCCGCTCCAACATGTTCGGGTCCAGCTACGTGTTTGCCGTCGAGGTCGCCAAAGCCGCGGGCAACAAGACGACGAAGTAGGCTCCCGGGTGGACCCCCTGGCCGCCCTGCGCCACGAGTAGACCCGCGTAACTTCCGGCCCCCCACGCCGTCTATAGTGAAGAGTGCATGGGTGAGTCAGGCCCTCGAAAAGTGATCCCCATCTCGGAACCGTCACCGGCTTCCGCCGGCTTCGGCCCCGCCGCCAAGCGCCTCGATTCCTGGAAAGAAATCGCCGCCTACCTCCGCCGCGGCACCCGCACCGTGCAGCGCTGGGAGCGCGAGCAGGGCCTCCCCGTTCACCGCCTGCGGCATGACAAGCTCGGCTCCGTCTACGCCTACCCCTCCGAGCTGGATGCTTGGTGGGAGGCCCGCGCCACCGAACTGGAGCAGGAAGCGCCCCTCCCGGAGCAGCCCGAGCCCTCCATTGCCGTGCTGCCCTTTTTCGACATGAGCCGGGAGAAGGACCAGGAGTACTTCTGCGAAGGCATCGCCGAAGAGATCATCATGGCCCTGAGCCGGATCCAGGGCCTGCGGGTGGCCTCCCGCACCTCGGCCTTCCGTTTCAAAGCCGAAGCCAGGGACGTGCGCGAGGTCGGCCACCGGCTCCGAGTCCGCACTCTGCTGGAGGGCAGCGTCCGCAAGTCGGATGACAACCTGCGCGTCACGGTGCAGCTCTCCGACGCCGAGAACGGCTACCAGCTCTGGGCGGAACGCTACGATCGCGAGGTCCAGGACATCTTCGCCATCCAGGAGGAGATCGCGGGCAGCGTTGCACAAGCCCTGGAGCTCAGACTGACTCCCAAGGAGAGGGCAGCGCTTGGGGGAGTGCCCACTAAGAACGTCAAGGCCTACGACTACTACCTGCGCGGTCGCAAGTTCTACTACGGCTACGGGCCGCAGGACATCGGCTTCGCCAAGCAGCTTTTCACCCAAGCCATTGAGCTGGATCCGGCTTACGCCCTGGCCTACGCGGGTCTGGCGGACTGCTGGTCGTATATTTACCTGAACTTCGAGCGAAGCGAGGCCGCCCGCCAGGAAGCCGACCGGGCCGGCGCTCGGGCGGTCGAGCTCGATCCCACCTCCGCCCAGGCCCACGCCTCCCGGGCCGTCGCTCTCTCGCTGACCGCCCGGAATGAAGCGGCCGAAGAGGCTTTCGAAACCGCCCTCCGGCTGGATGCGAACCTTTTCGAGGCCCATTACTTTTACGCTCGCCACTCGTTCGCCTCTGGCCAGCCCGAGAAGGCCGTGCGCCTCTATGAGGAGGCGATGCGCGTCCGCCCGGAGGACTACCAGTCTCCCCTGCTGGTGGCCCAGAGCTACGATGACTTGGGGCGTCCCGAGGATGCCCGGGCCGCCCGCGAAAAGGGCCTCGAGCTCGCCGAGCAGCACGTGAGCCTCAATCCCGGCGACGTGCGGGCGCTCTACATGGCCGCCAACGGCATGGCGGCGCTCGGCCAGCGCCAGCGCGCCAGGCAGTGGGCCGAGCGGGCGGCGGCCTTGCGACCCGACGACCCGATGCTGCTCTACAACGTGGGCTGCATCTATTCGCTGCTGGGGTGCGTTGAGGAGGCCCTCACGTGCCTGGAGAAGGCCTTCCGCCTCGGCCTCCGGCACAAAGGCTGGTACCAACACGACAGCAACCTTGCCCCGCTCCGCCAGCACCCCCGCTTTCAGGAACTGATGCGGCAACTGTAGGCCCCGCAGCGGCCCGCGTCAGTCCAATCCTTTGATTGTCACCTGCACGTCCATGCCCTCGCGGATGCTCTGGGTGACCGTGCAGAAGTCTTCGAACCGCGGCAGGCAGCGACGCGCGGCGGCCTTGTCGGCCTCGGGCAATCCCACCTCGATAGCCACTTCCACCCGGCCCACCCGCAGCCGCTTGGCCTCGTTGCGCACGATCTCGACCTTCACCTCGGTGTGCAGCGACTCGAGGTTGGCGCGCGCTTTCCGCACGCAGAACAGCAGGCTCGCCGCGAGGCAGTTCCCGATGGCGGCCGCCAGAAGCCGCGACGGGTTGGGTCCGGCATCGCGCCCCAGTGGCGGGGGCTCGTCCAGGATCAGTTCCGGCAGGTTCGGCTTGTCGAACCTCACCCGGAACTCGTAGTCGCGGACCTGGTCAATGGCAATCGTAAACTGACTCACGGGCTCGACCATGCCTTCATTTTGCCGCAGCCGGCGTGCCCCGGGCGACTTCCCGAATGCGCTCGGCCACATCCTGTCCGATCTCGAGAATCTCCTTCGCCACCAGCGGGGACTCGCCGGCAAAGATTCGCAACCCCACCGCCAGCGGCTCCAACGCCGCCGCGCCTGCTGATGTCATCAGCGCTTCTAGAGCTTCCTGTGTGTGCCCCGCCGCAGCCGCCTGAATCAGGAAGTCCGTGGCGCTCCGTTGCGCGTTCTCCTCACTCGGTGCAGCATCGAGCACCACGCGGCTGGCTGCCAGTGCCTCCTCCCATCTGGCCTGCGCCGCAAGAACCCAGGCCAGCGCGTTCGCCGCCCCCCAGCCTCGCTCTTTCTCGCACGCCTCGCGAGCCCACACCTCCGCCTGCGCCAGCCCTTCCTTCAGATCCAGCCGCGCAACCAGACTCGCCATCACGTACAGCACGCGAGCCTCCCTGCCACTGCGCTCGATCCATTGCTCGGCTTCGCCAACAATGGCGCGCCGGTCCACTCCACGCCGTAGCCGAAGCTCCAGCAGATGCACCCCGCAGGCCGCGAGTTCCTTCGGGTGCAGCTCCAGCGCTCGTGCCCACACTCGCTCCGCCTCGTCCGAAGGGCCGACCTCAAGCAGCAGATGGCCCAAGTTGGCCCAATATCCAGCGTTTCCCGGCTTCAGCTCAACAGCCTTCCGAACGCTCTCTGCCGCTTCCTGAAGCCGACGCAGTTCCACCAGCACTCGGCCCAACGCGTTCCAGCATGCGCCGTCTTTCGGCTCCAGTTCAAGAGCGTTTCGATAGGCGTGCTCCGCCTGCTCCGGTCGGCCGAGAGCCGATAGAGCCAGACCCAAGTTGCTCCAAAGACCCGCGTTCTTCGGCTCCAACTCCACTGCCCTCCGCGAGGCCTGCTCCGCCTCTTCTCGCCGCTTCAAATCCCACCGCACGCCGCCTAAATCGTTCCAATATGCAGCCCTGTCGGGTGTGAAGCTAATCGCCTTTCGGAAGGCCTCCTCGGCTTCGCCCAGTCGGCCAAGCTCGACCAGCGCATGACCGAGGCTGTGCCAACGTGCTGCGCTCGGCTCCAGCTCGACCGCATTGCGGTGTGCTTGCTCGGCGTCCTCGCTTCGGCCCAGCTCAGCGAGCACGTTACCCAGGTTGTTCCACGCCGCGGCGTCCTTCGGCGCCAGCTCAACCGCCCTGCGAAGAGCCTCCTCAGCATCCCCGAACCTCCTCAACTCCTTGCCCAACACCAAACCCAGCATGCCCCAAGCGACCGCGTCCGTAGGATCGCGCTTGAGCGCCTCCCGAAACTCCCTTTCCGCCTCGTCGAACCTTCCCGCATGGTACAAGGCATGCGCCTTGCGAACCAAGGAGAGCTTGGGCAAGCGGCGGACGAACTCCGGCGCATCCTCGCCTTCAAAGAACTCGGGGGGCGTGCACGCCACAATGCGTTGTGAAGCGCGAGGGGCCTGCGCGAGCACGCCCCCGTACGCCAGGTAGTGGTCCTCTCGGGCTCCCGCCGGTAGGTGGCACGCCTCTTCGGCCAGTTCGCTCAACCTTGAGACCAGCTCCCGGCCGGCGTAATACGTCACCATGAACCTGACCGCCAAGCTGACCCGCGCCTGCCGGTACCCCCGCCGCCGCATCAAGTAGTAAAGATTGTAGAGCCGCTCGGCTGCCTGGTAGACCTTGCGCCGCTTCTTCTGCTCTACCACTTCCACGGCGCCCCGTCTCACCAGCCGCCCCAGTAGTGTGCTGGCTTCGTTGACTGTCAGTCGCGTTAACTCCGCGACTTCTGCCGCGCTCACAGGATCCCACCGGTCCAGCACCGCGGCGAACACTTTGCGCTCCTGGGGTCCAAGCGCATCCAGGTGGCCCTTGAAATGGTCCGTGTGATCGTCGATCAAGTGGACCAGTTGTTCCATCAGTTCCCGAAACGGACGGTTCGCTGCGAAGCCGGCAAGAATCGTGACCAGCCGCGGATTTCCGCCCGTAAGAATGCGGATCACCAGCGCGCGAGCCGGAACCAGGGGCTCCTTCGTCACTGACTGCCACAGCGTCGCGCAGTCCTGGTGGTTTAAGGGCTTCAGCTCGTGGATCGAGAACATCTCAAACCACGCGCGGTCAACTTCCGTGACCTCATCGAAGCGGCTGGTCGCGGTCCCCAGCAGCATTACGCGCGACTCATTCGTCAAGGTGTGGCGCAACTCCCAGGCGGCTTCCGGCCTGATCTGTTCGCAGAGCATGTTCAGATTCTCGACGACGAGCAACAGCCGCTTCCCCTGCTCGGCGGCAAAGTCCAGAAGTTGTCCGAGGGCGCGCTCGCGCAACCGCTGTTCGTCGAGTTCTCTACGCAAGTCCTCGACGGCCTTGCCCCACCTCGCGTCGCCGCTCTGGTCTGCCAGATGAAACAGCGCCTCCAGCCAGAACTCTCCGGGCGTGCTCACCGGGTAGGCCTCTTCACCAAACACCAGGGGGAACCAATCCGATCCATAGGCGGGGTCCTTCCGGACCTCGGCCGCCGCCCGGCGCACCAGCATCGTCTTGCCGCTGCCCCTCGGTCCGACGATCAGCAGGTGACGGTTAGCGCCCGAAGAGGCGCTGTTGTCTCGCAGAGCTTCGAGGATCAGGCCAAGCGATTCGTTCCGAACGACAAAGGCCCGGATCAACTCCGGGTCATCCAGCATCCCGGGGTTGTACTTAAAAGCCATACCTGTCCCCCCGATTCAGATCCCGCCTGAACGCCTTGCGCTGGCTGGCGGGAACGAACGCGAATCTGAACCGGGCCTTCCACCAGTCGCGAAGCAACCCTGACTCGAAGGCGTACCCCGCCTCACGCCGGACCAGGTAGCCGTCGTGCTCCAGAATGTTGAGCACGTCTCGCAGCGGCCCCTGCCAGTCTTCGGCGAAGTACTCTCGCGCCAGCGCGGTGGCGGCTTCCGGGGTCAATGCACCGGTCACAGCCGCCTCGGTCAACAGGTCAAGAGCCAGCACTTCCAGCTCCGGCCCGAGCACCACTCTCAGCTTCTCTTCCATGTGGCTCAATTCGGCGTGGCCGCGAATCCCAAGCATAGACTGCTGGTAGACTTCCGCCACTAGTTCGGTCGAAACCTCACGTAGATTCTGCATCCGCGCGGCTTGGTAGACGTGCTCGAAGTACATCTCGACGTGGTGCGGAATGTAGCAGCCCAGGCGCTCGAGCATTTCGTCAACCGTGTCGGCTGGCAAGACAAGCTCATACCCGTTAGCCAGCGCCCGCAGGCAACCGGCGGCCGTCTCACGGCTCCACGGACCAAGCGGGAACGGCGTGAACGTGGTCAATGTTGCGCTCAAACCGGCTTGGCGCGCCAGGGGCTCCAATCCGATCGAGCCTGTGATGACTATCCTGAGCCTGTCGCGATAACGAATGCTGCCTGCTCGCAACCAGGACAGAAACGCGTCGGTGGCTTGCCGCCGCTCCGGGGTGATTGTGTAGTCGCTGCCCTTCAGCAACCGGTTCACCAGAATCGGCACTTCATCGAAGAGCAGAACCACCGGCCGGTCGAAGGCAGCCAGGATTTCGAGCACCCTGTCCCCCTTGACCTGCCAATCACCACTTGTCAGGCCGCTCCGCAGCGTGATCGTCAGCTCGTCGATCTTGATCGACTCGAGCGTGTCCTTGAGCACGCTCCGGAAAACCGATTTAACCCTGTCCCACAACGGGGCGCATGGATGCGCGGCGAGGCTTAGCTCCACCACCGCGTCTTTAGCCGAATGCGCCTTCTGGAGGTCGATGAAGAGGCACAGGTATCGGTCTTCCAGGCGCCTGGCCGCCTCCTTCAGGAGGCTGGTCTTACCGATCCTGCGCGGAGCAACGACCAGGAGGTGCGCGCCGTCGTCAAGGCGCTCGGTGAACAGTTCCAGTTCGGTCTCTCGGTCCCAGAACTTGTCGCCAGAGACCCAGTTTCCGCTGCCAAGCTTGAGTGAAGGCGATTGCGCGAGATCCATGCCAACATTATAGTTGCCAACAAATCAGTTGTCAACAGAATTGTTGGCGAATCTCCGGGCGGGAACCGCAGACCCTACCGTTGTATCAGCTCCCGCAGGGCCCTGACAATCAGCGCTCCCGCTTCCGGGCCAACCGAGTTGACCTCTCCGTACCAGCGCTTCGGCGCGTTCTGAAGCCACGGCTCCTTTTCGTCCCACTCGGCCTTGGGGATGATGTAGCCGATCTCGTCGTTGGCCAACCCCACCAGCATGCGGTAGGGCGCCCGCATGAGCTTCTTGAGCGCGGGCTCGACGGGCGCCTCGGGGAAATCCGCGCCGGGGAGTCGCTCCACGCCGCCTACGCTCAACTCGGGGTAAAGTTCGCCGGGTACCAGGGCCGCTTCGAGCGCCGGCTTCGAGCGCGGGCCCAGCCGCAGGTATCCCACCACGGTAGACGTGCCCGCGTCCGCCCCCATTGGCTTGCGCCCTTTGAACAGCCCCGCCTTCGAGGCCATCAGGTAACCTGCGTTGCTCACCGGAATGCGCAGCGGCCGTTCGCTGTACGCCAGTTCCTTGACACCCGCCGGCTTGCTCTTGACGACGGCGTCGGCTGCCAGGTCCGCCACCCGGGCGCCGATCAGCTCCGCCTTGCGAAAGCTGTTGTCGGGCGCGGGCTGGCCCGTGGCCGGATCCATGACCTTAGCTCCCAGCGGGGACTGCAGCCCGCCGATGGCGCCGATGAGCAGCACCGCCACGCCTCCCAGCCGCTCCTCCAGACGGGTGTAGAAGTAGCCCGCATAATCGGCGGTGATCTCGGTGTTCCGCGACCCCAGCGTCTCGGGGTGGTTGGCCCAGTTGACTACGGTCCCGATGGGCCGGCCGTCTTTGCCCGTCGCCGACAGAATCACCAGCTCGGAGTCGTGGACCACCGGCGGGCGGTTGTCGTGGATGAACCCGTCGAGTTCCGCCCCGCCATAGCGGGCCAGTTTCAGCCGGGCGGGCTTCATCGCCTGCACCGCCTCGGTGGCGGCTTCGGCCACGCGGGCCACCACGAACTGGTTGTACTGCTCGTCGATGCCGCTTACGCCCATGGCCGGGCCCCACAGCCCCATGGTGTCCGGCGCCTCGTGGTCGTGCGTGGAGGCGACCACCACCGGGGCCGCGGTGACCCGTTCCCGGATCTTCTGGACGTCCCCGAGGAACAGCCCGATGGAATCCACCCCGCACAACACCACCGGCTTGCCGCCCGCGCTCAGCGCCAGGCAGCGGGCATAGAGGTCGTCGTGAACGCCGGTGGCTACGCGGTTGTTGCCGAATCCCGCCAGAAAGATCCGCGCGCCAAGCTTCACCTCCGGCGTGATCACTCTCTTGGCGGCCCCGGCACGCAGCTCCGCGGCGCACACCCCCTGCGCCAAGACCAGAAGCCCCACCACGAGAGACTGTGCCAGCTTGACGAATCCCCTGAACTCTCTCGAATCTCCACTCGCTTGATCCTTGTTTTTCTTCATCACCCACCAGCATTGGCCCTGCGGCCCTTCTTGTCAACAGGCACCGCCGGCCTGGCCGGCAGTGGCAAGAGGCGCCGGCTCGAAGCTGAGGCGGTGAGGGTTTCGGGCCAGCCTGAAGCCACGACTTTCGCCAAACTCCGGAACTTGCGCTACCCGGGCCACGAGCGTCAGCGCGTGGTCCCGGTCGCCTTTCGCGGCTCCTACTCCGGCCGCTCCCAGACCCGGGCCAGGGGGATGCCCTCGGCCCGGAAGCGCCTGAGCAGCCGCAGCCGGATCTCCGACTGGATGCGGAACTGCTGCCGGCGCTCCGCCACGCTGACGAGCAGCTTCAGTTGCAGGTGCGTGGGCAGCAGGCCGGGGTCGCACAGCACCAGCGGGGCGGGGTCCGCCAGCACGCCTTCCACCTGCGCGGCCTCCTCGAGCGCGATGCGCCGCACCAGCTCGGGGTCGGCTTCCTGGGCCACCGCGATGGCGATCTCGGCGGCGGTGCGGGGGTCGGGCAGTTGGTAGTTCACCAGGATGCCCGAGGTGATCGTAGTGTTGGGCACCACCACCATGTTATTGGCGCCGGTCCGCACGCGCGTGGTGCGCCAGCCGATGTCCGTCACCGTGCCCTCCTCGCCGTTCTCGAGCCGGATCAGGTCGCCCACAAGGATGGGCCGCTCCACCAGGATGTGGATCCCGGCGAAGAAGTTGGCCAGCGTGTCCTGGAGCGCCAGGGCCACAGCCAGCGCGCCCACGCCCAGGGCGGTGAGCAAGGGCGCGATGGTGACGTCCAGGTAGGCCAGCAGGCTCATGGCGCCTATGGCCAGCACCAGGATGCGCGCCAGCGTCTTCGACAGGCCCGCCGCCGCGAACGGCATCTGCTGGCCCTCCCCGTAGGCGGTGATCATGCGGACCGCCACCGAGGCCGCCACCAGGCTGAGGCTCACGATCAGGAAGACGACCATGGACTTGTCCGCCCAGCGCACCTGCTGCTTGGTCAGGTCCACCCAGCGCAGCGAGATGGCGACGGCGGCGGCCAGGCACCAGAGGATGGACGGCAGGCTGACCGTGTCCAGGACTGCGGCGGCCGGCGACTGCGGCGTCTTCGCCCGGCGCCGCAGCCAGCCGAGCACCAGTTGGCGCAGGAAGAACACCGCCACCAGCGCCACGGCGAAGGTGGCCAGCGGCTCCAGCCAGCGCAGCAGCTTGTTCTGGCCGATCCACCCAGCGGCGAGTACCATGACCTATCCTGGCAGTACCTCTCGATTATAGCGGCGCCTGCGGATGCCTTGACACCCCGCGGCGGCGGCGATAGACTCAATCCTGTTCCGGTGCTCTGCTTCGGAGGAGGCCTTCATGCGCACACTGGTTTTGCTGCTGGCCTTGGTAGTCTCGGCTCTGGTGGCGACGGCGGGCCCGGTGGCTTGTGTCACCCAGCCCCTGGACTGGTACGTCTCAACGCCCCTAGGTTGCGCCATCGGCGACCTGACCGTGAAGGACTTCTCGTATTCGTCCACCGGCGACGTCTACATACCCGTTTCGGCCATATTCGTCCAGCCATACTCCAGCCCTCAAGGCCCGCGTCTGCGTTTCTCCTCGAGCCTCTTCTCTGTCGGCGCGGGCCAGACGGCGGTTCTCGGATTGACCTACAACATCGACCCGCCGCCCGTCATCATCCGGGGCTTCGACGAGGAGATGTTTGCGGAGACGCCCTGGCCGCCGGGCTTCGTAATGATCGACACCTGGCTGTGCGTGGGAGGCACCTTCCCCGGCTGTGGTGCTCCCGGGGTCTTGCAGCTCCTCCAACTCGCCCATTACGGTTCGGGCGACCAGGACAACCGGTTGACGGATTCCATCATGTTTCCACCCTGGCCCCCGGCCTACGTCCTCGGGGTCAGTCACACCATCACCCTTGACGGCGGTGGGGTCGGTGCTGGGGGTTCGGCAAGTTTCGACGCCCTCGAGAACCAGGCCTACACGGTTCCCGAGCCCGCCGCCTGGATCTTGCTGGGGGGCGGCCTGGCGGCCCTGGCGCTACGGCGCCGGCGGCGCGCGGCTTAGCTGCTGGCGGAAGCGCGCCAGGTTAGTCTCGAGTTCCCTCCGTAAGTCGGAGACGCTGCCCCCCGGTCCGGGAGGCGGCAGCAGGCTCACGGCCTTCTGTTCGGTCTCGAAAGCCCGCTCCGGCTTCCCGCCCGCCTCCAAGGCGCGGGCCAGCGTATCGAGTACCCGCGGGTCGCTCCCCTGGGTCATCTCGACGGCCCTCTGCGCGTACTGCTCGGCGCGGGCGGCATTGCGCAACTCCTCGACGGGCGTGGTCCCGAGCAGCCAGGCGTAGTTCTGGAGATCGTACTGCGAGGCGTCCGGCAGATCGACCAGCGCGCGGAGCATGCGCAGCGCACGCTCGGTGATGTCGCGCGCTTCCTGCCGCTGTCCAGCCGCCGCCAGCACGTCCGCCAGGCGGCCCAGCGTGAGGTGCAGGTCGGTGCGGGCCTGCTTGTTCTGCGGGTCTTCGCGGGCCAAGGCTTCGGCGATCTCCAGGCCCCGGCTGTAGCTCTCCAGCGCCTCCTTGGTGCGGCCGGCGCCCAGCAGGATGTCTCCGATGATGGTGTGGGTGTTCGAGACGTCGCGGTGCGCCTGGGCGTCGGAGGGGCGGGCCGCGGCCAGCGCCTGGTAGATCTCCAGGGCGGCGCGCAGGTTCACCTGGCCCTCGGCGGTGCGGCCGCCACGGGCCAGCACCTCGCCGGCGCGCTCGTAGCCGGCCGCCACGGCGCGCCGCGCGGACCCCTCGCCGGGCTCGGCCTTCTGCCACTCCTGCGCGATCACCAGGCAGCGCTGGTAACTGGCCAGCGCGGCCTCCAGGTTCCCGAGCTGGTAGTGGGTGAAGCCGATCTTGTTGGCCACCGCCAGCACGTCACGCCGGGCCGCCAGGTCCTTGGGGCTGGCGGCGGCCAGCTCGTCGAACACTTGCAAGGCCTTCCGGTACTCTGCGAGTGCCTCGTGACGGTCGCCTCCCAGCGCGCTCAGGTCGCCCAGCTTGACGCTGGCGCGGGCCAGGTCGCGGCGCGAGGCCGGGTCTTGCGGGCTGGCGTCGTGGAGCTGCCGGGCCAGCTCGAGCGCCCGCACGTAGCTCTGGCGCGCGCCGGCCGCGTCGCCCACGTGGGGGCCGTAGAGGTTGCCCTGCACGTCGCCGGCCTTGAAGTAACCTTCCATCAGCTCGCGGCGCAGCGAGACATCCGCAGAGGTCTCCTGCGCCAGGCGGTCCAGGTAGGTGAGCGCGCGCTCGACCAGCTTCTTGCGCGCCGGGGTTACGCCCGAGCGGATGGCGTCGTCGAACTCGAAGAGCACGAAGCGGGCCAGCTCGCGCACCTCCTGGAAGCGCCGCTCGGCGCGCCGCTTCTGCTCCAGTGACACGATGGCGCTCGAGACCAGCGCCACCGCCACCAGCGCCGCCGCCGCCACCGCGGCGCGGTGCCGCTTGACGAATTTCCTGCCGCGGTAACCCAGGGTATCCCTCTGGGCGGTCACCGGCAGGCCGCGCAAGTGCCGCCGGAGGTCCTCCGCGAGGTGCTCCACCGAGGAGTAGCGCCGCGGCGGCTCCTTGCGCAGCGCCATCATGACGATCATGTCCAGGTCGCCGGCAAGCCTGCGGGCCAGCGCTTCACCCTGGCGGTCCCCGATGCGCGGCGCCTCCCCGGGCGCGCGCGCCAGGCGGCGCACCAGGGCGCTGGGCTTCTCGGTTTCCCTCTGGCAGATGAGCTGGACCAGCTCCGCCTCCGCGCCGCTGGTGAAGGTGTAGGGGTGCTGGCCGCTCAGCAGGCGGTAGAGTAGCACGCCCAGCGAGTAGATGTCGCTGGCGGTGGTGATGGGCTGGCCCAGGATCTGCTCCGGGCTGGCGTAGTGCGGCGTCATGGGGCGCACGCCCACCTGGGTGAGCCCCGCCGCTTTCTCCGGCTGCTCGGGCGTGAGGATCTTGGCGATGCCGAAATCCAGCAGCTTGGGCACGCCGTCGGCGGTGACCATGATGTTGCTGGGCTTCAGGTCGCGGTGGACCACCAGGTTCTGGTGGGCGTAGTGCACCGCCGCGCACACCGTGCGGAACAGCTCCAGGCGCGCCTCGACCGACAGGTGGTGGGCCTGGGCGTACTCGTCGATGGGCAGGCCCTCGACGTAGTCCATGACCAGGTACGGCCGGCCGTCCTCGGTGGTGCCGCCGTCGAGCAACCGGACGATGTTGGGGTGCTCGAGCCCCGCCAGCGTCTGCCGCTCGACCAGGAAGCGGCGCAGGATGTCGCCCTCCTCGAGCCCCGGACGCAGCGCCTTGATGGCTACCTGCTGGCGGAACTCCTCATCGGCCCGCTCCGCCAGGTACACCGCTCCCATCCCGCCGATGCCGATCTGGCGGACGACGCGGTAGCGCCCGATGCGCTTGCCGACGTAGGGATCGGGAGCTTCGGTCGCCGGCATTCAGTTCTCCGGCGTCCGGATGGTGACCCTGCCGAGATGATACCAGCCGTCGGGCCCCAGGCCGGCGATGGCCAGCTTCACCTGGGGCTGGCGCGTGTGGGGATCGAGCAGGGCCAGCTCGAGGTCGTAGTCGCCCGCCGGCATGCCGGCGGGAACAAAGACCGCGCTGTCGTACAGGTTGTCGCCTGGCAGCCACCCGCGGATATCGGCGCCGGTGACCAGCACCGCGGTGCGCGCGGCGCCTTTCAGCCGCAGGGCCAGCGGGAAGGGCCGGTAGCACGGCGCCACGCCCGTGTTCTCCCACCAGGAGGTGAAGGCCAGCCGGCCCTGCGGGCGCACCGCCGCCGGGTAGGTGAACTTGCGCAGCACGAAGCGGTAGCCCATGCGCTTGAGCCAGCGGTTGACCTGGGGCCGCCACTCCGCGGGCACCGCCGACGACTTGGCGTTGAACGAGGAGATGTGCCACTTGAGCGACTGCGCGATGATGTAATCGAGGTCCCAGCCTTGGTTCTTCCAGTGCTGCATCACCCAGCAGACTTCCAAGGTCACGGGGGCCTTCTTCCAGGCGTCCTGCAGGCCGAAGTTGATGATGCCCTGCGGGTAGTAGTCGAACATGTGGTTCCAGTGGGGGTTGAAGCCGCCCATATCGCCTAGGCAATCCACGCGCCAGCCCACCGGCTTCTGCGAGATGCCGTACTTATTGGTCTTCTCGTCGGTGAGCAGCATCACCAGGGGCGTCTGGTCGAACGACTCGAGGTAGGCGTCCACCAGGGCCTGGCGGGTCGGCTGGGTGAGTTGCTCGGAGCCCGCGCCCTCGCCCCAGGCGCCCACGATGGCCATATCGACGCTCTCCAGGTCCGGGTGGCCGTCGTAGCGGCGGCCCAGCTCGCGGATCATCCGCCCGAAGTAGCGTGCGTAGCGCGGGTCCTCCGGATCGGTGCGCCACTTCTGGACGGGCACTTTCCGGGACTCGTTGCCCAGCCTGCCGCGGTACCAGTCCGGCACGTCGTTGTCCTTGCCGGTGCCGTACGGCGCGATGCGCAGCATGAGCGTCTGGTGGCGGGAGCGCGCAGTGCGGAGCGCCCTGTCGATGAGGTCCCAGCGGTAGTTGCCCGCCTCCGGCTCGAGGAACCGCCAGTAGACCCGGAAGTAGGCCATCGAGGTCATGGGGTGGTTCTTGTTCTCTAGCGTCCCCTTGAACTCCTGGTACACGATGGGGTAGCCCTCGGTCCAGCGGAGGCCCTCGTTCAACTCGTCCCCGTTGAACCGCTGGAAAGTCATGAAGCCGATCCCAGGATTCACCAGCACCTCGTCGATCTCCTGGGGCCGCGCAATGACGGTCTGCTCGGCCACCAGCGGCGGCAGGCACACCAGAAGCAGCAGGACACGGATCAGGCCCATCTCGACACCTCGCCAGCGGAGGCTATTGTATCCGATGTGAAACTGGGTCCGCGGGAGCTCGCGGCGCCTGCTCCACCCCCGTTCCGCCAGACCGCCGCGCCTCCGCTGGTGCGGTACAAGAGCTTCCTGTACCAGGCAGAGAGTTGGAAGAAGGCCGGGCAGTGGTGCGGTTCTACGACTGGTGAAGACTGGCGGGTGGCTGGTCAAGCCCGCGCGGTACTACTGGTCGTTGCTGGCGGAGGGTCACTTGACGCGGCGGCTTTTCGCGTGCGTGGTGCGGCGGGGACCAGAGGGCGCCCCGGCGTTGCCGGCGCCAGCCGGAGAGCCGAAGCCTGAACGGAGGCAAACTCGGGGCACAGCGGGACAGGGGGCGGACAGGTGTCTGACAACCGGCTTGGGACAGAGGCAGATTTGGGCGCTCGAGGCCCTGGCAGGCGCCGGTAAGGACCCAGGCGGGCACTGCGGAAGCCCTGCGGCGCCGAAAGCCGTGCTGCCGGGTTGACCCGGGGGGGGTGGATATTCAACTTGTCCGGGTGTCC
>Ga0315289_10006775_pt1 | contig 16803 bp, 28 predicted proteins | sample YL17G11_40_MG_FD_203452 | JGI IMG/M metagenome (GOLD analysis project Ga0315289, IMG submission 203452) | Sediment microbial communities from Yellowstone Lake, YNP, Wyoming, USA - YL17G11_40 | ecosystem: Environmental > Aquatic > Freshwater > Lake > Sediment | place: USA: Wyoming | collected... | reverse complement strand
TCCAGCCATACGCTCTTTTTGTATAGCGGTGTAAATCCCGAAGATTGAAAGCCCTTCCACAAATTTCGCATTCTGACATTTTTTATCCTTTACAACTTTCGTGCAGGATTAAGATCCGTAAAACCTCTTCGCTGTGTATATACCCAGCATCTTTGATAGACTTTCTTAGGCTTTGAGTCTTTTCCCGCTTCCTACTTTTCGTTTTTGTGCTTTTATGCCCATTTCTTTTCAGCTTCATTATAACCCCCTCTATATTTTTTCATATAAATATGCGCCAATTGCCCGCAACAAAGTCCTGCCTCTTCACACTTGGCTATTGTATCTGCCACTACATTCAAACCAATATTTCTTATTTCATCCCCTCTTTTCTTTAACAGATCGAAGTTTCTATAATTAGCATAGGGTTTGAGTTCATATTTATTTCCCCTAGTAGTCTCATTTAGGGGAATTAGCTTAATGGCAAATTTCAAAGGGTCAAGCCCTTTTAGTTTATCTATATCCAGCTGCCATCCATCTCCGCAGATAAAATTTAGCGTGATAGTTCGGTCTGTTATTTTTTTACTATCAAAAAAGTCTATTAACTGTCTTAACGGAATTACTTTAGCGCCCCCAAAAAGCCAAGTTCTCTGATCTTCGTCAGTAGAATTAACCGATAGCTGAATATGCAAAAATCCTTCAAAAACGACTTCTTTGATTTTCAATACTTCCGATAAAATATCAAAAGGACTGGCATCATGGATTAATCTATCAGGCACTATGGAGTTATAACAGGGCAGAAATCTAAAATCGCCAAAATCATGGCCTTTTAATTGCTTTATTGCGCCAAGAACGTTAATCCAGTTCAATGCCGGTTCGCCCATACGTGCAAAACCTATTTTTACCTTGTCTGAGCGTTTTACGTTCGGAGATTGTTCAAATATCAATCTTATTTGTGACATTATTAAATCCATGCTTAAATTGCCACGGAATGGAATAAGGGGAACATCACAAAACTTACAAGCATAACCGCACCCCAACTGTGTAGAGACTGTCATAAGCCATTTTACCTCGTAGGGAACTAAATTCTTCTTAATCAATTCAATATTATCCGTAGTCAATACTTCTGGATTTTCTTTTCCTAATACGTCCTGCATTTCTGTACTTTCGATTATGTATGGCTTGCCAGATGGGTCTTGAGTCTTACATATAAATATTCTGCCACTGGGTAAATTAACTATATCCTCTAGGGTAATCATACGTCCCTCCTAAATATTTTAGATATTTTTGTAGCTTGATAGTCGTCATAAACGGTATTATCAGGCATAAAATAGTAATTATAATCCCCATCTTCTAAGAATCTGATCTTTGGGAATTTGGGTTGCAATAAAATTTTAATATCGTTAAAGTTTGTTTTCATTCCCCAGCATTCACGAATTGTCAATCTAGGTACAAAGGAATATATTTGAGACCATTTTTGTATAAATTCTAAACTTTGATTGAGATATATTAATACAGCACGAACTTTTGTAAATTCTAAAAGTCTTTCTAATTCCAATATTCTTATTTCAGATATTTCATTTGTTGTTACAACTATTTGGTTTGGTGCTAAAGATTTTAGAAAAGATAATTTGTCTAAAAGATTTTCGTTAGTATGCAAATCAACAGAATAGGGACTTGACTTTATAATCTGTGATAATATATTATAATTTTCTCCGATATTGTAAAGCGGATCCCCGCCTCCTGAAATACTGACTTTGGATGCTTTATATTTCCCATAACACCAAGACAAATAATCAAAATCTATTTCTTGATGTGTGTTTCTCAATCTATGATTTGCAAAAGCACAATAATAGCAAGAATTTTTACAACCAAAATTTGTGATAACAGAGAAGTTTCTCTTTTGAAAAGCCATAATAATCCCCCTATAATAAAAAAATAATCAAATGGGAGGTGCGCCCCATCCGCCCCTATTTTGCAATCCGGTTTCCTGTTATCAGGATTTCTCTCTGGGCGGATTCCATAATTGCAAATCATGATTTTATTCTAAATCTTTTATGCTCAAATGTCAAACAAATTTTTATTTTATATTGTCAAGGGAATCAAAAAGCCGTTTTATGTTTATCATTCCCATTTTTTTATTCTTATTTTTTATCCTGCTAAGATAGCCAATATCAATTCCTGTCATTTCCGATAGCTGATTGAAATTAGTTATACTGTATCTTTGCAGGATATTATATAGCTTTTCCAGTGTTGTATTGCCATTTAGCTCGACCCATTTCAGCCGATATTTGTCTTTCTTTGCGGAGTCCATAGCGCCATGCTTTTTCAGGAAGCTCTCATAATTTCTAAGCCTCAGATTATCCCCATGCCTGACAAGCTCATAGTTCTCTATGGTATCATTCATCGTATCCCCATCAATATAGCGGATAAAATATCCCTCTGGTATTTTTCCATTAGTCTTTTCCCACACCCACCGTGAATAATGCTGCTGCTTTCTTTTTCCCTTTTCAAGCCACCTGCAAATACGTCTTGGCCCCGCTTTCAGGTAAACAGTTAGAATCAAAGGCTCTTGTTTTGTGCGCTTTATCTTATTCATAATACACCTCCCGCGTTGATAATAAAATAATCCATTAAAAAAGTCAAGGAAACTTTTGTAGACAATAAGATTTCTTTAGATTATAGTCATAAATAAGGATTGCTACAAAAATAATGCAAATTAAACAACAAGTCTGAGGGGGTAAATGCTACGCATGGTATGCAGTTATCCCCTTATTAATATCTGTTTTGCGATTTTTTCGTATTTTTTATTACAAATTTATTATAAATGGTGGGGGTATTTAGATTGAAAAGTATACGCAAACTGGACATAAATAACTGTATATGGGGAATAGAGGCATCCAGAATACTCGGCATATCAAAGCCGACATTCGATAAGCGTATTCTGATGGGTCGCTATGACATACGTTGTCAAAGACGCCCAAAGGGATTTGTGTATTCAATCTTTGATGTTTTCAAGGTTGCACATCCTACATTAAATAACAGGCAGATCGAGGAATTGATAATGAATTACAGAATTAAACTGGCAGCGAAAAGGAAAACGAACAAGAAAAGAGGGGGTTAATGATGCGTAAAGTATTTGGTATATTGCGTAAAAAAGCAAGACCTAAAGAGACGACAGATTCTAACTTTAAGACAATGATTCAGAAGGCTATTGATGGGGAGGGTGGGACGGTACATCTATTCCGTTATGACCCTGAAAGTGCGGCTGGTTTAAATGCGAGGCTTTCTCCTTTTGAGAGTGACGTAAAAGATTGGAAAGATAGGGATGTAGAGTCATACCTAAACCAAGTTCACGGCGGCGGTAGATACCGTGTTCGGATAGATTTCAAACAAAGAGACGGCACAGAGAGAGAAGCAAAGATGTTCGACTTCACATTAGCCGGCGAGCCGAAAGAAGGCACTTACGAATCAAAGAAAACAAAGCAGGCAGAGCAGCAGACCGTAACGGATATATTCAAAATTGCAGTGGATGTTGTGAAGCAATCCACTGGCGGAGGCGGGGAAAGCACAGAGCTGTTTAAAGAGTTTTTTAAGCAAAACACCGAATTGCAAAAGCAAAATTCATTAAATATGCTTGAATTGCAGAAGCACAACGACACGATGATGATGGAGATGCAGAAGCGCAACGATACGCTGATGCTCGAATTAAGGCGTGATAGGGAAGCCGGCAGTGATATAGAGACGTTGCTTGAAAACATGATGAGGATGAAAGAATTTGAATCAACTATCCAGCCGAAATTAGAGCAGAATGATACAGTGGAAATGATAAAGGCAATTGCTTCGGTAGCGCCTGTAATTGCAGCATTTAGGACAGGCATTATGCCTCAACAAGAGCCGGTCCGCATGATAGAAGCAGCGACGCCCGGCGCCCATGACACAGATCTCGTTTCGCCGAGCAACGGAAGAGCAGAGCTTGGGGCGCCTCGACCAGCAACACGAGGAACCCCCTCCGTGACAACAGAGGCGACCCCTCCCATAGAATTACCCAACGGAACTACTACAAAACGTGACGAATTTGCAATAGTCATGCTGGATCCGTTACTTGACCAGATTAATGTAGGCGCTTCGCCCCATCAGATAGCCATCATGATTAAAACAATAATTGATTGGTCGTTCTTCAGGGCAGAATTGCACATAAAACCACATGAGTCTGTTCTCGGAATGATTACTGCTTTGGCGGAGGCTTCTCAGGGCAAATCTGACATTGCTGCTATCGAAAAGGCATATAATGATTTTGTTGCCTATATCGAGATGCCGGCGGAGCTTATCGAGCCTGTAAGGGCAGAGCTGTGGAAAATCTATTTGCCGTTGTTTACGAGTATGCAGCGAAGCAAGGATGCGGGAGGTGTTGAAGATGAGAATCCAGCCGAGTAGAGCGGGTGAAATGGCGATGCCTTTCGTAGCTGATATGCCTCCTATGGAGGCGTTTAACGTCCCCTCTGACTCACTTGATAGTAGAATGGATATTCTCGTTGACCAAGTCTGGGAGGGGATCCAAGACCCGACGATTCAACAGCTTGCCGCAAGGATAATGCAGGAATATAACGTACCGTCAAGAGATTTTGAAGCGGAGGCGTCTGCGGTGTTTAACTGGGTGCGTGATAACATCCGTTATACCCGTGACCCTGATGCTTTAGAGCTATTCAGGAAGCCTATAAGAACCGTTCAACTTGGCATTGCAGACTGTGACGATATGAGCATACTGATAGCCGCATTGCTTGGCACGATAGGGCATAGACTTCTGTTGAGGGTTATTGGCGTCACATCAGCCGAACCAGAGCATATTTACCCGCTTGACCAGTTGCCACCTGACAATTCAACTTATTACATTGCGCTGGACGCAACAAGAAGTGAAGATATGGGATGGGAAATACCTGAAGATCAAAGGAAGTTTCAGGAGGATTTTGACGTAGAGGAAGATGAGTGATTGTTCAGTCAATATCTTAGCCAGGGATGCCGAGAGAGAGATAGGGAACTGCCTTAACTCTATTATCAGAGCGGGGTGTTTCAGTGAGATAGTCATTGCTGTTGACACACGGACAAAAGACAGGACAGTACAAGCCATAGAGCCATACAGAAATCTTATACCCATAAATGCTTTCTGGTATGATCACAATGGAAGATGGGACGAACTCGGTGCAAGGAACGCTACGCTTGACGAGTCAAGATGCGCTTATATCTTCTGGATAGACGCCGATGAGCTGGCAGAGATGAATATTTGCTACTTATTAGCTGAAGCATACAGAACCCGGAAGGCATATAAGATGAACCAAATATCGAAGGTTCCGGGTGACAAATATATCGAAGTTCCGCAAATACGGTTGTTCCCTAATATTCCCGGTGTAAAATGGGAACTACCAATACACTGCCAAGTATATTTCTTGCTCAGGCAGCTTGGCGTAGAGATAGATGATACAGAATATAAAATAATACATACAGGATATGACAGTGAAGAGAAGATAACAGATAAGCACATACGCAACTTTGTGGCGCTTGCAGATTATCTAAATAATCATAGAGAAAAAGGCGAAAAACAGGCGTACATCATGGATAGATATAACGATTCACTTGGATATTTGAAAGAACACGGCATTATAATTTAATATTTGAAAAAGCATAAACGGCAATTCCCATCACAAAGGAGTGAACAATGTTAGCACTTGGTTCTACAATAACGAATTCTCAGGCTGTGAATGAGCTAAACTACCGTAATTACTTTGCGGCAGTAAGCCCAGCGCCTTCATACTATCCCGCAACGTCTCCCCCAGTATCCCCCTCGCCGCCCATAACACAGGCACAGGTATTGGGGTTCTCGGTTGATGCTGCATTGCAGTATTATAGCTATCCCAAAGTGTCGCCATCACCTGTATCCATATCTGTACAGGTTTGGAATAATATCATAGACTACGCAATCAGTGCAAGCACACAAATAACCACGCAATTAAAAAGCCAGGGTTATGCCGTCAGCGGGCTTAGGGGGCTTGGTGCGTTGTCATGGTGGGACTCTTACGGTCCTATTCTGCTTCAAATCATCGGTTCAGCGGCTACGATAGGCGGCACGGCATGGCAACAGAAAGTTACGAGAGACCAAATAAACCAGCAAGTAATTTCACAGACGGGGGCTTCGTTACCAACTGGTTCACAAGCGGATGCCAATGCGCTTGCACAAAAATTAATGCTAACCGGCATGAGTGCGGCAGAGGCGCAGGCAAGGGCAAATAACATTGTGCTTGGAACGCCATTGAATCCTCCGACTCCGGGCTTGCCATCGTGGGCATTGCCCGCTGGTATAGGGATATTGGCTTTTGCGCTGCTTAGAAAGAAGGCGTGAAATGATTACACAGAGTCAGGTAGAGGCAGAATTAAATAGGCGGAATTATTTTACAGCATCAGCTACTATCCCGGTAACTATACCGATAACTACAATACCGTCTACTATTCCAGTATCTATACCGATAACTACAATACCATCAACATCGCCAGCGAAAACCCCCTCTGTAATTGAAAACAATATACCTCTTATGCTGATTCTGTTCGCTGGCGCTTTTTTACTTGCAATATTCCCAGGACAGTCGGAAGGAGGTCAAAGTGTACAAAGTTAGAACATTGGCGTTGGGGCAGGATACCACACCCGCAACGCAGGAGCCAGTAATAAACGTATGGAACGCACTAAATCAGTTGTGTCTTACTAAGCTGACGCAGGATCAATGCACAGGGCTACTAGGGACACGTCCTGTATATTTCCCTCCTACTTGTAAGAGGGGGATTCCCTGGTGGGTTTATGCAGTCATTGGTTTTGTGGCTGGAAAGCATATCTGAAAGGATGAGGGATGAAGGATGATAAGAGCAATGGGAAGCGCTACTTGTCCGCCAGGGACAATTATGGATGAAGCGGGAACTTGTATTGGCACAGCTACCTGCCCAGCAGGCACCGCACTTGACCCTGTTTCAATGACTTGTAAGACAGTTGGCACTTTCGTCTGTCCTGTTGGAACGGTTTTTGACACAAATCTGAATATGTGTGTTGGAATACATAAACAAGAGCAAGCTGGTTTGTTTTCTGGCAACATGATGACATACTTGTTAATCGGTGCGGTGGCTTTACTGCTTCTTATGGGGCGAAAATCATGACACAAAATGATATTGACTCATATCTATTAGCTTCAAGGGCATACATAGACAACTCAAAGCGCAGGATAGCAAGTATGGGCTTCTGCTGCCCCGCTGTGTTTCTCGGCGGGCTTATGGATAGACAGAACCAGCTAGAGCGCGTGGCGTGGAACGAGAGGCACAGGGATGGGTCTATGGGTATATGGTGGCTTGCAGTCGGCGTGGTAGGCGTTGCTTCAAGCTATATCGCTGCTTATGTCTATGATCATTACACAAAAGCAAAGATGCAGAGCGATTATCTTGACTGCCTCAATAAGTACCAAACAGAATATGGTAGCACCCCAGAGGAGGCGGCTAAGATATGCGGTCAGGGCGGTGAGGGTCTAAAAGAGAGCATAGCGAATACAGTTAAGTTGGCTATATATGGCGGTGTCGCTATTATGGGATTATATGTTGTGTCTAAATATCTAGGAAAAAAACATTAAGAATTGAAAGATTGAAAGATTGGAAAGTTCTAAGATTCTAAGATTAAAAGATTAAAAGATTAAGAATTGGATAGTTTACAGAGTTAAACAGAGCAGGGCAGGCGTTGTCTGCCTGGGTATTCACTTTCTATTATGGAGGAACGAAAATGGCACGAAGAAGATGTTTATGCGGTACGGGTGATTTAGGCAGGGTCCACAAGAGAAGGCACAAAAGAGCTACCCGCAAGAGAGGCATGAGATTAGGGCGAATGGCAGTCGGAACTTGCAAGACGTGGCGCACCGCCGCTGGTACGCTAATGAGGGGTTGCATGACTGGAGAGGGATTCAGAATCAAAGGCAAGGCGAGAGGGTAGTTCTAAGATTGGAAGATTGGAAGATTCTAAGATTCTAAGATTGGAAGATTGGAAGATTGGAAGATTAAGAGAGGGTTTGAGAATGGCAAAGAAAAAACGCCGTTCAAAACGGTTGGATGACTTAGGGGTTTATACCACAAAAGGAGGTTGCAGGATTATTCGCACATATCATGGCGGACTTGTGAACGGATGCTATGACTCAAGAGGGCGTTTCAGATTCAGGAAAATTCCCCCGGATATGCGGAAATCCAGCAAGCTCTTTATCTGACAAGGGGTTTTACAATGAGAGACAGATTACTTTTGCTACAAGGAACAGGAGGTACGAAAATGGCACGTTACAGGCACTATATGAATCCTGTGACCCGTACGAGGGTTAAAAGGCGCAGGCGCAGGGGATTTTTGGGCGACATGGGCGCTGATGTAGCTGTTATGCAGAGAGGTCTTACAGCCAGCTTTGATGCTGTCAAGGCAGTCGGCGTGACTGCATTGATAGCCGCAGGCGGGGCTATCGCAACGGACTTTGTCTTTAAACAGATAGGGCCGACGCTGAAACTGACTGCCGGAAGCACAGAGGAGAATCTTGCTAAGGCCGTTCTAGGAATTGCGGGCGGACTCGTTATCGGCAAATTCCTGAAAAAGCCACAGCTAGGCGCAGCCTTCGCAATCGGCGCGGTTGTTTTGGCAGTGTACGATATTGCAAAGAAATCACTCAAAATGTCAGGTCTTGGCTACATTCAGTCAGAGCGGGTGGGATTCCATCCCGGCCCTTTGGCTCTGGGAGCGCAGAGAATCGAGAGTCCGGGGTTCCACCCGATGCCAGCACCGAGAGCAACAGCATATGGATGGGCTTCATAAAGGACATCGCAAAGATCGTGATTATTAGGAAAATGTTATCTTAAGTGAGTGGATAATGGTAAACATTAATCCGCAGTATCTTTTTAGGAGGTTATAAAGATGAGTTCAGGAAATACAGGACTTATGACCCCTGGCCGTGATGAATGGGGTCAGTATAGATTACCAGATGGGCAAGTAGTAAATGTTCGTGATGTATCGGAACAGATATATTACGACAGCGACCTTATACCCGCCACACCAGGAACTGGCGAATATATCTTCGCAAGAAATCCCACCTTCAGCACAGGCGCTGTAAAGGTCTTTGGGCGTGACTATAATATACCAGAATGGGGGCGTGTTCCCAAAGATTGGTATTACACGATAATCAACGTTGGTTTTTTTGCACGGGCGGGCATACCGAGCTTCGATCTGCAGGCGCTGGCCAATTTTGGCTATATGAGGATGATCACCGGTTCGCAGAAGATAGAGCAGGACGGACTTCTTATACTTTTCCCATTCGGGGTAGGCATAGGCGGGTCAATTGCCATAGCGAACCCTGTTGCGACAGAGGCAAGCGCACTCAATATCGGTTCGCCAGCTAGTGCAAGCATATTGGCGAGAAAGTACGATATTGACCTTCCAGACCAGACGACCTATGAAACAAGGCTGCAGTTCCCGGGCGCTGCGGGTGCAGTTTTCAGCGCGATGATCCAGGTTTACTTCGCTCTTAGAGTAATCAGATATAGACCACCGGTGTAAAATAACGATTAAGGATGAAGGCGGAAGGATGAAGTTGAACAATTAGTCCAAAGCCTTCAGACTTTTTCAAGGAGGTCAATATGGGATCACAAAATGGGCAAAGAAACATGGTAGAATTGAGAGACCTTTCGCTCAATGACCAGCCGTATTATTACGTCTTTATCCCGACAGCGCCAGTCGCCGCCGGCGCAACCGGTCTGGTTCAGCAGAACGTAAGTGATAGGGACTTTATCTGGGACTCCATCGGGTGGACGACTGACGCTGTATTTGCGCCGGTGTTCTGGCTCCCTGCCGTCGGGGTGCCGTTCCGTGTCAATATATGGGATGTACACGGTCAGAAATTCTTTTCAAATGAGCGTGTTGACCTTACGACAATTACAGGCACAAATCCACAGTGGAATGATAAGTGCATGCACAGGTTGTCACGCCCGTGGCGATTCGTCTACAACACATCAATCCGTGTGGAATTCCTTAATGACGGGCCCATCGCAGCTACACCGAGGTTAACGTTAGGCGGATACTTGGCTGACAGCTTGAAGTGAGGTGCTATATGGGAGTTTCACGAGAACAAATAACAGAGGATACGATAAGACGCCTTTTTTATGATCTTGAGGCGCTGATAGAAGTTCTCAAAAACCAAGTAGCCATGAATACGATTGCTAGTGACAATGCAATGAGGGGCCTCAATGCTGCACAGGTAACAATGGCCCCTGGCGTTTCAAACACAATCGTTGTCAACGGCCTCCCTGCCCTAGGCGGACTTCCCACTGCTACTTTTCTGATTGAGAACACGTCCCTTAACCTAATGCAAGTCACATTCACAAATGATGATGTAGCGATACCCGTGTATATTGGGGATGACGTGCATTTTGTTATCCCGGCAGGCGACTTGTTAGACCCAAGGCAGAGAATAACCTATATTCTACGAAGGGGTCAAAAGAAGTTCGGTCTTAATAACTCACTGGGCGGAACCGTGAACGTGATTGTCAATCAGTCGGCGTCAGCCTACGGCGCTGTAACTATGGATGCTAAGAATGGGGAGATCATCATGTGATGGACAATGCACTGCTTATGGTCATAGCACTATTCTTATATTTTACGTACAAAAAGAAAGAGGAAATTCCCTCTAGTTGGCTTGAGCCTTCTTTTGATTATTGGCAAGTATTGCCAGTAGGTACAATTCCCGTTGAGAATAGTGTTATGCAATATAAGGTGGCTATAATGAAGGCTGGGCAGGATAATCATATAGAGGGCGCAATAATAGCTGGTATTATAGCAAAAGAGTCTAAGGGTGTTGCGAATCCACCTAATCCAAAGAAGAATAGGTATATAGGACTTATGCAATTCGGTCTATCAGAAGCTAGAGCTATGGGTTATACAGGCAGTACTGAAGGATTACTTGACCCGCAGTCAAATATATTCTGGGGTTCCAAATACCTGAAGTATTGCATTGACCATAAAAATACTCTTGAAAAGGGCATAAGCGGGTATAACACCGGGAATGTGGAAAAGGAAAATACGCCATTCAATGCCGATTACGTCAATGTAGTTGCCTCTTACGTCCCCCGCTTCCGATACCTTCTCTCTCAATCCTTCCCTGGTTATGCAAATGTGTTCCCTAAAGAGACTTGGCTAAAAACTGACACGGTGTATGCTTAATGGCAAGAGGTGAAATATGAGAAAACGCAGATTGGGATTAAGAGAGCGTTCTAGGCAAAAAGTAAGGTGTAGTGCGGCCAACATTAAAAAGAATCTCAAAGAAATGGCTATTCGAGGGAAAAAATATCATGATCAGGCTAAAAGGGCTGTTGGCAAGGATTCAAGAGGCTTTTTCATATTGAATAAAAGAACCCAGGGGGCTAGTTGGATGATTGAAGAGTGTCAAAGAGATAAAGACATAAAAGAATACAATAGGACACATAGAAGATAACGCTCTGAATAAATCATGACAAGACGATTGACGGATCCCAAACAGTTTATTATCTGCGACACGCTTGCGAAGCACTGTGAGAACCTTAACGAGGCGCACAAGGACGAGGCAAAGCACAAGCGGATGATAAAGACTGTCAGGTATCAGCGCTATATCGGTGCTATGGAACAGCTTAACAGACTATCAAGGAAGTTTGGCTATGGGTGCTATTGTAAAGATATTCCTGGTCCTGGTAACGAGCATAAAGGGCATAGGATGGTTAGGAGGTGAAATATGAGAAAGTGTGGATGTTTGGGAAGTACGAGAAAGGCAAATATTGAAATAATAGATTCTTGTGGTGATGAGCATGGTGATTTATTCAGACTTGGACGAAAAGGTAGTCGTTATTTTGTAGAAAAAATAATACCAGCTTTTGAACCAGGCGCAGGAACAAGAAAAAGATATTACAAGAAAAGCAAAAAAGAAGCTGAACGCATTTTTGATAATGCTTGTCAAGAGTAAAAATGTTTAATGAAAAAATCAACAGAACGCCAAAAATTTATAATTGACCTTAGAAGAAAAGGCTTTTCATTAAAGCAGATAGCTTGCGAGTATGAAAAAAAGTATTGTGTCAAACTTTCAAGAGAACGCATAAGACAAATATTGGCGGCACATAAATGACAACAAAAGACTGGATATACATAAGCCTAATCAGCATCGGGGTGATGGTATTGACACGAAAGGCATTTTCTAGTGAGGCTAATTCGATAGTTAATGCACTTGAAAACGCCAATCCAGCCAGTCTGCCAATTACACTAACTTCCGGTGAGCTAAACGTTATGCAATATGCTGATATTATGATGTATGAAGGTCAGAAACAGGGCATAGCACCTGAATTAATAGCAGGTATTATGCTGAATGAATCGTCAGGCGCTGCAAGCCAGATTACAAAGGAATCCAGTGTCAACAGCTATTCTTATGGTCTCATGCAAGTTCTCATAGAGACCGCAGCATGGCTAAAAAAGCTGAATACGTGGCTAAAGTATAATGGCAATCCACAGACCCTTTTACAACCAGATGTGAATATAGAGATAGGCACGTCATATTTAGCTTATCAATACAGGCGATATACAAAGAATCCAGTGATAAACCCAATAACCGATATGATAGCGTCATATAATGCAGGCACTGCTTTTACAGATGGGAACTATGGATACACGAACAGCAAGGGGGATCCCAAAGTTCAGGCTTACGTTGACCGTGTTATGAATTATAAGTTTAGGTTCAGAATGATGTTCGAGTATTTATATTCTAACTATGATGAGCTATTTCCCGCTTCGATATGGGGGCATTGATGCTTCAAATTTTTCAGTATCAGATAGGGAATACATTGGTAAATAATTTTTACCCTCTTGATGAGCCATTGCTGATGCCTGAAGGCACAGAGATGGTGCATGACGGTAAAGTTTGGGGTCTATACGTCAATTATGATTATGATATGAGTTTTATAGTCAACAGGGCTTTCATGAATGGTATAGATGGATGGAGAGTTAGGGTTATGCCTGGAATATCCAAACTTAGTTATGCTAGGGAAATAGTCAGGGGAACATGCGGTACGTGTTTAGAAGAGCGATTTGGGGTGAGAGTATAATGGCAAGCAAAGCAACACAAGATATAGTGAGTTTAGGTGTTCAATTCATGGGCATATCAGACCCACTGCCATTTAGTGAATCCAGAATGGCGTCTTTTATCGTAGCCATGCTTCCTGATGAAGTTGTCTCTGATGCTGATATAAAGGAAGCCTGTGCTACAATCGGCAATACCTATACTTACGTTGACGCATATAAGCTGTATAGCGAAATAGCAAGCAGGATATATGCAAGAAGCAGTACTGCATCCAGCGCCATTTTGGTAGTCGGGCTTGTTCTGGTAGTTATGTTGTTCTTTAGAAAGTGAGGGGTAATATGAGTAGTAGATGGCAAATGAATCATGCAAGAATATATAATGAGATACATCGGGATGTTGAAAATGCCAAAAGATGTTTAAGCAAAAAAGGTTATGATCCCTATGAGATGGATAAGTTCACTAAAGGTATTGCGTTTAGCATAACAGATAATACAAGACTCACCAAAGCAGAGGCTAAGTTCACAAAAAATCTCAGTAAATGCCATAGAGGCTATGGTGGGGCTACTCCAAAAATGCCCAAAGCAGAACAACTAACCTTATTTGGGGTTAGAAGGCGTTGTAGTTGTAGGGGGAGATAATCATGGCGGTAATAGACTTATCACCATCCGCAAACGACATAATCATGGCGTCAGTCTCCAGGATAGATAATTTTGACCCTAATTATTATCCAGATGCAGATAATATCGCAATATATGTCAATGAAACACTCCCACCTGACGAAACAGTAACTATCGAAGATATAGATTTAGCATCCGCAGTACTTGCAAGGAAATACCCTGACTTGCTAGGCTACGTTGACGAGATAAAGACAATAAGTGAGCTTGTAAATGCCTTCAAGTCTGCAATGAGCAATAGAATAGTAAAGCAATCATACAAAAATTTATTAATAGCGGCGGTGTTGATTTTTACCGGTTATCTGATATTCAAGGAGAGAGATTAAAATGCCATTAACAAGTGCTTATCAATACAAGGTTTACTCCGGCACAGCAGGCGCTGCTTATGTGACCATAACATTTGCCATTACTTCGCGCTGGATAGATTTTTACATACGCAACAATGCAGCTACAATAAGACTGCTATTGCCTAGTGGCGCTTATGGTGATGAGTTTACCCTCGACCCGACAGAGGAGTCCTTCCCTATCCCCTGGTTTTTCAAAGCCAAGGGGCTTATGATAAGAAATACCGATCCGTTATTAAACGCCTTATACCAGATTATACCAAACGCTTAGGTGCAACATGAATATTGAAATGCTTGAAAAAAGAACTTTTCCTTCCTCGTCACTCGGCGAAACGAGAAATGAGTATCTTTTACACGCCGAAGCCGAGGGCTACATATTTGATGAAATTGTTATCGCTACCAGTAAAACTAAGGCTTTGAGTATTGGGGAAACCAGAATAAACATGCTAATTGCAGAAAAGAAAAAGCCAGCCGAGATACCAAAAGAATCCATTGATTCATACAGTCCATTACAGATTAAGACAGCCATGGCTAAGATACCTATAACATCAGATACAACGTGGGATAAAATAAGGGATGCAATGACTGCTACGGCAGTAAAAGTGGAATTATGATAACGCTTGGATTGGACATAATACAGCATATATTTACAGTCGGATCGCCATTCACAGCGACAGTTAGCAACAACTGGAATCTCGGCGTGACATGGGGCAACCCTGGAAATGTTATGGGTACAGATTATCCAGGGCTTGCGAATGACGTATTCACTATAAATGCGGGAGTTGTTGTCAAATATAACCTTAATAACGCTAATGAACTCGGAAATGGTACGGTAAATGGCACGCTCTGGTTTCCTCTAAACGCTACCACGCTTCTGGCGTTCGCTAATACTAATCTTACTATTGGTGCGACAGGTTCTTTATTCACTTCATCTGACGGCACAGTTGGCAACATAGGGAATGTAGATGTAGCACAAACATGCACAATAACATTCAATCCAGCTGCTGATAATAGTAAGGGCATTGTAATAACAGATGGCGCATACATTCAAATGAGGGGCAACTCTGCACTCTACGGCGGTACGCACAGCACGACACTGTTTGCTAACTGGGGAGCAGGTCAGACATTCACGGCGACAGGCGCAGCGCCGATGTCGTGGACAAATGGACAGACGTTTACGATAGCGAGAAACACAGGCACAGGCGTTGCAACTACGCTGAGATATACGATTGCAAATCGTGTGCCTAATGGCGTCAATACAGATATAACAATAGTGGAAGCTGCGCCTGGGATAGCTTTTGTAGCTGGCGGAAATATTGAGTATGAGGAGAGAAACGTTCTTATCCGTAAAGTCACCGCTTTATTGCCCACTATGGCGATAGTATATGCAAATCGCCCATCAATTACAGACAATCATATTACTGGAACTGTTATATGGAGAAACGTAAGGTTCACGGGAGTTTATCGGTACGTTGGTGGGGGATTACAGACAGGTGGAACATTTGAAATATCTGATTGTATTTTTAGAAATGGCTATAATGGTATATATAATGTGAAATTTTGTGCTATATCAAGCAACGCATGTTCTATGGCAGGTAATGGCTATGCTGTTTTTACATCCTGCACGTTGACATCCTGTAATTCATATTCTAATACAAGTAATAATGTTTCTTCCTTATTATACTGCACGTTGACATCCTGTAATTCATATTCCTGTGCAACGAGTGGCTTTTATAATCTAACATACTGCATACTGACATCCTGTAATTCATATTCTTGTGTAAATTATGGCTTTTATAATCTAATATCTGCGCTACTGCAAGATTGCACAATCTATAATAATGGTAGTGGGTTTAGTGGCTTTTTTAATATGATTGGTGGAAGCATAGGATGGAATGGTGCTGTTTCAGCACCGAATACGATTGATCTCGATTACTCTTGCGAGATTAGATTGCGGAACGTTAAGGTACCACTTGCAGGCTACATTTTTGCAAACAGAAATACGCCAGATTTCATGGGGAATATTCTCTGTGAGGATTATAACCAAGTCCCGCAAAGCTGGAGAAATTATAAGGGATTTTCAGACATAACAAAGACAGCAAGCCCCGCCGGTTTTCGCTCCGCAAACTGCCTGATGGTGGAACCGCTCAGTAATATTGCAATCGCCCTGCCTGCCAATATCTACAATTGGTTCAATAATGGAATTGCATTATACCTCCCCGCAAGCAGCGTTAAAATATCTGTTTTTGTCTACGGTGAGAACTGGGTGGTATTCCCAACAAACGCACAGCTCTACCTCGCAGTAGATTACTTAGCAGGTGCTTCGGCAACGAGAACGCCAGTGCAATCCGTACAGGTTATCGCTGCGAACAATACAGTGACGGAGTTAAGCGTAACGATAGTTCCGGCACAAGCGGGCATAGCTTACGCAAGGATGTTTTTTGCTAAATATGAGACAAACTCCACACACAGAATCAAGATTGACTCTGTGATAGGCATAAATGATGGCGTTTCTGATATTTTTGAATACTGCGATGATGGGTTCAAGCCGATATGGAACGGAAGGAATATAATAAGGGAATATTAAGATGGAAGTATATGAAGGCAATAGGTTAAGGGATAGATGGTATTCTGTAAAGCTGGTTGACTCGGTAAACTTAAACACACCCG
>Ga0315289_10006774_pt1 | contig 16807 bp, 7 predicted proteins | sample YL17G11_40_MG_FD_203452 | JGI IMG/M metagenome (GOLD analysis project Ga0315289, IMG submission 203452) | Sediment microbial communities from Yellowstone Lake, YNP, Wyoming, USA - YL17G11_40 | ecosystem: Environmental > Aquatic > Freshwater > Lake > Sediment | place: USA: Wyoming | collected... | reverse complement strand
CATCCAGCCTCAGCCATTGGGCCAACGCTAAAGGTAATCCCGTGAACGCTTTTGTGATTTGTATTAACAACGCCGGGAATCCGGCGAGCTTGATCCTGGGCAAAGTATACCGTCGGCTGCCCGATGCCGAGGCGGAGCAGCACAACATGCTCCGCGTCATCGACGAAGATCGGTCAGAGCCTGACGGCTATCTCTATCCGGCCTCCCTCTTCGCACCCATCGAGTTGCCGGAAGCGGCAGAGCGGGCACTGATGGCCGCCAATGGCTGAGCCTCTTCGCTGAAGAAACTTCAGGAACGCTCGTGCATTTCGAGAGAATTGCGTATGCTGTCCCTGGAAGTACGGAGGCGGGTGGCCCAGATAGCTTGGCTACCTGGGCCGCGCCAGCGGCAAGAGGATTCGCGGAAACCTCTTGTGCCTGCGGCACCCCAATAGGAGGGCTATTGGGGCTAACCGCGGTCTGGGGCAGAGCCCCAGGAATGCCCTTTTTTCACCCACAAATTCTGCTGAGGACCCATGTTTTGTTAGTGCTGTCTGGATGGTACAATGCGTCGAAGGTAGTGCAAATCCGACCGGATAAATACAAGTTAGGGGGCAAGAGACCACGTGAAGGTGCATCATGGCCCACGACCGACCGTTCACGAGAAGTCTTGGCTGGCGCGTTTATCTGATTGGGGCGCTAATCGTCGTCCTTGTCGTCACAGTTGGCGGCCAATGGTGGGTTTGGCGCCCGAAACGATCCGCCGAGCACTTCATTTCGCTGCTATCCAAGGGTCAAATGGTTCAAGCCAGTTCGATGTTACGCGACCCGTCGTCAATCCAAACCGATGCAATCGGAAACGTCACACTCAAGGCCAGGGACGGTACCACGGCGACGCTCACCCAGGGCGAACTGCCGCTCCTTGCTTTTGGAGATCGTGACTCGCCTGCGAGAACCGGCATCGGTGACTACTTGGCCAGCCGCTACCGTTTTCAAGTGGTGACGTCGGGGCCAGCGCTCAAAGGCGGTCGGAAGAAACCGGTCATAGTGTATTGCGTGGCCGAAACGGATCGAATCGCCATTGACACCATCAAGGAGTTCGTCAGTGGTTGGGGCGTGCGAGATTTTCTGGAGGCAGACAAAGTGCCCGGCATCGACTATGGAGCGGTCGCCTACGCCTTTATTGGCGACGAACCGGGCTTTATCATTTGGACCGATTTTACGTTGACTTCACCCGGCGACTCGAACCTCGGAAAAAGCCGTGGTTCAGTGATTGGTTCGTTTAGTCTCGCGGACGGTCGGAGGTTCGATTTCACATTTGAACCCCGCTACGCCAAAGCAGCAACGGTGACGATCGGCGGCAGAGAATACAACTGCGCTGACGGCCGGCTGTTTCTGATCCGCGATGGACGAGAGGTGAAGCAACTCCAGCGCGACCTGAAAGAGCTTGCCAGCATCCTGGAAGACGAATCCAAAGGACTGGCGGACTTGGCGAGGCGCGATCCTGAGATTTCGTCCTTTTATGAGGCCCACACACAGAAGAGCGGAACCAGCAAAGCCCCCTAACAAGCCGCTCAACCGGACCGGGAACAGGCCGGTGAGTTGAGCGTCTCCTGAAATGAACGCCCTTCGCGCCGGCCTGTTCCCGACGGGTTAGCTTGGTCGTTACCCTCTCCACTGTCCCGTTTTCTCATGGCTTTCGCGCCGGGTGCCATGCCCGCACTTGCGTGGGCATGTTGCTGACGGTTTTTATCGCCCGAACACCGCGCGTCGATTCTAAGGCTTCATACATGCCCACGACAAGCGTGGGCATGGCACCGAAGCGCGAACCGTTACTTCACCCGCACCGGGTACGGCGGCCGCTGAAGTTGCTGTGGCGGATCTTTCTTGAGTTGCTCGAGCACGATTTCGATGGCCTTCTCGAGTTGCGGGTCTTTGCCGGCGATGACGTCGGCCGGCCACTGTTCGACTTCCACATCCGGCGGCACGCCCTCGTTCTCCACGACCCAGCCGTCCTCCGTCCAGATGGCCAGGTTCGGCGCGGTGACGGCGCTGCCGTCCATCAAGATGGGAAAGCCAAGGATGCCCACCAGGCCGCCCCAGGTCCGCTTGCCGACCAACGGGCCGAGCTTGAACTTGCGGAACATCCAGGGGAGCATGTCGCCGCCGGAGCCGGCCGTCTCATCGATGAGCATCACCTTCGGCCCGAGGATGGCTGCTCCGGGCGTCTTCATATCTTCGCCGTAGCGCATTGCCCACATGGCCGAAAGGGGCCGGCGCAAGTGGTCGATGTAGTAGTCGGCCACCTGTCCGCCGCTGTTGAACCGCTCGTCGACGATGATCGCCTGCTTGTCGCACTGCGGGTAGAAGTAGCGTTTGAAGTAGGCGTGGCCCAAGGTCGAGGTGTTGGGCACGTACACGTAGGCCACCCGGCCGCCGGTCGCCTGCTGGACCTTTTTGAGGTTGCCTTCGACCCAGTCGCGGTTGCGCAGCGCGTCTTCGCTGCTGAGCGGCTCGACCGTGACCGTGCGGCTGCCCTTGCCGCTGGGATCGGGGCCGACCGTAATCTCGATGCTCTTGCCGGCCGTATTCTCGAAGAGCGCGTAAACCTCCGTCGGTGGCTTGAGCTGCTTGCCGCGGACCGCCAGCAGGTACTCGCCGGCCTTCACGTCGACGCCCGGCGCGGTCAGCGGCGAGCGCAGCTCCGGGCTGAAGTTCAAGCCGCCGTACACTTTCTTGAAGCGATAGCGGTCGTTGGCCACTTCGTAGTCGGCGCCCAGCAGACCGCCGGGCACCGTCTTGCGCTCGTAGAGCCGTTCGCCGGGAGTGTATCGGCTGTGGCCGACCGAAAGCTCGCTGAGCATCCAGCCGATCACGCGATCCAGATCGCCGCGGGTGGCCAGGTGCGGCAAAAACGCCGTATACTTTTTCTTGACGGCCGGCCAGTCGGCGCCGTGCATGCCCGGGTCGTAGAAGTAGTCGCGATTGATCCGCCAGGCCTCGGCGAAGATCTGCCGCCACTCGGCCGGCGGATCGATGCGGACCTCGACGGCCTCCACCTTCAACTTGCCCTTGCCCGGAACCGGCGGCTGCGGCCCGCCCACCTCGACGATCGACCAAGTCTCTTGGGGCGACAAGACCAGCGCTTTTCGGCCCGAAGCGGCCAACGTGTACTGATCGACGCCCGGCAGCACGATCTCGCTTTTGCGCTTGGCCAGGTCAAAGCGCTTCAGCGTTGGGCCGCGGACGGTCTCTCCCTCGCGGGGCGCAGCGGCTTCCTCGCGTGAGGCCGGCGTGTCGAGATAGAAGACTTGCCCGGCCGGCCCCGCCTGGAGATGCCGATAGTTGCCCTGCGGCAGCGGCAAGGCAAGGATCCGCTGGTCGATCCCATCGAAGTCGATGACCACCGGCGGCGGTGCGCTTTTCGGCTTCTCGCTTTTGGGTTTCGGTTTCTCGGTATTCCCTTGATCTTTTTCGGCGGGGTCAGGAGACCCGCGCCGAGCGCCATCTTGTTCCTGGTTCCCACGCTCCTGCGTGAGAACCGAGTCTGACCCACCCTCCGATTCGGCCTCCGCGACGCCAAACGACAGGGAGCTTCGCCCGAATTGCGTTCCCACGGAGGACCGTGGGAACGAGGACTTCTCGGCCGGCTTGCGTCTCGGCTTCTCGGTCGGCTTGCCTGTGGGCTTCTCGGCCGGCCTTTCCTCGTCGCTCTGTCGGGCCAGTGGAGAGGGCACACCTTTCTTCAACACCTCCAGGTAGATCGCCCGCTTTTCGCGCATGTCCTCGCTCGCTTGAGAGAACCACTGGTTGACCGGGCCTGCGTCGGTCGAGGCGAAGAAGTACAGGTACTTGCCGCCGGCGTCGAAGACCGGATGGGTGGCGTCGCTCAGCCCGTCGGTGATCGGCCGCGATTTCCCGCTGGCCAGCTCGTGCGCGTAGATGGTATGATAGGCCGCCTTGTTGCCCAGGGCGTAGACGATCCACTTCGAGTCGGGCGCCCAGGCGGGGCGCAGCATCCGGCCCCGACTCGGCTGGTAGAGCGGTTCGGAGGCGATCTTCTTGACCTGCCCGTTGGCCAGGTCGATCCAGAACAGTGATTGGGAGTTATCGACAAAGGCGAGCCGTTTGCCGTCGGGCGACCAAACCGGGCCCTCGTAAAAGCCCGCCCCGCCCAGTTCGTAAACCTTCGCCTTGCCCTTGCCGTCGGCCGGGCGAAGGTGCAGCCGGTACTCGCCGCCCGCATCGGAGAAATAGGCGATGCTCCGGCCGTCGGGCGACCAGACCGGCCAGCGCTCGTGGACGGCGGGCGACTCGGTGAGATTCCGCGGATCACCCTTTTCGGCCGGCACCGTGACGATCTCGCCGCGGAAACCGAAAACCGCCCGCGCCCCCGACGGCGATATCGCCCAGTTGCGGACGTACTTCGCCCCCTTGACGAACCGCGGCCGCGTTTCGACCAGGTCGGTCGCCACGCCGATCTTCAACCGCGTGCTGCCGCCCCCGGCCGGATCGAACAGGTGCAACCAGCCCGCCTGCTCGTAAATCAGCCGGCCGCCACCGCCGCCAAGTTCCAGCACCGGGAAGTCGGCGTGCTGGGTCAACTGCCGCACGGCCTTCGTGGCGGTGTCGTAGGCGAACAGGTTGTACTCGCCGTTGCGGTCGCTGCGGAAGTAGATCGTCTCGCCGATCCACTGCGGACTCAGATCGTTGCAGCGCTCCGCAGGCTGCGGAATCTGCTCGACCTGGTGGTCTCGGCAGCGATAAATCCAGATGCGCGAGTGCGTGCCGCCGCGGTAGTGCTTCCACTGCTGCGACTTATCGCTGAGCGGCGTGTAGGCCATCTGGCTGCCGTCGGGCGAAAAGCAGGCCTGCACGCCGTGCGGGACGGGCACTTGCGTCGGCATGCCGCCGGCCAGCGGCACGGTGAACAGTTGCGTGTAGCGGTTGTTGAAGACGTGCCGCGGCGAGGAGAACAACAGCGCCTTGCCGCCGGGGACGAAGCCGCGGACGATGTCGGGGTCGGGGTGAAACGTCAAACGCCGCGGCGCGCCGCCGCTGACGGGGATGGTATAGACATCGGTATTGCCGTCGTACTGGGCACTGAAGGCCAGTGTCGCGCCGTCGGGCGAAAACACGGGGTGCGATTCGATCCCCGTGTCGCTGGTCAGCCGGCGGACATTCTTGCCGTCCAGATCGGACAGCCAAAGATCGTCGGCGTAAATGAAGGCGATGTGGCGGGCGCTGACGGCCGGCTGCGACAGCAGCCGCGTGTCGCGGATGTCGGGCTCGACCCGGCCGACGGCAGGCGCGAACAGCAAGGCAGGCAACAGCAGCGATAGAAAGAGTTGCGCAGTACGCATGGTGAACCTCTCAAAAAAACGCGCCGAGGATTACGATCCGATGCCAAGGCCCCTTCAGTTGCCTCCCTTTCTTCAGATAGCTATTGTAATCTCGCTGACGGGTTGCTGCCATCTTTTGGAAAGAGACTGCCGCGCGGCTGCTCTGGCTTGGTTCGTCGGGATAGCATTGAGTCCCGGAGGGACGGCAGTCAATAGCCCAGGGCGTTAGCCCTGGGAAGATGGAGCACAACATCATCGAAGCCCCGGAGGGGCGACAGAAGGCTTAGGGTTGGTTTCTGCCGCCCCTACCGGGGCTCGACATCGGATTGGCTTTTCGACCCAGGGCTGACGCCCTGGGCTAGTGACTGCCGCCGCTTCGCGGCTAATGCTTTGCGCGAGGTTGCCAGGAAAGTCTGCCACTCCCGAACGCTACTTGCACATCGGCCCACGGAGACAGATGATAGGATGACCGCGGAACGGCGCCATCCAGCGCAGCAATAGCAATCTACGTGGCCATGTGCCATCATATCCGAAATCCTCAATCCAAAATCTTCAATCCAAAACCCTGAACCCTGAACCCTGAACTCTTTTTTCCGGCCCCAGGCCGCCTTGGGAGGAACCCACCATGAAACGTCGCGATTTTCACAAAGGTATTCTGGCGGCGGGGATCGCCGCTTCGGCCGGGTTCGCCCAAGCCGCTGAGCAATCCACGGGAAGCCGGCCTTCCGACTATTACCAGGAGCCGGCCAAAAGACTACCGCTGCGGCGGTTCGACGTGGTGGTGGCCGGCGCCGGCACGGCAGGCGTAGTGGCCGCCTTGGCCGCCGCCCGACAAGGCGCCAAGACCGTCTTGATCGAGGCCAAGGGCTATCCGGGCGGAACCGTGACCGAAGGCGGCACCGCGCTGCACAGCTTCTACAACCTCTGGAAGGCCTTCCCGGGCGTCGACAAACGGCAGGTCGTGCGCGGCATCCCGCAGGAGATCATCGATCGACTGGCGAAGGTCGGCGGCACCTCCGGCCACGCCGAAATGTTCCAAGGGTACGATTACGATTGCGTTTGCACGGCCATCGACACCGAACTTTACAAGCTGGTGACGTTTGAGATGCTCGACGAAGCGGGTGTTTTCGTCTGTGTCAATACGCTGCTGACCGGTGCCATCATGGACGGCCCGCGCATCCGCGGCGCGATCGTCGAGAGCCGCTCCGGCCGCGAGGCCTTTTGCGCCAGCTCGTTCGTCGACTGCACCGGCTACGGCGACCTGGCGGCGGCGGCCGGCGCCCAGTACAGCGAGCCCAACGACTACGCGGTGGTCAACAGCATCGGCATCGGCAACGTGAACGTCGAGAAATATCACGAATTCCTGCAATCGCACGAGGCCCTGACGCAATTGGCCAAGGGCCGCCGCAGCGGCCGGGACGGGCAAATCGTGCGGCTCGACGGCCGGTCGGTGAAGCTGCCGGCGGGCTTTCGCGATGGGGCCGGCCGCATCGGCATGTCGATCGTCACCACCACCGTGCACGACAATTACTTCATGTTCATCAAGATCAATTTCAAGATGCGCACCAGCCCGACCAATCGCGATGAAGTCGCCAAGGCTGAATTAGAATTGCGGCGGCGGCAGGCGCAGGCCGTGGAGCTGTTCCGCAAGCACGTGCCCGGCTGCCAGCAGGCGTTTATCGCCCGCACCAGCCCTCGGCTGAACATCCGCCGCGGCCGGCTGATCACCTGCGACTACGACCTTACACACGAAGACGTGATCGAAGGCCGGCACTTCGACGACGACGTTTTGGCCTACGGCTTTCACGATAGCGCGCCGCGGCTGCAAGTCCGCAACGGCGGCACCTACGGCATTCCTTACCGGGCGCTGCGGGCCAAAGGCATCGAGAACCTGCTCGTTTCGGGAATGATGATCACCTCGGACCATCGGGCGCACATGTCGACCCGCAACACGGTAAGTTGCATGGCACAAGGGCAGGCTTCGGGCACGGCCGCGGCGCTGTGCGCGGCCCGCAATTGCGGCACGCGGGAGCTGCCGTATCGCGATTTAAGGGAATCGCTGGAAAGAGGTGGCGTGTACTTCGAGGGCTGAACGGCTCAAACGGCAGACAGATGACATGAACTGGTGTGCCACTGCTTGCCTGAATCCCGGCGACCATCTCACTTATGCCTCGGCACTGCTTGCCCCCATAGGCTTTGAACATTGGATAACCGGCAAGCAGTGCCCGCTCCGCTCGAGTGGCTCGCTGTCTCAGGGCAAGCAGTGGCACACTCAGGGCTCGACCCGAGTTTGAGCCGACACGACCGTCGGGAGTTGACTTTGGCGAGCGCCTCGGGGTAAGCTGATTGCCGTCAAGCAACCGCCACGCTGCCTTTTTCATCAACCCAGAAGGAGGTCGATTATGTCGCCGGAAATGAAGCGAAGGGAATTTCTGCAGCTTAGCGTCGCAGGGGCCGCTTTGGGCGTGGGCGCGTCGAGCCTGGGGGCGCTTGCCGCCAATTCCGGCGGCTCGAAGCTTATCAGCCCCGGCTGCCGACGAACCAAGCTGAAGGTGGCGCGGCTCTACATGGGACTTCCGCACGCTCATTGGCCCACGCCGAAATTGGATCTCGAAGAGGAAGTCCGCTCCTACCAGGCCACCTTCGATACGCTGAACAGCGAGCTGGCCGACGTGCAGTTCGTGGCCGATCAGTTGATCACCTCACCACAGCAGCTCAAGCCGCTGGAAAGCACCTTGCAGGTGGTCGATGGCATCCTGGCCATTCATCTGAACATGGGCGTCACGCCGATCCTCACGGCCATCCTCGCCGCAGGCCGGCCCACGACGGTCTTCGCCGCCCCCTATTCCGGGCACGAATGGACCCGTTTCGGCGCGCTGCAAAAAGAGGAACAAGGCGCGAACTTGGAGTGCCTGCTCACCAGCGACCGCCAGCAACTGGCCGCCGCGATCCGGCCCTACCGGGCGCTGCACCATCTGCGGGAGGCGAAGATTCTTGACGTGACGACGCGGCTGCCCGCGAAATACGTCAGCGACATCCGCGAGAAATTCGGCACCGAGATCAAACAGATTGAACTACAGCGCGTCGTCGAGGCCTACAACGCCGTCAGCGACGCACAGGCCCAGGCAGAGACCGATCGCTGGATCCAAAACGCCACGGCCATTGTCGAGCCCTCCAAGGCCGACGTTTTCAAGGCCTGCAAGCAGGCGCTGGCCTTCGAAAAACTGTTGGATGAAGAAGATGCCACCGTGATGACCGTGGACTGCTACGGCACGATGTGGGACAAGACCATCAAGCTGCCGGCCTATCCGTGCCTCGGTTTCTCGCGGCTTAATAGCATGGGCCTGGGCGGCATCTGCGAGTCGGATTTGCGCTGCGCCATGACGCACATCATCTTCCAAGGCCTGGCCGGCAAGCCGGGCTTCATCAGCGATCCCACCATGGACGAATCCGTAGGCGGCATCATCCTGGCGCATTGCATGGGCACGACCAACATGCAAGGCCCCGACAAACCGGCCGCGCCGTACAAGCTGCGGACGGTCCACGAGCGCCAGGAAGGGGTGGTTCCCCACGTGAAAATGCCCGTGGGCCCCAAGGTCACGCAGGCGCTGCTGGTCGGCACCGATCTGTTGCAGTACTTCACCGGCCAGGCGATCGACGCCCCGGACGTCGAGCGCGGCTGCCGCACCAAGATCACCGTGAAGGTCGACGGCGACGCCGAAAAACTGTGGAAGAATTGGTCCAACGGATTGCACCGCGTCACCTGCTACGGCGACATCGCCAAGGACCTCGAGCGCTTCTGCCGCTTTGCCAAGATCAAGCTGGTCAACGAGGCCGTTTAGCGTGGTACGGTGACGTAGATCAGGCTTTCCAGCCTGACACGAATGGGTAAAGTCAGGCTGGAAAGCCTGACCTACAACCACGTCGGGTGCCACGGTTGGCTTGTCCAACCGTGCTTGTTGCACTGCTGGACAAGCCAGCGGTGCCACTGGCAGCGTGTCTGCCAGTACCGCAGCAACCACGCTTTTCAGCAGATAAGCGCTGGCTGACGAGCGGCCAGTGCCGGCCGGGCGGCTGCAATCGACCCCGCCCACGCAGTCGGTGGGCGTTTGGTAAGTTTCCAACGCGAGCGACGGATGCAGCACAGTCAGCAGATGCAACCAGATGCGCCGGGCAAGTCCGGCCGCTACACGTCCCCACACCTCCCGCTTCTGAAATCCACAATCCGCAATGCACAATCCACAATCCTACATCCCGCGCCCGACGGCCTGCGGGCGGTTCTGGAAGCGCGTGCCGGTTCTTCGTTCCGCGCGGATCAGGTCGGCGATCGTTTCGGCGGCGTCGTCCAGGTCGATCTGCTCGGCCTCTTGGTCCCAGCGCCACTTCAGTTCGAGTTTGCCCTGCTTCAGGCCGCGCTCGCTGATTACCACCCGCAGCGGGATGCCCAGCAGGTCGGCGTCCTTGAATTTCACGCCCGCCCGATAGTCGCGGTCGTCCAAAAGCACCTCGATGCCCGCGGCCGAAAGCTCGGCGTACAACTGATCGGTGACCTGCTTGGTCTGCGGGTCGGTGACTTTCACCGGCACCAGCAGCACCTCGTAAGGGGCCAAGGCCACGGGCCAGATGATGCCGTTCGGGTCGTGGCTGATCTCGATCAGCCCGGCGATGATGCGGTTGATGCCGATCCCGTAGCAGCCCATGATGATCGTGCGAAGTTGCTCGCTGGCGTCGAGAAAGCGGGCGTTTAAGGCCTCGGAATACTTGGTGCCCAGTTTGAAGACGTGGCCGACTTCGATGGCGTGCTGCAGGTGGACCCGGCTGCTGCAGCGCGGGCAAGGATCGCCGTCGACCGCGTTGCGCAGGTCGGCGAAGCGATCGGGCTCGAAGTCGCGGTGCAGATTGACGCCAGTCAGATGGGCGTCGGCCGCATTGGCGCCGGTGATCGCGTTGACCATGCCGAGGATATCACGGTCGGCCAGCAGTGGAATCTTCTCTTTCAGGCCCACCGGGCCGGCAAAACCCACCGGGGCGCCCGTCACCCGCTCGATCACCTCGGGCGGGGCCAAGGCGAGCACTTCGGCGCCCAAGGCGCGGCGAACCTTGCCTTCGTTCGCCTCGTGATCGCCGCGGATCAAAACCGCGATCGGGCGGCCGTCGGCGGTGTAGATGAGCGTTTTGACCATCTGCCGCGGCGTGCAGCCGAGGAACCGGCTGACCTGCTCGATGGTCGCGGCGCCGGGCGTGTCGACTTTTTTGAAATCCTCCCGGGGCACATTGGGCGGAACGACGTCGCGGGCGCCGACCTCGGCCCGCTCCTGGTTGGCCGCGTAGCCGCAATCGAAGCAGTGCAGCACGGTATCTTCGCCGTTGGGCGCCGGGACCATGAACTCATGGCTCACATCGCCGCCGATCGGGCCGCTCTCGGCCTCCACCGGCAGGTAGCTCAGCCCGCAGCGGTTGAAGATCCGGCAGTAGGCGGCATACATCTTTTCGTAGCTGTGGTTGAGCGCTTCCAGCGACGTATCGAAGCTGTAGGCATCCTTCATCAAAAACTCGCTGGTCCGCAGCACGCCGAACCGCGGCCGCTCTTCGTTACGGAACTTCGTTTGGATCTGGTAGAGCGTGATGGGCATCTGGCGGTAGGAGGAGATGTGCCGGGCGACCAGGTCGGTGATGACTTCCTCGTGCGTGGGCCCCAGCGCCATCTGCACTTTGCGGTTCTGCCGGCGGACGGCAAACTGGATCAGCACGTCGCCGAAGGCCGCCACCCGGCCGGTCTGCTCCCAAAGCGAGATGGGGGTCAAAGCGGGCATGAGCAGTTCGACCGCGCCGGCGGCATTCATCTCCTCGCGGACGATTTGTTCCGCCTTCCTTAGCGCCCTGAGGCCCAACGGCAGGTAAGTGTAGGCCCCGGCCATCACCTGGCCGATCAGGCCGGCGCGAAGCATGAGCACGTGACTGGGAATTTCGGCCCCTTCGGGCGTTTCCTTCATGGTGGGGATGAGGGTCTGAGTCCAGAGCATGATGAAAAGTCGCGTTGGGGTGCTAAGAGGTTCACCAGGGACGACTGCAAGTCCGCCATTTTGGGGCGCGCCCAGCCCTCGGCGCGGGTCTCCCGACCCCGCCGAAACCGCCGACCGAAAGTCTCTCCCGCATCCGGAGACCTTGGGTCGGGAGCGTGGCTCGGTCGGGAAACCGGCCACAGCGCGAACTGTAAAGCCATCATTTTAGGGCGCGCCGGCGGCAGCGGACAAGAGGGAAAGGCCCCTTGTGAAGCTCGTGCGGACCGCCTAGAATCACTTTGGGGTTTTGTGCTTCCCCTGACCTGCTGCAGAAAGACGTGCCATGCCGCGACGTTATGTCAATCAGTTCGGCCACCAAGAAGCCGTGCACGAGGTATTTGTCGCCTCCGACAAGCAACTGCGTCCCAACCGCAACGGAAACCTCTACCTGCAGGTCGAGCTGTCCGATCGCACGGGGGCGATTAGCGCCCGCCTGTGGAACGCCTCGGAAGCGGCCTACAAATCGTTCGACAACGGCGACTACGTGCGCGTGCAAGGCGCCACGCAATTGTTCCAAGGGGCGATGCAGTTGATCGCCAGCCGCCTCAGCAAGGTCGATCCCAGCGAGGTCAACCCGGACGATTTCACGCCGCTGCCGGCCGTGGAAGTCGATAAGCTGCTGGTGCGGCTGGGGGAAATGCTCCGCGGCATGACCGATCCCCACTTGCGCAACCTGGCCGAGTGCTTCCTGTTGGACGACTCGCTGCTGCGCAAGCTCGCCCGGGCGCCGGCCGGGGTGAAGCACCATCACGCCTACCAGGGCGGGCTGCTGGAGCACGTGGTCACACTGATGGAGGTCATCTTGCGCATCAGCCCCTGCTATCCCCAGATCGACCGCGACCTGCTGCTGACGGGAGCCTTTTTGCACGATCTCGGCAAGGTGGATGAACTCGCTTACGAACGGGAGCTGGCCTATACCGACGAAGGACAACTCATCGGCCACGTGGTGATGGCGGTCGGCCTGCTGGATGCGAAGGTCGCCGAGGCGGAAAAGCTGGCCAACGAGGCGATTCCGGCCGAGACCGTGTTGCGGCTGAAACACATGCTGGTGAGCCATCACGGCGAGTACCAGTTCGGCAGCCCCAAGCTCCCCATGACCGTGGAAGCGATCGCCTTGTATTGCCTCGACAATCTCGACTCGAAGATCAACGCCTTCGCACAACTGTTGCGCGACGACCATAACGTCGACAGCCCCTGGACCGGCTTCCACGCGAACCTCAACCGGAAGCTCTTCAAGGGCAAAGGCCAGCAGGCATAGGACGAAAAAAGGCGGACAGTGGCGAGGTTATCGGGAGAAAAAAGCTCACGCAAAGGCGCCAAGACGCAAAGGGAGTGCGAAATCAAGCATGTGGATCCCCAACATTGACAGGACTTTGTTTGTTGCAGCAAAGTCCTGTTTCCATATGGATTCTCTTGGCGCCTTTGCGCCTTTGCGTGGGATATCCGCGCCATTCCCGACAATGATGCACTCCCACGCAGTATAAGAATGAGGGGAAAGCTCATCCCGCGGCATTGCACCAGAACTATGGAAGACCTCGAACTCGAACAAGCAGTTCTCAGTCTTGTGGCCCGCAGCGGCTACCGGCCGGTGAAGGCCCGGATCATCGCGCAGCAATTGCAGGTGCCTGAGAGCCACGCGGCGGAGGTGAAGCGGGCCGTCAAGCGCTTGGTGCGCCGCGGCCAGTTGAGCTACGAGGGGAGCCGCCTGGTCAAGGCAGCCGATCCAAGCAGTCCGAAGAGTAATCGCTTAGTCGGCGTATTCCAGCGGACGCAGCGCGGGTTTGGCTTCGTCCGCCCCCAGCGCAGCGTGCCTTGCGCCCAAGCCGAGGTCGAAGTGGAGGATATTTACATCCCCGCCAAGTACGCCGGCGATGCCTCCAGCGGCGACCTGGTGCTGGTGCAGGTCAACCGCCGTCGTCGGCGCGATCCCGGCCCTCGCGGCGAGATCATCGAGGTCATCGAACGGCAGACGCAGCAGTTCGTGGGCACCTATTTTGAGGCGGGCGGCGCGGCCTACGTGCAGGTCGACGGCACCCTGTTTGCGCAGCCGATTTGCGTCGGCGATCCCGGCGCGAAGAATGCCCAGCCTGATGATAAGGTGGTCTTCGAGATGGTTCGCTTCCCTTCGCCGGCTCACAGCGGCGAAGGGGTGATCACCGAGGTGCTCGGGCCGCGGGGAAAGCCGGGCGTCGACACGCTCTCGATCATGCGCCAATTCGGCCTTTCCGACCGCTTCGCCGAGGATGCCCTGCACGAGGCCCGGCAGCAGGCCGAGAAGTTCGACGAGGCGATTCTCGCCGACCGCCTCGACCTGACCGGCGAGACGGTCGTCACCATCGACCCGGCCGACGCCCGCGACTTCGATGACGCGATTTCGCTGGAGAAACTGGCTAACGGCCATTGGCAGCTCGGCGTACACATCGCCGACGTGGCGCATTTCGTCCCGCCCAAATCGGTCCTGGATCGCGAGGCGCGGGAGCGGGCGACCAGCGTCTACCTGCCCGACCGCGTGATCCCGATGCTGCCCGAGATCATCTCCAACAGCCTGGCGAGCCTGCAGCCGGGAAAGGTCCGCTATGCCAAATCGGTGATCATGGAGTTTACGGCGGAAGGGCTGCGCGGCTCGACCGAGTTGCACTCGTCGGCCATCAAAAGCAGCAAGCGGCTCACGTACGAGCAGGTCGACGCGTTTCTTGCCGACACGGAAGCGTGGCGGCGCAAACTGGGCGCCAAGGTCCACGGCCTGCTGAGGCGAATGCACGAACTGGCCATGATCCTTCGCCGTCGGCGGGTGCAACATGGTGCACTGCAACTGAGCATGCCCGAGGTGAAGGTCGAGTTGGATCGCTCCGGCCGCGTCAGCGGGGCCACGGTGGTGGCCAATACCGAGAGCCACCAGATCATCGAGGAGTTCATGCTGGCGGCCAACGAGGCGGTGGCCGAGCGGCTTCGCGACCGAGGCTGGCCGTTTCTACGCCGCATCCACCCTTCGCCCAATCCGCAGAAGCTCGAAGCGCTGGGCGAGTTTGTCCGCGAGTTGGGCTTGAAGGTGGGCAGCCTGCAAAGCCGCTTCGAGCTGCAAGAGTTGTTGAAGCTGGTGGCAGGCCGGCCGGAGCAGTATGCGGTGAACTTTGCCCTGCTGCGCTCGCTGCAGCGCGCCCTGTACAGTCCGCAGGAAGAGGGCCACTACGCCCTGGCCAGCGATTGCTACTGCCATTTCACCTCGCCCATCCGCCGCTATCCCGATTTGACCATCCACCGCCAGGTGGATGCGATCCTGCGCGACGCCAAGCTGCGCACGGACTATGACGAGTTGGTCATGCTGGGCCGGCACTGCTCCGATCGCGAACAGCGGGCCGAGGCGGCCGAGCGCGACCTGACGAAGCTCAAGCTGCTCAGCTATCTCAGCGACCGCATCGGCGAGGAGATGGATGCCCTCGTCACCGGCGTGGAAGGCTTTGGGCTGTTCGTGCAAGGAGTCGAGTTGCCGGCCGAAGGACTGATCCACGCCGACTCGCTCGCCGACGACTACTACCGCTTCGACCGCGCCACCCACACGCTGGCCGGCTATCGCTCGGGCAACCGCTATCGGCTGGGCGATTTGCTGCGGGTGGTGGTCGCCCGCGTCGACCTCGACCGCCGGGAACTCGACTTCCGGCTGGTCGAGCGCAAGCGATCAATGTCGGCAGCCAGCCGGGAACCGGCGAAAGAAAAGCGGAAGAAACCGCCACGAAAGACAAAGCCGGTCGACAAGCGCCGCGGCACGCATCGCAAACGCTAGTAGCACGGGTGCCGTGGGTGTCACCGGCACCGGGCAAACCGAGTGTGCCACTGCTTGCCGGGGGAAGTACTTGCGACCTCCTGGCGGTCAGCACTGCTTGCAGGTTATCCCAATGCAGACGGCTTCCGGCAAGCAGTGCTTTGCTTGGCGAGGAACCGTTTTCCACGTCTCTGCAAGCAGTGGCACACGCAGGATTCTTCAGTTTCAAGCGGCGTTGTTACACATAAGTCCCAAGGCAGCCAACGCCCGTTTACGGGCGTTCCCGCCGCAGGCGGTATTAGGCCCGGCATTCATGCCGGGTCAGTGGGCGACCCAAACTATTTGTTTTCCCCGGAGGCCCGTTTACGGGCCTTCTCCCAGGGCTTTAGCCGCTTCCCTTGGCTAAAGCCGCCGCATCGAGAACGCCCGTGAACGGGCGTCAAACAAGATTCCATTGCTCTTCCTACGGCGACCCGGCATGAATGCCGGGCCTAATACCGCCTTGCGGCGGACAAGGGCCGTAAACGGCCCTCGTGTTCGAAGTCCATGCACAAGAAGATGTGTAGAACAACGACGGCGTCGCCCTGGGCTGGGTGAAGCGAGGGCCTTCGGCCCAGGTTCGGAACGAAGACAAGCATCACGATCTGCCTACTTCCGACGCCAGCGCCAGATCAAAGCCGCAACCGCACCGCAAACCAACAAGGCAATGCAACCGGGCTCAGGAACACTTGCCACGCGGAAACCGGGGAGGAAGTCCTCGCTCGTCGGGTCGTAGGCGAAGCGGTAGGAGGCCAGCAAGTCGTTAGAGCCGAAGAGCCAATGACCGCCCCGCTGGCCACGCGACGATCCGGAGAGGGGGGTCTCGTTCCACTCCATGATGTTGCCGCCCTGATCGAAGGTGCCGTAAGGGCTGGCCGAGTTCGTAAAGGCGCCAACCGGCGTCCTGTAGTACGGGCTGCCGATCGTTCTACCGTTCTGGGTGAAGTTCGCGTTGTTCCCCGGGTCAGGGGTGAGGAGATCGTTGCTGGGCACCGTCGGGATGTCGCTCATCATCGGGTAATCCCAGTAACCCGCCCCGCCCGGCTTTAGCGAGTCGTAGTACGCCGCCTTGTACCATTCGTCCTCCGTGGGAATCACCCAGGTGGCCCCAGGCTTTCGTGTGACCGCCATCAACGCTACGTCGCTCGTTGCACCGTTGAGAAAATACGAGCCGTCCTCGGTCGTGGAAATTGTCTGCCCGCCGGTCGGCTGGCCGTTTTCGAGCCAGTTGGCAAACCGCGCCGCGTCGCCCCACGACACATAGTTCACCGGCCGGTTGGCCCAATCGGTAGCCACGGTATACGTGTAGGTGCCGGCCAAGCCGCTCTGCTGAATCCCGCAGCCGTTAGTTAAGGCCATGTAGATGCTGTACAGGCCGTAGGTGTCGGTCGCCGCGACCTTGTTTAGGAACTCGGTGTACTGCCCGGCCGTCACCTCGAACTTGCCGATCTGGTAGGTGTACGACACTCCGCCGACAATCGCGTCGGGTCCATAGCCGCCCGCGCCGGCGCCGGAAAGCTCACCGGCATTGCCCGGGTTGCCCACGGGCACCATCTCCAGGCTTGCAAGGCCCGTCCACGTGCCATCCACATTTTGCGTGCCGCCCATGCTGAACACGTCGGCCT
>Ga0315289_10006770_pt1 | contig 16813 bp, 15 predicted proteins | sample YL17G11_40_MG_FD_203452 | JGI IMG/M metagenome (GOLD analysis project Ga0315289, IMG submission 203452) | Sediment microbial communities from Yellowstone Lake, YNP, Wyoming, USA - YL17G11_40 | ecosystem: Environmental > Aquatic > Freshwater > Lake > Sediment | place: USA: Wyoming | collected... | reverse complement strand
ATTTCTTTTTAAACAGGCTTCATAATAATAACTTGTTGCTTTTTGCCATTCACTTGTACTGCCTAAATTTGGAGTTCCATAAGCATATTTATAACATTCTTTACGAATTTTAGTTGGTCGCCATTGAAAATAGTAAAACCACCCAACAAGCAATAAGAAAATTGAGATAATTATTCCTAGTTTTTTAGCCATTTTTAAGCCTTTCTTTTTCTTATTTTCATTTCCTCAAAATTCTCTTCTAAATTGCCTATAAAAGCAACCGCCTTGGTCTAATTATAACACCTATGAACTTCTCCCTGTTTTGCAGCCTTTTGATGGTATAATTTGATGGAAGGGAAGATATGAAAAAACTTCTCTTGCCCTTATTAGTTTTCTTGGTTCTTCTATTTCCTCCCGTAGTTTTTGCTCACCCCGGAAGAACAGCAGCAGATGGTTGCCACTATTGCAGGACTAATTGCGACTACTGGGGTGTTCCTTGGAATGTTAGACATTGCCATGGCGGAACTGTACAGATAACTCCAGAATATTCTGCATTAAAGACTGAACCTACACTGACACCCGCGGGCGGAAGCGGATGGTTAGTCTTATTTCTATTAATAGCAGTAGGAAGTTTCCTTCTGATTAGGGAGAGAAAGAAATAGAAGCTCTAGACTTCAGAATTGACTTACATCTTGAGGTAGGAGGGGAAGATTTTTACCAACCCTGATACCAGCGATAGCTATAGTCAGGGGTGTAAAGCGGAGAGTCAAAGCTATAAGAGCGATTGTAATAGGAAGAATTATATCTTGGCTGAGAATAACTATAGCTATAATTATCCCACTTGTAGACATTAGGCGATGAACGATAATAAGGTTGGACATAAGTGCCGTTGCTTCTGTAATAACCACCAACACTAACCCTTGCATTAACAATGAATAAAGAGGCCGTAAATATGGTAATGGTGAAAGCTAAAAGTAACGCAAAAACGGTTTTTTTGATGCTCATATAGATTACAGTTTATCACATTGATAGACGATAAGCAACACCTTCTTTCAAACTCAATTATAGATGAGTTTATCCAAGCGCTCAAGGATTGGAGGATTATTTTTCAGCAATATACTTTTAGATTCAATAAGAATCCCTATCCGCAAGGGTTTACATTGTTTACCAATTGAGGCTATATCTTAGTTAGTTCGAGTCCTACCGGGGGAACTACCGTTTAATTCTTTCAAACTCAATTATAGAGGAATTAATAGAAATTCTCAAAGATTGGAGAATTATTTTCCAAGAATTTCCGCTTAATTACAGCTATATTTAACTTGCGGGGATTGGAAGAAAGACCCATCCACCTTCTAATACCTATTCCTTGTCTAACACAAAAATAAAAAACAATCCTTAGGAAGATTAAAATAATTCCTTTATTGATACCTCTTCTATTAAGGACTCATTTTTATTTAATTTGTCGAATATTTTTTTGTCCCTTAAAAAATATTTTAAACAATCACCTAGGCTTTTGAAAGTTGGATTATTAAATATTTTCCAGCCCTTTTTCAAACACTGTCTCCAATTTGTCGGAGGACCAACAACGGCAGTGTCAGAGAGGCACCGAACAGACAAGCCGAACGCATTAATAGTCCAAGAACGGGCAACTGTTTCATTCGCACCAAAAATCAAGGCACGATTGTATGAATGACCATAATTAGAGCAATTAAGGCAAGGTGATGATGACCAAAAATGTATGGATGGTTCTCGCTTGTCAAAAAAACTGAGATCCCCATTCGTCTCGTGGTTGCCAGCCCCTATCGCATCGAAACCAGAGCTTCCACCGAGTATAAGTTTGTTTCCGGCACCAGAGCAGCCCCAGTCACCTCTTGTTGGGTCACACGTCTGTCCTGGGGTTGTTAAATAATTCTCCAGCGTGTAGAACTCCCCGTCAGATGGGACGTGCCAACCTTTCGGACAAATGCCCTGATTGAGGGTCGGGACACTGCAAGAAGTATAATTATAGGAATTAGGTAGGGCGTTGGTTTCGGCCCAGGTGTACAATCCTCCTTCCGTATTACAGTAAGCCGCAGAATCGTTATAGCACCACTTTGAAACGGTATTCGGGTCATTTACGGTCGGTGCTGTGTTGTCCGGAATTTCAAGATTTAGTATCATTGTCCCGACATTGAGGTTTTCCTTGAACCAGCATTGAGTACCAATGATAACTGTGTTATAGAGAACTCCTCCATATGAGCAAGGTTTTCCACAAGTCCTCGAAAGGCTACATTCTGCCGCCATAGCGCCTTTCGAAAAAATAACTATTGCTCCGGCCAACAAGACTAAAACTAGGAGGTATTTTTGGGTCTTTATGTTTTTCATTTTTCATCTCACCTCCTCTCGGCCAATTTTTTATTTTCTTAATACTCAAATCCTGATGTTTCCATACATGATTTCATTAAAAATTGACGGGCTTTTTCTGCCTCGTTAATAGACTATACCTTTTATGTATTCTTTTCAACAAATTTCATTATTTCATCTTTTTTATATCGTCTGTCTCGTCTTTGTCCAAAACGAACAGCTTTAAAGATTCCTTTTTTATCCCACTGCCGGAGAGTATTCGGATGGACTTTTAAAATTTGACATGCTTCCGATAAGGTTAAGAGTTCCAATAATTGGTTTTTCTTCATTGCTTCAGCCACTTGATATTTGCTCATATTATTATACAATAAGGACAGCTAATTTCAACCCCCGACATTTCGGGGAAACCAATTAAGATGAGTATAAAAAATGAATATATAAAGACAATAGTTACGTTGTTGCCTGAGAACAAAAAGAGGTTTCTAAAGATTGTTGAAAAACTTGAGCTGCTTGCGGAGGCTACCCCAGTTGATAAACCCATCTATTTTGTCCCAGCTACTTATCTTGGTTCGGATGGATATGACGAGAGAACAATTGTAGCAAAGCTTGAAGAGTGGGGGGTCTTAACTGCCGAGCCAGAAGAGTTAAACTACAATCTTTTGATTTTTACAACTTTAGGGAAACTCCGTGAGGTAAAGAGCCTTCTTGGAGGATACACCTCGTCCAGCCTCGATTATGTAAGAAATACACACATGGAAGAGTCTTGCAAAGACGAAATTCAGCTAATTAACAAACTCCTACAGATTTGTAATGAAAAAACGGAGCAGGTTCTGCTTATGCAACCTGCTCATCTTGCTAGGAATCATCTCGACAAAGCGGGCTTTGACCATCTTGAAACTCTGCGAGATTTACAAATAATATACGAAGTATTTAGCAGTTTTAACCCCCCGCTGGATTTAATTGACCTAAAGTATGTATTCACCATTGAAGCAAAAATCGATTTTACAAAGTTGAATGAGCGAGCCGAGGACTTACACGATGAAGTTGAAAGCTTGAATAGCAATGTTCTAGGCATAGAACAACAAAAGAAAGAGCTATTGAGACGACTTGAGGAGAAGTTCAAAAAGTATCCTCAAGAGCAATACGAATACTCGGAAAAGATTCTCGGCTCTTATAGACCAGAAAACTCTGAAAGGCCAATGGGTTACTCTTTACTACAACCAGATAAAAACAGAACAGATATAAAGTATCAATTTATGAGAGCAATGAGGGCGTTAGAAAAAGATGGACATATTATCATCAAAGGCGTTGCAATTGATTTTGATGCTCAACCCCAACCCACCGAAGAGTCAATCTATCGTCATAAATGGTCACTTGGTGAGAGAAGCCTTGAATTTTATCCAGCCGAACACTGCAAGGTTACAATAAGGCCAAAGTCAAAAGACAGATTTGTGCTAACCCCACTAGTAAAGCCAATAGCAAAATCAGCTCAGCCTAATTGGAGCGATGATTTTGTATGGAAGGGTAATGAGTTTGTTTTTGGAAATTACGGGAGTATCAATTTCTCAAGCGATAACAGGAGGGCATTGTTTAAGACGCTGAGTGATGCAAGAGGAAATTGGATTGCAATAGGTAAGCTAAAAGGTAACAAAGACGCAAATTATGTCCGCGCGACTATAAAGCAGATTGAAGATAGATTTATTCCCGAATTAAAAAAGCATGTGATTATCCCATCCACCCAAAATGACGATTTAGAACCAAAACCAAGCCAGGGTGCGTATAGAATCAAATTCACTCCATCGACTTAAACAACCTTAATAGTCGAAACCTCTATAGAGGTTTTATTTTTAGCTTCACAACCTTAACCTCCTAAATCTTGACCTAAACCCTCTATTAAGCAGGATAATTCTCGTGGAGACAATAAATATGAGCATTCCCCCAAACAACGACTATCGGTATTTTCGAACCAGCAGTTTCTATGCCGCGGCGTTTCTCTTCGCCAAAGGTCAAACCTTAGTCAATATAGACAAGGTCCCGGACCCCAAAAGAGCCCAGTTTATATTTTTGGATACACCAGAACGGGAACTATTGCTTCAAGGTTTCAACTTTGCCAAGGAAGACTTTCCGGAGGTTATGGTAGACGCCCGGAAATTTGTCATGGCCATAAAACAACTAAAGGACAAATTGTACCAGGAAAGGTTCTGAATATGGTTGGTCAAGCACTCTTATCTGAATTCGATGTAATTATCCGTGAAGACTACGACATCCAACTCCTGCACGGAGAGTTGGCAGATGTAGCAAATACTCTGGTTGGATTTTTTGAATTATTGGCAAAAGTAGAGAGTCAAACTCAAAAAGAGGAGAAAAATGACAAGGACAAATAAAAACAAAGGATTTGACAAAAACGCAAGGCTAAAATTGCGTCTTAAAGCGTGGAGAAAAGGAAAGATGATAGTAGATACTACTCGCTCTAATAAAGCCCGTTTGCAACATATTATCCGAAGCCTGAAAGACGCAGAAAAATATTATCTCAAAGTTACCTACGGCAGAGGATACACAAATAGAGGTATTGAGAAAATTTACAATGACGGCGATTACTTCCACAAGCGAGACCTTCTTAATGCATTATCAATTTTTGCTTCCAAGGATGAGGTTGACGATTATCTTGAAAACTTTGCAGAAAGGGGGGGTAAAAAGCCGTGAATGTTCTATCTTATTTAGACTCCAAAAATATAAACTATCGACTAGTGTCGGGAAATAAGGAAGCGGTATTTACTTGTCCTGTATGTGGGAAGGATGACAAGTTTTATGTGAATACAGAGACAGGAGAATATATTTGTTTTCGTGCAAGTTGCGATACCAAAGGGGGCTGGAAAGACCTTATTAAGCTTCTTGGAGATACAGAGGACAAAGTTAGTATTGAGGTATCAGAAATACCCCGTGAGATACAAGACCCTGAGCCAATACCCTCTGAAGTCGTAGATAAGTGTCATCAGACTCTTTTGGGAATATACAACTCGCTTGAGAAATACTTTTCCGAAAAAAGAGGCTATACGATTGAGACAATTAAGGAGTTCAGACTTGGATGGGGAGGACGAAACATCTTAATCCCCATATTTGATGAGCAAGGAAATTGCGTCAACTTCAAACAAAAATCAGACCCCACACGCCCTAATCCTGCGAAAGGAATGTTCTCAATAGCTGGGAGAGGAAGAATGAGGCTTTTCAACTCCAAGGTGTTGATGGGCGAGGAAAAACCAAAAGAAGTAATAATTTGTGAGGGTGAGTGGGATTGTATGAAACTCACTCAGGAAGGCTATGTTGCCGTTAGTTCAACAGGAGGGACGGGTAGTTTTAAACCTGAGTGGATACCTTACTTTCAAGGGGTTGGCAAAATTTATATTTGTCAAGACAACGATGAAAATGGGGCTGGTCAAAAGGGAGCGAGAAAGATAGCAAAAATGCTTAGCGACCAGAAGCTTAGTCCCTACATGGTAAATTTGCCTAATTCCAGAAGGGGTATAGAGGAAAAAATTGATATAACAGACTTTTTTACGAGGCTCGGAAAAAACAGAGAGCATTTTGACCTTCTGTTACAGACAGCACAACAGTTTGAAACTTCAGAAGACGAAAAGGAGAAGTTTAGATTAGCTGACTATCTTTGTGAGTTGGCAATAGGGGCGGGAGTTGGGGTGTTTTTAGACCAAGTAGAAGAGCCTTACTTAGTGCTCCCGGAAGAGCAATTGGTTGCCTATCCCGTAACTGGGGGTAAGTTTAGGGGTTGGTTGAGTTCTCTTTATTGGGAGCTTGAGGGAATAGGTTTTAGTGGGGATACCTATAAAGAGGTAACGGATACCTTGACGGCAAAGGCTCATCACGAGGGAAAAATCATACAGCTTTGGAATAGGGTATCTATGGTTGAGAATACAATCTATTTCGACTTAGGAGACGGCAGAAGGACTGTAAAAATAGATAAGGACGGATGGGAAATAACCACCAAAGCACCAGTTAGATTTAGGAGATTCTATCATCAACTCCAACAGGTTGAACCTGACAGAGAAGGAAACATAACAGAGGTTACGAAATTCGTAAACTTGAAGAATGAAAAGGACAAATTGCTTTACCTTACTTATTTGGTCACAGGACTTAACCCTACTATCCCAAGGGTACTTCTTACGATTTATGGAAGCCAAGGAAGTGCAAAATCAACAACTCTTAGATTAACTCGCTGTATCTTAGACCCATCCCACGCCGGCACGCACCATCCGTCAAAAGCAGGAAACTTACTTTCACCACCGAAAGACGAAACCGACTTAGCAGGTAAGTCATTACACCATTATTGCCTTTACTTCGATAATTTATCATATTGTCCAGACTGGATGTCTGATGCTTTTGCACGCCTGATAACGGGGGCAAGTTTTTCCAAAAGAAAACTTTATACCGACGCTGATGAAGTTACTTTTAATGAGATGCCCCTTCTTGGAATGAATGCAATTACCCTTGTTGCAGAGAAACCAGACCTTTTAGACAGGCTTTTAATACTTGAGATGGAGCAAATATCAAAAGAGGAAAGAAAAACAGAGAAAGTGTTTTGGGAAGAATTTAGAACAGCACTGCCTTGCATCCTGGGGGGTCTATTTACAGTTCTTTCAAAAACGCTTGGATTAATAGAAGAGCTTGATTTAGGAATTTTGCCACGGATGGCAGACTATGCTGCATTTGCAACGGCAGCAGCTGTCGCACTAGGGAGCAGTAAAGAAGAGTTTCTCCAAGCCTTTAACCAGAACATTAAGCGCCAGAATCAATCCGCTATTGAGTCCTCCCCTGTTGCACAGGTGGTCTTGCAGTTTATGCAAGACAAAAAGGAGTGGAACGGCTCAAGCACGGATTTATATACAGAACTTTTTGACTTAGCTGAAAAAAACAAGTTGAAAATCGGAGGTAGAGAGGGTTTTCCTAAATCTTCACATTGGTTATGGAAAAGAATACAGCAGGTTAAATCAAACCTTAGTTCGTTAGGAATTGAGGTTTATCACGACGAGGACAGCACATCTTCTATTATTCAATTAATGAAAGTCTCTAAAAGTGTGGAAAATGATGCCACTACCACCGATACTGCCATTTCAAGTTCAGTGGCGGATGGCAACATGGGTGGCAACATTTTGAGTAAAGAGACAGGTGTTGCCATAGACCCCAAGGCTGAAGTGGCGGCAGTGGCGGCAGTGGAAGCATTCCCCGCCCCACTCGGCTTACCAAAAAAGTCGGAGGAATTATTATGACAACCGAAAAGCAAATAATCGCCAACCGCCAAAACGCCCAATTGGGTGGGGTGAAAACTGAAAAAGGCAAAGCCGTCAGTAAATTAAATGCGATTAAACATGGTATATTGAGCTCTTTAGTTACCCCGGATGAAGAACAAGAAGCTCACAAGGTCTTTCGTGCCCTGGTCCAGGACTACACGCCGCAAACGGCTACAGAGGAGATTCTTATAGAGAGAATAACTCTATGGATAATTCGTCTTCGTCGGGCAGCTAATGCCGAAAAAGACCAGTTTCTAAAAATACTTAATCCCAGAATTGTCAAGCCAGATCCCACATTTGCCTTCTTACTTCCAAAAGAAGACGTCATTCAGGAAGGCTATTCCCCAAAGGTTTCCTCTTCAGATGTTCAAACCCTGGATAATATCTACCTTCGCTACGAAACCTCTTTGGAAAGGAACCTCTATAAAGCCTTACATGAGTTACAGAGGATTCAAGCTACGAGATCTGGGCATTCAGTACCTCCCCCCTTAGCTATAGATGTCAATTTGGATAACAGTTCAGAACAAAAGGAGGGCCAAAATGGGTTCGTTTCGTAAATTTTCGTGGCAACTCGTCACTTTTTCCGAAGCTAAAAACTGAGAATCCTTAATTATTTCGGCAATTAAAAAGAATATGAGTAAAACTGAAGCTGATAGTCTTAACCAACTGGATGTTAATTGGCTAGTTAGGCGCAAAATCATTGAGAATCACCGTTTCTGCAGCCAGCAAATTACTTGGACCCATCGTCCCTCAGGAAAACAAAGTAGCATTGGTGTTCAAAGTTCCCTAATAGATGGGGAAGGCTACATCAAACTTTCATATACCGTTACCGATCGCTTCGACGATACATCCGAGAAGATAGACTACTCCGTCCCTCTTACCTCTACTCCATGCCACTTCGGTGGCCATCGTTACTGGTTTATTTGCCCTCTTTCTCGTAATGGGATTTATTGTGGTCGTCGGGTAGCTAAACTTTACTTTGTCGATAAATACTTCGGTTGTCGGTATTGCCACGATCTCACCTATGCCAGCCGTAAACTAAGCGGAAAATGGAAAATAATTGGGAACGTAATCAGCGAGCCAGATTTAGAGGAAATGGAAAACCACATAAAACTAAAGTACTACTCCGGCAAAATTACAAAGAGGTATAAAGGGTTTCTCCGTAAGCAAGACAAAAGTATATTCCAAATGGGGGTAGCGGCGCAGCTGCTTGATTGCGGGGAGGGCAAAAAGGAAAGCTAAACAGATATTTTGATCAGTAGCTTTGAAACACAATGAAAAAAAGACTACAGATATCAATGATATTCGCAAACAACACCTATGAATTTTACTTTAAAAGTTATTAGAAACAACCGAGCCATACAAAGAGTCGAGACTCAGTCACTTCGTCGTTTTACCAACCACCTACGCACGATAAATTGGGGAAATAGGCCTTCTGTTTATCTTCGTGTCAGCTATGGGAAAAAAGAAGACTGTTATGGAAAGATGACAGATTTCTTAAACGATGGCGATTATACCGATGAAAAGGATTTTACTCAAGCATTAAAGGCTTTCTTAGAAAAATGACAACCGAACAAGCCAGACTTAAATTTCCAGAGGAAACTATCCTCTTATCAGAGGATGAGTTAAAAGCCTATTGCATGGTTTCCGAGGTTCTATCGGACATGTTTATCAACTTTATAAAGAGGCCAAAAGAAGTACTTGACAATGGAACAAAAAACTGACAACAATAGAAGTATGGAGCGAAAAGCGGTTGCTTATTTAAGAAAAAGCACCGAGGAGCAATCCAATTACTCGATCTTGTGGCAAAAACAATGCTGTCAAAAAGAAGCCCAAACACGGGGTTTTAATCTTCCGGAAGAAAATATCTTCATCGATGACGGCTACTCTAGTAAAACAGTTACCACCAGGCCGGCCTTAGTTAAAATGCTTGGCGTCTGCAGTTTAAAGAAGAATAACATTGTGGCGCTCCTCATTTTCAAGATAGACCGGCTGTCAAGAGAAACCAGCGACTATCTAGGGTTAAGAAAAGTCTTAGGCGGGCAGGGGATTAACATTGTCTCCTGCACCGAACCGACAGATGACAGTCCGGCTGGTGAGTTTATCGAGACCATCTTAGCGGCGGCAGCCAAATACGACAATATGCTTAGGGGTGAAAGAGCAAAGGCCGGCATGCTTCTTAGAGTAAAAGATGGATTGCCTAACGGACGCGCCCCTCTTGGATTTAAAAATGTAACTCTCCCCAATGGCGACCGGATTATAGAAACCGATCCTTCCTCTTTTAACTTTGTGCGGGAAGCCTGGTATAAGATGACTCTTGGAACTTCTTCTCTTGAGGATATAGCCCAATACTTAAACTCCAACAAAGTAACTATCCTTTATGGCAAGAAAAGGATACCAGTAAGCAAACAGTCGGTCAGTAAAATGTTTGCCAATCGGTTTTACTGCGGCTTTGCAGTTTCAAAAAGACACGGCTTAGAGGTTAAAAGCAATAAGTTTTCCCAAATGGTCCCGGAGGATGCCTGGTATAGAGTAAGGCATATCCTCATAGCCAGAAACAACTTGCCAACACTATATCAAAAGCTAAGGCCGGAGTTTCCAGTTAGAGGATACTTAATATGTCCTATCTGTCATCAGCCCATGAGAGCTGGGATGGCCAAAGGCAGGTCAAAGTATTATGGTTATTACTGGTGTGAAGACCATCCAACGCCGTCTATCTCCTCCGATAAGATTGACGATAAGATGCTTGAGTTATTACGAAGTCTGACACCGGACGACTTAACAAAAAAGTTGTTTATTGAAGACTGCAAACGAAAGTGGAACGAACAATACCGCCCCCTTGTTCACCAACAATGCACGGTAGAGGATGATATAGGCGAGCTTAAAGAGTTAAAACACATGATCGCTAAGAAGAACTATACCGGCGTACTTGATGACGAGCTGGCCAGAGAAGAAATTAAAAGAGTTGATATTGAGATCACCGCCAAACAAACTATCCTCTCCGAGTCTAAGCTGGGGGTTAAAGATATTGAAGTAACGGCTGCTTTTATGAACGGCTTTTTGGAAGACTTAGGCAAGGTTTATCTTCAAGAGAAGAACTTAGAGCTGAAGAGGTATTTAATTGGTTCAATTTTCCCTAAAAAGCTAACTTTTAGAAATGGGAATCTTGAACCGCTTGAATTATCCCCTTCCTTCCAATTGATACGCGATATTATTACCTCTCCGGATCATTTGGTAGACATTTGTGGGTCGGAGAGGACTTGAACCTCCACAGGATTACTCCCATAGCCTCCTCAAGGCTACGCGTATACCAATTTCGCCACCGACCCAAATAAAGAAAATCGCTTTCTGTGCCCTGGGGGAGATTCGAACTCCCACGTCGTTTCCGACACTAGCTCCTGAAGCTAGCCTGTCTACCAATTCCAGCATCAGGGCACTTGGTATCCGAAAAATTATACCATGGTTTTTTAACAGTTTACAAGCTGAGATGGTTTAAGTATAATTAGATTAAGTCTTATATGAATGCGGGCGTGGTGTACCGGTAACACGACTCCTTGCCAAGGAGTAGATAGAGGGTTCGATTCCCTTCGCCCGCTCCAGTTTAGCTTTGATGACCCCTGCGGAAGACCCCTATAAAAAGTTAGTTTATGGAGTTTTTAAAGAGAAATTTTTTGCTTTTCTCCGTCTTTGTTACAGGAGCGGCAGTTTTAATTATCGAGGTTACGGCTGTCCGTATCCTTTCGCCCTATTTTGGTAATACAATTTTTACCGTTTCCAGCGTTATAAGCGTCATCCTGGCTGCTTTGAGTCTCGGATATTATGTAGGGGGACGTCTAGCGGATCGTTATCCGTCCTTAAATTTTTTTTATGGCATAATTTTTGCCGGCGGCTTAAGTATTATTTTTCTCCGATTATTAATTTCACTTTTTTTACCCACACTAGGATACGGTCTTTCTTTGGTAAATGGGCCTTTAATTTCCGCCTTGCTTCTATTTTTCCTTCCTAGCTTTTTACTGGGAACTTTATCTCCGTTTGCCATTAAACTTCAAAAATTGGCTTTGCCAGATGAAGGGATAGGTAAAGTGAGCGGTCAAGTTTTCTTTTGGTCAACGTTTGGAAGTATATTCGGGAGCTTATTCTCAGGGTTTGCTCTGATTCCTCAGTTTGGGGTTAACCAAATAATTATTGGTGTTGGAGCTTTTCTTATGGCTCTAAGCATTATCGCGTTATTAGTTTTGGGTATTTCCCAAAAATTAATTATTAAGCTAATTTTGGTAATGGCTATTGGAATTGGGCTTATTATTTCTTTATCCTCTCTCACTACCAAAACCAACGCTCTTTACAGTCATGACGGCGTTTATGAAAAACTTATTATTTTTGACAGTGAGTTTAACGGAAGGCCGGTCAGATTTTTTCAGCAAGACCGTAGCAATTCTGGTGCAATGTTCCTAGATTCAGACGAGCTTGTCTACGATTACACGAAATATTATACCCTCTATCAGGTTTTTAAACCAAAGATTAAAGAATCGCTTATTATTGGCGGAGGAGCGTATTCTATCCCGAAGGCTATTTTAGACGAGTTGCCAGATGTCAATGTTGACGTGGCCGAAATTGAGCCTTCATTGTTTGACCTAGGGGGAAAATTTTTTAAGGTACCAGATAGCAAAAGACTCAAAAATTATCTGGAGGACGGCCGTCGATTTCTCCATGATGTGAATAAAAAATACGACTTAATCATAAGCGATGTTTACTATTCTTTGTATTCCATTCCAGCGCATTTCACCACTGAGGAATTTTTCAAAATTGTGAAAGATAAACTCGAAAATGAGGGAATATTTATTGCCAATCTTATTGGCGACCTTTCTCGCCAGCCACCATCGCTTATCTTCTCAGAAATCAAAACTTTTCAGTCAGCTTTTCCAAACAGTTACTTCTTTGCCGTTGAGTCTCCAAAGTCTTTAGCCTCACAAAATATTATTTTTGTCGGCTATAACAGTAACAGAAAAGTGGATTTTAACAACCTCAAGATTAAAGAAAGTAAAAACCAGATTATTCGTACTTTGAGTGAAAAATTAATCGATCTTAATCGTTACGACTTTTCTCCCTATCCAAAGCTTACTGATAACTTTTCACCGGTTGAATATTTAACGGCCAAGATCTTAAAAAACAACTTTGACGAAAAATCTAAATCAGCTAACGGAGAAGAAATGATGGCTCTTATTTCTCAACAATTACGCTTCGGCCCCCGTTTTTTGAGTGCCACTGGACATAAGAAAGTACAGGCATTCTTAATTTCCGAAATGAGTGTTTTAGCAAGCGAGACAAAAATTCAAAAATGGCAACATGAATCGCAAGACGGGACGAAAAATGAGCTTATTAATATTATTGGACGTTTTTACCCGGAGAATAAGCGAAAAATTATTATTGGGACACACTATGATAGTAAAAAATTCGCTGAATACGATTTAAAAAATAGAGAAGCGCCGGTTCCTGGGGCCAATGATTCTGCCTCGGGCGTTGCCGTTCTTTTAGAAATTGGGCGACACTTAGCTGATGCAAAAAATAAGTCAGATATGGGAATAGATTTGGTGTTTTTTGATGGTGAGGAAGGAGAGGAGAGTCTTCATCCCGGTGGTTGGAAACCGCTTGGCTCCACATACTTTGCAGAAAACCTAGCGGAGTTCTACAAAGAAAAACCGATAAGTGGGGTAGTGGTTGATATGGTATGCAAGAAGAACCTTACTCTTTTAAAGGAAAGGTCATCCGTTAGAAACGCTCCTTCGGAAGTAGATTTTTTTTGGGATCTCGGCCGTCGTCTTTATCCAAAAGTTTTTCAAGCTATCCTTGGGCCTGAAATCCAAGATGACCATACCCCGCTTAATAATGCTGGTATCCCTAGCTTTCTAATTATTGACTTTAATTATCCACCATTTCACACAGCCGAGGATACAATAGATAAATGTAGTGCCGACAGCCTAGAGACAGTCGCCAATAGTGTCATAAGCTATATCAACACGTTAAAATGAAGCCTCCCTACCGCAAAGCAGTAGGGTTTCCTTTATGGTGGGTCGGCTTCTTTCTTGCCTCATTCATCCCCGCCCTCCGAGTCGGAGCGGCGGGGTATTCTGAGGTGCGAAATAAAAAGCAAGTAGGTTTTACCTTCCACGATACTAAATGGGTGGTGGGCTAGAGAGGAGTCGAACCTCCACGGCCTTACGGCCACAGGTTCCTAAAACCTGCCTGTCTGCCGATTCCAGCACTAGCCCTCGTTGTCTATATGAAGATTTTAACAGATTTAGGGGCAAATTTGAAGAATGGTTAGGCGGTCAATTTCTTCCATAAAAGATAAAACTTTCCCCGCCCAAGTTGAAGAAGAGGGACAATACATAGGAGCGATTTCGTAAACGTTATCCCTGCCTTTGTTAAGATATTTCTCTTTTAAAGTCCTGGCTACGACTTCGACTCCTTCCTCCCAACTTATAAAGTAAAACTTACCATTATTCCAACCGTAGGCGTTATAAGAGTTTGGTGGCATAGCTCGTCCGAAAGAGGACTCAACCCCGGCTATTGCAGGGATTAGACGATAATCTAGTTCGTATTTATCTGCCATATCGACTAGATAACCCGATACTGCCACCATGGGCGAACGATGCGATTTTAAGAATAATTTAAGCCGGATTTCGCGATAATCTGGTTCATAAATCTGCTTTTTTATCTGGGCCGAGGTTTGCACCACGGACTCTTTGGCCGAAACGGGAGAAATCCAGGGATAAGCTAAATAAATCAGAACAACGATAAACAAGACCATTATTTTTTTCATTTTTTAGGCAGGCCTACTTGTCAGACGGGCAGGGGAAAAAAGTTCGAAGGTTAGAAAGTCACGGAAGTTTTATGTGTATATCTTATCACAGTATGTCAAATAAAATTTCTCCATAAAAAAATCCTAAAGCCAAAAATTTCTTCTGACCTTAGGATCTGGTCGCATTATATCATATAACTATGGGTTTGTCAAGTGTCCAAAAATTTTCTTTAGACAAGTCAAATAGGGGATAAAAAAATATAATTATGGGTTCACTCCATTTCTTGTAGAAAATGGAGGACGCCATTTTTCCAACTTCCGCCATTTTCAAGGCTTCTGGGTGCATACCTTTCCATAAGTTTTTGAAGCATTTCTTCCCTATCTTTAACAGCCAAAATATCACCATACTGGGTAGTTAATCCTTTAACGTACTTGTCAATTGCTTCCTCCCAGCTTCCAAAACATAAAGTTCCTCGAGTATGAATGCCCCAACCCCAAGGGTTGTGACAGTCTTCGGAGGGCATATGCTCGCCTAAATTTGACTCCTGGGCGGCAATAGCTAGGGGAAGACGGTATTCCGTTAGTCCATACTGGTCAGCTTTTTCGACAAAGAGTTGGGCAATTTTGTCATGAGGGATCATGGGTGAACGATATTTATCCAAAAAATTTTTTAAGACTAGGAACCTTGCATCACCCGCTTCAATTGCCGACGTCATACTTCCTATGATATTAGGCATGGCCGCATAAAACTCATACTGATTGTCGTTCGCCAACTCCTGGGCTTGAACGCGAAGGTAAAAATCAGCACCCTTAACCTGAGTGGTGAAAAGAAGAAGGAAAAGGCTGGTAAAAATTGTGAGAATGGTAGCCGGAAACCAAACCAAAATCAGGATAACTTTTTTCATTATGTAAATAGTGGCATAAAAGAGAGGAAAATGTCAAGATCCAATCCAGATTGTTTGCGGGCCAAACAACTTCCTCTCTTCATAATCTTAACTATTTCGAAGCTTATATCTGAGAAAATGCCTAAAAAATACAGCCTTAAAAGGAGAGACCCTGTGAGGCTCGAAATTTTCGTAATGAAGGCTCTCCGCCCGTGGAAGGGCTTAAGTTTCCTTGGGCGGTTCGGCTTCTTTCTTGCCTCATTCATGCCGCCCTCCGAGTCGGAGGGGCGGGGTATTCTGAGGCGCGAAATAAAACTAATCCTCCTTCGTCAAAGGCTACGGAGGACCATCTTCGCAAAATTTCTAGGGCTACGCCTACGACGCTTTAGCGAAGTAGGGTGAACTACCATTTTGTTCTTTCAAACTCGATTATAGATGAACTGATTCAGACATTAAAGGACTGGAGAGTAATATTTCAGCAGTATACCTTGGTATTTTGATCTAATTGATATCAGAAGAAATTAAACGAAGTATTGGAGTTATTTTGGCCTAGCAAAAATTCCTTTAACAAATCCTACTGTTTTGTTTATAATTGCTCTTACCGGGTTTGGCTTAGCAGGAAAAGTAGTAAGTTCCGTGATAGCTTGAAATGTTTTGTCAGATTGAAGACCTATTTTATTGCCAGCATCTATTGCCGCTCTCGCCGATTTTAATGCAGTTTCTAGTGCAGCATCACTATCTCCTGGTTTAACTTCATCTCGCATCATTGCAAATAATGCTTCAGCCTTTACAAAGGCTTTCTTTTGTTCATCTGTAGGTTTTCTAGGTACTACCTCATCATTGTGATCTATCTCTAAATCTTCAGACATATATTTGTTATAGCATAAGTGATTATATTATGCTAATATATTTAAAATTTTAGATAAGTAAATAAGTTTTTTAGGCTGTTATAACAATCTGTGTGGACTACAGTTCCATTCTTTCAAACTCGATTGTAGATGAATTTATACAGACGCTCAAGGATTGAAGAGTTCTATTCCGGCAATATTCTTTTATACAAACAATGTAATCTCCTATCAGCAAAGAACAAAAATGCCGGCTGAGACTGAATATCCGGGAGCTGCCTATGTAGCTCTTAGGTAACCTCGTAGAATGGCCTACGACGCATAAAAAAGCAAAAGACGGAGGGTGACTTACGAAGAGAGAAGGCCATTTGTTACTAGACCCCTTGCGGCGGTGGAACAAATCCGTACCTGGTTTATGAATGAAAAGACTGTCGGATTTATGCGGAGAATTGCGATCACCGCAATGTTTCCGTAAATATCCGACAGTCCATGTATAATCATGGACATGTTAAATCACACTTTAATCACCATGGCCCGGGAACTTCATGAGCAGGGAGTTCCTAAAATAAAGATTGCTCGGGATCTAGGGAAACATCGGGAAACCATCATTCTCTGGATTCAAGGAATCCAAGAGTGTGGACTTTTGGGATTTCTGGAAAGGTA
>Ga0315289_10006769_pt1 | contig 16813 bp, 18 predicted proteins | sample YL17G11_40_MG_FD_203452 | JGI IMG/M metagenome (GOLD analysis project Ga0315289, IMG submission 203452) | Sediment microbial communities from Yellowstone Lake, YNP, Wyoming, USA - YL17G11_40 | ecosystem: Environmental > Aquatic > Freshwater > Lake > Sediment | place: USA: Wyoming | collected... | reverse complement strand
GCGAGAAATCGAAAGCTAAGACTCTGCCACAAGCCTACCAAGCCGCAACGCTCCTGCTCAAGGAGGGGAAGGAGGTTCCCCAGGGCGGAGTTGTGGGATTCGTAAAGGTTCAGCGGTTCAGGTTCCAGGGGAGGCAGTTCACCGTGAAACCCACAACGCAAGCCAACACTAGGGAGATCAGCATCAGTGACTACATCCGCAATTTGTCCTCATCGCTGGCTCAGACCTTCGAACCCATGGGCATCAAGATCGAACTACCTGAGGCCGATCTCTCAGAGTTCTTGTAGCTTTGAGGGAACTGCAACAGCAGTCGCCTCTTCAGTCACTACGAAATCATCTGCTATTGCTCTCGACACTTGAGATTCTTCTAGGGCGGTGAGTGCGACTACGAGGCAGCCCGTTAGGTCAGCTGCTTAGACTTGCACCAGAGCCAACCCGCTACTCGTACAAAGGGCGTGACACGTCGCGCACAACAGAATTGACACTCGCGGACAGTAGATGCTGTCTTGGTGGTGCAAACATCGCAGATCCATGAATAGGATATCTCGTCAAACCTTAGTAATGCTTCGCACTTGTGACAATTTGGGGGCAAAGAGAGACGCCAGTTCAAGCGGTGAGTCTTCGCGACTTATGCCTTTCGAGGATCTTGTCTCGTCGAACCAAGTCCTCGGTAGATCGTGTAGGATGCTCTTCACGCCCGAAGGATTAGCTGGTCTCTCTTCTCCGCTTGATCACCAGCGTCCAAACGGAAACCGTGGCGAACAGGGCGATCAAAGCAAGCGTGGCCGAAGGCCAATAATAGAAGGCCGGAACAAGACTTCTCATGGTGTTGGGAAGTTGAAGGTTCCCTTCGGAACCAGACTCGTCGTTCTCTTGGTCTTGGCGATCTGTCCAGTCTCAGTTTTCGGACAGGGTCTGACCCCCGATTCTTACTATCCGTTAACGATCGGTAGCGAATGGACTTACAGAATGGAGGCCAGTTTACAGGGCAACACCGTGGAGTTGACTGCGGATGTCCGAATCGTTTCGAAGGAAAACGCTGGTACCGCGGAGTGCTACATGAGAGAATACACAATTGAGAGAAAGGTCGACAAACAGACTGCTCGACAAACGGAATGCTATGCATGGCAGGGCAACAAGCTTCTACTATACAAGGGCACAATCGAAGGCAGGTTTGCGGACCCTGAACCCCCTCAGCTTCAGCTAGATTCTCCTTGGGAGATCGGCCGCAGGTGGTATTGGAGTGGGACTGTTGGCTATGAGCAATGTACGCTTTCTGGCAGGGTTGTGAAACGAGCCAGCGTGGACGTTCCAGCCGGCAGATTCGATGCCTACGAGGTAGAGCTGGTTCTTGTGACGCAAGGGCAAAGCGTGACATTCTCACGTTGGTATGCTGATGGCGTGGGACTTGTTAAACAAACGGAAGTCATTCCATACGACGGCGCTTCGATGTATTTCTCGAACGAGCTAACGTCATACAGCATAGCTGGAGGCAAATCATCCGGGCAAGGGTTCACGGGGTCGCTGCTTTTGGATGGCCTTATTCTTGCGGTGGTTGTGGTAGTTGCGGTTCTTGTCATCATGAGGAAGCGGCGATCACGGGCCTGTCAGTTGCGCACACCAAACGAGTGAAAGCATGAAAGGGAGCCTACGCAGAGCGTAGCAAGGGCGCGACCTATGGAAGATGATGAAGCAAGATACCTGATTGACCAGTACAACAAATATGTCTCTTGGGCAGAGAGATTACACGAAACAACGGCGACGTTTGTTATCCTTACGGTAGCAGTTACATCACTTTTTCTTTCGGTCGTCAGCTATTTTTCGAGAGGAGGCACGAATCAAGACCCGACATCCAACTTGTTTGTCTTCGTTTTTGCGTGGGGCATGGCTGGGTTTGCTGCTTCGGTCTTTCTCTGGTTCTCAGTAAGCTTGCGCAGCAGATATTTGGATCACTGGCGCAGGCTGTCGATTCTAGAAGACTATCGGTCAAGATTCAAGTCACTGCCTGATTGTATTACATTCCGAAAGGTTGTCGAGTCGAAGCCCAGCGAGCTTGAGAAGCTACTGAAAGACGCTGAAAATCGGTGCGCGAGGCAAAGCCTGCCCAAGATGCAGAAAGGCTGACCTCGACCTTATGGAGAAACTTCTAGCAGCCTACGAGCGGAACAAGACAAAGTAGGAGATAGAAGTGACCGCGCCGAGTCAAAGGTGTGAGGCCCAGTCATTTCTCGGGCATCCTTGGCAGTGCAGTTCTTAACTGCTGGCGTCTGAATATCTGATCACGGTGAGTTGATGCCGCTATTTGGCGAGATGAGAGAACAAATAAGAAGAATGAACGAGTTCGAAGAACGGCGACTTGCACGACAGAAGGAAGACAGATTCTTTTTCGTGACGTGCGAACGGGGCCATAGGAGCCAGATGAGCGGCGTGGAGCTTTATCATCATCTCCGTTTTGAGAAAGATGAGCAGCTTCTCTGTCCTGAATGCTACGCGTGGGTGAAGGTCAGCACGATCACGGAACTGCCTCCAGACATGCAGGGTAAAGTGGTCAAGTTATTCTATTGCCTATACGTTGACGGCTACGGGGACACGGAAACCAGCGAATCCATCCTCTACATATTCGATGGATTCGTGCGGATGTCAACACACTATCGCCAAGAGGTCTCAACATACAAGGGAAAAACAATCGCCCTCGACATTCCGTATGAATCCATAAGATTACTGAACATCTCGTTGGACAGAGAGATCACTGCAGCGCGAACTTTGCTGATTGGCGCATTCTTGGCGGCCCATTTCAAGCAGGAGACACTGACACTGAACATTGGATTCGTCGATGAACGAGGATTGCTACAGATTCCATCCTTCAAGATGGAGAAGAATGAAGTCCATGACTGCTATCGTTTGATAAACGAGCGAACAGTCAAAGCCAAAAGAATGTGAGCAACAAGACCAAGTAGGAGATAGACCCGTACTGGAGAACACACGCGGGGGGTGAGGACACGAAATGATTGGAGAATGGGCCTGGATTGTCATCGTTGGACTCATTGTTTCAGTAGCTTCCGCCGTCTGGGTGAACGGGGATGCGGAGGCCCTGGGAATAGAGCCACCATACCGAGGACTCTGGACGGTTATTGCTTTCTTCTTTCCGATCCTTGGCCTACTGCTCTACATGACAATCGGAAGGAAACAAGCGTGGGATTTGATTGAATCAGGAATTGAGCAGCCTCCCAAGACAAAGACCTGCAAATATTGTGATAGAACCCTAGCATTCGATGCGATATGGTGCGACACATGCGGGAGATCGTTACAGTAATAGAGCGCTCAGAAAGCGAGGAGCAACCTCCACAACGGTGGAGAGCGAACGACAGAAGAAGCACGACAGCGAAACGACAATATGGGTGAATCGGGACGAGACACGTCCACCACTGCTAGATTGAGGACCTATCCGGTTCAACCGGGTGTCCTAATGCAGTCGCCACCATATGGCCACGCAGTCTGTCTGCCCAATCTGACGCTTGAGATATGAACAGCTCATAGTCGCCTTCCTTCGTTTTCATAATGAGCGTCTGGATACCGGTTCACGGTTTGCTGGCACATTACGTTTAAAGGCTCTTCGTCATTCGTTTGCTATGGATGAGCGCGTTGAGTCACAAACGTTGGCTTCCTTCGTTGGTTTTCCTTGTTGCCACCGTTATTGTTACAGTCGCTCCCTCTTCCCTTGATATTCTTCAACTACCGTCATGCGAGTTCAAGGCAGGGGCCCCTGAAAGACTCGTGGACATATCGAATGGGCAGTACAAGTTCGTGAACTACAAGGTGATAAAATCCAACACGATTGCAGGAAGTCGCGTTTGGGGCAACGTGGCGTTCTGGTTTGGTGCGTCTTATCAACTTCCGTATGTGCGACTTCTCACCGAGGCCGATTACAGACGCACATCCCCCATGGATATCGAAAACCTCAATGTGGCTACGTTCAGGGACGCTTGTACCCGTTGCTCTTGGAACCAAACGCATTTTGCCTGGAAGGTCGCCTTCAACTTCACTTCTCACGAGGCGACAGCAACAAGTTACTATTTTCTGTTCCAAATCGGCTTGTCAGGGGCGAAGAACGTAACCGTGGATATCCTCAGTGAGGAATGCGTGACGCCACTTTGGAGGATGCCCTTGGTATGGGGAATCGCATGGGTTGCCGTGACGGTCATCGCATTCATATACAATCCGCACCGATGGGATTTGTAACAGTCACACCGTCGAGTCCCTAATGCAGATTCCGTAGGCGCAAAAACAAGCCAAGAGTAGCTTTCGGAAGTAGCATATGTTACTCACATGGCAGAAGAAATCCCAGCCTTCCTTGATCGGCTCTTCAATCTCCTTAGGATGAATGCGCGCACTCAATCTGTGGAAGATTTTGTTCAGAATCTCGAAAGTGTCGACCACAGATTTTTGAATTGGATACGGAAAAGCACCATACACCTTGTTTGCGAAGCGGAGCATCCTCATCAGTTTGCCAATGCCCGCATCGAGTTGACCCGGTTTGGTCTTGGGCTTGATTTCGACAGCAGTGATCCCATGAGCGGCGTCTGTAGCAATCAGGTCGGGTATCGGGTAGCCTTCCGAAATGAACTTCCCTGTAACGTATCGTAGTTGAATCCGCCTCAGCTCTTTTTCCAAATAGCACTCTTTCTTTTGCACACTCTCAAAGTACTTCTCAACCAGCGGGTAAAGCACCCTTTCGCGGCTCTTCGGCAAAGCCGGGATCACTCACATGAGTGTGCGGCCGAAGATTATTAGACTGTTGGGCATCAAGCACTAATACAAGAACATTCGGACGGATAGCATCGCTCATGGCACCGCGTACTCCCAGCATCGAGTAGAGATCTGAGTCTCCGGTGCGGATTTCACGCTGGAAAAGTACTCCGCTGCAAAATGAACAGTGATGACAGTAGAGAGTTGTTTTGCCATAGACGAATTTCCGTTTCTCGTCCTCAGGGAGCGACTTCAAGATGTCTGATAGCGGAAAACTGAGTTCCATTATTGCACATCGAGGGTCGGCAGGGTTTTCTGTCAACGTCAGGTGATCAAACTTCAAGTCAACCATTATGGAAATTGCCTCAACTCCATCGTATACTTGGCCCTCAGTGTGTGAGCATTCCCCCTCCTTGTGACAAATGTTGCACGTGCTATGAAGCCGCCTAGCTACCACGCCGTTATAGAGACGACCGTTATGATGGATGCAAGAAAGGGCATCTTCTCCACATATTGAACAGATGGCTTTTGCCGAGCCGCCTACGCTGACGCCCATCTTGCCGTGAGCTAGTGTGACGGGGCAGTCTCGCCAGTAGTTGCCACTTTCGAATCTCATTGGGCATAGGAACTCGCTATGAACGCGACGACCAACATTGTGCAGACGTATCATGTTCTCTTCTGTGCGATCACACAGGTATGCTTCTCGGAGTTTCGTTAGACTCTTTCTAAACAGCTTCTCAGAAACGTCTCGCTTACCATTTTTCAGACCATCTCCAGCTTCGTCAATCAGTCTGCTTGCTTCCAAGATCGCTTCTTGCGCGTATGTCTTGAAGCTCAATTCTCTGCCTCATCGCGATTTCATGTCAGTCTGCTTTGCTAAAGCGTTGGACTCGTCACGCACAAGACGTGCGACCTCCCTTGCGGGCCCCTCGATCCTTCGCCATTTCAGCACAGTCTCGTTCTTCATGTCTATCTGAGCATATTCCACTCTGACTGATGGTTGAACACGCTGGGGCGGCGGGTCTTCCTTGTCACGCACATAACGGTCATAGAGAAGATTCGCCAAAATGCCTAGCTCAACTGCGATCACAGACTGTTCCACAAATAGAATGATCGGAACAAGAATGTCAGCTGATCTCAGGACGAGTTCCCGTCGTTCTCTGGCATCCTCGTAGAGAATCGAATCGTGGCCTCCTTCTCTTAGAGCGAAAAGGACTTCCTTTGTGAGCGGGGAAAAGAGGTTAGCCTCAGACTCCTTTGCAAGAACAGTGTTCAAGGGGAGTAAGACTGTTGATGTCTTGTGTGTACGGAGTGAATCAAGGTTGAGATTGGTCGCTTCGGCAAAACCTTGAAGCGATCCATCATTTGGCATATCGACCCACTTCGGCTGTGGACTGTTCGTGCTTCCACGCGAAGATTTCAATTACAAGATGCCTCCTCGACGACGGATGCACTTTAATTCACTCTTATGAAGGAAAAGCCTTTCGAGAGGTGGGCGAATCCTATCCTTCTATCCTCGCAGGAAATCGGGGTTGGCTACTCTTCTGATTCAGTCACCCTAGTCTGTGAGGTTTCGTTTAGGAGCCACGTATTCAGGCGTGAGAGTTCTTCATGCTCAGACTACAAAATTGCGCGAAACCTCCCGCAATTCAGTTACCTGCCCTGCCCTTGGGACAAAGAAGATTCGAAGACACGGTGCTTTGGCACACATCTCACGAACCGTTGGATTTTTCCACCGGATCAACCTCGGTCTTGGCTTCCCCCACTAGATCCCCGAACTCTTGAGCGCAAAGTGACTCGCGTACGGACGGATGCGATCAGCAGGGCCACAAAGTTCTTCACGGAACAATCACAAATGGGAGAGAGAAACTGAGATACATTGAAGCTACTGCGATTGCATGTAGAGAATTTCAAGAGTCTGCTTGACATTACGATCGAGCCAGACCCGGTCCTTTCGGTTCTGATTGGTAAGAATGACGTTGGAAAGTCAAACATCCTAGACGCGCTCGTCTTTGTTAGCGAAGCGATCTCTGGTTCAATAGAACAGTAGCGAATCGCGGTGGCCCGGTCGCCGTATTGTTCGCTGGCAAGCCTGACAGACCTATTGTAATCGAACTTGAGATGCGTATGGATGACAAGGAGATGGCGGATCTTCATGCTGCACTGGTAAACTCAATGTCCTTCGAGGACTTTGGCAAGGTATGGCAATCCAGGTGGATCTATCAAGTTCGAATGGGGTGGCAAGGTGGCACATTTTCGCTAATCTCCGAACAGATTTGGACCTGGATCAAAGAGAAGCAGGTAGAATATGCACGGAGTTCTTGGCAAGGGCAAGACACGGCCGGACGGATGTACTATCATGAGGCAATAGGCAACATCGCCAACGGCATCAACGATGACGTGTGGACTCTTCGTCGCGACAGCGGACAGGCACCACCGCGGTCGCTACTTCAGAGCGCCGACTATCAGGTTCGCCGAGAATGGTATCCACTGAAGCAAATTGGTAACTATTTGACCGGTCTATTGCATCTAAACCCTGTGCGAGCCGGCCCAGAGACCGACAAACTAATTGGACGGTATCGTCTCGCAGGAGACGCACGAGACCTGGTTCAAGTTCTGCAATCCCTTGCTTCATCTCGTCGCAGGACCTTCGACGCGATTCTTGCAGATGCAATCGCATTGATTCCCGAGCTTTTAGAAATTCGTGCTTCCCCTGTGGAGGGAACGGATCAGACGTACCTTTCGGTCACAAAGCGAGACTGGCCGCAATTTGAATTGCTCTGGAGAAATATCGCTGCTGGAACTAAAGAAGTCGTCTACCTCCTCACATTCCTACACGTCGCGCCAAGCGGAAGTCTATTGCTAATTGAAGAACCTGAATCGCATCTTCATGCTCAAGCAATTCAGAAACTTTACGAGATACTCCAAGAGCGAGCTGAGTTAGAAAATAAGCAGATAATAGCAACTACGCACTCCCTCACGCTGATTGACGTTGTGCCCTTCGAACGCGTGATCTCTGTGAAGCGAGAGAATGGCACCACGAGGACGCTGAGCATCAAAAGCTACGCTGAAGTCGAACTCCTGCTTAATGCAGCACAGATACACAAGAGTTCGATACTCTCAGCTCCATCTTTACTGGTGATCCTTCTCGTCGAGGGACGTGACGATGTTAAGATTTGGCAACAATTCTTGATTAGAGAAGGCATTGACATTGTTGCTCTCCCGCTGAAGATAGTACCGGGCCTGAAGCAGGGCGGGCGAGAAAGCGTTGTCGCTGCCGCTTCGTTCCTGAACCGTCTTGGACCACCTTTGTCTTTCTACGCAGTTCTTGACAAGGACGGAGAAAAAACGTTGGTCGTGAAACTCCGAGAAGAAGGAGTGCCGCAGGAGAACTATCACTTCCTCTCGAAGGGGGAAATCGAGGACTACTTGCTAGAGCCGTCTGCGATTAGCGCTCTGGTCAACAAGAAGAAAGCCGAGGTCGAAGAAGTTCTTGGAACGATTGGCGGCCATGGCAAAGAACGTCTTGAAGCAGTGTTGACCAGGTTAGGGATCAGTAAGGTTTCATCTGAGGTTAAGGAACTAATAGTACTACATCTTTCGCAGATTCCGCTTGAGATTCACACGATAGCAAAAGAACTGACTTCTCGCGTAGCAAACATCAAGCATGACGAGTCGAAAGCCTAGGATTCGGCTTTCCAAACTATCGCCTTGTCGTGTTTTCCCCTTGCAAGCTGACAGATGTCTCAGGTGGGGTGGTGATTTCGCGCATAATCAAAGAATCAAACGTGGCATGATGCAGAGGATTGGCCTTCGCTTAATCTTCAATACCTTACCACAACTACCGCATCGCCACTTATCATAGACGGGCAAGCCGAGCGCTTTTCTTAACTCGTCTTCAACCCTATTCATTAACGAGTTATCGACAGCCTCGAAAAGGGGTCTAGCACAGCAATCCAGAGAACTCTTTCCGACGGTCAGCTTGATCGCCTAAAGATGAATCGGCGAGTTCACGATCTTAAAATTGACTTAACACATGAACACGGATACGTCAGCTGCATTGCTTCTCTTATCCAAAAAGATACAAAGCCTTGTCCTCAGCTCAGGGCGACTACGCTTCAAGACACAGCGAGCAATCACTTTCGTTTGGGTCTAACCACGTTTAGACCCGTAGCTTTCCACTCGATGGCACATCATGAAAGCACAACAAGCCGAGTTATGCCAGGTGGTCTTGTCAAACTGGAGCCGAGGGAGGTGGAAGCCCTACCTGTTCTTGATGTTAGGCGACTCCCCACCGTGACTATCAACCAAATTGCCGCACGATTTGCCGAACTGTGCACTGCCGTGAGAGCCGGTCGAGCAGACTCTACTCCAGCTTGGAGGATATTCTGTTCGACGTCTAGGCGTCGCATCGTTCACAGGGTCCACACCTGAGGCAGCGACCGTTCAAGATTCCCTTTCCACCGCAGCAGATGCATGATTCATTCGAATTCATGGAACGTGGAGCGGTTGTTAGTAGAGAAAAGATGAATGTGGGCATTGCAGGCGTGAGAGTCTCGACTGTAAGAATATCTGCCTCAGTTACACGTGTCCCTCTCGAACTTTCAGTTCCCTGCCTGCTTAGTTTCCCTTGGCAAGGCTTCCCTTTCAGCAATGAAACATCTGGGTTGGATTCTTGACCTCTACTCTAAGGGGCGCGAGATGGTAGTCTGGCTGAAGAGACAGGATGGCACGTGCGTTAGGCTGACCGACAGCTACGCGCCAAGGATCTATGTTGGCGGAGAATTCCGTGACCTGTTGAATCTTGCTGGCCGGCCCTTCATAGGGGAGTGCAGGTTCGCGGAGAAGTATGAGAGAGCTGGCGATGAGTCAAGATCCAAGGTTCTAGAAGTGGATGTGAGAAGCCAGAAGGAAGCCTCCAGTCTAGCTGGGAGCATCCGAGAGTTCGGTGGTTACGCGAAGTTTCGACTGTACAATGTTGACATTCCATTCGCTCATATGTATCTCTATGAGAAAGATCTCTTCCCACTAGCCTTCGTTGAAGTGGAGACCACAAAAGAGTCTCTTCGCTGGACGATCAAGGATTCGCGGGAAGCGGTAGATTACGAGCTACCGCCATTAAGAAAGAGCAGACTTCAAGTTCAGACCACGAAAACAAGTAGGGTTCAGAGATTCAGCGACAAGCTAGACTCGATCACTATCACTCATGACGACGATGAAAGAATCGTGATAGACACAGGCGGGGAAACGGAGAAGCTTCTGGAACTGGTAGAAGCCTTTCGTCGCGTCGATCCTGACGTCGTTTTGACTGATGGCGGGGACTCGTTCATCTTTCCCTATCTAGCGCGACGAGCAGGACAGCATGGAATTCTTGACGCGCTGATTCTGGATAGAGAGGGCACACCGCTTAGAGTCTACGAGACGCAAGGCCGCAGCTACTTCAGCTACGGCAGGATCCTATATCGCGAAACGGCCGCAAGGTTGCTCGGCAGGCTCCATATCGACGAGGCTAACGCGTTCTTCGTCAACGACTGCGGCTTAGAAGGCCTATTCGAGGCTGCGAGAACTTGCGTTATTCCGATACAGAGAGCTTCACGGACAACTATCGGGTCAAGCATGACTTCGCTTCAGCTCTACCATGCGGTCAAGGAGGACGTGCTGATTCCATGGAACAAGAACGCGCCTGAGGAATTCAAGGACGCAAACGAACTTCTTGTCGCTGACAGGGGAGGTTTCACCTATACGCCGCAGCTTGGAATCCACGACGACGTCGGCGAACTTGACTTTTCCTCACTGTACCCTACGATCATGCTGAAGAAGAACCTTAGCGGTGAAACCGTCAAATGCAAATGCTGCCCAGATTCCGCTACCAGAGTGCCCGAACTTGACTGGAATATCTGCGAGAGATGGACCGGCATCGTTCCCAGATCGTTAGATATTCTATTGCGCAAGCGAGCGATCTACAAGAAGCATAAGAAGCAAGCAGCGGACCCGCCCACGAGGCTGAGGTTTGATCAGCGGCAAGCCGCGCTCAAATGGATCCTGGTCTGCTCATAGCCGCTGTAGCGGCGGGCAATCGGATATTTAGGATTCAAGAACGCGCGGTTCGGCAAGATAGACGCCCATATCGCGACTTGCGCCTTCGCCAGAAGCAGCCTGAATAGGGCTGTGGAGATCGCTGAGTCGAAAGGCTTCAGGATACTGCACGGCATCGTTGACTCCATGTGGCTCAAGAAACACAGTGCGAACCTGGAAGACTACCAGCAAATCTGCCAGGAGATAACGGATACGCTTGATCTTCCAATCAGCTTCGGAGGCCGCTACAAATGGATCGTCTTTCTACACTCACGCGTGAGCCCTAACATTCCTGTCCTCAACAGATACTACGGCCTCCTTGAGGACGGCACCATGAAGGTCAGAGGGATCGAGTTGAGAAGACATGACGCTCCACCGATTGTGGAAAAATGCCAATCCGACATGCTGACGGTATTCTCGGAAGCCAACAACTCCCGCGAGTTCAGGATGCTAGTTCCGAAAACCTGGAAGGTGCTGAATGGATACGTGTCACTAATCAGAAATGGCAGAGCTCCACTGCAGGATCTCGTGATAGAGAAGCATCTGAGCAAGATGCCTGACGAGTACAGGAATCAGACTCCGCAAGCCATCGCAGCCAGACGCCTCATGGAGGAAGGAGAGAGAATCCACGCGGGACAGAACATCCGCTATATCATCACGAGAAACAATTCAAGCATACCAGAGAATCGTGCCATATCAGCAGAACTCGCCCACCAGAACAGCACCTATGATTCGGAGGCATACGTCAAACTGTTGCTCGCATCAGCAAGAAACCTCCTCCCTCATGGATACGACGCCAACCCATCCACATACGATTGGAGCCTATTCGTAAGGCCCGACGAAGAGATTCCTCACCACAGCCTGAGAACTGGCTAGAGCCCCAGATTTCGGAATCTAGAATACTTATCAGCCACGCATTCGCCGGCATTCTCGACTCTATCCCGCGTTGCTTGAGTCTGGTTGCCAATGTCGGACCTGCTGCTTGGAACATGTGGTTGGAGTTATGCGGAGTGGGAGGGCATCCTATACTCCGCTAAACAGGGCAAGTTGAAGCAGTACAGCGCGGTCTTTCCCACAGCCGAGATCGACTCAACATTCTACGCTATTCCCAAGGACGGAACGATTCTAGGTTGGGCTAGGAATACGCCTCCTGGTTTCGTCTTCTCGGCGAAGCTACCGCAAACGATCACGCATAGGAAAGCGATCGACCCTGCCCGAGGCGTCGACGCGGACGTCAAGCAGTTCCTTGAAGCCATGAAGCCTCTCACAGAAGCGGGGAAGCTTGCATGCTTACTCGTTCAGCTACCCGGCTTCCTGAGATTCAATGCTGATAGACTCGAATCTTTTCTCTCGATCCTACCGAACGAGCAGCGTTTCGCTGTCGAGTTCAGGCACGGTTCATGGCTTCGCGACGAGACCTTCAAGATTCTCGCATCGCATCGAGTTGCGTATGTGATTGTGGATGAGCCTCTGCTTCCACCCGACGTGCATGTGACTTCGGACATTGCATATCTTCGCTGGCACGGAAGAGGCGATCGGCCGTGGTTCAATTACAAGTATTCAGAGAAGCAGCTTGAGGAATGGGTTCCCCGAGTGAGCGAGGTCACGGCGAAAGCGGGGAAGGTTCTGGGCTACTTCAACAATCACTTCCATGGATACGCGCCGGAGAATTGCCTGCAGATCTCGGAGATGCTTGGCACGGCCACGCCTCACGGCAGCGCCGCATTACGGAGGCTGAAGCTGCGCGGAACCGAGAGGGAGGCTGCGACGAAGCCGAAAGGCCTTGAGGTTTGGACTGGACCCATCATCGAGAAAGGAGTAGAAAGCCTACTCCTCAACTTTGCTGATCAGGAGACATTGGATGCCGCGCGGTTGATACCTGAGAAGGATCTCTCGCTGCGGGAAGACAACAAACGACACCTGGCAGCCTATGTTGGTGCCACAACCGTGGACGTAGACCTCGAAGATCACACAATAATCCATCGCTGCTCAGTCTGGGCTACGTCAGTCATTGGGAAGAAGTTCTGCCCCCATGTTGCAAGAGTCTTTCTACTCACCGATCCTGACAGAGCTAGGAATCTGCTCGCATCTATTCGAAACGACCTAAGCAACTGGAAGTTCGAGGCGAAGCTAACGGTAGAGTTTCCTTCGCCTAATGAACGGAAAACCGGGTAACTAAGCAGCCTAGGGCTGCACCGTGAGGGGCCCGCTAAGAGTTATGGCCTCTGGGGAAGCCACTTGGAAGACGGTATCAAGATCGTTTCACCGAACCTATTTCTCCCATCAATCCCATACCTCATCCGTGGTCAAAGAGAAATGACACAAAAGACGACATCCGATTATCCGAAAACTGCTTCGATACTGGCCCTCGTGGGCGGTGTCCTGATAATACTGAGCGGGGTGATGCTTATGGCTGTCTCCGCTTTCATCCTCCCTCACCTCGACTACAGCAACCTCACCACGCCACCACGCCTTACCAGCGCCAGTATGCCAGGTCTCGTGTCCGGCATGGTCGGAGTGATGGGGTTGTTCGGGCTTGTATCGGGAGTCATAGTGCTACTATCGGCGGTGATGCTCCTAACGAATTCGAGTCAGCGGAAGACTTGGGGCGTACTCATACTCGTCTTCTCGATCATGAGCTTCTTAGGCTTGGGAGGTTTCATCGCAGGGGCGATTCTGGGGATACTGGGGGGCATATTGACTCTAAGGTGGAAACCGCCGACCCAGTAAGGTCAGCTTCGAGAGAACCACATCGATCCGGCGCACTCGAATGAGGGAGAGGAACTAACTCTAGATGAGGAAGCAGACGAGATGGAGAAGCTCAAGGTTCTGCTGATAATGCTCCTCGCGGCGACCTCCGGGCTTGCCGTCTCCATGTACATCCTTGCCCTGAGCCTCGCTCCCACGGAGACGCCTCTGAGCGTGCTCGCGCGGATTCTGACACGCGGTTTCTCACCGGACCTGCCCTTCTTCATACCGCTTTCGTCCCTACTCTTTCTCAGCACTGTCCTCGCCAGCATGGTGGGGGTCATCTACTTCCTCGTGCTCCCCGAGATGAAGAACTACGGATCGAGCAATGGGAGAGACACCATCTCGGTAGTCCTGAGAACTCTCAAGCCCGAGGAGAGGAAGGTAGTTGGGGTTCTCGACGCCCACGGAGGCACCTACCTGCAGAAGTTCATCACGAAAGAGGCCGATCTATCAAGACTGAAGACGCACAGGGTAATCGCCGCGCTTTCGGAGCGAGGTATCGTCCACGTTGAAAAGCGGGGAAACACGAACGAGGTCTCACTTGTGAAGTGGTTCCACGACGGGATGCACCAATAGCTCGGAGGGCTTGAGCCCATTCCGATTCCGACCCCTGGTTTTCCCCGGTTTTGCCACTGAAACTCAGCCGTGTTCTGTCAAGCAGAGGGCCTAGTTCAAGGTTCTGTCATGGGGGGCCCATTCGAGAAGTGTGATTGTTCTTTGTTGTCTTGTTGTGTGTTCTTCAAATACAAGCATGTATGTGAAGAGCCAATACCAAGCACTCTGATTGTCATGGATCTAACGGGAAGAGGAGATTCAGAATGGCAGAAACTGCGTTAGGCAATGGTCACGAGATCTGGAAGAAATTCTTGAGAAAGCATTGGAAAATGCTTGTCTTATTTGCAGCCGCAGCTATTTCGGCATCGATCGCCGCAATTCTTGTCTATTTATGGTTCGTAGGAGATGCTCAATCGACCGGCATGGTACCTACGAGTCTAGGTCTATGGACAATGGGACATTTAGTGACTTTTGTCTTACATTTGATATTCTGGGAAGTTCTCTTCATCGGAATCCCGGTAATCATAGCAGCAGTGGCAGGTTGGCTATGGTGGAAGAAGTTGCCTGATGAGGAAAAGAAAGAATATCATTTCTTCGGCGCTCGCTCGCGCACGACAAGCGGAGGAGGATCAATATCGCTACTATTCTGGATTGCGTTCTGCATCAAGATCTTCCTTGATGGAAACTGGAATGTTGCTATTTCAACTTGGACATTCGACTATCTCGTGTATTCTTGTCTTTCGGTATTAATCTGGAGTCTAGTCATCTTCGGGATTCCTATCGCTTTAGGAATCATCTGGTGGATAAACCATGAGATGAAAGAGAAACCCTAGAATCTTTCTCGCTTGCCCCTTACCCTTTGATCCAGTCAGTTATTATTTCACCGTAATTTTCTTCAGTGAAACCTGCAGATCGTATTGATATAGCAAAACATCATTCAATCTCATGCAAGCTAGCTTGAGGTCCTGAGGTATCTCCTTGGCGATAATAGCTCCGCGAACTCTCTTTCCTTTGGCTAGATTCTGTTCGACCCACCCCATATAGTACAGCAACTGACCTAGAGTCTTGTTACGCCCCTGCGAGACCTTCAGCTCGATCACAAGAAAGTCCCCGCTCAATCCCATTGCGAGGATGTCTATTCGCCCGTTCTCCACCGAATACTCCACACCCGACCCATTCTCGTCCTTATACAACATCAGACCTTTCTCCAACTTGTCCAAGTGTTGCGCCAAAAAATCGCGCAGATCAGCCTCATACGCAAAGGCCGACTCTTCCGACCCTTCGTCCTCCGAATCGTCGATGCGAGAGAGTCTCTCCTCGCCAGATAGGAAGCGATCATAATCATCCGCGTTCTTGAGATACCACTTAGCACGCGTCTGGCCTCGCCTTGTCTGGAAATAGGGCCAATACTCTCTTTGGAAATCATCGAAAATGCCTTTCGCCCTATAGAGCCTGATGACGTATCCGCGTCTCAGGCTTGAGGTAATTCCTCTATCCCACTCGATCTCCATGTTCCTGATCTCATCGATTTCTTTCTGCAAGCCATGTTCGATACCAAAACGATAGGCCGCCTTGAGCGATAGTGCCTTCGATCCTTCCGACTGGTTGCTGTCCAAAGCAATCACGCACAGATAGAGAGAGCACGATTAAGAGGTTGACGCTGCAACTCACGTTCACAATGGTCTAATCATGCTGGTTTGAGGTGGGTGAATTGTCTCTTCTTCTTATCTGCCACTCCTAACAACGAGTACACGTGGGATTGGCTTTGTCTCTATTCATCTATGACAAGGCATAAACCATCGAACAGCAGCACCATGATTTACCGACGCGAGAGGATTTTTCAAGAGTGTGATCCAGATGGAAGAGAACAAGTGTCCGAAATGTGGAAGGAAGATGACTAGTACCACGCCTGAGAAGGCGTATTGCATGAAATGTGACGTTTTGGTGCATACTCCAAGCGGTACCGCGTTCACTGGAGATCCAGAAGAGGACAAGTTCATCGGTTCGCCAGCAACATGGCTTGGCGCGAAGAAGAGAGATATCGAAGTAACCTCAGCGCTCGATTCCCTCATTCTGACTTGGAAAGAAGGAAAGACCTTCTCACAGAAGAACCTCCCCTACGGGTTGATGACTGGTGTGGAGGTACGTGAGAGGAAGGAAAGCGATGTCACTTCACTTGCGGCAGCTGCTCTCGGCGGAGGACTGATCGGCCTCGCAGCGAGTGCCCTGTCCAGTGTCAAAACACTCATGATCAAAACGAAAGAAGGAGACCATGAACTCTTCATATCTCAACCATCAGATTGGGCCGATAGGTTGCGCGGGCAGATTGTGGCTACTGCTACAGGACAGCCGCTTCAAACTGACCGATCCTCACTCTAGCAGTCGTGGACATACTGGGAGACGTTGAAGGACGTTCAGATAGCTGTTGTCGGGTCGTCCAGGATTTCAGACTTTGCATCCCAGTTGAAGGACCGACTCAATTCGCCTCATTTTGATCGATCGCCCAAAGTTCTGGACGTCTTTTTTGGGTGGCGCATTCTAAACAGTCGTCGGGTCGCCTGGTGCGCACACACACAAAGTAACTCCAGAGAAACAAGCCAAGCAGTCCCGAAAAATGCCCGCAACTCCTCCAGAGCTAGATCTTCGATTTTCGCGTTGGCGATCGCGGAAAGTCATTGCTGGGAGT
>Ga0315289_10006768_pt1 | contig 16814 bp, 13 predicted proteins | sample YL17G11_40_MG_FD_203452 | JGI IMG/M metagenome (GOLD analysis project Ga0315289, IMG submission 203452) | Sediment microbial communities from Yellowstone Lake, YNP, Wyoming, USA - YL17G11_40 | ecosystem: Environmental > Aquatic > Freshwater > Lake > Sediment | place: USA: Wyoming | collected... | reverse complement strand
TGCCGGCAACGATCGCTGAGATGCGGACCTTCGACGGCGGCGCGGGCGGCGGGCTCGCGGCTTCCCCCCCCGCCAACGGGTTTGTTGCCAGCGCCATACCCCCCAGCGCACTGGCGGCCAGAAATTGTCGACGCGAGCAGCAATCGCACATGGTCAGACCCTCCACAACTCTTGGGGCCTCTGAAGAACCTCTTCCTCCCAGATATTCCGTCCGCCTTATTCTACAAGCACCTACGTCTCTTGTCTACCCCGCTTTCGCGGCTAGATTGAGGCCTTCTGTGCTGGTCCACCGTTTTCGTGCCCTTCGCCTGGAAATTCTCAACCCTCCAACGTCAGCACAACGATCGTGTCGAACTCCTGGCGATCCGCCTTGGGTACCGAGATCTCGATTGCCTGGTCCGTCTGCCTCACGGAGGCCGAGCCGCCGGTCAGGACGCGGCTGCCGGCGATCTTTTTCTCGATCGCAGGCAGCGTCACGGTGTCGAGCGCGGGGTCGAGGATGTGGAGGTAGACGCGGTTGCCCTTCTGCGTGGCGGCGCCCCACGGGCCGGGCTTGAACGGGCCGCCGCGCGTCCCGTAGATGCTCGCGCCGTATTTCGCCAGCCACGCGCCCATTTCCTTCAAACGACCCACTTGCTCCGGCGCGATTTCGCCGGTGGGCATGGGGCCGACGTTGAGCAGCAGATTGCCGTCGCCGCCGGCGCAACGAATCAGCATGTTCAAGCACTCCGCGAATGTCTTCACGCCATCATTCGACCCGCCCCAGGCCCATTGATTCCGACGCGAGAGGGTCATGCAGGATTCCCACGGGCGCTGGTTGTCGAAGCCGCCGATCTTTTGCTCAGGTGTATAGAAGTCGGCCCACGGACCAATCAAGCCGGAGCCGCCCGGCTTATCCAGCCGGTCGTCAATGACGATGCCGGGCTGCAATCGCCGCACGAGCCGGTAGGTGGTTTCCTGATCCCACAGTGCCGGTTTGCCGTCGGTGTCGAACCAGAGGATGTCGATCTTGCCGTAGTGGGTGAGCAGTTCCTCCAGTTCCGCCTGCATTCGTTTGACGAACTCCGCGTTCTTCGCGTTGCGGCAATCGGGGTCGCGCCAGTCCATCGGCGAGAAGTACCAACCGATCTTGATTCCCTGCTCGCGGGCCGCTTGGGCCAACTCGGCACACACGTCGCGTTTAAATGGCGTGTGCATGATGTTGTAGTCATCGACCTTCGAGTCCCACAGGAGAAACCCGTCGCAATGCTTGGCGGTCAGCACCATGTATTTCATGCCGGCGGCCCTGGCGATGGCGACCCATTCCTTGGCGTTGAATTTCGTCGGGTTGAACTCCTTGTAGAGATTGTCGTACACCGCGACCGGAATCTTGCCGTTGTTCGGGCATTGCGGGTTTGAATTGGCGCGCGACCAACTGATCTCGGTTCCCTTGAGGCTCACCGGTCCCCAGTGGATGAACATGCCGAAGCGGGCGTCGCGCCACCAAGCCACGCGGGCCTCTCGCGCCTGCTGGACTTCCGCCGCATGACCCTCCTTTGCCGGCGGCGATTGGGCCTGGGCCAACGCCGCGGTAACTACGATGAGCGGTGCAAACAGAATGGTTCTTGTTCTCACAAGATTGCTCCTTAACTTGAATTCGGGAGGAAGGTGTGGGGCGGGACCTGTTCCTCCCCACTCTTCCGTCCGCCTTATTCTACAGGCACTCACGTCTCTTGTCTGCCCCGCTCTTCGCCGCTACGGCGGAACGGCGGCGACCGGAGTATAATCAGGTCCGTCCGCACAGCGCCCTCGGGTACCGGCCGCCGACGCCGGAGGCGCGTTGGGGCAGATCACATCAACAATAGTACAATCGCCTTCATCGCTCCCTTCCTGACTTCTGCTTTTTCATTTTCGCAACAGCACCATCGCGCAGCCGCGATAGACCCCCAGATGCCATGGGCAGACGGTCCACGGGCCGGGAAATCCTGACGACCGAAACCGCCCGACGCGGTTCACGCCCGCACCTTTCGCCGAAACGGCTATCGGCCGCCCGCAGCCGGCGACCCGCCGGCCGCGAGGGGCCGGCTGCTGATCAAACCGATGCCGCGCCCGCCGGTGCTCCCCTTCTTGCCCGGCACGGCGTTGTAGAACATGAGGAAGGTGTCGTGGGCGGGGTTGTAGACGAGCGAGATCTTGTGGGCATACTGCTTGTCCAGCCCGCTCGGGTTTCCGCCCGCCTTGTACAGCGGCTCGGGGTGAGCGGTCCAGTGCAGCAGGTCGCGCGAGAAGGCAACCATGATGTGCGCCCCGCCGCGGCCCACGCCGAAATAGAACATGACCCAGTGGTCCCCGTCGCGAAAGACTTTCGGGTCGGAGCAGAACTGCTCGTCGTAGCCGCCGCGGCGGTTGCGCAGGACGGGGTTGCCCGCGTAGCGGGACCAGTTCAGGAGATCCGTCGAGAAGGCGATGCCGGTCTGCTCCACGTGCCCGCCGGCCGCATTGTAGAAGTCGTAGAACTTGCCCTCGTGCTCGACAAGCCAAGGCTGGTAGATGCAGTCCTTCTCCCACGGGCCGCGGTCCGGCTCGAATACGGATAGGATAGACTTGTCCTTCGCCCGCTTCCAGTGCAGGCCGTCTTCGCTCCAGGCAACGCCTTCGTAGCCGGGGCGAAGTTCGTAGCCACCCTGGCGGGGGTACGCTCCGTAGAGCGTCCAGTATTTGCCCTGGTACCTCTTTAGCGTGCGCGGCGCCTTGAGGTCATAGGACTCGTACAGGTACGCCCCCACCACGCAGCCGCCGTGGTCAAACTCGCCCGTGGGGCCGTAGCCCATCGCCAGCCCTTTTTGCTTCCAGTGCACCAGGTCGGCGCTCTCGGCCACGAACGACTGGTAGCCTTTGCCGTCGAAGCCGACGAACGTCATGTGCCACTTGGGGTTGCCGGGGATCTGGTAGACGGTGGGAACGTCGGTGCCCTGGATGTCGGGAAAGCCCTCGATCCCCGGGTTGGCGGGGATGACATGGTCGGGCCGGTAATGCCAGTTGCGAAACTTGGCCGACCACGCGTCGAGCGTCGCCGCGGCGATGGCCGCATCGCCTGCGGGGGAGAGGGTTGAAGCGTCCGACTTGGCGGGGGATTGCTCCGCGGCCGCCGGCTCAAACCCAACGATCTGTACGGACGTGTTGGTGGATTTCTCGTTCTTCCGACCGGCGACTTCGACCGTCACGGTATGCTGACCCTGTGGCAGACCCTGGGCGATGACCGTCCAAGCCGCGGCCTGGATCAAAGCAACCATCGCGGCCCAACACGGCATGTTCCCGATTTCCATGAACCTCCTGTTCCTCCCCACTATTCCGTCCGCCTTATTCTACAGGCACTTGCGTCTCTTGTCTGCCCCGCTCTTTACCGCTACGATTGAGGCCTTCCAGCCAGAATCCGTCATCGGGTTGTCGCAGATAACACCCGCTGACACCCATCACTCACCCTGAAGACCCCGGATGGAGTTTTCGGGAGCACGCCCAGCCGTGAAGCCCTCGTCACGCCGTTACGCCGGGCACGTCTACGTGCTCGACCTGGCCACGGGAGAGCCGTTATGGCATGTCCAGGTTGGATCGGAACCCATCGAGGCCGATCCCGCCTTGGTTTCTTGTCGCGGCGACGGCCTTCCGGACATCCTCATCGCCGACCATGCGTTCCGGCTCACGGCGTTCAGCAGCAGTGGCCTCCTCCGCAACAAGCACTTACAGGCCCGGGCCGGCCGGCCGTAGCGCGCCCTGGGGCTGAACAGCCACTTTGCGCACGCGCGGCCGTGGTTTTTTCTGGAAACTGGATCGGGACGTAGAAGAGAGGCTCGAATCGGAAACGCCGCAGGAGATGGGGTGAAACACACCTGCTGGCAAGGCGCCGGGTCCCGAGGCTGTGGATCTCAGGTCCGCCGGACCACACAATTGTTGCCCGAAAGACCGGTTGTCGCGAAAACCGGAAGGGCGGTTTCGAGCGGTTGGTGCGGTTCAGGCGGTATTCGAGTTTCTGCTGTAAGCCGTTGCAGAACCGGGTGGCATGCCCATATTCGCGGTGGGCAGTCTTGCCCGCCGCGAATATGCCTGGGCACGCTGCCGGAACCGCGGCGCGCTTGCCCATAGCCTGGGGGTGGTGCCGGAAGACGCTAACGCACCCCGTCTCGCTGCGGCCCAAGGAAGCGTTGCGTTCCGGGCAGGAACGGGCTAGATTGTCCGCACAATTTTATCGCCCAACGGTCAACGGAAAGGGAATGCCATGTTGGACAGCAAGTCTCTGACGGTGTTTTCGGCCGCGTGGCCGGCGATCCTGATGCTCTGCCTCTGCGCGACGTGGTGTGCCGCGCGAGGCCAGGCCGCGGCCGCCTGGGCGCCCGCCAAGGGGCCGTTGTTCACGCAGTGGGCCAAGGACGTGTCGCCCGAGAAGGCCCTGCCCGAGTATCCCCGGCCGCAAATGGTCCGCAAGGACTGGCGGAACCTGAACGGCCTGTGGGACTTCGCCGTCACGGCCAAGGACGACGCCCAGCCCGCGCAGTTCCAGGGCAAGATCCTGGTGCCCTACCCTATCGAGTCGGCCCTGTCGGGCATCATGAGGCAGGTGAGCGAGAAAGAGCGCCTCTGGTACCGCCGCACCTTCGACGTGCCTGCGGCGTGGGAGGGCCAGCGCATCCTCCTGCACTTCGGCGCGATCGACTGGGAGTCCCTTGTCACCGTCAACGGCAAGAACGTCGGCGAGCACAAGGGCGGCTATGACGCCTTCTCGCTTGACGTCACCGATGCCCTCAAAACCGGCGGCCCGCAGGAACTCGTTGTCTCTGTGTGGGACCCCACCAACTCCGGCAGCCAGCCGCGCGGCAAGCAGGTGCACAAGCCGGGCGGCATCATGTACACGCCCACCACCGGCATCTGGCAGACCGTGTGGCTCGAGCCGGTGCCCGAGACGCACATCCGCCGGCTCGTCATGACCCCCGACGTGGACGCCAAGTGCCTGCGCCTCGTGGTCGAGGTCGCCGGTCCGACCGAAGGGCGAGGCATCAAGCCCACAGGCGGGCCGGTCGACGCGCTGCGTGTTGAGGCAACGGCCTATGACGGCACGCAGCAGGTCGGCACGGCCGCGAGCGGCGCCGGCGACAGGTTCCGCCTGCCGCTGGCCGATCTCAAACTCTGGTCCCCCGAATCGCCGCACCTGTACGACCTCAAGGTTGAACTCAAGATCCAAAGCACCGGAAAGACGATCGACGCCGTCACCGGTTACTTCGGCATGCGCAAGATTGAGATCGCCAAGGACGACAAGGGCATCAACCGCATCATGCTCAACGGCAAGTTCGTGATGCAGGTGGGATTCCTGGACCAGGGCTTCTGGCCCGACGGCATCTACACCGCCCCGACCGACGAGGCCCTGAAGTATGATATTGAGATGACTCGCAAGCTCGGAATGAACCTGGCCCGCAAGCACGTCAAGGTCGAGCCCGAGCGGTGGTACTACTGGGCCGACAAACGGGGCCTCCTGGTGTGGCAGGACATGCCCGCCGGCGACAACGAGACCGGCGAGGCCAGGAAGCAGTTCGGGGTCGAGTTGGAGGCGATGGTCCGGACCCACCGCAACCACCCCTCCATCATCATGTGGGTGGTCTTCAACGAGGGCTGGGGCCAGCACGACACCGAGCGTCTCGCCGCCCGGGTCAAGGAGATGGACCCCTCGCGCCTCGTCAACAACGCCTCCGGCTGGACCGACAAGGCCTGCGGCGACGTGCACGACGTCCACAGTTACCCGAACCCGAAGTGCCCGCCGGCGGAGGAGAAACGCGCGGCCGTCCTGGGCGAGTTCGGCGGCCTGGGCCTGGCGGTCGAGGGCCACATGTGGAAGAAAGAGCACTGGGGCTACAAGGGCATGGCCGATGCCGAGGAACTGACGCGCACCTACGAGAAACTCCTCCAGAAGGTCTACGAACTCAAGGATAAGCCCGGCCTGTGCGCCGCCGTCTACACGCAGACCACCGACTGCGAGGTCGAGTGCAACGGCCTCATGACCTACGACCGGCTCGTCAAGGGCGACCTGGCGCGGATTGCGGCAGCCAACCAGGGCGACTTTTCGAAGGTTCCCCCGCCGCCCGTCACGAAGACCGTCGTGCCGACCTCCGAGGAGACGGGCCTGGAGTGGCGGTACACCACCGACAAGCCCGCCGGCGAGTGGATGAAGGCCGCCTTCGACGACTCCGCCTGGCAAAAAGGCCCCGGCGGCTTCGGCACGAAGGGCACGCCAGGCGCCGTCGCCCGCACCGAGTGGAAGACCGCCGACATCTGGCTCCGCCGCGAATTCGACCTGCCCGACGCCAAGTTCACATCGCTCCAGTTCCGCGTCCACCACGATGAGGACGTGGAGATCTACGTCAACGGCGTCCTGGCGTGCAAGTTGAAGGGATTCCAGGGCGAGTACGAAGAGCGGCCGCTGACGCCCGAAGGCAAGGCCGCCCTCAAGCCCGGCAAGAACCTCATTGCCGTCCACTGCCTCCAGACCAAGGGCGGGCAGTACGTCGACGTGGGCCTCGTGGACGTGGTGCCGGCCCAGGCGAAGTAACGCGCGCCGCGGGCGGCTCGCGAAACGGCCCGCCCTCCGGCTTGGCGGGCGATGTTCGTGCGCAGCCAATCACTCGCGCGCCCGTCGCACGAGCAGCCGGTCGCCAGACTGATTGGCGACCAAGAGGCCGCCGATGACCACGCTCACAAGGCCGCTGGAGAGCGTCCCTTGGTAATTCGTGATGCCCTCGCGGATGAGGCCGATCGTCAGGACCCCGATGCCGGTGCCGAAGAGGCTGCCCACGCCGCCCCTTCATGATTCGTTGTTCGGAGTTCCTTGTTCGATATTCTCCGTGCCCTTGCCCGCTGGCCCAGGGCCGTCAGGAGATAAGTATCACGGCCCCGGAACTCAATAGGGAAGCGTCCCGAATTAATTCGCAGGTGCAATGGCCTTGTCATTGACAGGAAGCCTTTCATATTGCCACAGTCCTCCCGGGCCACCCGGCGTGCGGAGTTCCAGGAAACCGGGACGCAGAACCCAGATTTCCTGGCGCTCTTCCTGTCCAGCGCGGGCGGCATTTTCGGGACTTTGCGTGATCTTGCGTGTCAGTAGGCGACCGTCCAGTTCCCACGTCCCAACCAGCAGCAGCCCCGGCTTAGGACGGTCCATCTGTAGCAGTTCGAACGTCCTATCGGGCCGGAAGATCAGGTCTCTCGGATTGCTCAACTCTCGCCAAGTTCCAATCAGTTGCGCTGCGGCGTTCTCCGGCAGCCCCGCCGGACGGTTTGCCGGGGCCGGCGCCACGGCGGGGACTTTGGAGAGGCTCTTGACGGAGACGAATTGGCCATCCGGGCCGAAGGTATACTGCTCTTCGATGACAAACGTGCCCTTATCCCGGATCGTGGCCCGATACTTGTAGCGGATGGAGAGATTGCCGTTGGGTTCCTTCTGGACTTCTCCCCATTCAAGCGTCTGCCGCGCGGTGATGTCGCGGTAGTTGTGCCGGAAGTAGTCCTCGACCCGCGCCTTGACCTGCTCGGCCACCTGTCGGGCAGCCTCGACCTTGGCTGCGACACCCACGGTAACCACCGTGCTATTGGGATAGGCTTGTGTGAAGCCATTCTCAAACTTCTTCGCGGCCTCGGCAGTGGGCAGCAAATCCACGTCCCGGATGAGCCAGTCTCCGCCGAAGCGAAGCATTCCCAGGCCCACGGCAACGTCCCCTTGAGGCGAAGGGACCGGCCCCAGGATCACGAAGGCCGCTTCAACAGCGACGCCGACCCGGCTGGGCATGGCCTTGGAGAAATCGAGTCGATCGGCAGCGATCGCCAGCCCTTTGTGATTCTGCCGGTAGTCTTCGGTGGTGAGTTTGTAGGCGTCGTCGATCTTCTTGTTCCGCAGGCGCCCCACGAAATCTGAAGCCGTCTTCACGGCGCTACTCACCCACTCCATTCTCTCCGCCAACTCCTTTGTCAAGACGGCACTCGGTTGGCCGGCGTCGGGCGGGGCGGTCACCGGCTGCGCCGAAGGAACCTGGTCCACGATGACGAGGTCATCGGCCTGCATCTGGAGGTCGGCCTGCGTGCCGGCGATGATCGCAGTGATGTCCAGCGGCAGCCGCTGTTCCAGATTATTGGGCAGGCGGCGCACCAGTGTTCCCGTGGCTGCGCCCTTCCCTGAGGGGCGGTAGCCCGCCGCAGTCAGCAGTTGTCGCACGGTGAACTTTCCCACGGCGAGGCTGTAAACGCCCGGCCGATCGACCTCGCCCATAATGTACACGTCGCTCGAGGGCGGCAACGCAGTGGGCGCCAGCAGGGCAGGGAGTTTGGGCTCGGCCGGCAGGATTTCGATCTCGACCGGGTTGCTCAGGATGGGCGAAGCCGGAAAACTCGGGCTCAAGGCTACACGAATAATGTGCTTGCCGGCTGAAAAAACGAGCCCCCCCCGGCCCTGCCCAGAGTTCCAAACGGGTCTACCATCCATGATGCTGGTTGGCTGAATAACGATTGAGTCACGACCCTCTCCAGGTGCAAGAGTGTCTGGCCAAGCCGTGATGAAGGGTCCGCCAAAACACTCCCCATCGACTTGGATCTCCCAGCCGGTGATGCCATTCATCCCCACACCTTGATTGTGTTTCCCGTTGTTCCTGACAGCGGCAACGAGGACCGGCGATTCATCCGCCAACCAAACCTTCTTCTGTGCCCGCAGGCGGACCTGGACGCCCTCGACCGCCGCGCCCCAAGCCGCCTCCACCTCCGCCGACGCCGCGACAGAAATCTCGACCGCCTTGGGATGGCCCTTCAAGAACCGCTCCAGGCTCTCCTGGGCGTCTCGGGGACTCCTCAAGTCGATGTCGCTAATGACCCAGCGGGCGCCCGCTGTTCTCATCTCGAACTGAAGCAGCACCGTTTCCTTCTTGCTCTTGCGTTCCAGTTCGAACGGCCCCGTCGCGGCCAAGCCGGCCGCATCGTCGGCGTGCACGCGGGCGATCTTCAGGTCCTTCAGGTTGGGGATATTGCGGAAGTCCCCCATCTGCCTCGGCACCGCGCTGCCGGGGGCGGTGAGCCGAATCGCCTCGCCCTCTTTCCCCGCCGCCACTGCGGCCAGGAACGCCTCGGCCGTCCCCAGCGGCCCTTCCTCCACCGGCTGCGCGGCGGTGGGTGCTTCGGGGGCCGAGGCCGGCTTGTCGGCCAGCGGCAAGGCCAGGGCCACGGCCACCGAGACGATCGCGCCCAGAACCGTGGCTGCGAGGGCCGCCCGGGAGAGCCGGCGGATCTGGTCGCGCCGATGCGAGAGGATCGCCTCCACCCGCTTTAGGAGCGCCCCCTTCGAGAACACCACGCCGGCCGCCAGTTCCATGCCGAGGGCCCTGCGCGGCAACTCTTCGGCCAGCCGCGCGAGCAGCCGCGCATACGAGACCGGTTCGCCGGTGGCCTCGAGGACGCGGTCGTCGCAGGCCTGCTCAGCGAGCGTCGCAACCTGGCGGCAGGCCAGCCAGACCAAGGGATGGAACCAGAGCGCCGCCCTCACGCACGAGAGGATCGCCAGGAGCGGCGCATCGCGGCGCGCGACGTGCGAGAGTTCGTGAATCGCCACGGCCTGGAGTTCGGCTTGCGAAAGGCCCGCCGCGAAACCCGTCGGCAGGAGCACCGCCGGATGCAGCGTGCCGATCGTCAGCGGCGCGTGCACGGCGGCGCTTTCGACGACCGTAAACTCGCGCTGGAGCGCAAGGAGAGTCCGGGCCGATTCGAAAACCGCGAGCACGCCGGCGTCGGTCGCCACCCTGCCCCGGCGCAGCCAGCGGCCGATGCGAAAACGGCCCACGAGCACGAGCGTCATGAGGGCCGCGGCGCCCGCGGCATACGCAAGCAGCGCCATCGCCCACGGATAGTCGAGCGGAGACCAGGCCCGCACGGGCGCCATCGGAGGCGGCGCGACGGGAATCACCGGCTGCGGCGCCGCGTACTCGGGCATCACCGGAATCGGCGCCTGCGGCACGGCGGCGCTGGTGGCCAGGTGCGCCAGGATCGGCAACAGGGGCGTTAGGACGATCGCTACGGCCCATATCGTCTGGCGCGCTGCGGCCGACCGGCGCCGAAGCGCCAGGGCCAGGAGGCCCGCCGCGCCCAGAAGGATCGACGATTGCCACAGGACCGAGAACAAGGCCCACATCGTCTCAAAACCCGCGCGGTCCAGCGCCATCCAGAGATCGGCGAAGGTCATGGTCTGCCCCCTTTCTCGCGCTCGTCCAGGAGCCTGCGAATGGCCTTGAGTTCCTTGCGGCTGACGGCCCGGCCGTCGATGAGGGCCGCGACCATCAGGGCCGCCGACCCGCCGAACGCGCGGCGGACGATGTCCTCGACGAGGCCGGTCTTGGTGCGGCCCTGCGCGGCGGAGGCCCAGTAAACGAACCCCTTGCCCTCGGGCCGGCGCTGGACGTATCCCTTGGCCGCCAGGATCGAGAGGACCTTGCGGATCGAGCCGTCGGCCAGGTGGCGATCCTGTTTACGGAGGGCCTCCTGGAGCCGGTCGGTGGTGACCTCGCCTTTCTCCCAGATGATCTGCATGAACTCCAGTTCCACTTCCGTCAGGGTCAGACTCTTGCGGCGGGCCATGGGTTCTCCTTTCCTCGCAAGGCGCGGCGACAGTGCGAGAATTCATTCTCGCAGGAAGAATACCCCACGCCGGAAGGCCTGTCAAACAAAAAACCGAGAATTTATTCTCGCGTAGAGGTATCGCCACAGTAGCGCGGCCGTACGGCCGCGCTGCTTATCGCCCAACGGTCAACGGAAAGAGAATGCCCTGTTGGACAACAAATCCCTGACGGTGTTTTCGGCCGCATGGCCGGCGCTCCTGACGCTCCGGGTCGCAACATCAGGCGGCCGAAGTATTGACAAACCACCCGTGTCGAAGTCAGACTGGGGGTGTGGGGGTGTACGCCGGTAACGGAACGGCGCCCGCGACCGAGCCCGCTGCGGAAGCAGCGGGGCACGTTCGGAAGTAACCCGACGCTCCCGCGTCGGGCTCGGATGAGGGGGCGCGCCACATTACGAGGAGGACCGAACATGGCTCTGAAAGTTTCTCGCGTGGACACGTGGGCGGCAACGATTGAGGACCGGCCGGGAGGCCTGGCCCGGAAACTCGAGGCCCTGGCGGCCGGCGGCGCGAATCTCGAGATGGTCATCGCCCGCCGCACGCACGACAAGCCCGGCATGGGCGTCGTCTTCGTCGCGCCCATCAAGGGGGCCCGGGCGACCCGCGCGGCGGTTGCGGCCGGGTTCGCCAAGGCCGCGTCGCTGCACTCCGTGCGGGCCGAGGGGCCCGACCGGCCCGGCCTGGGCGCCGCGATCACGCGGGCCCTGGCCGAGGCGGGCATCAACCTGCGGGGCCTCACGGCGGCCGCCATCGGCAGGAAGTGCGTCGTTTACCTGGCGATCGATATGGCCGAGGATGCGGCCGGCGCGGCCGGCATTCTCAGGAAGGTCAAGTAGCACCCCAGCGCCGCATGGCCGTTTGCGCGGTGGGCCCGCCTTGCGCTCGTGCATGACGGGGCTATCGCCGGCGCCGGCAACCGGCGTACTGCGTCACTTGTAGGGTGCTTCTTCCCGTTGCCGGGTGGCATGCCCACAGCCTGGTCGCCGCGGCGACCCGCTGTATGCCCGCCCAGGCGGGCAGGCTGTGGGCATGCGAGCGGCTGCGGCGCAGAGCATGCCCAGGCAAACGGCGGCCTGGGCATGCCAAGACCGTAACTGACGCCGTACCAACCGGCGGCGGTAATCCTGCGGCGGTAATCCTTGAATTGCCCGCTGCGCGCCCTTAGGATAGACATCCGCCAAGGAGGCGCCATGCGAGCCACCGTACCGATTGCCGCCCTGGGCCGGGCCGCCATCGACCAGATCGGCGACCTGGGCAACTTTGCGGTCTTCACGGCCCAGACGTTCGCGTGGCTCCTGACGGACCTGACCCGCTGGCGGCACCTGAGGCCGGTGCTGTACGAGGTGGGCGTCCGGAGCATCCCGGTCATCATCTTCACCGGCGCCTTCGTGGGAATGGTGCTGGCCCTTCAGTCGTACTACCAGTTTGAAGCGCTGGGGCGGGCCTCGTGGTCGGGGGCGGTCATCAACCTGTCGGTCGTCAAGGAACTCGGCCCGGTGCTGGCGGGCGTCATGATCGCCGGTCGGGTGGGCGGGGCCCTGGCGGCCGGCCTGGGCACCATGAAGGTGACCGAGCAGATCGACGCGATGCGCAGCCTGGGCGCCGACCCCATCCGGTACCTCGTCGTGCCGCGCTTCGTCGCCTGCTTCTTGCTCATCCCGTTCCTGACGGTCTACTGCGACTTCGTGGGCATCCTGGGCGGGTACCTCGTGACCTGGGGTTACGGGGTGGACACCTACGAGTACTGGCAGCACTCGGCCGACGTCGTCGAGAACTGGGACATCTTCACGGGGGTGCTGAAGAGTTGCTTCTTCGGTGCGGCCATTGCGCTGATCTCATGCTACAAGGGCTTCCAGAGCCGCATGGGGGCCGAGGGCGTCGGGCGGGCGGCCACGGAGGCGTTCGTCGTCAGTTTCATGGCCATCCTGCTCCTGGACTTCTTCATCGTCAAACTGCTCCAGGGCATCTACGATGCCGTCTGGGGGCGGACGAGCATCTTCCTGTAGGAAAGGCGGAGGGCCACCACCGGGGAACGGGGAACAGGGAACGGGGAACAGGGGGTCGGGAATCGCTGGAAACCGGTTGCCGGTTGCCGGTTCCCTGTTCCCGGCTTTTGGGGCCGCCCCGATGGGATTCGGCATGAGCGAAACTCTAGCAACACAGCCCGATGCACCGCCGGAGGCTCTCATCCACCTGGAGGATGTCTCCAAGCAATTCGACAAGTACGTGGTCTTCAAAGACCTGTCGCTGGCGTTCCGCAAGGGCGAAACCGCGGTCGTCCTGGGCGCCAGCGGCGTGGGCAAGAGCGTCCTGCTGAAACTCATCCTGGGCCTCCTGAAGCCCACGCGGGGGCGGATCTTCGTCGGCGGCACGGAAATCACGCACCTCTCGGAGCGGGACCTGGTGCCCATCCGCAGGCGATTCGGCATGGTGTTCCAGGGGGCGGCCCTCTTCGACTTCATGACCGTTTACGAGAACGTGGCGTTCGGCCTGAAGGAGCACACGGCGATGGCGGAGCCGGAGATCCGCCGCATCGTCAGGCAGAAACTCGCCCTCGTGGACATGGACGGCACGCAGGACCTCCTGCCGGAGCAACTGTCGGGCGGCATGCGCAAACGCGTGGGCCTGGCCCGCGCCATCGCCATGGAGCCCGAGGTCATCCTCTACGACGAGCCGACCACCGGCCTCGACCCCGTGACCGCCGACACCATCAACGACCTCATCCTGCGGTGCCAGCGGGAACTCAAGACCACGGGCATCGTGGTCACGCACGACATGGCCAGCGCGTACAAGGTGGGCGACCGGCTGGTGCTCCTCTTTGAGGGCGAGGTCATCGCCGACGCCGCGCCCGACCAGATTCGCCGCCACCCCGACATCCGGGTGCAGCGGTTCATCCACGGCAACGCGAGTTTGGCGGCCGCGCCGAAGGCCTAGTCCCCAGGAGTTTAACCGCAGAGAACGCCGAGAACGCAGAGAAAGATGTCAAGAGATAAGAAACAAAAGAAGCGGGCGCCCGTTGCGGTCGGCCGTTTTCCCCGCACACTTTGTTTCTCCGCGTTCGGAGTTTACCCGCCGTGGCGGGCGGCCTCCGCGGTCAAGGCGAACGGCCGCCGAGGATCGCCAGGCGAAACGAAAGGGGAGAGCAAACCGTGAACGACAAGAAACACCTCATCGTCGGCCTCTTCGTCCTGCTGGGCGCGGTCCTGCTGGGCATCATGATCATCCGGTTCGAGGAGGGCGCCATCGCCTGGGGCGGGGGATACCAGATCAAGGTGCACCTCGACAGCGCCGTCGGCATCCGGGAGGGCAAACGCGTCCACCTGGACGGCATCCAGTGCGGCGAGGTCGTGGACGTGAAACCCAGCCAGGAGGAGGTGCCCGGCGTGTGGGTGGAAGTGCGCGTCAAGCCTGACTTCCGCATCCCGGCGAACGCCCGGTTCGTGGCCCAGCAGAGCGCCACGGGGGGCGACGCGTTCATGGATTTCCGGACGGCGGCGGCCCCGTCGGGCTTCCTGGAGAAGGAGGCCCGCGTCTACGGCGAGATCATTCCGCCCAGCATCCTGCCGGACGACCTGGTGGCCAACTTCAAGGAACTCATCGCCCCGCGGACGGTCGCGGAGGTCAAGGCCGGCAAGCCCGCCAACCTCGCCTCCGCCCTCGCCCAGATGCAGGTGACCTCCGAGGCCATCCAGAACGAGTTCCAACTGCCCGAAAGCGAGTTCCGCAAGTTCATGGTCAAGGCGGGCCAGAGCGCCGAGGAACTCACCCACACCCTCAAGACCGTCCAGGACACCCTCGACAAACCCGACAGCAACTTCAACCTCCTCCTGACGGAGGGGCGGCAGACCGGCAAGGACATCTCGGCCACCGTCAAGGGCGTCAACGAGATGCTGGCCACCGTCCGCGTGACGGCCGAGACCTACACGAAGGCCGGCGCGTCGCTCCAGGAGACCAGCGACGAGGCCCGCAAGGCCCTCGCCCTCTTCGCCAGGGACGCCGAGGAGGTCAACGTCCTGGTGAAGAACCTCAACACCCTCGTCGAGAACACCCAGAAAGGCAAGGGCACCCTCGGACAACTCGTCGCCAGCGACGAACTGCACCGCCAACTCGTGAACCTCATCGAGAACCTCCAGAAAATGACCGACAACGGCAACCGGCTCATCACGATGTGGCGGAAAGAGGGAGTGTTTGTCAAAGAGGGAAAGTAGGGTGCGGGGCTGGAAACAGCAAACGGCAATGACTAATCAAACGGCAAGAGGCAAACGGCAACCGGTCGATTGCGCCGCAACCGGAGCCGCCCGACCAACCATTGCTTTTTGCCGTTTGGGTTTTGATTAGTCATTGCCTTTTGCCGTTTGCCTTTTCTCTTGTGAGAGGTTCTCCAGCATGGCCAAAGTGCAATTGGGCTTCCTCGGCGCCGGCAACATGGCCGAGGCGATCGCGCGCGGCATCGTGGGGGCCGGCCTCGTGCCGGCCCGCGAGATGCTCGCGTCCGACCCCGACGAGCGCCGCCGCACGCTCTTCGAGCGGGAACTCAAGATCCCCGCCCTCGACGACAACCGCGCGCTGGCCGAGCGCGCCTCCCTGATCCTCGTCGCCGTCAAGCCCCAGGTCTTCGACAAGGCCCTGGTGCCCGTGGGGGGCCTCTTCGGCCCCAAGAAACTCATTCTCTCGGTCTGCGCCGGCATCTGTACCGCCCACATCGAAGCGGTCGTGGCCGCCGGCACGCGCGTCGTCCGCGCCATGCCCAACACGCCGATGCTCGTGGGCCGCGGCATGGCGGCCGTCTGCGCGGGCAAGCAGGCCACGCCCGCCGACGTGGCCAAGGCCCAGCGGCTCCTGGGGGCCGCCGCACAGGTCATCCGCGTGCCGGAGGACCTGATGGACGCCGTCACGGCCGTCTCGGGGTCCGGCCCGGCGTACTTCTTCTACCTGGCGGAGAAACTGGCCGCCGCCGGGGTGGAACTGGGCCTGCCGGAGGAAGATGCGCGGCTGCTTTCGCGCGTGACGTTCGAGGGCGCCGCCAAACTCCTGGCCGAGTCGGCCGAGACGCCGGAAGAACTCCGCCGCCGCGTCACCAGCCCCGGCGGCACGACCGAGGCCGCCATCAAGACGTTCGACGCCCTGGGCTTCGCCAAGACCGTCTCGGCCGCCGTCAAGGCCGCACGCGACAGGGCACGCGAATTGGGCCGGTGAACTGGTGCTGTGGCGCGGGGCGCAAGGCCCCGCGCTACGGAATATGATGCTGTAGCGCGGGGGCTTGTCCCCCGCGCCGAGCGTGGGGGCGCCTCTTGGACACGGACGAGTCACACGGTGCCAGCCAATACCGCACGTGGGGTCGTAACCGCGCACCGCGCTACAAGGGCCACGATTACGCGGCCCAAAGCCCTTGTTTCATAACCTTCTGTACGGCGAAGAAGCAGCCTCTACTGCGGGGTACACTGGCTGACGCGTTGCAGTCTCACATAATCTCAATCGGGCATCAGTGGCGATTCCGTCTCTGGGCCTGGTGCATCATGCCGGACCACGTGCATGTAGTCACGGCTCCGCACGGCAATGAGCGGTCGCTATCCGATTTTGTTGGCGCGGTGAAAAGCCTCGCGACCAAGACAGCGCGTGAGATGGGCCTGAGAGAGAAACTCTGGCAATCAGGCTTTCACGACCGCATACTCAGGCCAAGCGAACGGCCTGAGGAACTCGCCGCGTATATCGTTGCCAACCCTGTTCGCAAAGGTCTGATTCGCGAAGGCGAGAAATGGCCCTGGGCCTACTTGGATCCGGAGGCCATTTGAGGATACCGTAGCGCGGGGGCTTGTCCCCCGCGCATGACGAGCCTCTCGCAACCTGACGCGCGGGGCACAAGGCCCCGCGCTACGGGTATTGGCTATAGCCTCGACGCACGGGATGTAACCCGCTTGGCACCGTAGCGCGGGGGCTTGTCCCCCGCGCATGAAGAGCCTCCCGCAACCTGACGCGCGGGGCGCAAGGCCCCGCGCTACGGGTATTGGCTATAGCCTCGACGCACGGGACGTAACCCGCTTGGCACCGTAGCGCGGGGGCTTGTCCCCCGCGCATGACGGGCCTCCCGGGACGTGCCGCGCGGGGCACAGGGCCCCGCGCTACGGATTGAGGAAACACGCCCCCAGCA
>Ga0315289_10006767_pt1 | contig 16815 bp, 19 predicted proteins | sample YL17G11_40_MG_FD_203452 | JGI IMG/M metagenome (GOLD analysis project Ga0315289, IMG submission 203452) | Sediment microbial communities from Yellowstone Lake, YNP, Wyoming, USA - YL17G11_40 | ecosystem: Environmental > Aquatic > Freshwater > Lake > Sediment | place: USA: Wyoming | collected... | reverse complement strand
ACCGGCAATAATGCTACTAATGCTCACTAAAGCAATCACGATCGTCAGTCTACTTTGACTAGCTGCTCGTAGCTCATCAGCATAATGTCCTATTGATGTAAACATAGCTTGTGGCACGATTTTATCACTCTTAGTGTTCTTTGCAAAATACGGAGTCAATTTTCCTAAAATGTCATTATCTTTGATACTGTCCAAAAATTCAGATCTGGAATCTAAAAGACTGCTTGATTCAGATTCGAATTCAACCAACATTCTCCTAGCAACTGATAGGTCTTTTTTAGAATCCTTAATGATTTTCTCTGATTTCAATATACGCCATCTAGATATTTTTAAGAGTTCTTCCATATTTTTTGACATTTTATAGAATCGATTGAAAATCTCAGTGTGATATAAACCGAGAACATTCTCCTCTGAACGCAGAATATAGAAGTTCTGCAAGGACATTGATAATGAATCAAATAATCTTGGAAGAAAATTTCTGACTCCTCCCCAACTCTTTTTTTGACCATCCTGAAGAATGATAAAAATATCCTCTTTATATTCGTATATCCTGATGCTCGCATTGTCCTCCGTACCTGGGGATTGCGGGTAAATAAGATAAATATCTGGGTGAATAGGAGAAGGGCCGAACACCTCACATGAGTAGATCGATTCTTTTTCAATCTGTTTTTCAAGTAAATTTCGAAATTCTGCGCCCATTGTCATGAAACCGCCATAATCATCGACTTCCGTATAACATAAGAAAATGGAGCCGTCAGAAAGAACCTCAAATTCCTCAACGGGATTTTTTGTATCAGAGCCATAAAGATCCAGTAGATATTGAAATCGTTTAGGAAGATTGATCTTTAAGGAAAATTTTTTTCCCTCAGTCATAGCAAATAATGGAGGAGAAAATCTTATATCGAATACCGGATTATCTGGTTGGCCAGAAAATTGAAGATCGATAACATTTGGATGTTTCTTTAATGCGTTAATGATTTCAGATAGCAAATTAGGATAATCAACATCTTTCATTACATCAGTCGAGTTCTTTGTTAATTCAATTTCCAACTCAGTCATCGGATATTCTTTCTTTCTAAGACAATCCCTTAACGATGGTTTATGCTTGAGTCTGGCATAGCACACTCCTCCAACCTCGATGCGGAGAATCGTCTTTATTGCAATTTCATTCTCTCCAATTTCTCGAAGAACCTTTCGCATTCTCGTGTGAAGTTTCTTTTCTGGTGTAGGCGAAATGGTTTTAGGATTTTTTTCCACTTCCTCATTGATCAAACAGGCATCCTCCAGACTATGCCAATAGCTTATTGGCTCCCGACTCGATTGAAGAGCTAAACCAGTTCCATAGATAATAAATTTCGGTAAGCCATAACAGTAAAATCAATTCTCTTTCTTCATCGTCTGCCATTTCGTTGCCCACCCGATTAAATCTCCCCATCCGTCCTCGAACGGAAGGTCGATCTGCGCCGCCTTTGCGGGTGTCGAACCATGAAGTGAAGAGTGCGGCCTAATGAAGTTGTAGTGGATTGCAAACCCCCTAAGCACCTGAGTATCGGGGGATACCAACCCCCTCATTGGCTTGAGCCTGTCTTTGAGGGTGCTGTGCCATCTCTCTATCGGCTGATTGTTCATCCTCGCGCCGAAGCCGTGAGTGTGGAGATGCCTGACCTTTCTGTCGAGGTAGCAGCTCCAAAACATCTTGTTGAACGCCCTAGGATAGGCGTTCATGTCGTCGGTAATGATCGCCTGAGGGCGCGGGGTGTTGTAAGCGCAGTCCTTGAAGAATGCAACCGTATCCTCAATACCTCTGTCTTTAGAGACATGCAAGCTCACTAGGAACCTCGTCTTCTCGTCAATCGCGTCGAAGTGCCAATACTGCTCGCCCTTTCGTCTAACGCGCTTTGCGCGTTCTTCCTGCGTCAAAGGAGTCCGGGGGCGGAACTTGATCGCCGTCTCGTCCGCATGATAGATTCCGCAGAGCTGAGGCTGGAATTGAGAAGTGAAGTCATCGACCATCGGGGCGTACTTCTGAATCCATTCGAGTATCTTGCGCGGGTGCACATAGACGCTAAGGAACTTGCGGAGGTTCGTTGCTACCTTAGGCAACGACTCCCCGCTGAAATACATCTCCAGCGCGAACGCGACGGCCTTCTTCGGCTTCCTCATCCGGGGGAACTTGCCGTTGTCGAAGAACTGGTGTCGGCAGTCGTTGCATCGGTAGAGCTGCTGTCCCTTGCTCCTACCGTTCCTGACGACTCGGTCCGATCCGCACCATTTACATTTGCCGCGCCTATCCAAAGCCTTAATTGTCAGCTTATCGCTACTTCTAACCAGTGAGTGTGAACGCACTTACTGGACTCACTATCCAGATAGGCGCAGAGGTATACCTGGATGGTATCCGGGGTTAGCCGAAAGTGTTTTACTAGCTTGTGATAAAGATAGCGGGATTTTGGACGCTTTTTCGCGGATTTCGGAGAAGAAACACAATTGTTCGCATCGATTAGATCGTAAGCACAGAACCCATCGAGATTGCACTCGATAATTGAACTTCTATCACCGGATTCCACCTCTTAGTTTTTCGAAGCTGATCTGCCTCAATAATTGGTAGATTAATAAGATTTACTAGCCGACTGGACAATTATTATTATAGCCAAAATGCTAGAAGTGATTTCCTTGAGCCAGCAAATAAACATCTCGAAGAGCAAAAGAATAAGAGAGGAAGGAGATATTGCCGGAAAGGAGGATTGGATGCGACAACATGGGGATTTACTTCTTTCACCGCCTGAAAGAGGGATTGCGACTAAAGCGCAGTTCCTAAATTTTCTTGAACATCGGCGATTGAATGGAGAGCTTGGATCGTTTTTCCAGATTGTTGCAACAATTTCGACTTTTGAAGAAAAGGACGAATTACTCAGGAAGCTCGAAGCTTCGAAGTTCAGGATCGTTAATTCGTACGGAAATTTTCATTCATTGGAAGCGATAATGAAAGAGGATGATGACAAAACAGAGAGGATAATTCCGTATTATCTTTTCACTGATGAGACGAGAGGAATTAATCTTTTCTTAACAAGAGCTACAAAGACCGATGAGATGCCAGAAACAATTCTTTCATTTATTGATACTACTCGGGACATCTCGAATTTTTGGATCCCACCTATCATGATGCATCACTTAAAAGAGGAACTCGATAGCAAATTCAATGATGAATTCCAAATGAATTATTTCACAGCGATAAGAAATGCTAGTACAAAGCGATCTGCCGAAATGAGACCGAATTATAATCGAACCTTTCAATATACTGGCATGGATGCAAAATCAACTCTTGGAGAGTTGGAAATCCGATATGGGGTGTTTCCAAAGATCATGGAGGTAAGAATCGGTGCAAAGGCAAGATTCAGGATAGATGACAAGGGAATAGTCACGCTTAGGGAAGGCGATTCATCCCTGGCATTTTCTACACTCGATTATTTAATCGAGAAGTCTTTGCCTGTTTCAAAAGAAGTACTAAGCTCCAAGTATGAAAAGAGAACGATTGAGGGAATCGAAAGATGGATTCAACATCCATTTTCAATTTCAATGCCAAGCGGACTAAATCAAGAAATAGAATTCGAGCTTTTAGAAGAGATTTCAAATGATTATTGGAAATTTATACCAATTGTTCCTTATGTGGAAGAGGACACGCCTTATCTTTCTAGCAGATTTGTTGATGGTGCTAAGAGTTCAACTTTTGATGTGGAAATGACGAAGAAGCTTTCACGCGTATATCCAGTTGATAGAATGGACATTGGGGTGGCTCTGAGATTCTATCATTTTGTCAGCAATCATATTGATGTGGGGGCAATGGTGGGGATTGTATAAGTCAGGATATAAATATAGAAAAAAGATTCAATGCTCTTCAAAAAATCGATATTAAGGAAGCAAGAGAATTCCTGATCGAAAGATATGAAGAACATCTCCCGCGGTGCGCCAAGGAAGCCGGGCATGAATTACAGGAGAAATTACGCTCCTATTCGGAACATGCTGAGATAGTACGTCTTATTGTTAGAAGTTTCTTGAGCGAGGACATAATTCAGAAGACAGGATATGTCTTCGGAATCCTTGAGCCGTTATTCTCCCTTGGTTCGAAGACTGATGGTGGAAAGACCTTTGATATAGCGATTATTAATAAAAAGGATAAAAGATTATTATTGATTGAAGCGAAGAGTACAGTCAGCTTTAAAGGAGGAAAAACAGCTCTCAATGCCCTAAAGGATAAAGTCGATTTCGCGGAGGAGAATTTTGACACTCTCAAGAAGGAGTTGGGTATTCCTGAGTTAAAATGGGAAGATGTTGAATTTGTAATAGCCATTGCAAAAGGTAGTGGTGTAGATGGAATTGTGAGTTCTATCGCTGCTCAATTATCTTCGCTTAAGAGTGAAAAGAAAAAGGACTCCGCAACTGTCAGTATGTTAGGGAGAACTGTAATCTGGTCAATATTGAAATTTCAGGATGATCGCTGTCTAATACTTGAGAGAAAGTCAAACGAGCATAAATCAGTCGCTCTTAATAAAATTTTGAAGGAGGGAATATCTCAAAGTAAAATTAAAAATAGATTCGATGTTCCGTTCTTACTTTCAGATCATTCTTGGATAATACTCTTTAAAAGCGTTGCATATCTGATTGATAAGAATTTTTCAGATCCAAGCATCATTGATAAAAAGAAAATCCCCATCGCTGAAATGGAGAATTACGTGGCTAAAGTAGTCAGTGTAGGTGCAACGGAAATCAGCAATCTTCAAAGTCAGAGAGCGAAGGAAGCCGTGGCTAGAGCAATAAAGAACGGTGTGGAGCATGGAGTTATTTCATCTGATGGGGAAACGATAAGGATAGAATGCAGAGGAAGGAAGAAACGTTCGATTTTAAAATGTTTTGAAAATAAGTATGTGGGTGAGGATTTTGAAAAGAGCGCGGGAGCATGGGCAATCAAACAAGCCGAAGCAAATGCTAAGAAACTCGCTTTAGAAGATTTTGATAAAAGAGGATCCGTCACTCTTGACTATTTTAATGATTAGAAATGAAGAACGAAGAGAGCCAGAAGAAGAATGTTATCCTAACTAACGGCTAAAAACCCTATCGGAGACTGCTAACTCGACAATCGAAATTATCAGCCCTTATCGGTCCAATACGCAAGTCTCCGATATAGAAAGCCGATTTATCACAATGTTTTAATAATCTCTGTAGAACCACTGAGGAATGCTCCCATTATAGCGAGAGCATTCATGGGATCAGAAAATGCTTTCCAGACAATAGACAGTTAGCGTAGTCTCCTTGCACAGGTAGCCCGGTCTGCAGTTCTTGCATAAGACATCTTTCAGTTCTGTCTTATTGACGCCAAGAGTTCCTTTTGTTTCGTGCATTGAGTAAAGGAGCTTCAGATACTTTCCCTCGACAATTCGGGGAACCTCGTTCCTCTTATCGAGCTCGAACCATTCGTAGATTCCCTTGTTCCTTCTCGAGGAGTTGCACGATTTGCAGGCGAGGACGGCATTGTCTCCCGACTCCAGTCCTCCGCGGGAGCGTGGAACAAGATGATCAGCCGATAGGTCTCCTTTGGCACCACAGTAAATGCACTGTCCAGGAACTTCCCTCTCCTTGATGTACTCTCTAATGGCGCCGGACCAGCCCACCTCGCCCGATTTCAACTTCTTGAAACGATCCATGATGAATCCGAAGTTCTTGTCATAACCAGCGGAACGAGCGATCAGCTTTGAGTATTGCCAGTAAATCATATCTTGGATGGTCTTGACAGCGGCCGGCGGCATAGCGATCTCAAGAATCATCTCATTCGGAGTCGAAATATCTTTCGTTCTGCAATTTCAAGGAATATTACCTGTCTGAGTTCGGACCCGGGCTCAGAATGCTTCGGGATCATTGTTCCGGGGTCAGAAAAAGACTTATCTCCTGTCGAATGGATTCATAGGTGGTGAGGAAATGGAAGCACCATCATCTATCCCCCAAACTGAAAATACGATTGGCTACCAGCAAATGATACCTGCGAATGAGAATTTTCCAACTCCGCCAGACAAAACGAAAGGGACCAGAACTTCAATCATTTTGATAGCTATCGGTCTTGCTATTGCACTTGTAATTAGTAATGTGGTTTGGATTTCTGTCAAAGTCCAGGATGATGGAAAATATAATTCACTGAATTCAGATCTTACTGAGTTGCAGCAAAACCACACTACCCTAGAGACATCTTACGACGATCTCCAGACCGATTATTCGGACCTTCAGCAATCATATGAGGCTCTTCAAACAGAGAATCAAATCTACGAAACCTTCAGATTAGAAAGCACTGTAGCAGATTATTATGAGACCTTAAGAGACGATAGCTCGATGCAGACATCTGACTGGTGGTACTCCTGGCTTTCAACCCAAGATAAGGTCAATTTCTGTGCCAATCTTGCAAAACATGATATTGCCAAAGTCTACTGGCCCTCTTTAGAAACTACATACCATGACTATTATGGAACATATAGTTATAATGATGCGAAGGCGAAATTGACTTTTTTCTTGAGTGTTGCGGAAGTCAACTCATACGATACACCTGTAACTAAGATAACAAAAATCCTGGAGCATGTCGTCAACTACATTGCCTATAGACCAGACATGAATGATAGATACAACTCACCTTGGGAAACTCTCGCTTTCCAGTCAGGCGATTGTGATGATTTCTCAACCCTGACTTCAGCATTATTCGAACTTGCCGGGATTGACTCAGCGTTAGAATTTGTCAAGAATGGTGCAAACAATGGCCATGCAATGGTGTTAATCCATCTGGATGATTTGGGTTCTTACGGGCATTATTACTATTCCGACTTGACAGGCTATGGCCTCTCGGCTGGGAAGTGGATTGTGATAGAACCGCAAATGTTGATTGATCAACAACATGACTCAACCTGGATGTCTCAATGGAACATAATGGCAGCTGCAGAAATATAAGTAGGATTTGAAGAAGGATTTTCGAGGGGGCTACGAGCCCTTCCTTTCCGTACCTCCCTGAGATGCTCCCATTAGGCCAGGGACATTGTTAGACCAGAAAAGAAAATTTTCTGTTCCGATTTCGTTTCGCGTGGAACGTCGTTCTTCCTATCAGTCTTTGAATTTCCTGTCAAAACTGTGCTTTAATCTTCATGATTCTGATATTCCGCGGAGATGGCTTGAACAAATGAATATCCGGTTTGGGCCATCTTAGAGTACAGGCTCTTATCGGGAGTAATGTCAATATGACTCTCTCTAACGCTCATCCATTTCCCCCCTTCGACTCCTCGATTCCTCCTTCGTCGCTCAATCTGATCGTATTCCACCCGAAGCTCCGCTTCGCAATCGCCTCCTCTATCGTCCTTATCTGCTCGTTCCTCCCCCCGATGTACAGCAGCGACACCATCCTGACGCCCCCGCTCGATTTCATCCCCTCGAACGCGACGTAGTCGACCGGGTGCAGCAGCGTCCGTACGTCCCTCGCGTCGATCTTCTTGCACGCGAACGCCGGCGCCGCGTTCCTCAGCAGCTGCGGGAGCACCCTCCTCTCCACTCTCTCCTTCGCCTTCTTCTTCAGCGCGGAGGCTTTCTCCTCCAGCGATGCGATCTTCTCCCCCAGCCCATCCCTGTGATCATCAAGCTTGTCCAGCCAGTCCTTCTCGTACTTCTCCTCGAGCGTCAGGCGCAGGTCGCTCAGCCTGTGAACCTCGCCGCACTCCGGGCACACGCTGAACATGCGCCTGCTCTCGTGCAGGTAGAGCGCGAAGCTATCCATCGCCGCACCTCTCCAGCCTCACGTCGCCGTCCTCGACGGCTGCCTTGATCTCCTTCTGCACGTCCTTCAGCCTGGCGTTCCCTGTCTTCACATCGATGAAATCGATCTCTCCGACGGCCCCCTTCGTGAGCCCGACGAAGGCGATGTAGTCGATCGGGTCGAAGAGCGGCCTGCAGTCCCTCGGCTCGTACGGGAACCCTTTGAGGGCGGGGAGGACCTTCTCCATCGTCTTGCCTATCTTGATCTCGACGCTCTTCTTCTCGAACCCCGTTGTGAGCTTCTTCCTCAGGCTCGAGAGGTCATCCTTTAGACCGGAGATCTCCTCCTTGCGGCCGTCGACGTACGCCTTCGCGCACTCGGGTATCTCCCCGCCGCAGAACACGATGCTGTCGCTCAGCCTGTACGCATGCCCGCACGGGGCCTCCGCCCTGATCCCCGTATCCAATGAAATGCTCTTCAAAAGAGATGATCGCTCATCGCTCTTCATCTGACATCCTCCATTTCCATATCCCGATGCAGATCTGCGGATTTAAGCTGATTCTCCGCCTCGCGGCGCACCCCGCCGGTCAGGACGCCGAGCCTCTCCTCGATCCCTTCCTTCAGGAAGAGACAGCAGTCGACATAATCCTCGACAGACCCGCCGAACGGGTCCTCCGTTTCCATCACGAGCATGTGGAATTGCTTACCCCTGAACGACAGGTTGCTCTGGATCCCTGCGAGGAACTCCTCAGCCTTCTCACAATCGAGCAGGACGATCCTGTCGCCTTCTTTGAAGGCTATGCCCTCAATGCCCTTCGGCCTGTGATCCGAAAGCCCGTCGACTCCCCCCATCACTTCACACACCGCGGACTCCCTAAGTTGCCTTACATCGTCGCTATCGCCATAGAAAGGCTCAATCCCGAACGAATCCGCCCGAACCCCCTCGATACCCCTCTCGAGGGCTATCTGATTGAATATCGCGGCCGCCATGGGGCTCCTGCAGGTGTTGCCGATGCAGACGAAGTACACGGTCGGCATGCTCAGACCCTCGATGATATCTTGTCCCAGACCTCTCGGAGCTCGTCCTGATAGCTCCTAGGGAACCCATGCCAGTTGGCAGCATCCAGGATGACTCCCAGATACTCCTTCGTCGGAAGGCAGGCCTTCTTATCTACGACCTCGTAGGTCCAGACCGGATGCTTCTCCGTCCCGTCCTTGAGCCTGACACTGGTCTCGAACCTCCTGTAGGCCGTGGGATGGCCCTCGTAGCGGTCCAGGGCCTTCAGGCCTTCGTCCGTGATCCTGTAGAGCAGCCCCCAGACGACCCCGCCCTCCTTCGGGACGACATCGGCACACCCGCCTCCCCATGCGGGGGATCTGAAGGTGAAGTCCAGCTTGTACCCTTCCAGATACGCGGGGCCGACGAGCTCGTTGTACTTGCACCTCCAGTTCATCTGCTCGGTGCTGAGGTTCGACCCGTAGGCGAAGTAGAGGTGCGTCATCCCCTCTCCTCCCCAGGGATCACCCTGAAGCTGTCGTGGTCCTCGATCAGCGCCAAGACCCCGTGGTTGCCCCAGTCCACCCAGACCTTCTTCCTCCCGAGGAGGAAGGAGAGCGACGGGTTTCCCGCGACATCGTCCGCGCTCACTTCGCTTATCCGCACTATCCTCCCGTACGATCCCGGGCGGAGCCCCGAGGGTTCGTCCGTGTGGATCAGCCGCACCCTGTCGCCTTCTTTCATGATACCATTTCCTCCAATCTGATTATCTGTACGCCGGGTCGTAGTCCTTCCACAGCCCACGTACCTCGTCCCAGTTCGCAACGCGCTCTATGATGTCGAGTTCGAGCTCCTCTTCCTCGTCTTCCTCGGGTTCCGGTCCGGAGGGCTCCTTCTCCTTGTCTACGAGCTCGAGGGGGAAACGCGGCATGCCCTTCAGATGCTCCCAGGGTTCGACGCCCTTCGGATCGACCTTCTCGTATGTCCATGGTGTGTCGTCGATCGGGGTTTTGACATAGCCACCCTCGCCTCCCTCGTCGCACTCCTCGTCGCATTCCTCCTCGCCCTCCTTGTGGCCTGTCATCGAATTCTCGCGCACCCTGAGATACTTCGAGACGTCGCGAAGCCCCTCGACTCCGAAGATCCTCTCGACCACGCTCAGCATCTCCACGGCTCCTTCCCTGTAGGACATCAGCGAGAACTCCCTATCTCTCATGGATAGATCACGAGCCCTAATCATCGCGAGGAACTTCGCCTCGATCCCCGCGTGGCTGCTCATGTAGACCTTCCTGAGGAAGTTCAACCTGCCTCCTTCGTTCTCGTTCGACCTCGCCTTCCCTCTATTGCCATCGTTTCTGTCTGACTTCCGTTCCATCGGCATTTCGCCTCTCGCAACAGGAGATATTGCCATCGAAGGAGTAGCGGTTTTCCGCGAACGGTATGAAAAAACGTCTGACAGAATTGCATCATTGCATAAGATCTTCCACCATATGAATCGAGTTCGAAGTCAGCGCAGGGGCACTTTCGCTCACCTTTCCTGAGCATTTATATGATTTAGAGTTCAATAATTACACCAGGATGCCGAATTGGCATAGGAGGTGAACAGAATGATAATCGATATCTTGGGCATGGTTCTTATTAAAGGACCTGCGAAATATGTGATCATTGCTCTATTGATCTATCTACTCCTCAAATAGCCAGATTTCAAAGAGAAATAGAAAATGAAAAACGCCTGGAGAGATATGAGGGCATTGAGGTGGTCCGACGTCTCGGATTGAGTTGATCGAAGTATATTCGGATGGCGCGTCACGAGGAAACCCGGGACCAGCCGCAATAGGCTATGCCATCTATGATAGAATGGAAAATCTTCTTGAATCGAATGCCAGACTTATTGGCGAAGCCACAAATAACACCACTGAGTACAAAGCGTTGCTGTGGGCGATGGATCAAGCATCGTCACATTGTAGAAAATGCGTCAGGTTTCATTCTGATAGCGAGCTTATCGTGCGACAAATAAACGGCATTTATAGGGTGAAAAAGGAGCATCTCAGAGATTTGCTACTAGAGGTTTATGCTAAGAGCAAACTTTTTGAAAAGTTCGAAATGATACACCTACCGAGAGAAAATCCGAAGATAAAGGAAGTTGATGCACTCGTGAATGCCATATTGGATAAAGCCGGATTCAGATGACAGATATGTTGGTGGACAACGGGATTGATCGAAGGGTTCCGAAGAGCATCGTTTCTTTAATCGGCGATGACTTTCCAGAAAATAAAAAATATCTCCTTGTGCAAGCCTTGACCAGAAAGAGTTATGCAAAGGAGCAAAATGATAAGGGCAATAAATGCGAGCACCAGGATGTACTCTCAACACTTGGAGACGGGATTCTACGAGCGGTGCTGACGGAGATGCTGATTGATCTCGGATTCCTCACGAAGGGAAAGCTCAGCAAGGCGAGATCAGAGCTCGAAAAGAATGAAAAACTTGCTGCTATTGCAAGGAAAAAGAAAATCAAACCGATTTTCCTAAGCCAAACAGAAAGAGATCACTGGGATGAAGCGGAAGAGAAAATTCTCTCATCGACTCTTGAAGCATTGATCGGCGCAATATATTTAGCAGCTGGATTCAAGAAAACAAAGGAAATCATTGGAGAATGGTTCAGAGAAGATCTTCCCACTGAAAGCTACTGACATCGAATATGCTCCTAATGTTTTGGGAACATTTGCCTTGGAAATCAGAAAAGCCTTATCTCCTGACGAGGAGATGAGTGGATAATCAAAGATGTTATGATTCCGAATTGGTATTGTGCCTTGATAAAATGAATGCAAAAAACACCTCAATTGACCATAAGAAATCGAAAAAGGATTCCAAACAAAAAGGAATAGGAAAAATGTCGGAAGAAGATTTTCGGACTTATGTAATTAATCGGATAGATAAGCTTGAAAGAACGATTGGACGAAGTACTTCGATAATTCTATCTCAAATGTCAGTATACGAAAAAGGTCAAGCTGCTTTTATCACCCCTTATCTGAAGAACATCCAATACTATGTTGAACTCCAGTTTATCGCCAAAGCTATCGAAAATATGGAGATTGAGGATGCTAGGGCATTAATGGGAGATTTTTTGGAAAGGAACATCGATAAGAGGGAAGTCTCAAAATATCGAAAAGCAGTTGAAGATAAATTAATCAAATTAGAGCAATCAAGGAAATTGCTTTCTGAATATACAAGAGAAATTGAAAAGAAAAAGTAAGGGGTTCGGGTCCATCCTTGGTCAATTCCAATCATCATAAATAATTGGCCAATCATTCCACTGAGTATGGGTGGAAAGCCAATTGAACCGAATATCCGCTCGTTAACCGATTACATGACTACTGGCGGTTATACAGACTCCGCTACAATACTTGATGTTTTTGAAACTCCCTTTGATACAAAACCAGAGGAATTTTTAAAATTTGCAGAGGATGACCTACGTATCGGAGAAAGCAAAGGCCAATATAATTCCCTTTCAAATGTAAAGAGAGCTATCGATTGCCAGATGGATTCCATCCTTCTGAGATTTTGTCTTTATGAAATTTCAAAATCCGAGAAATGGAATTTTCCTAAGAAAATTGATGTCCTAAATAAGTTGGGAATAATTTCCCCAAGAATACTACAAAAAATCAATGCAAAGAGAAACTCGCTTGAACACGAATATAAGAAACCGACAAGGGAGGACGTCGAGGATGCAATTGATGTGGCCACACTTTTCGTTCATTACACAAACAAGTTCTTATTCAACACACCGACAGAGCTGGAAATTTCAAAGGAGGATGAAGATGATGAATTCTATTTGAAAGTAGAACTTAAAACCAATGAACGGAAAATGAAGATCAGGTGCAACAAAATAGAAGGTCATTCATCTTCGGATAAAGTCTTGTGGAATATCGAATTGCTGTCGAATAGTGAGGAATTTCATGAATATTTGAAATGGTTCTTGACATCCTCTGAGAAACACTCCTCAGACAATAATGAGAAATAAAATTAAGAAAGGGTTTGAGTGCATTTTCCCTAAATCGGAATTATCCTTGATTGACAATATGCCAGTATTTTGAATAATTAGTCGGGTGGACCCACACTGCTGATCTCAATTTTGGGTCAGAAAAAGCCTTTTCGGGCTGCCCAAAATGCGGGATTCCTTACGATTATCGTTTTTAAATTTTTCCTGGCCATCATCATCAACCTGTTGTTGCCTTTGAACCTGGCTCATTAGGAAGGATGTTTGCCCTCGTGACAACGATTCCGTGATTCCTTTTTTGTATTCAGCTTACTAGCTAGTTGGGGGGGGTTCAAATCCCTCTGGCTCCACTTTTATGTAAGAATTTCCTGTCTATTGCCCATCCCGATGAGCCTATGTGTTCTTTGAGGCAATCATTATCTCTCGTTGAGTAGTTGCTTAAACGAGGATATGGAAACGGACGATGGGGTGGATTATCATCCAACAAATTCGTCCTACCAAACTCATAAGGAGGAATGAATCAATGTTGGATTCCTGGCGTGCCCGAAGATTGAAGAACGATAAGTCAATTGACCCATGTAAAAGATTTATACAAGAATTTAAGAAATCTGAGGAATTTTCCACAGTCAGAACCTATTTTAGCAAAGAGAAGGGAAATGGGCCTTTCATAGTTCGGCGGGGTAGTGTTAACCTTTCGGCTCATTTTTTTGTGTTATTCGGTTCCAATGTGCTATCTGCGTTTCTAACTTATTTATTATCAAACAACGAGTCTACTGCTATCTTAGTAGGAATTCTGGTTCCTTTTGTCATAATATCTATTTCATTACTTATAAACAGAGTAGTGTTTCATGCTTGCCTCACTTGTGGCAAAATACACTGTCATTGCGAAGAGATATTTCGCCTGTCTGATGTAAAAGATTTGGCATGGAAGGAACTTGAATCGAACAAAAACGAATATACTGATAGATATTGGAAAGATATTCATTCTATCTGGAATTCCTTAACTCTGGCGCAACAACAGACAATACTTAGTTCGAATAAAAAAGTCAAGTCACGGGGCTTTCATTTAGGGGGAAAAATATGAATGTTATTGTAAGAGCATCACCATAGATTGAGAGTTCTCTTCTTCGGAAGAATGCATCCTACTAATGGACAGAGTGTAGGTGCAATTGAGAAGTCAGTTGATGAGTAGTTCCCCAAAAAGAGAAAAAGTAAGGGGTTTGATGTGCAACCCCCTAAATCTCAAGAACGCTAATTAGATTTTAGCCAGTAAGATCCTTTCAAATCCGGCTGGGTTTGCTCAGACTACGGGAAAAGCAATAGGGAAGAGCAGGCTATTCCTCTGGGTGTGGACGAATTCAAGCTTCTCCTCACATCGTTCTTCGGGGCATTCATCGTCGGCTGGTTTGGCAATCTCGTAGCCCTAGTGACAGACCCGATTATCTCGGCGTCCAACCAGGCATTAATCAAGTTGGGATGGGTGGGGGTCTTTCTCGTCGTTGCAGTCGTGATTAAGCAGACTTACGACGACCTCAAAGGCTACATGGCGATGGGCGTCTTCGCCATTTTCGCCATCGGGACTCTTTTTCTGCCGTTTGACCTTGCAACTATTCTATTTTTCATATCCTCAGTCTCCCTTTGTCTCATCGATGAGGACTTCAGGCAGGCCTTAATGCATCGCTTGTTTGGAATCTGAGTAAGAAAAAGCCTTGAAAGGTGTTTAGGCCGAGTGCATTTTACTTCTGATTGAATATGAAACTTGAACTCCTGGCTAGTTGGGGGTTCAAATCCCTCTGCCCCCACTTCGTATCAAAGTCATGTAGACTTTTTCTGCATTGACGAATATGCTCCCATTAAGATGGATGCCTTTCCGAAAGGCAGCTTCATTGTATAGGTCACTTTGATTTGCGGTGCGGTTAGATCTTCTCGTGTGGAATCATGCGCGACCTCAGCCTTAGCCCAATCGGATTAATAAACGCAAAGCGCGCTATGCGGGGAACGGGGTGGCGGCGATTGAGGGTCCTGCTTGACACGAATGTCCTGATCTTCAGAGAGGACGACCGTGAGATTCCTGATTCGATCCAAAGACTGATGAGGGCGTTGAGCCAGCTGAAGGCCGACGTCATCATACATCCGGCTTCAAAGGCAGACATTGACAGAGATCGGATAGAAGCTCGCAAACGAACGATGCTTTCCAAGCTGGGCACTTATAGATACCTGGAGAGACCGCCAGACCCGCGTAAAGACTCAAAGTTTCTCGAGAAGCTCTACGGCAAAGGGGGCGACAGTCGAATCGTGCTGGACGACCTGATAATCTATTCAATATACAGAGACGCCGCGGATTTCCTGATCACGGAGGATTTGGGAATCCACACAAAAGCTGGCCGCCTGGGCGTTTCGGACCGCATACTCACTGTCACCGAATTCCTCGCTTTCGCCCAGGGTCTTCTCCCGCTGGAGAAGATCCTCAGGCCTCCGGCGGTGATGGAGGAGGCCGCCCACAACCTCGATTTGGAGGATCCGCTCTTCAGGCAACTGAAGGTCGACTACCCTGAATTCGGCGGCTGGTTTGCCAAGATATCGAAAGAGGGGCGGAAGTGCTGGGTCAGCAGGATGGAGGATGGCAATCTCGGCGCCCTCCTCATCTGGAAGATCGAGGACGATTTCATCGATCAGAAAATCGCCTTGCCTAAGAAGCGACGGGTGAAGATATGCACTTTCAATGTCGTGCAGAAGGGGCAGAAGATTGGTGAGCTGTTCATCCGGATGAGCATCGACTTCGCGTGCCAGAACGGCATCGAGGAGGTCTATCTCACTCACTTCGTCACAGATCCCAATGATGCCCTAGTCCAGCTCATCCAGGAATTTGGGTTCTCGAACGAAGGAAAGAACTCGCGAGGGGAGGATGTCTTTGTGAAGAGACTCCGACCAGATCCATCGGCAATCTCTTCGCTATCCCCCTGGGAAATAGATCGCCGTTATTTCCCTAGCTTCTACGACGGTCCGAAAGTCGCTAAATACATCGTGCCCATCAGACCGGAATACCATGACCGGCTCTTCATGAGCCATGGCGTACGACAGTCATCGATAGAGGAATATTCCGGGCAACTCATCGTCGAGGGAAACACGATCAAGAAGGCTTATCTCTCTAACTCCAGGATCAAGGGGATCGGACAGGGAGACATCGTCCTATTCTACAGGTCCAGGGACGTCTCATGGCTGACCGATCTCGGGATTGTTGAGTCGGCTTACAGGTTCGATGCGAACCGGGCTAGCGACATTCTTAGTCTGGTGGCGAAGAGGACGGTATACTCGTACTCCGAAATCTCTGAGCTGGCGAAGAAACAGACCCTCGTGCTCATATTCAGGAATCACTTTCACCTCCCTCAACCAATTCCTCTTAAGGTGCTAATCGATACAGGTATTGTCAAGAGTGCGCCTCAGACTATAACGGAAATCACCGGGGATGGGTATGATGAGGTCCGAAAACGAGGAGGCATTAACGAGCGTTATTCTGTCCATTAAGCCCCGATTCGCCCGAGCAATAATGGATGGCTCGAAACGTTACGAGTTCAGGCGGAGGATTTTCAAGAACGAGAACGTCGATACTGCGTATATCTACGCGACCGCCCCCGTCAAGAAAATAATTGGCAGGATAGAAATAGCAAGGATCATCGAGACAGACTTAGCACGGCTCTGGAAGCTTTCCAGCGAATATTCCGGGCTCCAAAGAGAGGAATTCCTTTCCTATTTTGATGGGTTGGAAAGAGGGTTCGCCATCGAAATCAGAGATGTACTGGAGTTCGACGAACCTATCGATCCGAGGGAAATGCTCCCAGATTTCGTAGCACCCCAATCATTCTGCTATTCGTCCATGCTGTTTCAGTAATGAATTTTCATTTAGAAACCAGCGGCCTCAATTCTTTACATCCTATGATGCTCCTAATGCTTTGGGAGCATAATTATTGGACATTTACTGCTCGATATTGATGAAAAATCATATCAGTAAAGTCGTGTAACTTATCTCGATCATCTATTAAGGTAAATAGA
>Ga0315289_10006766_pt1 | contig 16815 bp, 15 predicted proteins | sample YL17G11_40_MG_FD_203452 | JGI IMG/M metagenome (GOLD analysis project Ga0315289, IMG submission 203452) | Sediment microbial communities from Yellowstone Lake, YNP, Wyoming, USA - YL17G11_40 | ecosystem: Environmental > Aquatic > Freshwater > Lake > Sediment | place: USA: Wyoming | collected... | reverse complement strand
ATCAGAGACTAACTTCACTCCCTTATCCCGAGGACCGTCCTCAGGAAACGCAAACTGAACTGCCTCGTCGAGCGCTGAGAGCCACAACGTAGTGTCTCCCCGAAGACCGATAGCATGGCCAATCGCCTCCTTCTGAAACCAGTCCTCGACGAGCACCAACGAGACCCACCCGAGTTCTGGGATCAAGAACTTCGTCATGTCGGTACCCCAGTATTGGTTCGGCCTCTCCGACATAGGCTTCCTCTTCCAGGGCCGCTCCGGCTTGAAACGCTTCACCTTCTCCAAGAGACCTTTCTCCTTCATCAACCGATAAACTCTCTTCCGGTTGACACGATACCCCCTGCGGTGTTTGAGGTACGCATGCACCCGCCGGTAACCCCAGAACGGATGAAGAGCCACAAGAGAGCGAATCTCCCCCAAAAGCCCCCCATCCCTCAGGTCGTCTCCTGATGAGATCGTCGATTGTAGAGCATCTGTGGAAGCCGTTTCTCTCTTCAAGTGATCTCTTCTCCGGTACCAGCTCGCTCGCCCGATATCAAACACCTGGCAGACCTCACGGACCGGATACCCCAATTGAATTGATTCCTCCACTTTTCCCCTCTTCTCCTCGCGACTCATCCCGGAAACGTTTTTTTTAGAATCTCGTTCTGGACCGTAAGACGCCCAATAACCTTCTCATACTCCGAAAGCTTCCGCCTAAGCTCCTCATTGGGATTCCCAAGCTTCCCAGACAAGGCTCGTTTTCCTCCCTCGACGAACTGATCCCTCCACCGATAATACAACCCATCAGAAATCCCATGCTTCCGGCACAACTCAGCTATAGAACTCCCATTCCTGAGCCCCTCCAGAACAACTGCCATCTTCGTCTCTTCTGAGTACTTGCTCTTGGCCATGACCCCTCCTTCCGTGAGACAACATACTCTACCATCACAGTGTCTCACTCCGGAAGGGAGCAGTATAATACCTCCCTGAGTTGGTGAAACTACCAGCTCAGGGTCCCAGTACCGCCCACTCCGTGGCAACTTCTTTTTCCCCTATCTCCTCAACCCACCACCCAACCCAGGTGGACTACTTTTCAGTTGCCACTTATGGGGAATTTTACATTGCCATTTACAACGGGAGCTTCTCCCGGCACAGCTACGGTTTTCGACCTGGACGGAACGCGCATGGAGCAATTCGTGCCGCGCAGAGGTATGTTCAGGAAGGACGCCGGTGGGTGGTGGACGTGGATCTGGAGAAGTTCTTCGACCGCGTCAATCACGATGTACTGATGGGGAGACTCGCAAGACGCATCAGCGATCACCGGGTGCTCGTGATAATCCGCCGCTATCTGGAGGCGGGAGTCATGGTACACCGGGGAGTGGTGATGGAACGGTGATATGGATACGGCTGGTGTCAACTGGTTTTTTGTTTGAGAGGAGAGCGGTTTACCGACGATCATCAAGCTGATATTCGCGGGTTGGTTACCGCATTTCCTTCTGTTCGTCCGGAGCTGCCTCTGTCTAGGAACGCGGGTTAGGGTTTGAGCCATACCGCATACCGCAGGCGAGGATTCTCCTATCGCACAGCTCTCCTCTCGTTAGTTTTCTTTTGTTCAGGTGGCGTCTCAGTTAGTGCTGAGGCGCCGCTTTCATGATTGCCCACACGAAGCCACAGAGTTCGCGTGCTACGGCCGTGATGGCGACGTGCAGGTGCTTTTTGTGACTGAGATAGTAGAACCTCCTTGATAGGCGGTGTTGGGCTTTGAGTGCGATCGCCACGATTTCGGGTGATTGACCCTGTCTGCGTCTGTTGAGGATGAGGTCAGCACCTGCGTTGTGTCTGTTGTTCCATGCAGCTTCTATGAGTATGCGTCGTGCGTGTACGTTACCGGCCTTGGTAATGGGGCCTTTTCGTTCTCTGCTTCCAGATGAGTGTTCACTGGGGACGAGACCGAAGTAAGCCATGAGAGCTCTTGGAGAGCGGAAGCGATTGATATCATCGATTTCTGAGAGGAGGGTCATCGCAGTTAAGGTCTTTACTCCCCTCAGGCAGCAGAGGGCATCCACGTATTTGTTGTACGGCGGTTGCTGAGAGAACATGTCGATGTCTCGGTCGAGGGCGTTGCGTTGCATCTCGAGATACTCTAGGTGTTCGAGTTCAGCGGTGAGGGCTGTCTTGAGAGGGCCTTCGAGCCGATGCCGTAGTTCAGTGAGCCAGAGCTTGTGTTTTTTGGTCCATAGGGATTTGCCATCTCTGTAGATGAGCCCTTGGGCCAGGAGGATGGAGCAGATACGACGCTTGGTGGATTTACACTGTTCCTGGTAGCTGTAGCGGAGCCTCAGGAGCTGGCGGACAGCCTCGTGGTCTTCTGCCGGCACGTGAATCGGTGTCAGGTGGCCGCTTCTGTACAGTTTGACCAGCATTACTGCGTCGAGGCGGTCTGTTTTTCTGTGATCGCCTAGCTTGCGTGGGATGAGCGATGGGGCGATGATGTCGCAGTGGAAACCATCTCGCTTGAGCACTCTGTGGAGGACGTAGCCAGCACAGGAGGCTTCGTAGCAGGCCTTGACCGGAGCTTTCTCCGACAAACGGCGGAACAGGCGTCTGACTTTCATGAGATCGCCTGACATCTTGACGACCTGGGCATCATTGCTGTCGTCCTCAAGGACGGCGGCGGTAATAGAATCGATGTGGACATCGAGGCCTACCCATATATACTTGGACTCAGACATGGCTGGGCTCCTTTCCTGCTTGAGTGTGTTCGAACACTCATGTGGCTCTGGTAGGAACGGTTTACAAAACAGTTCCACACTAACCCACGATTAGTCGAGGAGTCCAGCCGTATCCATATGGTCTACGAGGGAACGCCACAAGGTGGGCCGCTGTCACCGTTGCTGGCCAACGTGCTGCTTGACGAAGTGGACAAGGAGTTAGAGAAGCGCGGACACAGCTTTGTTCGCTACGGTGACGACTGCAATGTATACGTGCGGTCGCGCCGTGCGGGGGAGCGGGTGATGCGGCTTCTCCGGCGGCTCTTCACAGGGCTGAAGCTCCGTGTCAACGAATCCAAGAGCGCGGTGGAGCCGGCGACACGGCGCAAGATACTGGGGTACTCGTTCTGGGTCGCCCCGGGCCTCGTGGTCAAACGCCGGGTAAGCGGGAAGGCACTCCGAGTGATGAAGGATCGTGTACGGATGATAACGAAGCGTACACGGGGACGGAGCATCGCTGCGGTTGTTGAGGAACTACGGAGCTATCTGGTGGGCTGGAAGGAATACTATCGGCTCGCAGACACTCCGAGAACCTTCAGGGACCTTGACGAATGGATCCGCCATCGCCTGAGAGCGCTGCACCTGAAGCAGTGGAAAAGCGGCAGGACGATCTACCGGGAGCTACGTGCCCGGGGGATGTCAGAACACGCCGCAGCCCAGGTGGCCGCTCATGGCCGGAGTTGGTGGAACAACTCAGCCATGGCCATACACCTGGCACTCCCGACACGCTACTTTGACCAGCTTGGAGTACCCCGGCTGGTCACCTCACGATTCACTTTCTGAACCGCCCGGTGCGGACCCGCATGCCGGGTGGTGTGGCAGGGGATGTCGGGGACTACCCGACACCCCTATGCCGATTGCGATGGGCTACAGACCATGGTTGAGGGGCGATGACCGGTCCAACAGTGAGGGCCTATAGGTACTCGCCGATTGCGAGGTGCTAGATATCCCACAGGCGTTTTCGCTTGCGTTGGCGATACTTTGCTGATATAATGCGCGGTGCATCAGGCGAATGCAGCTGAAGGTAATGGTTCTCTAAGTGAAATGACAGCGGAGGCACGAATGCAACGTAGGCCCTGCACGTTTTATGCGTCTTCATAGAACAGCTTGAGCCTCATCGGTTCTTGATGAGGCTTTTTCTTTTCTGCAGGTTGCCGTTCCAGTCGGTTTACAAAGAGGCTGTTATGGCAATTGTGACGGCTAACATTCGTAGGCAGCAACGGCTATCCGGCTCGGTTTGCGCTTGTATGTAAACTCCAGCACTGTTGTTCTTGTTGGGAACCGAGGATCCGCCATGAAGTGGTCCGTTGGTCTAGCTCATAGCAGCATCAATAGTCCACAGGCGTCCCTGCGCAATCTGTCGCAATATACACACAGCGAAGGAAGGTTCCTAATGAAACGATCGAATTGGGGTTTGATCGTGATCTTGTTGGTCGTGGTCTACGCGACGCGCGCATACGCGTCCACCGGTGACAGCGAGAACATGTCGCTGGTCGGCCGCTGGGCTGGGGGACCGGCCTACGAAGGTGACGTGGTCGGTACGGTGACGTACTGGGGCAATGGCGCGTATCTCGAGATATACGATTTCGCCAATCCAGCGGCGCCGGCAAAGTTGGGGCGTGTACTGCTTGCCCGGACCGATCCTGGGTGTCGATGTCGAGGGTAACTACGCCTACGTGGCCGATTTTAAGGATGGGCTGCGCATCATCGACATGTCGAACCCCGCGGCCGCGCACGAGGTCGGTTTTCTCGATACTCCCGGCACTGCCTATGACGTCAAGGTGGTCGGCAACTATGCTTATGTTGCCGACGGGTACTACGGCGGTCTGCGCATCATCAATGTGTCTAATCCCGCGGCGCCCGTCGAAACTGGTTTTCTCGATACAGCCAGCGAGGTGCAATCTCTCCCTGGAAAACCCAAATGCTAACCTATCCACCAAAGCGGGGTAACTCCATTTTCTTGCAGGCATGCGACAATGAAGAATTCAATATACGTGGGTGCCTAATTGCATGTGTTGAACTTGTGGACGTAAGCGAAAGGAGGTGAGAGCATGAGCCGAGTGTCAAGAGAAGGGAAGCAGGTTTGACTGGCACGAGATCCAATCGCGCCTCGCCGCAGTTCGTGTTCGATGCTGTCAAGGACAGAGGTAGGTCGAGACTGTTAAAAGGAGGGAGAAATGTTTGGAATACACAAGGCCGGGATGACCAGCCATAAGATTATTGGGAGAATGGTAGCGCTGTGTGTACTAGCATTGTTGTGTTTGCTCGTCGTGCCGTGTCTGCGGGCTGAAACGCCGCCTGAGGCCGTAGTTGTGGCGGCCGAAAAAGGGTTGGCCAGGTATCTTAACGCCATACCCGAAAATCAGCTAGAGGATTTCGGGTTCACAAACAAGGAGGAGTTCGCGGGGACAACAATAGGCTCGCCGTTTAGAGTGTATATCATCCCCGCAACACAGATTCTGTCGTTCAAAGACGGGGACGACTTGTGTTCTTTGATCATGCCGACCTCCCTCTGGTTGTGTCCCGTGATTTGTTCTGGGCGTGCGAGGGTCCTCCTGAACGTTGATCTCATGGGCGGAGAATGGAGAGCCGTCGGTTTGAGTGCGTCGTATCTGGCCAGTGAAATGGAGGGTGTTGCCGGCTACTTGGCAAAGTTCGAGGGATATGAAAGGAAATATGTCCGTGTCTACCAGGCCGGCAGCGAGTTTGTCTTAATGAGCAGGGACAAAGAGTGCCGCTTGATTCCGCTGAGGTCTGCAGCTTTGGTCCTGGGGTTGGCAAGAAAAGGCGAGACCTATGAATACGGGACGATTGCCCCTTCGGAGGCTATTTCCAGGCTGGCTCCTATTGTTAAAAAGAACCTGGGAGCCTGGCAACAACGGTGAGTTGCGATTGCTTATGAATCTTCTTGATGAGAAAAGGCCAGATTGTGGTTGCACCGAGCATCTAGTTTGTCTCTGAAGGAGGAATGAAATGAAAAGGACAATACTCCTCTTGGGGTTGCTATTGGGATTGTGCTCGCCTTGCTATGGCACTGAGTGCATTCTGAATGTTGCCCGGACGGGACAAGAAGAGTCACAATGGTGCTGGAACGCGTGCAGTGAGTGCATAATCGAGTTCTGCGGAGGCAACGTTGACCAGGAAGATATTGCACAGTGGGCGTGTAGCCTTGCGGGTTGGTGTAACGATTGCAACGACTGCGTTTGCCCTCATCCGTGCGGTGGGTGCTGCGATCAGCCGAACTACTTGTACGAGACCACCTACTCCATTGCTGCTATCTTGTGGGCGTTTGGGGATATTGGCAGCTCAGGGATGGCAGATTACATGACCAGGGAACAGATCCTCGAGGACGTATGCCCGCCAAAGTGTGCGCCATTTGTTATCAGGTTCTACTGGTATGAAAACGGCCAGCCGCGAGGAGGACACGTCGTGGTTGGGCACGGATTCGACAGTGACAATGACTTGCTCCATTACATGGACCCCTGGCCTGTAGGTCAGGGCAGTTTCGGGATTTTCGACTATGATTGGGTGGTTGAAGGCAGCGATGGGCCCTACCAATATGACCATAAATGGACGGGTTCTCTGAGGCTGCCGACCTCCTGCCAACCAGTCGCAGTGCCAGGGCTATCCGCAGCGGGCTTGATAGTTATGACGCTCTTGCTCTTGGGATCGGCGAGCGTTCTGCTTGTGCGGCGCCGGCTTCGTCTGAGTCAAAGCGTGTGAAGTAGCTGAAGTAGAGGGGCTGACTGGAGTCGACAGGTGGAGCTGGGGGGCCACTTATTAAGCATTAAGCAAGGAGCCGATGTTGTTCCTAACTGGTATGAGGCCCCTGTCGTCGAGAGATGAACTGGTTCTTTCACCGGTGGGGGCGGCCGGTTGAGACGCCGTGTACCCGGGGCCCGTGTTGGAGCCGATTGGGACAAGGCCCCCATTCTGACGGCGCGTTGGGTGTACCGGGGCGAACGTCAGACTGCCAGGGCGATGCGGCGCGTTGGGGTGGCGGCGTGAAGCCACAGTCCGTCACCGTCGCAGTTCGACCAAAAAGTGCGATCACGAATGCCGCGGCGTTTCCCATAGGCTTCGTTTCGCCGCGACGAACTCGCTGAGATCGTCGAAGACAAGTACTCGGGTCTTCTCCGTCAGCCCCCGTTGCACAACATCTCGCGTCCTCTTACGCGCCTCCCGATCGGGGTTCACGGTAACGAGCGAGAGCAATGAGTGCTTCTTCACGCTTGTTCGGAACAGCGCGGTCGAATGCAAGTCAGTCGGCGGCAGAGAATAGCCAACGAAGATCAGTTCTTGGGTGCTGTGGATAGCAGCGCCAGCCTTTCGCCAGAGGCCTTTGAAGGGTTCCTCATCGTACGCTTTGTGGGACTCGGGAGGGATGATGGCGAAACGCAGAGTGCCATGCTGCTTCGTGTAGGGCCGTTCCTTAAGTAGGACTGTTCCATCGCTCCGCACAAGGAAATGCAAAGAGCCGTGCAGCTTGTACAGGTGCGCTGTGGTGCTCCGGTCAGCAGGCTTGTTCGGCTTCCACCGTTCATCGCCACTCAGCCTCGTGCCCCCAGCTTAAATCCATATCCGTAACGCGGATTCCATTTTCCTGCCCCTTGGTCTCTGAGCGTGTAGTCTATGAGACAATCATAGTTGAAGCAGATAATCTCGTCTCCTCGTTTGAGTATTTCGGAAACAAAGCGCGCGTGATGTTTACAGGCCTGCGGAGATAAACTCGCACCCCCGGCCTCAGACTGCTCGGTCAGGGCTTCCTCCATGACGGCCGCCAAAGCCTGGAGAAGCCGATTGCGTTTTTTCTGGAGTTCGTCCTTGTTGAAGTCTCGCGTCTCTTTGGTGGCCGAGACCATCTTGATTGTGTGCTCAAGCGTCGTAAATGTTGTCTCGAGCGTTGCTCTGAAGTTCACGCCAAAGAGGTCTACCGTGTCGGCTATCACGGCATCTATCAGCCCTTTGTGCTTCTGATTCGAAACGCGCTGGAGCTGCGTGAAAAAGTCGGCGTCAAGCGGAGGGAGGCATGATGTCTTGCATGGATCAACGAAGCTAGCTCCGCGTGTAGCGCCCGCTCCGAGAACGAACACGGCCATCACCTGCCTCCTATTCCCAGTGCTTGGCTATCTTGGACGTCACCCGATTCAGTATCATCCCGCCCCATCCGATACTTGATGTCGTAGTTGATGATGAAGTCGAGCTCCTCGTCCGTGAAGCCGTAGTGTCTGGCTAGAATACCGTCAATCTTATCGATAATGGGCTTGGAATGCTTTGGATAGAATTCATCGTATACGACCCTGCCTGTAGCCACGTATTCACATTCCTTGCGTCGCTTATGTTTCTTGAGGTCCGCCATGAGCAGGTCGCTGAGCTCTGCTAAATGAGTCTTCATTTCTTTCGGCATCCGGTCTAGGCCGAGCGGAAATCGCTCGATCTCGCGTCTAATCAAATCTCGACAGTTTGATAGAAGAATGAACCACCAGTAAAAAACAGAGCTATTCAATGCCGACACTAGCAGGGCTGCCTCGAACTTGGTTGGCAATTTTAGTGTCTTCACGTGCCCCGAAATCTGCTCGCCATCGCGCTTATTCCAGAAGTAGGGAGCGAAATTCATCGCTCGTATCCAATATTGAGGGGCATTGTGGTAAAAGACTGCGGCACTCCCTGCACTGCTCGAAAGGAAGGATGCGACCGGCTTGAACTCGGAAATACGTCTCATGATAGATCTTGATACGGGATGGCCTATTTTCGGTATAGCTCCATCCATTAGGAACGCTGAAATCTCCTCGAAAGACAGCGACTCGAAAAGTTGGGGACGTGCCTCAGAATACCATCGATTATACGAGGTGGAATAGATATGGTTCGCCTTTGAGCGGTTCTTGCGTGCGGTAAAAACGCTGGCACGGATATGCTCGAGTCCACCAAAGAGCCTGGCAGGGCGATCATCGAAATTGGCAAACCAGATATGACTGTTCTGTTTCAGACATTCCTTCTGGAGCGGCTTCATTCGATCGGTGCAAACAATCGGAAGCTGAACGATCATACCTAAGTATCCACCGTCGCGCAGTATATCGAAACACCTCTCGATCACATAAGCGTAGAGATTGCCACAACTCTCGGTCTCATACCCGAGAATCGTATACTTCTTCTTGACCGTGCTGTATTCTACGTATGGAGGGTTCCCGATTATTACATCAACGCCGCCCGCTTTCAGTATGCCATAGAATTCAGCGAACCAGTGAAACGGCTGGTGGCTTCTGCTCCACGTCTCCAGAACATCCTTCTTCTTGACGCCATATTCCCCGGCGAGAAAGCGATCGAGCTCATCGGTCAACCTTCTTAGCAAGGCACGCAGCCTCTCTTTAGCGAGTACCAGCGAGGTAACAGGTATGTTCTCAACTGTCTGCATTTCGTGGAATTCGCAGAATGCGGTGTCAGCGGCGACAGCTTCCTTCTCAACGAGCGCGATCCGCGCCTTGTCCTCCTCAAAGCCAACGGGAGGTATTGCTTTGCGAATATCTTCAAGAGATACAAAACCAACCAGGGTATTGCCCGCTCGGATGTTGAAATCAATGTCGGGCAAGGGCTCAAGATCCTCGACGCGCTCAATCTGTGCCACCAATTTCAAGAACAGGCGAAGCTTACAGATTTCCACAGCTTCCTCTAGTATGTCTACTCCATACAAGTTGTTTACAATAATGGACTTCAGCACGAAATAGCGCGCGCTTGGATGTTTCTCGAGGTCTGCCAGGACCTGGGCAAATATGCTGCTATAGCTCGAGTGAGTTTTCTTTCCAGCCTCTGCCCATTCTTCAAGAAATCGGCGCATCCGTTCAAGACAAGCTTCGTAAAGTGGCTCGATGATGTTGAGTGCCGCGAACAGAAATGCACCGGAGCCGCACGTGGGGTCTAGCACAGTGAGTTTCCGAATCGCATCCCAGAAAGCCACGATCAGATCGGGGCTATCAGTATTCTCTATGACATCCTGGGCGAACTGACGAAGATCGAGGTTGTGGGTGACGCAATCGGCGATGGAGCAAATCAGACCATTAACCATTCTCTGTCTCAGGTCGAGACAGCGATTGCGTCTGGCCACATATTCGCGCCAGGTCTCCGTAGGTAGGGTAAGTCGCAGTCCGTCTGCCGCAAGCAAATCGCTTTGGTCAAGGTTGTATCGAGTGTCGGTTACGCGTCCCTTAGGATCGTGCATGTCTTTCCGAACGAAGGTGGGCAAATATGATTCGGCTATCACCTCAAGACCGTGGTCAAGCACCCCATATTGCATCGATTCGTAGATGTAGCGATCAGGATCCTCTCGCAGAAGCTGCCAAACAGAGCTCCCGACTTCAAACATACGTTCGCACTTGGTTTGCACGGCATCAAACAGGAAGGGAAGAATTGTGTTCTTGCCAATGTGCTGCGTGATATCCTCCTTCGTGTAGTACGCGCCCATCTCCTTCTGATTTATATACTTCTCGAAGATATAGCCAAGAACATCAGGGTTGATCTCGTTGTCAGTGCGAAGGGGGCGCTCGTCGAGATGCCACCGGTAGGCACTGAAGAAAGCGAAGAGCCTCTCGAAAGCGGCATCGGTGATCTGAATCGTTTGACCATGCAGTTCCTCGATCTGGTGGCGCATGAAAATCCCACCATTGAGGTAAGGCACCCTGCCGAGGAGCCGATTCACGGCGGGCGACCGATCAGATTCCGTCTTGGCGAAGCCCTCAAAGAAGAGCGTGCTGAGGAAATCGCGGTAGAAGTGGTCTCTGCCGCGCCGCTTGCACTCTTCTAGCTTGTGGCGCAGGTAATCTACGTCTGCATCGAGGAAGCCCTTCTTCTGGAGGAAGTAGATGAACATGAGTCTGTTCAACGTCACCGACACATACCAGGCCTTCATGTTGCCGTCAGGAATGCCCTTGACGAATCTGAGGAAAACAGCATGCTGGCTCTTAAAGCGATCATAGAAGCGCTTTGTGACGCGCTCTGCATAGAGTCCTAGCTGAATGCGACTACTGACATCGACTATGCTAAGCCGCTCTTCCTCCTCGAGACTGAAGGCGAGGAACTCAAGCTTCTGGATGAGCGCCTCGCCAGACTGGGCCGTTGTGTAAATATGATCTCGGCACTGACTCGGCTTGTCAGGTTCGCGCTTCACCCATTGCCAGACCTGAGTGGATTTGTCTGCGTCTGCGTGGATGATTAGATGCTCACGAACAGACTTGGCAACCTGGGTTTCTATTTTTCTACGCGTGGCGTAGTCTGGGACGGCTCCTCCCGGTGCTGCGCATTGAAACACAACAAATCCACGCTTGTGGGCAATAGCGCTTAGAGAGAAGGTGCGACCACCAACGCCCACGTCGAGGGTCTGAGCATGGTGGTCCCATCCCATTTCCTCGATAAACAAATCACTGAGGCGGAAGTCGCGAAGGAGTCGGCCGCAATGTTGACGGTTCAGAAGCATCGCCTACGGTCCCCTTTGCTTGTCCACAAGGCCAAGCGAGCAGATGATCTGAGGCTCCCGACGCTGCTCCTCCTCGTGAACCTGGCAGAGCCGGTCGTCGTCGCGCAAAGCGATTACAAGCTCAGCAAGGGCCTGATCCGAGACTTGAGCGCGTAGTTGGCGATTGATGGCGTCAACGGCTGACTGGCGTAGCGGACAACGGTAGATGTCCTCAATGGCCTTCGCCAACTCGGGTGAGTCCATCAGTGTGCCCTTCACCTCTTCGGCATAGCGCTTGAGGCGCTCATAGGTGCGGAAGCGCGCGCCCGACGGCCGCCCCAATTGTCCACCGACAGACTTCTCCTCCTGGACGATCATCTCGACGCCCTTGCGCACCAGGTCATGGTGGCGGTCGGAGCGTGACAGGGCTGGAGTCTTGGGCGAACACTCCGCTGCCCGGAGGATGTCATACTGTGACTCTGTGACGCTGTTGCCGTCGTTGTCCACCCAGGCGAGAGCATCGTTGTCCTGAGCGGTACGCAAATAGACGAGAACACCCTCGGGCTGCTTGTCGGTTGGCTGGTGCGTCTTTGCCGAGAAGACTACCGCTGGTAGTTCGGGAACGGTCTTCTCCAGCGATGGGTTCTTAGTGATCGCGTTCTTCCAGATCTGGTAGGCGTAGGAGGCAAGGTCCACTTCGGTATCTGCATCGCCGTCAAGAATGCCAGCCTTCTCAGTGAAGAGGTCGCGGACGACCTGGTCGTTGCAATCATCCTCGAAGAAAGCTTCATCGGTGCCGACCACTTCAGCGTTCTCTTGAAGGCGTCGGCGGACGCGATCACGTAGCCGGATGATGCGCTCGACGCCGTCCGCTGGCAGGAAGGAATAGCATAGAATGTTCTCTGCCGTCTGGCCGATGCGATCCACGCGGCCCGCACGCTGCACCAGGCGGATGATGGCCCAGGGCAAGTCGTAGTTGACTACGATAAAGCAATCCTGTAGGTTCTGACCTTCACTCAAGACGTCAGTGGCGATAAGGACTCGCAGTTCGTCCTCTGGCCTGATGCGGTCGCGTTTCTCATTACTTTCCGGGCTGAATCGCCAGGCGATGGCGGTCGGGTCAGATGAATCACCCGTCGCGCCAGCGAGCTTGGATACGCCGAGCGCTTTGAGTTGCGCTTCCAGATAGCGAACAGTGTCGGCGAACTGGCTGAAGACCAGGACCTTCTCGCTCGGGTGCTTCTGCCTCAGCAATTGCAGGAGCGCTTCGAGTTTGGCATCCTTAGCCGGGTCCCAGTCACCCGCCTTCTGCAGCACATTTAGAAGCGCCTTCGCGTCTCTCCGCAGGTCCTCTTCTAGGTCGCGCACGAACAGAGACGATCTGAGCCATCTGAAACGTCGGCGATAGCGGTCCGCGTAGTCAGCGTAGACGTCGGCGGCCCGGCGGCGAAAGTCCGCTTCCGTGCGAAGCGCGGCGGCCTCAAGGGACATGGCCTCCTCGTCATTTCCATCGTCGAGAATATCCAGTGTACCCATCAGTGCGTCCGCGTCCTCATCCTGGATACGCGCGTCAAGCATCGCTGCGTCCTGCGTGCCGATGGGGAGCGGCAGGCTCTGCTCAATAGCGTGCAAAAAGACGTAGTTGCGCAGAATATGGCGCTCGATGGACTGCAGGAAGGCCGCCCCGCTGCTCTCCAGCCGCTTGAACAGGTTGACCCGGCAGAAGCCCATGAGGCGTTTCCCGGCGCGCGACAGGTCCTGTAGGCGTCTCGTTTCCTCCGGAGTGGGGGGGTCGTGCGGAGATGGTGCGACGTAGTTGCCCAAGCCATAGCGAGGCAAGAAGAGGGTACCGATGGTCTCAACGACGTGAGCTGCGTACAGCCTAGCGTACTGGTCATGGGGGTCTTTATCATTGATGGTGAACGGTACTTTTCTCGGCTGGCGCACGGGGAAGTAGGAGCGCCGGCCATCCTCGAAGGTCAGGAACTTGCGGCCGTTTGCGGCGTCGGTTTCAGCGTAGTTGTCCTGGATGAACGTGCGAGTGCGTCGTACGAGGTAAAGCCGCATGAGGTCGCGCCAATCGTCGGCATACGGACTGTGCTCGAATGCGGCGAGTGTTCGCACCGCGGCCTGATGTTGGCGGATGAACTCGGTCTCGCCAAGGTCGCGCAGCAGCCTCTCGGGGCGGATGCCCAAATCTCTGTCTTCGGCAACGAAGAGGCGCAGTTGGTTAGACAGGTCCAGGTAGGTCTTGTTGTAAGGGGTGGCCGAAAGGAGCACGACTTTGCTGTCGTTCTTCTGGATGTATTCGTGGATTGCCCGGTAACGCTTTCCTTCCCGGTTACGCAGGTTCTGGCTCTCGTCGATAACGACGAGGCGGTATCGCCGCAGTTCCTCGAGCTCATTAAGGACGCGACTGATGGAGAGAACTCGACCGCGGAGTCGGTAATGCTCGCGGTAGTCCTCCCACATCTTGACGAGGTTCTTCGGGCATAGAATGAGTGTCTCCAGGTCGTGATCATCTTCGAAGATGCGCGCGACGGCCGTGGCCATGAGCGTCTTACCAAGGCCGACAACATCGCCGATAAGGACGCCGCCGCGCTTGTTCAGATGATGGGCGGCAATCTTGACTGCCGCCTTCTGGAACTCGAAGAGCCGGTTGCCAAAATCGGCGGGAATGCGGAACTCCGCCAGGCCGGCGCGTGCCTCCTGGGAAAGATGGTAGGCCATCTTAACGTAGATGTGGTACGGAAGGATCAGCTCTTCGCGCGCCCAGCTCTGGTCAATGATCTGCGCAAGTTCATCAGAGATGTCTACGCACCAGCGGTCGTTCCAGCGTTCCTCGAACCACGTTGCCAGCTTTTCACAGGCGTCGTGGTCCAGCACATCGATATTCAGTTCGCCTTGCTGTGACAGGCCCGCGAACGTCAGGTTGCTGCTGCCCAGATACCCCACCCTGGGACTATCGGGATCGGGGCGGAAGAGGAGGTAAAGCTTGGCGTGAAGCGGATGCCGCAGGAATAGCTTGACGACAACCTTTCGTGCCTTGATCTGAGCTGCAAGTCTGCGCAGCCCCTGCTCGTCTTCATTGGTCGGGGCTCCCACGCAGAGCTGATCCCGGAATTCCTGAGCAAGCTTGGTCTTCAGGCGCAACGCCGTTTGGTTGTCAATCTCCCCGACCCCCTTTGCTAGGCTCAGGCCGGCGCGAAGTTCCTCCGCAGGGAGTCGCTGCATGCCGACGAGCAATCGGCAGCAGTGGCCCTCGCCCCCGTTCCACCGCTCAACGTAGTGATCAAGTTGTTTCCAGCCCCGCAAATTGAAGTAGCCAACGCAGAAGTCGGCCCTGTCGGACAACTCCAGCGTCTGCTGGAGCGCCTGAAGCAGTGGCAGCTCTATGTTGTCGAAAATGCGTGGCACAGAGTCCCCCAGTTTATCGGTGAGATGAGTTCATATATCGTCGATCATGCACTTTCAAGGGCCCAGCAATGCCTCAATATCCTGTCGTCATTAGAGTCATGTCGGCGTATAGGGTCGCGGGCCGCCTTCAGTTTGCCCGCGCGATCGCAGCCGCGCAGGGCTGGGCGAGACAGCGATAAGCTCGGCAGCATAACAACTGCTCAGGTAGCCCTGCAAGTTGCGAATGTGATTTTGCTGTCAGTAATCTGCCTCACTGACATCATGCAACATTGAACGCGGCCTGTCAATTCTGTTATACTGTGAGGGTGCCCTTGCTCGCTTTTCTCAGGACGTGAGGGAGAAACGCATGGCCCGGCAATACTCGCCTAGGACGTTCTTGCGACAGGTTCCGAATGCGCTGCTCCGGCGCTATCTCACCGTGAAACAGGTTGGCGGCGATCTGCTCTGGGATCACCTGGTTGAAAACAACATCGAGCCGATCTACCGAGCGATTGAGACAACCGAGGAGCGGGGGGACTGGAAAGACTGCCATCAATCAGGAGGAGGCAGTTGCGGCCCTGCTGGAGAAGTATGAAGTGTGCTGCGGAATGTTCCACGGGTTTAACTGGGCGAAGTGGATCTCTGGAACTCCCGCAGAGCGCTTGAGCATTTTGCCCGTAGCTCAAGAGCACATTCTTGCGCAGCAAAATGGCAAGGAAAGATTCCTGTTAGTGGTGCGCGAACTGTCCCTTGCTTTTGTCCTTGCTGTTCCCCATGAGGAGGCTATTCGCATCAGGGACGACGTAGCTTTCTTCCAGGTCGTTCGCGCTGCGCTAGCAAAGCGGGCACCCGCTGAAGTGAAGACAGAGGAAGAGTTAGATTACGCGGTCAGGCAGATTGTCTCCAGGGCAGTTGCTTCCGAGGGAGTCTTGGATATCTTCGCGGTGGCTGGCCTCGAGAAACCTGACATCTCAATCCTGTCGAACGAATTTCTGGCTGAGGTCCGCGGCATGCCCCAGCGCAACGTGGCAGTCGAGTTGCTACGGAAGCTCCTCTCAGGTGAGATTCAAACACGAAGACGCAGGAACGTTGTGCAAGCACGTTCGTTCGCGGAGATGCTTGAGCAGACGATAAGACGATATCAAAACCGAGCACTTGAGGCCATACAGGTTATCGAAGAGCTCATTTAGCTTGCTAAGGAGATGCGTCAGGCGGACGCTCGCGGCAAAACCCTTGACTTATCTGAGGACGAGCTCGCTTTCTATGACGCCCTCGAAACCAATGACAGTGCCGTCAAGGTACTAGGGGACGAAACGCTTCGAGGCATTGCCCGTGAGCTGGTTGCCGCTGTCCGCGCAAACGTTACTATAGACTGGACCATCCGCGAGAATGTGCGAGCCCAGTTGCGCGTCCTCGTGAAGCGCATCCTTCGCAAGCACGGTTACCCGCCCGACAAACAAGAGAAGGCAACTCTAACCGTCCTTGAGCAAGCGGAGGTGCTGTCCGAGCAATGGGCTGCGTGAAGGTGCACCTCGCAGCACCGCGTGTTCCCCGTCAGATGAAAGTGGACACGCAAGGGCTAAGAGCCAAGAGACGGTTTTGGTAGAATCGGTATGTCAGCAAGCTGGCTAACGGAGTGCCGGCGCAAGACGTGGTCTGGGTGATTGCGCACCGGATGTGCGTGCGCAACTGGGAGAACTTATTTCCGTCGCGCGGTGCAATGCAACGTGATGCAACATGCAGCAATTGTATGAATTATCAGAAGATAGGGACCCGCGAGACTACTGCGAAACAAACATGTTGACAAACCTGACACATTGGAATAAAATATTGCTGTTCTTAGGATTAACCCCGGCAGCTGGCGAATTCCGACAGAAGGCGATCTCTTTCTCGACATGGTAACGTAAGGACGAAAGAAACAGTGGTCAATGGCCCGGTTTGTGCTTGGACTGGTAGGAGCAGGAGATTGGGCAGTTGGGAGATCAAGAAAGAGGTTGACAAAAAAACGGGTTGCTGTAGAGTGTGCTGCCGAGTGCTATGACGCTCTGTGTTGCTTCTCGTTATTCTTAGCCACAAGGGCTATTGCCACGCGGTAGTATTTAGAAATCAGACGGATTGAGATGACCGGCCACGAAAGGGGGTGTGGCATAGGAATCTCTAACCTCTTCTCTAAGTGGTAGTCCGGGGTGGTGTCAGAGGGGAGAGTGCAGAGTCAAAAGTCAT
>Ga0315289_10006765_pt1 | contig 16816 bp, 18 predicted proteins | sample YL17G11_40_MG_FD_203452 | JGI IMG/M metagenome (GOLD analysis project Ga0315289, IMG submission 203452) | Sediment microbial communities from Yellowstone Lake, YNP, Wyoming, USA - YL17G11_40 | ecosystem: Environmental > Aquatic > Freshwater > Lake > Sediment | place: USA: Wyoming | collected... | reverse complement strand
GAGACCGACAAGCGCCGCGGCTGGGAGGGCCGCGCCTGCGAGTCCTGTCACGGCCCCGGCGCCAAGCACGCCGAGTCGTCTTCCGCGCAGGACATCCTCAACCCGGCCAAACTGGCGCCTGCCGCGGCGGACCAGGGCTGCCTGAAGTGCCACCTCCACCAGCCCACGCAGGTGGGCCGCTTGCAGGGCGGCCACGCCCGCAGCCGCGTAGCCTGCGTGGCCTGCCACGCGATTCATAAAGGCCCGGAGAAACTGGTGCCCCGGCAGGCCGCCGCGATCAGCCGCAACTGCGCGGCGTGCCACACCGCGGAGTGGGCCCAGTTCCAGCGGCCGCACCATCACCAGCTGCCCGAGGGCGCCATGTCGTGCGTGGACTGCCACAACCCGCACGGCGGTGTTCTGCCGGGCTCCGTGCGCACGGTGGCGGCCAATGAGCCGGGCTGCTTCAAGTGCCATGCCGACAAGCGCGGGCCTTTCGCCTTCGAGCATCCCTCTGTGCGTCTGGAGGGTTGCCGCGCCTGCCACGAGCCGCACGGCTCGGCCAACCCGCGCCTGCTGACGCGTCCTGAGGTGCGCTTGGTGTGTCTGGAATGCCATGCCAACGTGGGTGTGGCGGGGCAGGCAGGCGGAGTGCCGCCGGCCTTCCATGACCTCCGGAGCGCCCGGTTCCGCAACTGCACCATTTGCCACACCAAGATCCACGGCTCGTACGTGGACCGCGCCCTCAGACGATGAAGACCTTCCTGCTGCTATTGATGGCTCTGCCGCTCGCGGCGCAGGCGCCCGCGCCGGTCAAGGCCGAGCCGCCGCCCGCCGCCCCGGCCGAGCGCTGGTTGAGCGGCACCCTGGACTTCGGCTACCGCTGGGTGGGCCAGGTCGGCGGCGACTTCAACACTTACCGCAGCGTCGTCAACCTCGGTGAGGGGCCGAAGCTGTTCGGCGTGGACCTGCGAGTGGAGGATCCCTCGCGGCGCTGGTTCGACCGCCTCGCGGTGCGCGGTAGCTCCTGGGGCGGCGACCCCTACAACACGGCCCGCGTGGACGCGCGCAAAGCGGGCCTCTACGAGTTCACCTTCGACTACCGCAACATCGCCTACTTCAACTTCCTGCCTTCCTTCGCCGACCCGACCCGCGAGCGCGGCTTCTTCCTGAACCAGCGCGCCTTCGACACCTTCCGCCGCTCGCGCGACTTCCGGCTGGACCTGTTTCCCGGCCGCCGCATCACCCCCTTCTTCGCCTACCAACGCAACATGGGGCGCGGCTCGGGCATCACCAACCTCGTGCTCGACGGCAACGAGTACCCCGTTCAAACGCGCCTCTACGACCGCGCCGACGACTACCGCGGCGGTGTCCGTTTCCAGTTGCGGAGGTTTCATCTGACCCTCGAGCAGGGCGGCATCAACTACGCCGACGACCAGAGCGTTTACTCGAGCGGGGCCCGCAATCCCGGCAACGTCACGGCTCCGTTCTTGGGCCAGAAGCTGACGCTCGAGACCGGCGATCAGCTCTACCACGTCCGCTCCGGCAGCCTTTACACCCGTGGCCTGTTCACGGCCAATCCGGTCTCCTGGGCCGACCTCTACGGGCAGTTCCTCTACCGCCGCCCGCACTCGACCGCCGGCCTGGCCCAGAAGAACGCCGGCAACTTCTTCAGCTTCCCGGCGCTGGCCTTCTACACCGCCCAACGGGACGCGGTGAGCGCCGAGGCGCAGCGCCCGCACTCCTCGGGCAGCTTCAGCGCCGAGCTCCGGCCCGTGCGCCGGCTGCGCGTGGTCGAGAGCGGGATGACCGACCGGCTGCACAATGCGGCCTCCGCCTTCCTGACCGAGCAGCTTCTGGCCGGCGCGCGGAGCGTGAGCGCCGAGCAGATCTTCTCCGCCCGCCGGCTGGTGCTCAACTACAACCAGCAGCAGGTGGACGTGGTCTTCGATGTGACCTCCGCTCTAGCCTTGCGGGGCGGCCACCGCTACGTGTGGGGCGATGCCGCAGCGCCCGCCGGCCTGGTGAATGAACGGTTCGGAGACTTTGCCGGGAAGCTGCGGCGGCAGGTGGGACTGGCTGGGGCGAGCCTGCGGTGGGGTGAGAAGTTCCGGGGCAGCGTGGACTTCGAGGCCTCGCCGGGCGATCGCGCCTTCTTCCGCACCAGCCTGAACGACTACCAGAAGACCAGGGTCCGCGCGCGCTACCAGGTGTGGCCGTCACTGGTGGTGGCCGCCAACCTCGGACTGCTGCGCAACCAGAATCCCACGCCCGGGGTCCACTACGATTTCCTGAGCCGCGACAACGCCGCCTCGCTCTCCTGGGCCCCGGCGGGCGGGAATCGCCTCAGTGTGCTGGCCGAGTACTCGCGCTCGACCATCCGCTCGGACATCCTCTACCGGGCGCCCAGCACGCTGAGCCGCGAGCTATCCTACTACCGCGAGCGCGCGCACTCGGGCACTGCGCTGGTGGACCTCAAGCTCCCCGGCTCCGGCGTGGTCAAGCCGAAACTGAGTTTCGGTGGTTCGGTGTTCGCCTCGTGCGGGAGCCGGCCCGCGCGCTACTACCAGCCTGTGGCGCGTTTCGGCCTCCTCTTCCGGGACCGCCTCGAGTGGAGCGCCGAGTGGCGCTGGTACGCGCTCTCCCAACCGCGGTACCTCTACGAGGGCTTCCGCTCGCACCAGTTCGTCACCGGCTTCCGCCTGAGGATGTAGAGCTTCCAGCCTTTTTCTTGTACCATCGCTGGTATGAGGGGCTGGTTCTGCGCCGTGGGCCTGTTCGTGATCGGCGCCATCGCCGTCTGCTCCACCTTCCCGCTGCTGATGGGCGACGCTGCGCGCGGCCAGGCGCTGTTTGGCTCCCAGGGGTGCATCACCTGCCACCGCCTGAACGGAGATGGCGGCCAGACCGCGCCGGACCTGGGCGCGCGCGGCGGGCGCGGTTTCAGCCCCGCGGAGATGGCCGCCTTCATGTGGGACCATGCCCCGCGCATGTGGACGGCCATGGCCCGACCGAAGGTTGCGAGGCCGTCCCTCAGCGAGCAGCAGGCGGCGGACCTGTTCGCCTACTTCTACGTCGCGCGCTACTTCGATTTGCCCCGGGATGCCGGGCGCGGCCGCGACGTGTTCACCGCCAGGCGGTGCGCCGGCTGCCACGCCGGCCCCGGCGCCGGGCCGGGCGGGGCGCGGCCGGCCAAAGCCTGGCAGGCCCAGGGAGATCCCATCGCGCTAGCCTGTGAATTGTGGAGTCACTCCGCGCGGATGCACTTCTGCATGGCGCAGAAAGGTATCCCATACCCGCAGCTCACCTCCCAGGACTTGACCGACCTGGTGACCTACCTGGAGAAGCCGTCCCCGGCGAAGCGGGGTTTGCCCCAGCCTGTGACGGCGTCCTCCGAGCGGGGCGGGAAGCTCTTCCGGGAGAAGGGCTGCGAGGCTTGCCACGCCGGGGCTGCGGACTTCCGCACCCGCCGCACCCGCTTCAGCCTCACCGACTTCGCGGCCTCGCTGTGGAACCACGTGCCCGAGATGCCCCCGGAGCGGGCCCGGCTCAGCTACGACGAGATGCGCGACACCGCAGCTTACCTCGGCGCCCTACAGTTCTTCGAGGAGCGCGGCAATACCGACCGCGGCCGGCGGGTCTTCGCCGCCAAGAAGTGCGTGGCCTGCCACGGCGCTCCGGGCTCGGGCGCTCCAGACCTTTCCGGCAAAGCCGGCAGCATCACCTCCTACGGCATGGTTCAGGCCCTCTGGCTGCACGGCCCGGCCATGCAAGACGAGATGCGCCGCCGCAAGCTCTCCTGGCCCCGTTTCACCGCCACCGAGATGGCCGACCTGGTCGCCTGCCTCCACGGCCCCGCCCTCAAGCGGCGGTAGTTCAGCGCGGGGACCGCAAGACCGGAAGTCCTGGTTGGCGGGCGCGGCCGGCCCGGGAAGGGTCGGGCCCAACACCGGGGGCCCCTGGTGTGAAGAGAAACCAAACTCCACGGAGGTGAGAATGCTTGGCCGCGGCGCGGACCGCATTGGTGGCCACATGGCGGGCCGAGATGGCCCCGCCGGGGACCACAGCGCCGGAGGGATCGCTGGGGCTGCCCACCAGCGCGGCGGTGGGGTTTTGGGCCCAGGCCGCGGTCGCGGCCAGGACAAAGATGGCAAGCCGGGTGGCCAGACGCATGGCATGACCTCCCTGATTTCGCAAGCGATTGCGATTTTGCTCCAGGCCCTGGCCCCTGTCAAGGGCAAAATTCGGGCACTGGTGGCTTGACAGGGCCAGGCGGAGGTGCCAGAATGGGAAACGTTTGCGACTATGCCCGTCACCCTGGCCGATGTGGCCCGCGCCTCCGGCGTCAACATCTCGACGGTCTCGCGCGCCCTGCGCGGCACTTACGGGGTGCACCGCCGGACGCGCCAGCGGGTGCTCGAGGCCGCCGAGCGGCTCAACTACCGCCCCAACCGCGTGGCCCGCGGCCTGGCCACGGGGCGCTCGCTGACCCTGGGGCTGATCGTCAGCGACATCCGCAACCCCTACTTCGCCGAGGTGGCCCGCGGCGCCGAGGACGCCGCCTGCCGGGCCGGCTACGACGTGGTGCTGTGCAACAGCGACCTGGACCCCCTCAAGCAAATGCGCTACGTGCGCTCGCTACTGGAGAAGCGCGTGGACGGCCTGTTGATGAACTCGGTGGCGGACTTGGACCGCCCCCAGCAGCAGGAGTTGGCCGGCTGCGGCGTGCCCATCGTGCTGCTGAACGCCACCCCGGGCGTGCAGGCTTTCTCGACTGTGACGGGCGACAACGTCGCAGGGGGCCGTCTGGCCGGGGCGTACCTGGCCGGCCTGGGGCACCGGGTGATCGCGCACCTGAGCGGCACGCGCCGCCAGGCAAACCTGGCCGCCCGCGCGCGGGGGTTTCTCAAGGCCATGCAGGCGGCTCCCGTGACCGCTGCGCCGGTGGTCATCCACGGCGAACACACCTACCAGGGCGGCTACGAGATGACCCGGAAGCTGCTGGACAGACACCCCAAGGTGACCGCCGTCTTCGCCGGCAACGACGCCATCGCCTTCGGCGCCATTCGGGCGATTCTGGAGGCGGGGCGCAGCGTCCCGGAGGATCTTTCCGTAGTGGGCTTCGACAACCTCGAGCTGGCGGCCATTATTCGCCCGCCGCTGACCACGATCCATCAGCCCAAGTACGAGATGGGCCAGGCGGCGGTGGAGATCCTGCTGCGGCAGGCCGGGCACAGCGAGCCTTCGGCGCCGGAGCACCACGTGCTGGGCGTCGAGCTGGTGGAGCGCCAGTCCTGCCGGCGATTGTAGAGGCGGGGCCGCCCGATCGGAGCGGTGCGCCATGCTCGGCCTCAGTGCGCGGCCGGGGGCGCCTTCAGCATCAGCAGCAGCAGGATGAGCGGCGTGCGGGCCTCGATGCCGTGCGGCAGGTGGGCCGGCATGTGCACCCAGGCGCCGGCGCGGGCCTCGACCGCATCGGGCCCCAGTTTCAGCCCGGCTTCCCCCTCCAGCACATGCAGCACCGCCGGCACCGAAGCCGTGTGCTCGGTGAGCTGCTGGCCTTGGGAGAAGGCGAACAGCACCACCCGCAGCCGGTCGTCGTTCAAGAGCGTGCGGCTCAGGATGCCGTCCGGCGGGATGGCCACCTCGCCGGCGAGGTTCGCGAAGTACTTGCATTCCATGACCTCAGCATAACGCCCAGCCGCGCAGAAATCGGGGACACTCCTGCGGGCCGCGCCGGGTGACTGTTGGGCGGACCCGAGCTGGGAGTGTCCCCCGGTTTCTAACTGCCAGCCGCGGGGCCCGAATCTGCTATCATTCCACCGCATGGCTGAATACTCGATTGGCGTGGATCTGGGAGGCACCAACCTCCGCGCGGCGGCCATCGACCGCGCCGGCAAGATTCTGGAGAAGGTTTCCGGGGCCACCCAACTCTCGGCTGGCCGCGAAGCGGTGGTGGCCGACATGGTGGCCTCGATCGTGAAGCTGCGCGAGCAGTGCGGCGCGGACGGGCTGGTCGGCGTGGGCATCGGCACGCCCGGCTTCATCATCATGGAGCAGGGCATCATCACGGCCTCGCCCAACCTGCCGGGCTTCGAGAATTTCCCCATGCGGGACGAAATCGAGCGGCAGCTCAAGGCGCCGGTGGTGCTCGAGAACGACGCCAACGCCGCAGCGCTGGGGGAGAAGTGGCAGGGAGCGGGCCGGGACGTCGAGGACCTGGTGCTGCTGACGCTGGGCACCGGCATTGGCGGCGGCATCATCTGCGGCGGCAAGGTGCTGCACGGGTTCGTGGGCATGGCCGGCGAGCTGGGCCACATGACGGTGATTCCGGGCGGCAATCCCTGCGCCTGCGGCAATAACGGATGTCTCGAGAAGCACGCCTCGGCCACCGCGGTCACCTGCATGGCCAAGATGATGGGGCTGGGCGATGACCTGAGCTCGGAGGGCGTCTACAAGCTGGCCATCGCGGGCAACGACAAGGCGCGGGTGTGCTTCGAGATGATGGGCACGGCGCTGGGCATCGCCCTGGCCAACCTGGTGGATGTCTTCAACTTCCCACTGTACCTCTTGAGTGGAGGGATGCTGCCGGCCTGGGACCTGTTCGCGCCGCCTATGTTCGCCGAGACCCGGCGCCGCTCGTTTGTCTTCCGCAACACGCCCACGCGCATCGAGAAGGCCATCCTAGGCAACGAGGCCGGTCTCTACGGAGCCGCCTACCTGCCCATCCAAGCGCGCTGAAGAATGGCAAGAAATCGGGGACGCTCCCAGCTCGCGTCTGGAAACCAGTCACCTGGCGTGGCCCGCAGGAGTGTCCCCGATTTCTTCGAGGAGAGCGCACATGTACTGGATGGGAATCGACGTCGGCACCGGAGGCACGCGCGCGCTGCTGGTGGACGAGCGCGGCCGGGTTCGGGCCGGCTGCACCGCTCCGCACGAGGACATGCGCATGGAGCGCCCGCGGTGGGCCGAGCAGCGCCCGGAGAACTGGTGGGAGGCCGCGCAGCAGGCCATCCGCGGCGCGCTCGCCGAGGCGGGCGCCTCGGGCCAGGACGTGGGCGGCATCGGCCTTTCCGGTCAGATGCACGGCCTGGTGCTGCTCGATGCGGCCGACCGGGTGATTCGCCCCGCGCTGATCTGGTGCGACCAGCGCAGCCAGGCCCAGGTGGACTACGTCAATCAGACCGTCGGCCGGGAGAATGTTCTGGCCTGGACCGCCAACCCGGTGCTCACCGGCTTCACCCTGCCCAAGCTGCTGTGGGTGCGCGATAACGAGCCCGCCGAGTTCGCCCGCGCCCGCAAGGTTCTCCTGCCCAAGGACTACCTGCGCTTCTGCCTCACCGGCGAGTACGCGACCGAAGTTTCGGACGCCTCCGGCATGTCGGTGTTCGACGTGGTGCGCCGGCGGTGGTCCTGCGAGATGATGGACGCCTTGCAGTTGGACCGCGGCCTGCTGCCGGCGGTCTACGAATCGACCGAGGTGAGCGGGCGGATCTGGGAGCGCGCGGCCGAGTTGACGGGCCTCGCGGCCGGTACGCCGGTGGTGGGCGGCGGGGGCGACCAGGCTGCGAGCGCCGTGGGCAACGGCATCGTCGAGCCGGGCATCGTCTCGTGCACGCTGGGGACTTCCGGCGTGGTCTTCGCGCACATGGAGAAGGTGGCCTACGACCCGCCGGGGCGCGTCCACACCTTCTGCCACGCCGTGCGCGGCAAGTGGCACGTGATGGGCGTCACGCAGGGCGCGGGCCTCAGCTTGCAGTGGTTCCGTAACCAGCTTGCGCCGGGCACGGACTACGACGCGCTCACGGCGGAAGCCGCCGCGGCGCCCGCCGGCTCGCAGGGCCTCTACTGGCTCCCCTACCTGATGGGCGAGCGCACGCCGCACCTGGACGCCTCGTGCCGCGGCGGCTGGATCGGCTTGACCGCCAAGCACACCCGCGCCGACCTGATCCGCTCCCTGATCGAAGGCGTCTGCTACAGCCAGAAGGACTGCCTGGACATCATCGAGGCGCTGGGCGTCGCGGTCGCCTCGGTGCGCGTCTCGGGCGGCGGGGCGCGCAGCGCTTTCTGGCGCCAGTTGCTGGCCGACGTGATGGGCAAGCGCGTGGTGGTGCTCGAGACGCAGGAAGGCTCCGCTTACGGCGCGGCGCTGATGGCGCTGGTCGGCACAGGCGCCTACGGCTCGGTACCCGAGGTGTGCCGCGCGGCCATCCGCGAGGTGGATGCGGTTGAGCCGCGCGCCGCCGAGCGCGACCTCTACGCCCGCGGCCACGAGCTCTACCAGGCCCTCTACCCCGCGCTCAAGCCGCTGTACGGGAAGATGTAGCTTCCCCGGCGCTCAGGCGAACCGGCGACGCTCGATAGGCTTGCGGCCCGGCGCCGCGGGCGTGAAAATGTCCTTTGCCGTCAGGCCCAGTTCCCCGGCCATTTCCACGCCGTAGTCGAGATTACCGACCTCCAGGCCGTGGATGTTCGAGCCGAAAGAGAACTTGACGCCCGCCCGCCGCGCCATCTTGAGGAAGGGCAGGCGGGGGAGCCGGTACCGCGAGTTGATCTCGATGGCGACTCCGTATTTCGCGGCCGCCTGGATGATCCTCTGCATGCGCCCCGGCGTCCACAGCGCGTCGTAGTCTTTCTCGATACGGGCGGGAAGAAACGTCGGGTTGGCGAGGATGTCGATGGGTTCGCGGGCCATCACCTGCACGTGGAACTCGACGTAGCGCTCCATGAAGTCCTGCGGGTCCGGGATCTCGACCGCGGGTCGCCACAGCTCCACCCGCCTGCCGTCCTTCTCGGGGAAGGTCAGCGCGTCGGTGAGCACGTAGTCGAGCTGGACCACCAGTTGCCGTGAAAAGCAGGTCATCCAGTCCAGTCCCTCGGCCTGGATGCCAGTGTAGACCGGCTTTCCGGCCAGCCGCGCGAGGTAGCGCTTCAGCTCCTCGTCGTTGCTCAGCAGTCCCCGGTACTTGTTCTCCTTGGTGCCCGCATGCTCGACGATGCCGAATTTCACGCCGCGCTCCCGGGACAGTTCGAGCGCTTGGTCCAGGGTCACCGCTTCGTCGAGGTGAACGTGGTAATCCACCAGCGGGAAGTCGAGCCCCCCGCGCCTTCGAGCAGAATCCGCCTGGGGCAGCGCGGCTCCGGGCAAAGCCAGGACACCGGCCGCACGGGCGAGGATCTCGCGCCTGGAAACCGTATTCGCCATAAGGCTCCAGGCTACCAGAAACGGCCCGGGGCTCCTGCCGGGGCGCGGTGGTGCGAGCGGCGGCCCGGGAGGCCGTAGGGGTCGGGCACGCCCGCCCCCCGTGCCACCGCCTGCTAGAATCAGTAGTAGGCAGCCCGCGGGCGCGTAGCTCAGGTGGATAGAGCATCGGCCTTCTAAGCCGAACCTGGCGTTTTCGCAAGTCCCTGAAAACACGCCCTAAGCCCATCCCTGCCAGTGGGTTGAGGCGAACGGAGCTTTACTCACCTTCGCCCATTCTTCCCCATCGTTTTGAAGTGGTCCCCCCACAAAATCCCCCACAGTGAATCGAGTTGCGGAGCCGGTTGTCCGAGATGGCGCGCGGTAGTTGGCGGACCTGGCGGGGTGATCCCTGGTTTTGAAAGCGTCACTTTTTTCTTGACTATCCCTATCAAAGGATGGTAGTGTTGTACTATGAACACCAGAGACGATGACACGAAGGCGGCACTGGTAGCCGATCTGCGGTTGCCACGGTGGACCGAAGGGCAGCTTCGCAACGCGACGCAGTGTCCCTCGGATCTTCTGCACAACGTCACGGGCAGATTGCCAGAGAACCAAGCGGACCTTTTCGACTTCGTGGCTGTTGAGGGAATCCGGGCAACACCACAGCGTTTGTACAGCACGCGGGATGCGATTACATTGGCAACGACGGGAGTCCTGGTGAGTGTGGGCCTTAGCTCGCGAGCTGCTCTGCACTACGCAAAGAAGGTTCGAGACTTTGCTTGCGGGGAGAAAGCGGAATTCGCACGAGACCATTTCGAGCACCTGCCGAAGTATTCACTCGCGTTTCAGCCCCCACACATGTTCCCAATCATCCTGAACGATGAGCGCGCCGTAAGCAACCTGCTGTCACCCCTCGGCGTCGGTGCCTTTGTGGCGGTGGATACCGATAGGGTTGTAAAGCGCGTGGTTATGACTCTGTGGCAATTGTACAGGCCGCCGAATCTGGATCAACCATGAGCGCGCTGGCGCCGGCTTCGCCCGTCCTGGCGGCAACCCAGGCCGGCGCGATAGCCTTGCTTGTAGAGCAATACGAAGTACGGAGTTTGCCTGGGGACTTTCTCTTCACCGTGAACCGGGAGCAGGCACGGCGCGGAATCTCGCAGGGTATATTCCGGCCCATCGGTCGGACCTGCGTAAAATACCTGGTGTTCGTGGGTGATCGCAGCCGCAGGCCGGACCTGCGTGGCGGAAGTCGGACGACTAGGCCAGACCGAGCAGACCATACCTGCCGGACCTATGCGGATGGTCAGTTCTTCGGCGATCCGACGTTACTCCGAGAGCACAAACCCCCGAGAAACTGAACGTGAGCAACAGTCACCAGGCCCGCCAGAACGCGGGCGCGGGTGGTGCGCCTGTTCCACGGCTACTGACGGAGCGCGACTTGGCCGAGTGGCTGTCCGTCAGCATCAAAAGCCTTCAGAGGTGGCGGATGTTTCGGCGCGGGCCGGCTTTCCTGAAGTTGGGAAGTGGCTTGGTGCGGTACTCGACAACCGAGGTTGAGGCGTGGCTGGCGCGCTGTCGGGAAGAGCAGCGGGGGGCCGGGCGATGACCACCCATAACACGACCGCGATAGTGTGCCGTGTGCAGGTCTTCGACGTTGGCCGGCTGCGCCGCTACCTCCGCGCCGTGGCAGCCGTGGCCGACTATGCGATGCGGGAGCGCAGCCCGCGCGAGGTCTGGGCCGCCGTGCGGATACTGCGGCGGGACGTTCCGGCGGGGTTGACGGCACTGGAAGGGCGCGCATGAAGGATCGACCGCTCCCGGCCTGCCTTGAGGCCGAGAAGTTGATCCTCGGCAGCCTGCTGTCGGGCCATCTCGCCCACCAGCAGGCCCGCGAAGCGATTGGCCCGGATGATTTCAGCGTCGAAAGTCACCGGCGGCTTTTCGGGGCCATCTCCGATCTTGCAGAGCGCGGAGAGGCAGTCAACCGGGTGGCGGTCTACCAGCGCCTCGAAGAGAGGAAGCAAGCCGAATCATGCGGCGGTCTCGGGTACCTGGCCGACCTGCAAGGCGACAGCATCCCGTTGAACCTCACGGGCTGCCTCCGATCAGTAAGGGTAGCGGCAATCCGGCGGCGCGCAATCCTGGCTTGCCAGACGGCGGCCAATGAGTTGTGGGCGGGCGCAGATTCGCCACTGGATGTCTTGAACCGCGCGGAGCGGAGCTTCGGCGAGTTGGGCCGAGCACTACCGAATCATCGAGAGGCGCCCGAATTCTCAGCCATCGGGGAAGACCGTTATCGGCTGAAGGTGCCGGGCATCGGCATAACTTTCGAGTGCGACCGCCTGCGGCGCGACCGGCACGAGCTTGTCGGGGAGCTGTCGGTTCGGTGCGACCTGCCGGGCGCGCGCGCTGTCAATGGCGTCCTTAGCATCGCCGATTTCAACCTGTCCAGCGCACGAGCCCGAAGCGAGCGGGCGCGATTGTTGGCGGAGCGGGCGCGCGCCCAAGATGTGGATTGGCCGGGCCTGTTGGAAGAGTTCTGCCAGCGAGTCCTGCAAGCGGACCGGGCCGGGCAGCCGGCGGTGGACTTGCGCGACCTAGCGAAACCCGAGGCAGACGACGCCATCAGGGTTGAGGGCCTAGTGTTCCCCAGAAGACATCCAACCGTGATTTTCGGCGACGGCGGCACGGCGAAGAGCTACACAGCGTTGTACATCGCCGGGCGACTTGCCGAGCGCGGCATGGCCGTAGCACTTTTCGATTGGGAACTGGCCGGCGACGACCACCGGGAGCGCCTTGAGCGGCTCTTCGGTGCGGCCATGCCGCATATCCTATACGCGCGTTGCGAGCGGCCCTTGGTCTATGAAGCGGATCGGCTCCGGCGAATCGTGCGGGAGAACAACATCGAGTTCGCGGTGTTCGATTCGGTAGCCTTTGCCTGCGATGGGCCACCGGAGGCCGCGGAAGTCGCCGGGCGCTACTTCCGGGCCGTGAGGGAGATCGGTTGTGGCAGTTTGCACGTGGCGCACACCAGCAAAGCCGACGGCGCGGACAAGAAACCCTTTGGTAGCGTGTTCTGGGCCAACGGTGCGCGGTCCACTTGGTACGTCCAGGTAGACCCGGCTTCGGCGGAAAGCGACATCCTGAAGGCAGGATTCTTCAACCGTAAGTCGAACCTTGGCCGGCTGTCTTCGCCCGTGGCGTTCAGCATCAGCTTCGTCGATGGCCGGACAACGTTCTCGCGGGCGGACGTGGCGGATAGTCCCGCCCTAGCCGTGCAACTGAGCATCCGGCAGCGGATGGCTTACTTACTCCGTAGGGGTGCCATGACACCGGAGGCCATCGCCGAGGAAATCGAGGCCGACCTTGACACCGTGACGCGGACCGCCCGGCGATACCGGCAGGTGTTTACCGTACTCGAAGGCGGCCGACTGGCGCTGCTCGAAAGGACTGGTTCATGAGCGGCGGATACTGCCCGGACACTCCCCGGCACGGTGTCCGGGTGCTTGGTGGGATAACTGCTAACTGCTTGGAAACATTAGCCTTGGAGGGGCGGACACTTTGTCCGCTGGCATTTGTAGACCTAAAGCAGCGGACACTCGGAGACGCATCTGCATTGATAGGCGGCAAGTCATTGAAAAACTTGACACTTAGTAGGCGGACACTTTGTCCGACACTCCCGGACAGACTGTCCGGGGACAGGCAGCGGACACTCCTCCCCCCTTTAGGGGGGAGTGTCCGCCTGTCCGCTGTCCGCCCTGGATCAAGAATATGAAGCGCCGGAGGCAGTTGCCATGAGGCGGCAACCCAGCGGACCGGCGGGCTGCCTTCGCGTGCGGAGGCCGGGCGCGCTGTGCGAGGTCTGCCGCAAGCCGGCCATGCCGTTGCACGTGAGTCTGCGGACGCGGGCCTTTACCTGCGATAACTGCTGTTTGCATTGCAATCCGCAGGTGCGGCTGGCGGCGCCGCGTAAAACTCGCATCATGGGGCCTGGCGTGGCCAATGTGAAGCCCGCAGAGGCCGGGCCGATGGTAGAGGCCACCCCATGATGGAGACCGAGTTACACGCCCGTCTTCAAGTCCTAGCGGGCGAACTGCCGGGCTTGAAGGAAGCCGAAGAGCAGGCCGCCGAAGCCTTGGCCGAGGCGCGACTGGTAGTCGAGGCGATCAGTAGCGAGTGTTGGGCGGAGAGCGGGCGCGGTAATTGGCAGGCGGCGGCAAATGTCTATGGTGAGGCCGAGCATCGGTACAACGAGGCGGCGCGGGCGCTGGAAGACAACCTCCGGCGGGCCGGCCTACTGCGGCAGAGGCTTCAGCAGGGAGTGAAGGCATGAAGCGGCGGGCGGTTGCCGACCAAGTAGCGGCCAGCTTCGACGAGGCCGTGAAGGTCGAGGGCGGCGGCATCTAGAGAACTTTATTAGATGGCCGATAAGTCTACTGGAATCAAGGGGTTAGAGGCGCGGGTCCTCCTGGAGGAAACGGGGCGGGCTGGTGGAAGAATGCCTCATGCGGGGCAGATGCGGACTTTGGGAGTGGGTTAACCGGGTTAACCCTGGAGGTTAAGACATGAAGAAACTCATGACTCAGGCCGACTACGCGGCGCACCGCAGGGTGTCCCAGCCCTACGTCTCGAAGCTCAAGGCGAGGGGCGTCCTCATCATGGCCGGCCCGCTGGTGGACGTGACGGCCACGGATGCCGTCCTCGACGACAAGCCCGTGCCCGGCATCCAGGGTGCGGAGCCAGCCACGCTGATGGAGGCGCGGAGGATCGAAGCCGTCTACAAGGGGAAGCTCCGCAGGCAGGAATTCGAGGAGAAGGCTGGCGAGCTTCTGCGGCGCGCCGACGTGGAGCAGACCTGGAGCGAGGCGATCACAACCTGCCGTTCAGTGTTGCTGGCGATTCCGGCGAACGTCTGCGAGAAGGTGGCGGGCGAGAGCGATCCGGTGGTCTGCCATGAATTGCTGCGCGGCGAGGTGTACCGGGCGCTGGAAACTTTGGCCGCGCGGGACACGGCGTCGAGGGCGTGACTATGATAAAGCGCGAGACGGCCCGCCCGAGCTTGAGGCGGCCGCCGAGCGGCTGCTGGAGGTGCTGGAGGGCCGCGAGGAGAAGTTGTTCGGCGCGGCTGAAAGTGCTGACGGAACCGAGCAATCATCGGCCCGCATGACGGCGTGAAAGGAATCACGAGAAGGGAGAAGAGATGTTCGGCAATTCATTCGACAAGGCATTTAAGAGCGCCGAGGGCGCACTTAGCAAGTGGCACAAAGTCTCAACTGCCATTGACGGCGAGCAACACAAACTTCTGGGACTTATCCCGAAGTTATTGGAAACCGATGCTGGTGTGCGGCACGGCGAAGCTGAAGAGGTCCTGGAGGGCGCCGTCGGCGCGGCGGCCAAAGCGCGGAAACAAAGGGATGGGGTGCATGCGGAGATTGACCATTTCGACGAACGCCTACGCGGTCTTCGGGGGAGCCGAGCGCAGTTAGCGCAGGAGCTGGCCGACGCGCACGACAAACTAACGGCAGCCATGCCGGAGTATCACGAACGGATCAAACAAGCCTTCCGAACCGAATGGGAGCAAGGTTGCGCGATCCTCCGGCCCCTGCTGGCACGGCGCCGGCAGCTTGAGTTCCTGATCGGCGAAAAGCTCGTGCTGCCCGAGCCAGCGGCCAGCGCCGATGTTGGCGAGTCGGAAGCGGCGCTGCCTCAGAAGCGGCTGGACGAAATCGCGGCGGCGCTGGCGGTCTTGAATCACGAGGCAGGTATGGCAGGATTCGACCAACGACCGGGCGGACCATCACCTTACGGCGTTTTCGTACTTCGGCGGCCGACTATGAGGAACCTGGGACCGATTGCCGGACTCCCAGAAGATAGTCAAGTTGTGGCCGGTGCCCTGGCGCCCGGCGAACTGCGGCGCCTCTTCGAGTCGCGCTGGGCCGCGCCGGTGGTTGACGTGGAAACGCAGCAGGCCGGGGCAGCGGCGCGAAAGGTGTTGCGGGAATTGAAGGCAAGCGAAGTTTCCCGAGAAACCGAAGCGGAGCGCGCGAACCGGGCGGAATGGCTCGCGGAACAGGACCGCCTGCACCCCGAATTCAAGCGGGCGCGGGAGGGGCAGGAAGCGGAACAGCGCCGGCGGGACCAGCAAGACGCCGAGCGCGGGGATCGCAGGCCATGGGTTGAGGCAAACCGCAGACCGCCGGCCCGCCCGCCGGCAGTGGAGGTCCAAGAGGGGCGAGAAGCCATGGAGAAACTGGCGGAGGGCCAATAACATGCCTGCAATCGCACCGCATCACGCGAAAGTAAGTCCGGCGACCACCGCAGCCGCGCGGGTGCATAACTTGGTGTGTACCATCGCAAAGCGCGACGGAACTACATACGAGAAGGCCCGCGCCCGAGTGTCCCTCGAAGACCCTGCGCTGTTTGCCCAATACTTGGCCGAGCAAAAGGCAAAGGCGAACGAGTCGCCAATCGTGAAGGCCGCCGAACGGCTCGCCGCCCGGAGATAGAGTTTCTGTGTGAGCATGGGCTGCCCGGGGGATGCCCTCCTCCGGGCTTTGGGGCCGGGTTCGTGAATGTGAACCGCTTCCCCCATTTTTGGGGGAAGCGGTTTTCCTCCGTACACTCGCCCGGCCCCGATTTTACGGAGGCAACCAATGAAACTCCTGAACAAAATTTTTGGTCGCGCCGAGGCGACGGCGGTTAGCGAACCCGTAGCGCATCTCGCGGACGCGCCCGCCCGACCGCAGCGGCAGCTCCCCCCGGCGAGGGCGCCGCTAGAGACTGTGGAAGTTCGGCAGGCCCGGCGCAATCATTCGGATTTGATCTGGACCACCGAGCGGTTGGGCGAGCGGTTGGTCGTGGAGCTTGACGCGATTCAGACATTGCTCTCCGCGATTTTGGAAAAATTGCGCGCACGGCCTGCGTGACTTCGCGGCGCCGGCACCGTCGCCGGCCTGCGGTTGGGGCGGTTTACTCCTTTCACCGCCCGCAGTTGTCCGGCGGGGGCTTTTGTCCCCAGCCCCCGCCGGGCTTTCTCAATGAGGTTGAATAACTGGAGTGCCATGAAGCTAAGCACTAAGCGCGATGATCTAAGGTTGACTCTGCGCATCGACCCACTACGGTTTGTCGTGAGTTACGGCAGAGGTCAGAGCCGCGAACTACGCTTGATCGGACGGGATGCCCAGAGCTTGGGGAGCCTCCTGTTTCTCTTGGGCGTGCGCGAAATGGAACGGCGGGAGGCTCCGGCGGGGCCGCCCCGCGTCTTTGCGGCACGCGGGAAAGGGTGACATGGACTGATGGGCGCGGCGCCCCTTTTTTTTCGAGTCAATAAGTCGGAGTAAGCATGGCCTACAAAATCTGGTACGAAAGCGCGTGGCAAGATCACATTTACAGTGTGCACATGGAGCCAACAGGCGTCGCCGTGCCGGTGACGCCGGGGCAAGGCGTGCATCCGGCCTGTAGAACGGGAATCTTCAAACTTACAAGCCCTTCGCAGGCACCACGGATATGTGATAAGGCAGCGATCCACTGCTGTCCGGGAGATGAGTTTTGGATTCCTGCTAACCGTTTGATAGGAAGAGAGTTAGGCGGCGTTTCTGCATTTCCCGATTTGAATTTTTTCTGGGCCGATCTGGCCCAGAACCGGCCTTC
>Ga0315289_10006764_pt1 | contig 16817 bp, 16 predicted proteins | sample YL17G11_40_MG_FD_203452 | JGI IMG/M metagenome (GOLD analysis project Ga0315289, IMG submission 203452) | Sediment microbial communities from Yellowstone Lake, YNP, Wyoming, USA - YL17G11_40 | ecosystem: Environmental > Aquatic > Freshwater > Lake > Sediment | place: USA: Wyoming | collected... | reverse complement strand
TCTATCGCCTTTCGCTGGGCGTCTATTAATATCGTATATAATCCGGTAAATTTAGAGTTTATTTTACCCAAAGAACACGCCCTTGTCAAGTCGGAATTGTACCCTTTGTATTTCGCTCCCATATCGATCAGGACGGGCTTATTGTTTCCTAATTTCTTTTCGGACACGGTGTTATAATGCGGCTGCGAGGCCCCCGGCTGCGTAGCGACTATAGGTTCAAACGCCGTTCCTCCGGCCCCTTTTCGTATGAAAGCCTCTTTGATATATCTTGACACTGCCAGTTCGGTCAATTGCGGCTTAAGAAGGCGCTTTACCTCTCTTAATGTCGCTTTTGTTATTGCCAGCGCCTTTCGCATATCCGCAATTTCGCCGGTGTCCTTTGTCTCTCTAAGCGACTCTACCATGTCTTCGGTCGGAACTAATACCTTGTTTTTTAGGGCGCGCTTTACATTGCGATACTGCGAAAACGTTACCGCGCGCGATTCAAACCCCACCTTTTTTATCTTTTGCTTATCCAAAACAGCCGATATCGCTTTGCCAAAGGTATTGAGCGTGTTATTCAGCACAATCAATTCGAAACCGCCGATCTCGTTACTCGCCGCTTCGGCATACCTGAAATCAGTTATAGCGAAACACTTATTCGGGCTTACCACCAGCGCGACGCTATCCGAAGAAAAAGAGGTCAGGTAAAAAATATTCTCCGGCTTAGTGACGAGAAGAGCGTCGATTCTCTCCGTTTCTATTTTTCTTATAAGCGCGTTAAGCCTTTTTTTATAGCGCATCTATCCTCATCAATCCTTCCTGCCCATAGCGGCTGCCGCTTCAATGCCGAGGATATAGCTGTCTATGCCGAAGCCGCTTATGACCCCTTTGACTACCGGCGAGATCAATGACTTTTGCCTGAATTCTTCCCGCGCGTAAATATTAGACAGGTGGACCTCTATAGCAGGGACGCGGACAGCGCTTATAGCATCCCGTATGGCGACGCTTGTGTGCGTGTAGGCGGCTGGATTTATGACTATCGCGTCGAATTTCCCGCGCGCCTTGCCGATAACCTCCACTATTTCGCCTTCGTGGTTCGATTGGAAGAATTCGACATCGGCGTTAAGCGATTCTGCTTTCTTTAGGATCGCCGCGTTGATCGATTTTAAATCGGCCTTTCCGTAAATATCGACTTCGCGCTCACCCAAGAGATTTAAATTGGGGCCGTGTAGCACAAGGATTTTAACCATTTTAAGTCCTCCGATTTGACTTTATTTTACCAGTTCGCAAATCGTCCCGCCGAGTGTCTCAAAATTATCGCCCTATAAAATCGCTTTGCGATTTTGTAGGGTAGAGAATTTTGAGACATTTTATCCCGAGAAATTTCTGCGAAATTTCCGGGACTTTATCCTTGAAATCGCGCAGCGATTTCTAAGGGCGAAGCGGGACTACCTTTAAGAATGATCTGACAAATTCGCGATATTTATTTTATAACGCCCCATAAACATATAAACTATGCCGCCGACCAAAGACATCACTAAAAGTATCCCCAGCCATAGAATTGCGATAGCGCCGGCCGCGCTTGCGCCTATAAACGGCCGCAGCATTATCACTATGGACATCTCTCTTGGCCCGATGCCGTTTACCGAAGGCAGCATGCTCATTATGGAGGCGACCGGCATTACCAACAGAGCAAGTTTTATCGAGATGTGCGATTTGATCCCTGACGCCAGAAAACATATCGCCAAAAAAGATATGATCTGCGCTATTATCGATAGGGCAAAACAATAGGCCACTTCTCTCCCGTGGTTCTTATAACCATGCATGGCGTTGTAAATGTTCCGCATCTTTAGTTTAAACCTGGCTGGTATCGCAAAACTTATGACAGGCGAAAGCATTTTCGCAAAATTTTTGTTGTATAACATAACGATGAATATCAAACTAAGAGCTGTAAGCGCCGGCAGCAGCCATGCCAGGTGAAGGCCGGAGGTGTCTTCCACGACAAAAATCGCCGCCGTTGCTATTAAAAATATGGTGAACATCCCCAGAAACCTGTCGATAAAAATTGACGTGTACGCCTGCATGTTTTTCTTGCTTTCTTTTGATACGTAAACCGCCTTTACAATATCGCCCCCGATCGAGGTGGGCAAAAAACTCGAAAAGAAACTGCCTATAAGATTTACGCGGAATACATCCATGACCGGCATTTTGATCCCCTGTAAATCCAGTAAAACGCGAAGGCGGAGTGAAACGATCAGTAGGGCAAAAAGACATATCAGTATGCTTAGTACGAATAAATAAAGCGATGTCTGCTTTAACGTATCCAGCATCCCCGGTAAACTGTCACGCATAAGGTATATGAGGAGGATTATTAGCGCAAGGCTTATCGTAAACTTTATTACACCGGCTAGCAGTGATTTTATATTCATAAAATTATTTTTCTATAGTGCCTTTTTCTCCGGCGCGGTCCCGGGTAATTCTAGATGCGATAATCTGTCGCTTATTTTAATGAGGTGTTTTTCACTGTCCAGATAAGTCGTTTTCGCATTGTCGATGTGCTTGCCTATTTTGCCAAAATCGTCGGAAAACTTATCAAACTCTCCCCTCATACGTGCCAGGTCCGACATTATGTCTTTTGCGCGTTTTTCAATAGCCATTCCCTTAAGCCCCATGACGATTACCATGAGATAGGCGTAGAAGCTGCTGGGCGAAACAGGCATGACCCTTTTTGCGCTTGAGTATTGAAATATTCCGGCATCCTCGTCTATCCTTTCGTCCTTTATTATGGTCTCATAGTAGACGTTTTCGGCGGGGATATACATTAACGCAAAATCGAAAGTGCCTTCATCGGGCAGTATATATTTTTCCGATATCTTTTTTATGTGGTTTTTGACGTCGGTAATGAAAAGCTTCCTTAGGGATATTTTCTCTTTATCTTCTTTTGCTTCCAGCATCCGTTTAAAATTTTCCAGCGGAAACTTGGCGTCTACCGGCACCATCCCGCCGTCTAGCCGGATGACGGCGTCGACCTTTTCCCTGCTCTTGAATTCGTACTGTAACTCGTAGTATTGTTTCGGCAATATTTGCCTCAGAAGCTCCTCGAGGATGTATTCTCCTATGCCGCCCCGCATTTTCGGCGCGCGAAGTAGATCCTGCAGGCTAGATATGTCCTTTCCTATCTCGTAAAGACGGCGGCTGGATTCTTCCAGTCTGCCCAAATGCTCTTTTACGTCGCTCACAACCCTTGCCGCATTATCCAGCCTTGACCCTATCTGCTGGTTCGCATCCTGAATTAATTTAGAGCTGTCTACAAAATGAGTCCTCAGATTATCGTTTATCTGTTTTAACTGTAGAGACATGTCACCGCTTATCATCTTTACGTGCTTAGAAAAATAAAATGCCAATTGCGCAATTAAAAAGAGAATGCCGAATATTCCGATAATCGCTAATGTTCCGAGCGAGGCCATGGTTTTATAACCTTTCAGTTTTTGCGGCGTATTTCATCGTATGCCTAATTTTCGCTTTATTTCAGGAAGTTTTTCTATGGCTATCCTTTCCCCGCTTTCGATAGCCATTTTTGCCTTTGCGAAAGCGAGCTGGTCTATTCCGGCAAGGTCCGGTCTTAGCACTATATCGGCTTGTTGCGCCTGATAGCGGTTTAACTCATTGCCCATGATCTGGTATGTCTGAAGAATTATGGCGAAAATATTTTTTAGCTCCCCCGCTTGCACGCAAAAACCGACATCCACCGCTACTATTATATCGGCTCCCATGCGCCGCGCCACGCTCACAGGAACGGTATTTACTATTCCCCCGTCGACTAATAAGCGGCCGCCTATGCGATGCGGGACGAATATGCCGGGATATGAACAGCTGACCCGTACGGCGTCTGACAGGGGTCCTTCGGTAAATACCACTTCCTCGCCGTTTTCTATATCGGTAGCCACTATGGCAAAAGGTATTTTTGCATCCGAAAACGATTTATCATCCAGCATAGATTTGATTATACTGTAAATGCGGTTGCCTTTTATTATCCCCATGGTAGGAGGGATGAGTATATCAAGGTTTTCATTAACGTTGAAATTGAGAGCTATTTCTTCGGCGCCGGTAATATCCTTACCAAGCGCGTAGTAAGCGCCGATAAAGGCGCCGATGCTTGTTCCTACAACAAGGTCGAATTTTATATCTTCTTTTTGAAAAACCTTAAGTACGCCTATATGAGCCATGCCCCTGGCTGAACCGCCGCCCAGGACTAGCGCTACCTTCTTTTTCCGAAAAAGCCCAGAGATCCCTTTAATACGGTTTCGTATATTCATTTTATTATCACTCCTCCATAACCCACGACCGAGGAATAATCGCCGGAAGAATCGCCGCTCGTCTTATAGTCTACCAGCTCGGCTTTTTTGGCTCCCAGACATTTCGTGGCGGATAGCGTTATAACTACCGGCGCAACTCCGCACATGGAAATATCCATACTTCTGACCTTCTCGGCCAAGCCATCCTCGTCCAGGTCCAATATAGCCGATAGCGCTTCTTTGTCCTTTTTCTCGGCTATCTCCTTTGATTCGTAATGAGTCATATCGCTGGACGCTATAATAGTAGCGTCCTTTTTTAGCGCCTTCAAACTTTCGCCGATTTCCATACCGGCCTTTTTCAATTTTTTCATCTCCATGCTTCCGATGATTACAGGAACGATCTTAAAGTCTTTCATAAGATATTGTAAAAAAGGTATCTGGACCTCAACCGAATGTTCGTAGGCATGCGCTTCTTGATCGGCTTTGAACAGATCGGACTTATTAATAAGATGACCCGCAAATTCTTCATCTATATCCACGGTGCCGAGAGGCGTCCTCCATTTGCCTTTCGAAAAGACGCTAAATGACGGTCCTCTGCCCGTATGATTCGGGCCGATGATTATAAAGGTATCGCGGGCTTTTAGCCTTGACAGAACTTTTCCGGCCACGCCGCCGGAATACATATAGCCTGCGTGCGGAGACATGGCGCCAAGAGCATCTTCCTTTTCTCTTTTCTCCGTGAGGCCGGAAAGAGCTCTCTCTAAGGCCGCTTTTGTCCCCGGGTAAAATTGCCCCGCAACAACAGGCCCTCTGACTATACCCATCCTATTCTCCGTATAATTTCTTGAGGCGTTCAATAGCGATCTTTATGTCCTCTGCCCTTGCCGGGTCATGCGGCTCTAAAATCCTAATGATTTTTTTATTTAAAAACGGCCTTAGCATGGAAAAATCAAGATCCCCCGTAAAAGGCGCATTATGGTCGTCTATCACTCCGCTGACATCATGCAGATGCACGCCGATAAGGCGCGAAGCGAATTTTTCCAGATATTCCATATGGCGCAGAAGTTTCAGGTTTTCATATACTTGAGCGTGCCCCGTATCGTGCCAGTAGCCTATATTCGGATCCTTAAAAGCGGCGAATATGGCCGTAAAATCTTCAATAGACGGCAGCTCCCTGAAATAGAATCTGTTTTCGAGGCCTATCTTTATACCCGTCTTTTTTGAATAATCCGAAATTTCCCTTATGCTTTCGAGTAGACGGTCCAAATATCCTTTTCTAAGAGCGTTCTCTCTTTCTTCTTGCATGGAGATGATTAGCGCCGCAGGGTCGCGGCCGTCCTCAATCAGCTTTGCTAATTCCCTTGTCCTGTCCTTTATATCTAACCTCCCGGCGTGCACCACTATCGCTTTGGCTTTTAGCCGGCAGGCGGTGTCCATAGTGCGCTTGGTCTCGACAACGGCTCGCTTCCTTTCAGTAGTGTCTAGCGAGGCCAATGAATAATAATCGGGCGACGCCTTGCTTATTTCAACGGAATCGGGAACGGGGCAAAAATTGTGCAGACTTAGCACTTTAATAAAACTCATCTCCACTAGTTCCGCTACGCCGCCGACCATCTCTTTTGAGAGCTTAAAGTTAAGTTCTACAGAGTCTATCCCGAGCTTTTTTATTTCTTCAATCATGGACTTAGCGTTGTTGTGCCTTTGATAATTCCATGATGTAGATACCCCGAACATAATTTATTGGCTACCTTCTTTCTTGCCGTTTATTATCACGATTAGGCAGCTGTCCGGATTAAAGTACTGGTTTGCCACTCTTTTAATCTGGGACGCCGCAACACTGTTTATTTTGGAATCGTATGTTTCGAAATTCCTATAGCCGAGGCCGTATAATTCATCGAGGGCCATCTTTAAGTTTAGCGAAGCGTTTTCCTCCAGATTTATTATATTAGCGGCGACGAGGTGCCTCTTCGCCGCATTAAGTTCGTCTTCGGAAACAGGCTCGGTCCTTATTTTTTTTACTTCTTTTAAAATCGCTTCTTTAGCGTCTTTTATATTTGCGGATTTTGTCACCGCGTAAAATATGTGACAGCCGGGTTCTATGCCCGGCATAAAGAGCGACCCGAGCGAATAAGATATCCCTAAACTACCGCGGACATTATTAAATAACCTCCCGTCGCTTCCGGACATTATCGAGTCGATTACCTCAAAAGCATATCTATCGTTATCGGCTATCTTGACTGCCGGAAAACCCATCAGTATTATCGATTGCTCACGCTCCATTGAACCCTCGACCTCTTTTTGCTTGCGCAGGTTTTCGCGATTTGGTATTTGAGGGAACTTTGCGTCTATTTTTTTGAGAGAGCCGCCGAATTGCTTCTTGACCTCCGCTAATAACTCGTTTTTATCTATATCGCCCGTTACGGACAATACCATGTTAGAAGGAAGAGTAAAAGATTCATAATATTTTAAAAGGTCTTCCCGTTTTATATTTTGAACGGTCTGGGCCCGCCCCAGCGGATCCAAACTGTAAGGGTGCCCATTAAAGAAATTTTCTTTAAACAGCAATAAGCCGGATTCGACGATATTGTCGTCCCTTTCCTTTATCCCCGCGGCGGTGAGCGCCTTTTCTTTTTCTATCTTGCTATTGTCAAAAGTCGAATGAGTAATCGCGTCGCTTAATATCTCAAACCCTTTTTTCCAATCGCCGCTCATCAGGTTTACGGTTATCCCGAAACTATTTGCGCCGCTTATGCTGTTTATACTTCCGCCCATAGATTCAACGGCTGTTTTTATATCCTCTTCTTTTCGTTGTGCCGTGCCGTCAAGCATAAGATCGGACACAAGGCGCGATATGCCGTTATTCGTTTTGGTCTCGAAGCGCACGCCGCCGAGAAAAATCGCGGACATGGTGCAAATGGGCAGCGAGTGGTCTTCCGAGACGATCACTCGTGCGCCGCTGGGCAATGCATAGCTCGAGATATCGCGATTACCGCTTTGCCTTTGCGTATCAGCGGGCGGCTTCGGCGAGCCGCCGGATTTTTCCGGCATTAAGAGCGCAGTATTGACTTTATTTGGATCAAGATAAGCTTTGGCAGCCGCCTTAATATCATCGTTGGTAATCGCGGTTATTTTATCCAGATAGGCTTCGGAAAAAAGGTAATTATTTGTAAGCGCTTCGTTCGAAATCAGGTCTAATGCTCTGCCTTCGGCCGTTTGCAGCGACTCTATAAACTCGGCCTTTGCCATTTTTTTTGCCTTCTCTAAATCCTCATCGCTAACGCCATTTTTTTTGACCGTTTCTAACGTTTCTAAAATTGAAACAATCGCGTTGTTCGCTTTGTCCGGTTCGGATATAAAAGACAGGTAAAATAACCCGGAATCGCGCAAGGTGTGGTTGTAACAAGATACGGCATACGCGATTTTTTTATTATCCCGCAAGTCTTTAGTAAGGATTGAGCTTTCTCCCTTGCCGAGGATAATAGCAAGGACGTCAAGAGCGTAAAGAGAAGCGTCATTTATCGAAGCGCTTCTATAGGAAAGAGCGCCGTGAGCGAGCTTCACACTTTTATATTCGACCCTGTTTCTCGGGTTAAATTGCGGCGGCTCTACAATGTTTGCTTCGTTTTCAACAAAGGTTCTCTTGACATCGTAAAATATTTTTTCTGTTTCCTTGACTGCGAGATCCTTGTCTATGTCGCCGGAGATAACCATTATCATATTATCGGGAGAGTACTTGTGATAGAAATAGTCCTCTACGTCCTGCTTGGTGAGGCGCATAAACAGGTCTTCGTGGCCTATTACGGAGTATTTATACGAATGCTCCCGGAAGGCGGATGACCAGGAAAGATCCGATATTAAAAGGGCCGGGTCGTCCCTGTTTTTCCGTATCTCATCAAGTATTACTTCTTTTTCTTTATCTATTTCAAGCGCGTCAAAAGACGGGAAAAATATAAATTTTTTCAGTACGGTGAGCGCATCTGTAGCATAGTCCCTGGGAACATTCACCGTATAGACCGTATAGTCGCGGGTTGTGAATCCGTTTATCTCCCCGCCGAAGGATTTTATCTCCCTGGAAGCCACATTTGTCTCCTTTGCGTTACCGCTTTTAAATAGGAGGTGTTCCAGAAGATGCGATATTCCGCCGCCGGCATATTTCGCTTCCGAGGCACTGCCGCATTTGATCAAGATATCAATGGAGACAATCGGTGACTTGTGAGTTTCGTCGAGCACCACAGTCATGCCATTACTCAGCACCTTTTTTTGCGTGTTCCCGCTTGTGTAAACGGATTCTTCCGTAACGGCATGTAGGGGCAGAAAAAAGAAAAAAGCTAAGGCAAGATTTATGGCTATAATTCTGGATATGGCTTTATTCATTAGCGCTTTTAAAATCTTATTTTCGCGCTTCGTCTTTTTCTTCGCTTGCGTTCGCTGGGTTTTTCATAGTGTTTTCTGGCTTTAAGCTGTTTTAGAACCCCTTCCCTCTCTATTTTTTTCTTAAACCGCCTTAGAGCTTTCTCCAGCGACTCGTTTTCGCCGACTTCGACTTTTGACATTTTTAATCCCCTTCGGGGAGGCTTCGCACTCCCCTTCTTAAATGTTGTAGCGCTTAGCGCTTAGTATTACCTTACTTATCGTAATAATATGAGTATTATATTATATAAGGGTGTAATTGTCAATGTTTATGGAGAGAGGTTTGTTTAATATCTGCGGATCACTCTTATGGGAAGATTAAACTGTAACTCGTTTTCTTTTATCTTATCGGTGAAAGGCGGAAAAGGCGATGCCGCTCTTATGCTCTTTACGGCGAGTTTTTCCAGATTACCGGCTTCACGTCCGCTACTTTTATAAAGATACAGGTCTTTCAGGGTGCCGTTTCTATCTACTATAAATCTTATACAAACCTCGCTTTCGTTTAAAATCCCCCTCTTATTTTTTTCTATGATTGCTTTTATCTTTTCCCGGACATCAAGGTAATATTTTTCATATACTACGCCTTTCTGTGTCCCTATTTCGATTATTTCGCTGTTTTCCCGTTTCTCGTCGACGGGTCGCGCGGAGTCGACAGGTTTTTCTTCCTTTTTAGTGGTCATCTCTTTAACCGGCTCCTGCTCCTTTTTTTTGGCGGGCGCTGACTCGGAAATATTATGACTATCTGCCGTTTTCGCCGCTAAGGCGGTGTTGCCGGATTTTATTTCGCTTAGAGTAATAGATTTTGGACGCGGCATTTCCTTTTCGTTGAAGTAGGTCATCTCCATTTTCTGGAAAGGCGTTTCGGGTTTTGACAGGAAATTCAGAAATGGCCATGGCAGCACTAAACATAAGTGTAGTGATATTGAAACTATAATACACAGCCGGAAAATATTATCCGTATGCATAAGGTCAGCTTCCTTGTAAGTTATGATAACACGCCCTTCAAATCCACTAATTTAAACCCCATATAAGTAAGAAGCGCGACTATAACACCTGCTATTATAACCCCGCCAACTATTGCCGGAAAAGCATATCGGAATTTTATTTTAAACAAGGAGGCAGCTATCGAGCCTGTCCACGCTCCGGTCCCGGGCAGAGGGACAGCCACAAATAACATCAGCCCCAGCGCTTCGTATTTTTGTATCAAGTCCGCTTTCTGTTTGGTTTTTTCGAAAAGCCAATCAAAAAAACGCTTCCATGCGGGAAACCGCCGCAGCTTATTGGATACGGGCTCGAGCAGCAGCAATAGCGGAATGATCGGAAATATATTGCCGGCGTATGAAACAAGAAGCGCTCTTGTAAGTGAGTGCCCCATCCCACAGGCGAGCGGGATAGACACGCGCAACTCGGCTACCGGCAAAGCCGCAACTATAAAAGTTATGGCATCTTCCGGCAGTCCTTTTAAAAAATGTATAAGTCCTTCAAGCATAATTTATTTATTCCAACCTTCTATGCCTATGAGAGGCACAAACATACAGCCGCAAAGCTCATCCGCGACTATTGCCCCTTTTTTCTTAGTAAAAAGCGTAAGGATCTGACCGAATGCGGCGCCGATAGGGGCTACAAGCCTGCCATTATCTTTGAGTTGCCCGAGTAAAGTCGCAGGTTTTCCGGGGCAGGACGCAGTTACTACAATAGCGTCATACGGAGCGTGTTCCGGCCAACCTAAAGACCCGTCTTTGACGTCAATGCTGATATTTTTATATCCAAGCGCCGATAAAATCTCGGAGGTACGTTCTGCAAGAGCCGGTATCCTTTCGACCGAATATACCTCTTTTGCTAATTCCGCCAATATGGCTGTTTGATATCCGCTTCCTGTGCCTATTTCGAGGACTCTTTCCTTGCCTGTCAGGCCAAGCGATTCCGTCATTAATGCTACAATAAAAGGCTGGGATATTGTCTGGCCGCTTCCTATGGGAAGAGGATGGTCGCCGTAAGCGCCGTCTAAGAATTCTTCCGGGACAAATTTGTGCCGCTCTATTTTTCGGAATGCGTCAAGCACCAGGCGATTATTTATTCCGCGCGGAATGAGTTGGTAGTCTACCATTCTTTCCCGCAGTGTTTTAAAATCCATTAGAGCCGCTCCGCGCTCACCTGCCCCGTTAGAGAACCCTGTTCTCTAACGGGGTTTGTTTTTCAACGCGATCCGAAATAGAAAATAAACAAAACGGCACGTGTCCCAGAACGGGTTGATCTGGCTGGCTTCTTTGCCGTATAGGGTCTCGATAGGTACCGATATTATCTTAACTCCGGCGGCGCTTGCCTTTACTAAAAGCTCGGATTCCACTTCAAAGCGGAGTGACTCTATCGTGATTTTTTTAAGGAAATTTTTTCGTATCAAGCGGAATCCGCATTGCGAGTCCGGTATTCTTTGCCGGCATATGGCTGAGACAAGAAATGACATAAACCTATTAGTAAGTTTTCGCGCAATGGGCATATTCGCAGCGTCGTTCATCCTGTTTCCCGCAATCAGTGCATTGGGATTCATCGAAGCGGCTGCGATTAATTTGGATATGTCGGCAGGGTTATGCTGGGCATCGCCGTCCATCATGATCACGGCGTCGTAATTCTCTTTTAAGGCGGCGGCAAATCCCGTCTTTAGCGCAGCGCCCTTTCCAAGGTTTTTGTCGTGGCGTATGACTTTTGCGCCGTTTTCCCGCGCCTTAAAAGAGGTGGCATCTTTTGAACCGTCGTCTATTACGATGGTTTCAAGATTCATGCTGCGCAATTTACGCACCAAACTCCCGATGTGTTCGCTTTCGTTATAAGCCGGTATAAGTATGCCAACTTTTAAACTCATGAGCTCCTCGCTCCTATGCCCATATCCGGTTAAACATATACCACTGAGACGGATGTTTCCGAATATAGCATTCGAATCTATTTATAAAGTATTGAGTTGCTTCTCTTAACCGCTCGTGAGCAGATGCGCTTTTTTTGATCGGCACGGGCTTTTCAAATACCATTTTGTAAATCATTTTCTTCTCATCTTCTTTATAGGCGAACGTTATTATAAGCGGCGCTCCGGTTTTAATGCTGAAAAGAGCCGCGCCGCGCGGTATGCGCGCTGTCTTTCCGAAGAACTGAATATCCATTCCGCTTTCGCCATAAGGCCTATCCCCGACTATAGCGACTATTTCGTTCCTTTTTAACGCTCGCAGGCAGTGGCTCTTGGCATTGCCGATGGATGCGATGTTGACGCCAGCATATTTGCGTTTTTGAATAAAGAAATTATTTATCCTCTGGTCGGAATGGTCAAGCGCGACAACGTTCAATTTATATCCGAGTTTAGCAAAGAGATATCCGCCAAGTTCCCAGTTTCCGAAATGGCCGGTTACGATAATGCAACCCTTGCCCAGCCTTAATACCTCATCAATATTCTCTATGCCCTCGAAGACGACTTTCTTCTTCATGGCTTCCGCATCTTCGGTAAGAGGGGAAAAGAAATCGACGAGATATTTACCGAAGTTTATAAAAACGTTCTTTGCTAAGAAGGATATCTCTTTTTCGCCGGCTTCGGGCAGCACCGTGCGTAAGTTTTCCTTGACAATCTCCCTGTCTCTTTTTGAGACATGATATTGAAGCGTTGCAAAAAAGGAGACTACAGCATATGCGCCTTCAATGTTTGTTACTCGTAATATAAGGAATCCTATTTTGTATAGAATATATAGCATCTATTTCTTAACTTGCCAAATTTAGTAAAAGTTCCGCTATGTCTTCGGAAGAATGAGGTTTGGCATTTGCCTTCATCCATGCTCTCATCTTATTAAGCTTAGCCGGGTCGGTAAGCAGGCCTTCCAATAGGCGGACGGCATCCGATTCATCCGATGCTTTAATGGCTGAGCCGCTCGTCGTCAACGTTTTTGTATTAAAATCCTCCTGGCCGGGCAACGGATTTATTATTATAATCGGCAATGACTTTGCAAGCGCTTCGGCGGTTGTCAATCCTCCGGGCTTAGTAATGATCGCACCCGCTATTTCCATTATTTCGTGCACATTATTGACGAAACCGAGAGCGGTGATTTTCTTTTTGGAACGCGACGCTATATCCTTTGTTTTTTTAAAGAGCTGCTCATTTATGCCGGTAATTACGATTATCTGGAAATCTCTTTCTGAGGCATCCAGCGCTTTTACCATTTTTTCGTCGGGGCCTATACCGTGGGTCCCGCCCATCACTAGCACGATTGGAAGATCGGGCGACACATTCATCTCTCCGCAAATTTTATTTTTGTCGCCGGATATTGCAAAAAGCGGATCGATCGGCACGCCAAGTATCCTTATCTTATTTTCGGTCACCCCCTTTTTTAGAAGTGCCTGGCCCGTTTCGGCCGACGGAACCACATATATGTTGACATCGTCATATATCCAATAAGAGTGCGGGGCGTAATCTGTCAAAATGCCGACCAGCGGTGTGATCTTTTTATATTTTTTTTTATAATTGGCAAAAATGCCGCACGGAAATGCCTGCGTGCACGCGACGACATCGGGTTTGAACTTTTCGATAAACCCGCTTATCTTTTTGGAATTAGTATCGTTTATAAAATTCCGAATCCACTGTGTCTTTTTTATTACCTTCGGATTGTCATACAAATAGCCCCAGATCTCGGGCTGCTTTTTTATTACCCTCATATACGCCTTATGGATTATTTTTTCCAATATGGGATTCGCGTATTTAAAGGCGTCTATATTCAGCACGACGGAGTTAGGTTCTTTGCTTAAAATAGCCTTTTCGAGCGCTATACTGGCCTGATGGTGGCCGGAATGCTCCGAAATGTACATAAGGAGTATCTTTTTATTCATATCGCCGAATACCGGAAACCGTTTAGTCCCTTCCTTGAGAGGAACCAGGAAGGACTATCCTTTCTGGATTAGTCCTTAGATTCCAGTAGAGTTTTTAGCCTCTCAAGAGCTAGTTTTAACCTATCCTCGTTCTCGACCAGAGCAAAGCGCACAAAACCCTCGCCGTATTCGCCGAATCCGGTGCCCGGGGCTACAGCTATGCCGGCTTCTTCTAAGAGAAGGTCCGTGAATTCCATCGATGTAAGCGCGTTGTATTTAAGCGGTATGTGAGCCCATATGTAAAAAGTAGCCTTTGGCCTTTCCACTTTCCAGCCGATTCCGTTCAATCCGTTTACAAAAAGGTCCATCCTGCGCCTATATGTCTCGACAGTCTTTTTTACAATATCCTGCGGGCCTAACAGCGTCTTGATGGCCGCATACTGAATGGCGCGGAATATGCCGAAATCGATATAATTCTTGGTTTTTAAAAGAGTTTTTACTATATCTTTATTGCCGACGCAGAATCCCAATCGCCAGCCGGCCATATTGTATGATTTTGAAAGCGTGTGAAATTCTACCGCTACATCCTTTGCGCCTTTGGCTTCCAAAAAGCTGGGCGCCCGGTATCCGTCGAAAACGATGTCGGAGTAGGCCAGGTCGTGCCCCACTATGATATTCTTCTTTTTCGCCCAGTCGGCCACCTCCTGGAAGTATTCCAGATTCGCAACTTGCGTCGTCGGATTATGCGGATAGCTTATCAACAGTAACTTGGACATCTTCACCACTTCCGTACTTAGCGTGCTCAATTTTGGCATATAGTTATTTTCGGGGGTCAACGGAATATTGTAAAGTATGCCGCCGGCCATTATCACGCCGTTAAAATGGACGGGATACGCCGGATTGGGAACGAGGGTTATGTCGTCGTTGTTTAGAAACCCTAGACACAGGTGGGCTATACCTTCCTTTGAGCCGATCAACGGAACCACTTCGGTTTCGGGGTCCAGCGATACGCCGAATCTATCCATGTACCAATCGGCGATCGCCTTTCGTAATTGCTTTTCTACCTCGCCGTCCCAGCGGGAATATCGCTGATTACCGTCGACACGGGCCTGCTTGCACAATTCGTCAATCGCGTGTTTAGGCGCCGGCAGGTCAGGCGAACCCATGCTAAGGTCTATTACGTCAACACCGCGGCTTTGTACTTCCTTTTTCTTGTTATCTACAAGGGCAAAAAGGTATGGCGGCAATCTTTTTAATCTGTTAGCTTCGTGTATCATTTTAGTCATCTCCTAAATGAGCACATAACTTATGGAGCGCTCATTTGCTTCTTTGCGACATAAGTTATAGGTGCGAATTTATCCCGAAGTCTAAGCGAAAATTATCACCCTATAAAATCCGTAGGATTTTATAGGACTAGTCCCATAAAATCGCTTTGCGATTTTGTGGGGCAGAGAATTTTCGCTTGTTTAGACGAGGGATTACATTTTTCATTCTAATTCGGCAAGCGCGTCACCCACTTTTACGGTATCGCCTTCCGGATGTAGTATTTTCTTGATTATTCCCGATGAAACTGACGGAACATTAAATGTCGCTTTATCCGTTACTATTTCGACAATATCGTCGAGCGCTTTGACTGAATCGCCTTCTCGGAAATGCCAAAGCGACACGACGGCTTCTTCTATGCCTTCGCCCAATTCCGGTAATACAATTTTCTTCATGTCAGTAACTCATCCGCCCTGTAAGAGCTTCGAACAAAAGTACCGCTCGCAACCTTTTTGAAACCGATTTCGCAGGCTTTCGCCTTTAAAGATTCAAAGCCCTCGGGACGGATATATTCTTCTACTTTTAAAGGCGACCCTTTCGGCCGAAGATATTGGCCGATCGTCAAAAGATCGCATCCCGTTTCTCTTATATCTTTCATAAGCCGGATAATTTCTTCTTCGGTTTCGCCTAAACCTACCATAAAACCGCTTTTCACCGGCACTTTCTTAAATGACGCGGCGCAGGCTAAAACTAAAAGTGAGCCGAAATAATTCGACAAAGGCCTTATCCTTGAATACAGCCGCTCTACCGTTTCCATATTGTGCGAAAAAACATCTACGCCGCTTTGCGTTACAAGCTCCACGGCCTCCATTGAGCCGCTGAAATCCGGCGTCAAGACTTCGACGGTTGTTAATGGCGAAACGCGTTTTATGGCCTTTACTACCGCTCTGTAGTGACCGGCTCCTCCGTCGGTAAGGTCATCCCGCGTTACGGATGTAACTACTGCATATGGCAAGCGCAATTTCTTTACAGCGCCGGCTATTGTCTCAGGTTCGCTTCTGTTAATTTCCCTCGGTGAGCCTTTTTTGACCGCGCAGAAAAGGCAGTTTCGCGTGCAGACATTGCCCAATATTAAAAAACTGACATTGCCCGTAGAATAGCATTCGCACATATTCGGGCAACGGCTGTTCGCGCACACCGTTTCCACGCACCTACTTTTCAAATATTCGTTTACTTCTTTACTTATTCCCGACGGCGGAAGAGGCCGCAAAAGCCACGAAGGCATCATCTCCCTTATCGCATCTTTCAAAGTTAAAGACCTCACAGAAATTTTTTACTAATGTCACCTTTAGCGAATCGGTATCTATCCGTTTATTCAAAATCTTTTCTAAACTTGTTACTCTTACGCCCTCGATCCCGCACGGCTTTATCATGGAAAAGTACCGCAAGTCGACGTTGGCGTTGAGTGAGATTCCGTGGTACGTGATCCAGTTGCTTAATCCGATTCCGATAAACCCTATTTTGCCGCCTTCGGCCCAAACACCGGTATTTTCATTGTTTATGTCGGATTCAATTCCATAGGTTTTTAGCGTCAGAGAAATGACTTTCTCAAGCCGCCCGATAAATGCGCGGATATCTTTGATATGATTGCGCAAATCAAATATCGGATAAGCGACGACCTGGCCTATTCCGTGAAAGGTTATATCGCCGCCCCTATCTACATAGATAACATCCAGCGCCTCATTTTTTAAAGAACTGTCGTCGATCAATATGTTATTTTTTGAACCCTTTCGGCCGATTGTCAGAATATTAGGATGTTCGACGAGAATAAGGTAATCACGAAGCGTCCTGCCCCGCTTCTTTCCTGCTAATATAGCTTTCTGCAAGGAGTACGCTTCGTTGTAAGGCGCTATTCCGAGATCTATTACTTTTAACGGAGTCATTGCATCCGGGCCGTAGTGGAGCCCGAGGCTCCCTCCCCCCTTGAACAGGAAGGGGAGTGCGAAGCCTCCCCGAAGGGGATTAAACGCC
>Ga0315289_10006762_pt1 | contig 16817 bp, 11 predicted proteins | sample YL17G11_40_MG_FD_203452 | JGI IMG/M metagenome (GOLD analysis project Ga0315289, IMG submission 203452) | Sediment microbial communities from Yellowstone Lake, YNP, Wyoming, USA - YL17G11_40 | ecosystem: Environmental > Aquatic > Freshwater > Lake > Sediment | place: USA: Wyoming | collected... | reverse complement strand
TTTACATTCCAAGATAACCCCGTAATCCTACATCCACGGCCGCTGAAGTGATTGCGACGATCCATGCAAATGGAACAAAATAAAATAACGTAACCAAGATATGGCTGCCTCGCAGTGATCGTATCGTTAACCCCATGAGAAAAGAATGAGCAAGCAAAACAACGAATATCAGAAGGAAATTCTGCGTAAAAACCTCTGGAGGAACTGTGGTGAGGATTGATCCGACATCAACTGGTGTTCCTTCGAAAGGATGACCTGCTTTGCTGGTGATGAGAATCGAATTTAGATGTCGTGCTACAATAAAAGAAATATAGATAGAAAACGCAATCCCGAACGTTACTCCCGCAAACAAGGCAGATGTTGTTCTTACGATTGCAAGTTTTTTCACCCGAAGATCCCTAATTTTCCTAATGTTCTCAGCAATCATCCGAGACACCGTACGAGGGTTCGCGGCAGCAGCAGTTGCCTGCCGAAACATCTCGCTTGATCGTTGAATATAGTTACTTCCTGTATCCACACCGAACCATTCCCAGGCTGCATCATCGTCAATGCGTGTTCTCAATCGTCGATAGAGATCTCGCACATGTCTGGTGAGAACCCCGTAGTCCTTTTCACTAAGGTAATACACTGAATCATTAATTCTCCCCCCACGCATAGTTGAAATGGAGCCTAACGCAGGCAGAAACCCCATAAAATTCCGCTCTTTCCGTGACATATGATCTTCTTCACGCAGTGCTTTTAGCCCTGGAATAAACAATGGTGTCAGTCCACATGCGACAAGAATCTCAAAAGGAATCATCGAAAGAATCGGCAGCGTGAGAAAGTATTTTGCAGCCAGGAGAACGACAGAAAGAACAATCGAGACGACCAACGAGGTTTTAAAGGAACGCATGAGCGAAAGCTCGATTTCTCCTTTTTCACCGGTACAATGCCACATCTCATCAGGTGGAATCATCGAACGCAACAGGTAAAGAAGCATTCCCTCTGAGGCGAGCATCATGAACGACGAAACATAAATAAACGTTCCCATGTCCTGAGAACCCATGACCATCGGAAGGACGATCCCTAGAGCCATCACAAAGATAATTGCAATGAGAAGACTGACATACACCTCACTTAAAATCACGATGTTTTCATTACTCGCCTCATAGATTGTTTTATATTCCTGCAGGACCGCATCTTGTTCATGCTCAATGAATTCTCGATGCTCAACACCACTATCCAGACTCTGTGAGAACCGGTCAAGGAAATCTCGGAGGATCTTACTTGGTGTTCTCTCCCCTATGAACCGAAAAGACTTTGAGATGGGAACACGCCATTGATCAGCAAGGACACTTATCTTTCGAAACTCCTCCCCAAGACTTTTATATGCTTTATTTCCTCCAAGTATGTTGATGATATCTTTTAACGTGAGATCCGAAATCGCTAATACTCTGATATGAGTGATGAAAAAATGCATTTTCCCGTTGATATCGGACTCCCTGTTTTTCCAGCTGATGTATGGGTAAAAAACACCAAGAAGAATCGGTATGATTCCACCGAAAATAAAAGTTGCAGGATTATACTGCAACGGGGTGGACACAAGGAGTTGAAGAAGAAAAGGCAGACACATGACGAGTACGCCCAGAATGATCAACGGAAGTAAAATTGTTCTGGTAAATTTCTTCCGATCATCAAGACTTCGAAACGCGATCTTCAGATCTTTAAATGATTCTTTTTTCTCTTTTCGCTCTTTTCTTGATTTTTTATCCTTCTTCGTATCCTCTTTAGCCATTGTCCCTCATACTGAAATCGGTAACCCTTTCTCGCCTTCCCTGTAGAAACCCCAGATGGATTGAACTACCTCATAGTAGTCCATGATGTCTTCTTCAACCAAACGGTCTAGGATATGTTTCCGTCGTTCATGCTCATCATAAATCTGCGCAGTATCAGAGTACCCCGCGTTTTTCGCGATTTTTTCTTCTAAAACAAAACTGTTTCTGTTCGCTTTAAACACATGCGCGTCCTCATCAGCTTTCCACTCAAACGCTTTCCGAGACATAATCCCATCAACCTCCCTGTTATATCCTTCTATTTCATCAATAGCGGTACATCTGCGTATCATTTTTCCATGCCGTTCAATCGCAAGCTGTATCACCACGAAATCAAGGTTATCCATAAACGTTTTCGGAACATTGATCGGATCCCCGGTAAATCTCTGAATAACCTGCGTAATACTCCCTGCATGAAACGTAGTCATGCATGGATGCCCTGTTTGCATCGCCTGAAACACGATATTTCCCTCTGCACCTCTCACCTCCCCAGGGATGATATAATCAGGCCGTGACCGTAAAGCAGCCTTTAAAAGGTCAAAGAGATCAACTTGGCCTTCTTTCGGCCCGGTTGTCTTTGTCAATAACCGCTGCCACACCGTATGCGGCACCTGCAACTCCGGGGTCCCCTCTGCCGTAAAAATCTTCTTTTCAGGCGGAATAAACGGAATGATCGAGTTCATCGTTGTCGTCTTCCCGCATGCGGTTCCCCCGCAGAGAAAAAAACTCCTGCCATACTGCAAACACAACCACAGATATGCAGCAATACTGGAATTCAGCGTCCCCCATTTAATCAGCTGCGTAACACTAATGGGAGTTTCTGTAAACCGCCGAATCGTCATACTTGGTCCTTTAATACTCACCGCGGAACTATAGATAACGTTCCCTCGACTCCCATCAGGAAGAACACCGTCAACAATCGGTCGGCCTTCACTCACCGGTGCCCCCATTTTTTCACTTATTGCACGGGTAAACGCAGGTGCTTCTTTCGCCCCAACAATGATATTGGTTTTAATCATCCCGTAGATTTTATGAATAAGATGGATTTTTTCATTGGCAACAAAATGGATATCCTCAAGATATGGGTCTCGCATGAACGGCTCCAGCGGCCCACCGCCAACAAGAGTCTTAATAATATCATATTGGAGAATGCTCTTTTGAAATGAAGTGACTTTTACCCGATCTTTTTTACCTATTTTTCCTTTCTTTGCTGGTTCTATATTTGCTGCTCTCTCGTCAATCACTGTGATTTCATCAATAAGCTCCTTTAAAACCTCTTTCATTTCCTCATCAGTAAGCACACTTTTTTTCTCTGGTGCTTTCTTCACAATCAATTTAAGGACCACATCTAGTTTAGCTTTAATGACATCGTCCACCGTTGGCTCAATCGCATGGTACTCTACCTCATCCATATCCTGTGTTCGATAGATATGGATAAACACAACTCCTTTGGTCGGGTAAATAAAATTAGGATGCGCTTCATCTCTGACTTCACGAGGGACTTTACTATAAAAAACAGGCTCACCCATTTTTTGTTTTATAGATTCGAGATACTTTTTCAGGTGAGGGTTCTCATTTAAAAGCTGCTGTCTTTCTTCTTTTTCCATCATATCCATGTAGTTCTCACCTCGGTTCTATCCTGTGTGATCGTGTTTCATCCCCTTTTTTGTTCATCTTTGTTTTGTACTTCTTCTTAGATTGAGATAGGTAAGGCTTTTATCCCCTCACGGTAGAAGGTCCAGATGAATTGAACAACTTCATAATAATCAAAGATTTTCTCCTCAACCATGCGCTCAAGGATATGTTTTCTTCGGTCAAATTCCTCATAGATCTGCATGACATCGGTTAATCCTGCCATTTTCGCGATTCGGGACTCTAAAATGAAGCTGTTTCTATTCGCTTTGAAGGTATGGGTATCATCGACAGCGTTCCATTCAAACGCCTTCCGTGACATGATCCCATCGACCTCTTTATTGTACCCTTCTATTTCGTCAACAGAAAGTACCCTTCGGATACGTTTTCCTTTCCGTTCAACTGCCATTTGAATTAAAACCACGTCAAGGTTATCCATAAATGGTTTTGGAATATTTATCGGATGACCCGTAAATCGCTGAATGACCTTCGTAACGCTGCCCGCATGAAACGTCGTGATAACAGGGTGTCCTGTTTGCATTGCCTGAAAGACGACGCGCCCCTCTATCCCTCTGGTCTCACCAGGGATGATATAATCCGGTCTTGATCGAAGACCAGCCCGAAGGAGATCTTCTAGTTCGATATGTCCCTCCTTTGGCCCGGTGGATTTCGTCAACAACTGTTGCCACACCGCATGGGGGACCTGCACCTCAGGCGTGTTTTCCACAGAGAAAATTTTCTTCTCAGGGGGGATAAACGGGATGATCGCATTCGCTGTCGTGGTTTTACCAGAAGCGGTTTCACCACAAACAAACAAACTTCTCCCATACTGAAGACATAACCATAAGTAAGCGCCAACACCAGCATCGAACGTCCCCCAGTTTATCAGCTGAGTGATACTGATAGGAGTCTCACTGAATTTTCTAATTGTCATCGTCGGTCCTTTCAAACTCACGTCTTTACTGTGAATAATATTCACTCTACTCCCATCGGGAAGCGTTCCATCAGCGATCGGTTGCCCTTCACTCACCGGACTACCGATCTTCTCGCTAAACTCTTGAGAAAAGGTGTTCGCCCAGGCTTTATCGATAAAAATATTTGTCTTAATCATGTCAAACACTTTATGGATGAGATGAACGTTTTCTCCAGTTATAATGTGGATATCTTCCAGATACGGGTCTCGCATGAACGGCTCAAGCGGGCCACCACCAATAATGTTTTTTGTAATATCATATTCAATATTCAACTTTTCAACAGATGTTAACCTAAGTTTTCCCCCAGATAATTTTACCACTCCTGCAGATCGTTCATCAATGATGGTGAGCTGGTCCATCAACGCCCGAATCGCTTCTTTTATTTCATCATCAGTCTTAACTGTTTTCCAGGAGGGCGTCTTCTCATACAGTAATACAAGCATCTGATCGCGTTTTACTTTTCCATTTTCGTCAAGACTTGGCTCAATCGCATGATACTCTTTACCTTCCATGTCTTTCGTTCGAATAATATGAACAAACACAGACCCTTTCGTTGGATAGATAAGGTTTGGGTACTTTTCTTCCCTTAAATCACGAGGTAATTTACTATAGAGGGTAGGCCGCTCCATTTTACTTTGTAGGTCGTCAAGGTATTTTTGGAGGTGAGGGTTTTCTTTAATGATTTTTTCTTCCTCTTTTTTTTCCATCTTTGTCATACCCTTTGCCTCCTTTAAAACGCGACGCCGCTTGATTCAATGGTGAGACCAACACCAGGTCGAACCGAGAAACGTGTAATCGGGTCGTATTTATACCGTGCGCCGTTGAATTTCTCTAGATACATATTGTAGACAATCCCAATACCGGGTGCTGACTCACGTGTTGTTCGAAAATGAATGGTTGTAACCATCCGGAATGTGTTATGGATTTCTTCAGACCATTCAGTTGGATTTGCGGTGACGAAGATGATTTTTCCAGATCCGGTTAACCGATTAAAGAAATTGGTAAGATCCGTTAAATTCTCTCTATTGAGACTTTCTTTGAGTAGCGTGGACAGAGAATCAATAAAAATGATCTCAGGATCGAATAGTTTTCTTCCAGTGAGTAACCCTTCAAGGAATGTTTTTCGCGGGAGTGTTTCTGCTAGTGTTACCTCTGTAGAAATAAAAAGGAACTTGCCAGTCATGAGATACTTTCTGATATCATATCCAACTGATGCTGTTTGCCGTAAAAAACTCTTAATGGTAAATTGCGTCGACACATACGAACACGAACATCCATTTTTTAACAAACTGTAACAGAAGCGTTGACAAAAAATACTTTTTCCGGTTCCTTCTTTTCCTTCGATGAATATCAAGGAGCCATTTGGGATGACTTTCCCAAATCTTTCAGCAAACCCATCTTTTTCTCCTTTTCGTTCTAAGACGATGGATTTAACTCCTTCCATGTTTCTTCATTCCCATTTTTTTTATTTTGTAAAGGTGAATTCCTCTTCAACAGCTTGAGGCCCAACAACTCGCAGCGTGTGATCTCCCGCATCAATCGTTTCTTTGACATAGAGAATTGTCACTCCTTCAATCGAGATCGAAGTATTACCAAAGTAATAATTTGCAACGGCGATGAGTTCTCCATCGATAAACACTTGGAACGTCTGATTAGTTGTGGTGAGTTTTGCTCCTCCGATATTTTTCAAGTAAAAGATATAGTACTCCCCATTTACAGGAATGATATTTGGGTCATTGATAATCGCAAAATCCGTGTCCAGTTGCTCCTGCACTCGATCTCCTCGATTAGAAATGCTTGTCGTGACATTCATAGTCACCGCGATGAAAACACCGGACACCGTTCCAGCGACAATGACTGATGCGATGAAGAAGATCACATGTGTTCCGGTTAAACTAAATCCCATCTTTTTCCCTCATGGTGTATAAGCATAGTAGTCTGCTATGCCATTATTGGTAATGACTTTCACTCGCTTTGCTCCAGCACCTGTCACGTTGACAACACGGAAATACTCGGTGTTTTCAGGGTGCAGATACGTGTGAGAACAGCTGAATTGATACTCGGTTCCGTTTATTAAAATCATAAAATCTTCTGTGTCAAGGGTGACGCTCCCCGTGTTCTGTACCGAGATATTATAATTATAATTCGCTCCATTAACTGACTGAGAAACAAAGGTGATGTTGATATCGGTTTGTAGTTGATCCCTGAGTCTATCTTTCAGGTTACCATAGGAATCATTGATACCCTCGATAGTGGGCAGAACATCACTGGTGATGATCTCCGCTGCCATGAAAAGCGTAAAGCCTAGAATTGCAGCTGCTGCAATCAGTGAGAACCCCATCTTTTTTACCCTCCAAGTGTGTTCTATGGATGTGTATCCATAGAATCAGATAACGTACCTGTAATATGAAACAAATCTAATAAAGTTTATTCCCCATCGAAACATTATTTCAGCTGGTACCCCTCAAGGCTTTTTACCATCTTCTCCATATCTCGCTCTATCTTACTAAGGAACCGCTCATCCAGTTGTAATCCTTTCAGTTTCTGGATGAATAGTAAGGATTGGAGATGATCTCGCGTCGGGAGATGTGGCGATTGTGTACCTGCCTGCGCTGGTTCTCCTGTTATCCCCTTTGAATAGCTAATCAAATCTAATCGTACATCATCAGAAATCCAACCAATATCAACATAGTACCCAAGAACATCAGGAAGATTGTTTTTCCCTATCTTTTCGACGAGATACTGCAACCATTTCATGATGACAACAATACTTTCTGGGTCACTGGGGATATGTTCTAACGGCTGCATATCCTCTCCGAGGATATCTGCTGGCTCAAAGGTTTTTATATCCTTTGTTTTAACGAGTTTACCGGTCACTCCTTTGATTCCCTCAATTCGATTTTCTTCGATCACCTTTATACGTTCGCCTAGTTTTTCAACCGCCTCTACAAGTTGTTTCATATCCGTTGTCTGCACGGCAGTGCCATTCCAGAGTTTTTTCTCCTCTTTTGCGGGGGTTAGTGGCTCCGCTTTCTTTGGTTGTTCAGGCTGACTTGATGTTGATGGTGGATACGAACGTAGCGCGCTTTGTATTTTTTCAACTAATTTGTAAAGTTGATCCTTGGACACTTTGATGTTTTTTTCTTTTAATTTTTCTCCGATTTTTTGTATGATTCTCGGAGGGAGCATATTTCGTTCAACGATGGTGGTTAGTTCTGCACCTATCTCAAACTCTTCGAGAAGTTTCTCTCCTTGGTTTTGGTCTCCTTCGCTCATCCACCTGCTCCTATCTATAAACGGATTTCCTTTATTTTAAACTTATGAAAAATTCATTAATCATGGTATCGATATTCCGCTCAATAAATAATGTTTCTAAGGATTTATCAAGGATCTCATCCATTTCTCTATCTGTTAAGTGTTGTCCGGTTGTCGGCTGCATTATCGTTGATACTTGTGTTGAGGCAACTGTTGTGACTATTGGTTGGGCAGGTATATCGGATACTGTTTTTTTTGCTTCGCTGCTTGGTTTTACTGCAGTTGGGTTAATGCCTCCACCTGTGCTGAAGCCATTTTTTTCAATAACTGATTCAAGCTCACCTATCCGTATTTTCACATTGTCTACCTCTTTTGTGAAGTTCTCAAGAGCATCTATTCGTTTTTTCGTGACTTTAGAGAGTCCGACAAAAGGGTTCATCTGTTCTGACACGATTTCATATAAACTGACGAGATCATCAAGATCTTTAGAAAGGTTCTCCACTTTCTCTAATAATTTGGTTACGTCCTCCTGGTTTTTTTTGATTTGGAAATCAAAATCTTTCATGTTTTGAAGTATAGTTCGTCGTTGTTCCAGATCCTCTCTTGCCGCATCTGCTGATGCTCCGGGGGTTTTGTCACCGACGATTTTTGTAACATCAGGGATACTTCCCATTTTTGGTGCATCTGGTTTTTTTGTTTCCGGCGTCATTTTTTTCTTTGGTTCCTGGGGAGGAGCTTCTTCTTTTTTGTTTTCGGCAGGTTTCTCTGGTGTATTGAATTTAATGATTTTTCGTTCAGGCTCTGGTTTTTTCTCAGGTTTGGGTTGTTCTTTTACTTCGGGAATCTTCTCAGCAGTACCCGGTGAATCGTCCTTAGAAGGTGTAGGCTCATCTTTCCCTAATCTTAACTTTATCTGTACCCCTCCGTATATTCCAAACCTCTAGTTGAATCCCAAGGATATCAACAATAATCGTATATTTATACTTTTATGTATTTGATTGTACGGACGTGTTGGTTCTCTCGTATAATTTATGGTTTTTCTGTTGGTTGCAACGAAAGGGGTACGTGATTGACTAGGATACAAAAGATCTCAATTTTTTTGGCTGTAAGCAGAACATTTTTTTGTTGGACATTTTCCTTCACTAGGTGTCTATCAGGAATAACCTAATCGACTATCCTGAAGAATGTTACTTCTGAGGAGAAGGTTCTTATGCCTCTTTTTCTTCTCTTTTCATTAAAACAAAACGTTTTAAAATAATCAGAAGATAGTGAAATGAAACAAAAACGTACGATGCACCAATTCGTACCTGGGTAGAGGAGATGACCGCAATCGATCAAAAGGAAAATGATAAAGGTTTACACACAAGCCAAGAACTAATACTCGGTCTTACCCTGAGCGAGGAAATCATTCAATTCAACATTGAATGCGAGCGATTCACAGGATACATGCGGGACGAGGTATTACATAAAAAACTTGGTGAGATATTACTTCCACAAGAGTCTATCACGCTCTGGAAAACACTTCTTGAATCTATTCGACAAACCATGTGGGTTGATGATTTTGCACTTCCTATAAAAACAAAGTATGATCAAACCTATATGATATCCTGGACTGGGTTTCTGATTAAAGATGAAAATGGTTCCATTAAGGATATCTGCCTCTTTGGAAAACCGCAAAAAAAAGAAGAAATTAATACACAATCCTCAGACATTCTCGCCACTGCATCCATTCAACCAAAAGAAGAGTATATTCAATTAATTGCTCCTGAACCAATGCCACAACCAAAAAAGAGAGAGATGCCAATGAAACAAACACGAAAAAAAATAGTGTTTGCCAGTGAAAAAAAAACAGAGGGCGAACCAATCAATGATCTTCAAGAATGTCTCGTAAAACCACTGGAAACCATGAAGAAAATAGTGCAAAACACATCGGAACAACTGGGTTCGATGAACAAATCGCTAAAGGAACTTTCACGAAAATATGATACGGTTACAAGACGTCTTAGAGTACTGGAAAAGAAAGACCGACGATTGGAGAAAAACCATAAGAACCTAGGGAAACATATGCAACTCCTTGAAAAAGGATACAGACGACATACGAGAAAACAAAAAGACCTGAACCTGAAGAATATATCGTTTGCCGACAAACCGATCAAGAATGCAGAATTCACGTTTTTCTCAGATCCATTCGGATTTAAACGACAACACCGCGAGCTTGATTCTCGAACACAGCAGATGGAAGTCCGTACAAGCCAGTTGGATGCTTTTGAGGCACAGTTAATGAAAGAGCGGAAGACGTTTAACGCTCGTGTCGAAGAATTCTGCAGGTGGCGAGAAAAGCTAGAGCTCTTAGAATCAGCGATTGAGAAAAGGCGGCAGGAGCTGATGAAACAAGAGGACGTCTTTCTAGAGCGTGCGCCTGCTACGACTCAGGAAACTATCTCAACTGAGCCAGAAATTATGAAAAGCACAGAACCTGCAGCTTCTAATTACCACGAGCTACTTGATAAAATTCCTCAATCTGCAGCGATTGTTCAGCGAGGTATATTAAAACAAATCAACAGCTCGTTTGTCTCGCTGCTTGGATATGCCATGGATGAGGTGGTGGAGAAAAGCTTTTTTGATTTTATCGCACTAGAAGGGCTTGCAGACGTCGAGAAGTATTATCTTGATCGATTGAAAGGCGAGAATGTTTCTGCATATAAAACCGTGTTTTCAACGAAGGATAATAACAAAATATCAGTTGAGGTTAGTATCAAACAAACCATTTATAATGGTGAAAAAGCTGAGATCGCTATAATTACTTGTTTAGATCAGCAAGTATCTCGACCAATGGATGAACCTGCTCCTAAAAAATAAAGATAAAAAATGGGAGAGGTTATCTCTCTCCAAATGTTTGCTGTTTTTCTTGTGTTTTTAGACGTCACAGACTCGGTATTTAAACGCGTTTGGCGATTGAACAACAAAGATACCGGATGCTCCTACATCTGGAACGAGTTTTCCTTCAAGGACTTCACCGGGCAGGAGCCCATTGGTTGTGGGAAGCACTGCTGTGAGGTTGACGATGAGAATTGCTTGGTCTGAGGTACTAATACCGTTGGTTTTCATAATGGAGTCATCTCGGTCATGGATTGCAATAAGTCCGTAGTTTGTCGCGTTTAACAGACTAAGGTTGAGCGTATTGAATATACCACCCTCTGTAACTCTATTTGCTTTAGATGCTAGATTCAGACTCAAGACGGAATAGTTATCCAGTTGAATGTACAAAAGTGTTTTGTTCAGATCGACATCATATGACCCTGCTCGGGGTGTGATCGCGATTGCCAGGTATTCGAGCTTTGTTTTATTTACATCTGTGTATCCTGTGACACTGATGACACGGAGACCGGTTGAAACATCTCGGATGGTTTGTTTACCAACCGCGTATGCTCTCTGTTGTAAGTTTTCTGCGGTTTGCATAATGACGCTTGCTGCCACCGCTGCAACTAACACCATGGCGATGAAAACAATTAAAGTTCCGATACCAACATCAGCCTCATCATCGTTCATTCGTATTTTATTCTCAGGTCTGTGTTTCTTGCCTGGTTTGATAGCTATAATGGTATCGATTCTAAGGCACCCTAATCCTTGCGAGGAATCCACTAAAATAAAGCCATCTTTGTAGTCAACATCTTCCAGAATGCCAGTTACGACATTTGCTCGTTCTTCACCGGGTTCTTTGGTTATGATCTTACAGTATTTGCCCACCAGCCTTTCCATATACCGTTTTCCCATTTTTTTCACCTTCCTTTCAATTCGTGCCATTTTTAATCATGGCAGTCTTTCGCATGTAACATGTTCGCAAATTACACTATATAAAGCTTCGGCGGTGAACAATCAAAATGTAAAAATTACACTCAAACGATTTTTTGCTTCTCTTCCTAGGTTTCTCTAATATATCACAGAAAATTAGGAGAAAACAAGACCATCCGTCAACCATTTATTTTCTTTGAAATAACTTGTTTTATCACTTGATTCCCTAGAATAGATAACAATTGTATAACAATATTTATATATTAACCAGAAGAAGAGTTATGTGGAGAACACCAGGGATATTATGAATGACCAGGCAAAACTCGGGATATTCGCCGGGATACTACTCGTCGGCTTCATCCTTATCGGAGCGGTTTCCGCATCGGTCATCCTGACTGGTTCAAAAAACATCTCAGAAGAAGACCTCAATAAGATAACGAACGAGGTCGTCGACGAAATATGTAGCTACCTCCAAATAAAACATATCGTCGGAAAATACCAGACAATACAAGGCGAAGAAAAAATCCAAAAAATCGCAATCCTGATTAAACCCCTCGTTTCTCAAGATATCGATGTTTCTCGCATGACCATAGAACTTTCCAACGGAGAACAACTTCGACTCCTGTTTTACAATGGACTTGTGGAATCCCTCAACTCCCATTCCCTTTTTGAACATCCGCTCTGGGATTCTGTAACTCCTGGGACGTTTAGCCTTATCTCTACAATCGATGACGATAACTCTATTATTACTTCTCATGTTATAAACAAAAATACGGATATGACGTTTATCCTCCTGAAGCTCCCTGATGATATCGCTATGAAATATGGCGATGAACTACGAGTAACCATTTTACCCTCACCGGGTATGGGACGAACTGTAACCCTCGAATCCCCGCTCTCGACAAAACACGTCGTTACTCTCTACGAATAAAAATCATATTATTTTGATTCTTCATCTTTCAATTTTTTTGTTTTCAGATGATCATCAGAGGCATGGTCAAGACATTTTTCGATCTCATTACAGATCCGTAATTCTTTTTTCCAGGTACTCTCCTCATGGTGCTGACCCGCATGTTCCTCGCTTCTCTCGATGATATGGTCAATATCTCCGGCAAGAGACTTTTTTTCACCCTTGATGATTGGCTGATCGTCTTTGAGGATGCATAGGGGGCTATCTTTTCCATCAGACTGCGATTCCAACATTTTTGTTGCAGGCTCTTTGTTAATTGTCGTGACCTTTAAACTGGTGTACATGTCTTGAAATCGTTTCGTTAAATCCGTCATTTCTTGTTGTTTTATCTGCAGATCCGCCTGTATTCCGACAAAGTCTGTGACATCATCGATGACGAGCATCATACCCTTGGATTCACCCGTATTATCAATTAAGGGAATTTGGGAGACATTGGTAAGGATTCGGTTCTCACTGTCGCCTTTGAGGGAAACAGAATGAACCGTAACCGGTTCTTTCTTCTTTTTACACTGCTCGAATCCTTCCCGTACCCGCTCTCTACCCATCAGGTCCACTTGCGAGATATTCATTCCTACTGCTGTCGTTGATGGTACCCCAAATAGTTCCTCTGCTTTCTTATTCCAGGTCGTAATAATATTATCATTATTTACTGTGATCACGGACGAGGGGATCGAATTCTCCATATGATCAAACACGAAATGGAGGTTGTCCCGCTCGGTTTGTATATGGTTTAGTTCTGTTGTCTTCTTTTCAAGCTCTTGTTGTAATCGGGTGACCTCTTCTGTTAATCGTATGAGTGCTTCGTTTTTCCTCGGGAGTTCCTGATGTTGTTCCGTGAGTTCTGCTTGTAATCGTTCGGTATCTTGTAGCCTTTCGATAAGTACTGTCTGTTTCTCTGTGAGTTGACGTTTCATCTCCTCGATCAGTTTGTTTCTGGTTTCAACCTCTGCATTCAACATTTCTATTTGATATTGCTTCTGTTCAAGCTCGTTTTTGATCTGAGTGAGTTCTTGAAGTTTCACCGCAAGCTCAGATTGATTACTCCGAAGCTCTTCTATAGTTGTTTCAAACTCTATTTTTTTCGAACTTTTCTGTTCTTCCTCGAATTTCACTTGAATCTCCTGAAATTCTTTTGTCTTCTTTTCAATTTCTGTCCGTAACATGGAAATTTCGTGTTCATTTTCATCCAATTTTACATGAATCGCCCGTATGTCTTCCTCTTTTATTGTGCGGTCTTTGTGGAGTATCTGGAAATCAAGCTGCAGCTGTTGAATCGTTCTTTCTCGGGTATGTAGCTCTTCATCTTTGAGTTTGAGTTCTGCTTGTTTTTCATTAAACTGTTTTTGTAATTCTTGGCATATCCTCTCTTTTAACGCCTCTTCGTTCTTGCTTTTTTCAACCTCGTTTTGTAATCGATCAATTACCTGCGATTTCTCCATTAAATCAATTTTACCATCTGTTAATTGTTTCCGAAGGTCTTTTACTTCAAGATGTTTCGCTTCGACATCTTCCCCTTTTAGCCTTAACTCTCCTTGTTTTTCCTCAAGTTCTGTTTTAAACCAACTTATCGCAGCTTTACTTGCTTTCAATTCCTTTGTTAATTCCTCGATTTCTCTCTTATGCGAGGTGATTTCCGCACTTCTCAAATCAACATTTCGGTGTATACTCTCCAGTTCCTGACGATTTCTCTCTAATTCGTTTTGAAGTTGCAGAATTTTTTCTTGTTTACTGTTCAGGTCAATTGCTGTTATCTCCAGATCTTTACCTTTTTCCTCTAGCTCTGTTCGCATTCGATTGAGTTCACTGTCTTTTTGTTCAAGTTCATGAGTCCATCGAAGGATCTCATGATGTCGATCCTTCATCTGCTCTTTCATCTGTTGCAGTTCGTCGTTTTTCTTCTTTACTTCTCGCTCGCTCCCCTCAAGCTTTATATGAAATTGAGAGCTCTGGATTTCCTGGTCCTCCAGTTGTTTATTCAAAGAACGCCATTCCCGCTGTTTTTTCTCCAGTTCCTCTGAAAGTTTTCGCATCTCGTTTTCTTTAGCAGCAAACTCGTCTTCGCTTATCTTCATTCGATGATGCAATTTCTTGGATTCCGATTGCTGTTCGTCGATGCGGTCCTGACTTTTCTTTAATTCTTCAATAGTTGCGGCAAGTTCCCGAGTTTTTAATGTACATTCTTTTTCCTTCTCTGATAACCTTATTTTTACCTGATCAAGATCAGTATGTTCGTTTCTTAGGTTTTCTCTGAGAATCTCCAGCTCACTGGTTTTTGTATCTACCTCTTGCTTTACTGTTTCTAATTCGTTCACCACGGAAGTAAATCGCGTCTGTTGATTTTCCAACTCATCCTTCAACTGGCAAATCGTAAGGCCCTTCTCATCTAATTGATCAAGTCGTTCTTTGAGATCTCGTTTTACCTGATCGATCTCCACGGTTCTCTCCTGAAGTTCTCTTGTTACCGTCTCCAACTCTCCTACGCGTACCTTTAATTCTTGTTGTCGAGTATCAAGATCCTGTTTCAACGAATCAAGTGCTTGTTCTTTCTGCTCAATTTCCACTTGTTTTTTCTTCAATTCAGATTCAGTGACCTTCATCTCAGTGTCAACGACATTGAGCTGTTTGTAGGTCTGCTGGAATTTCTGGCCAAGCATCTGTAAATCTTCTTGTTTTCTCTCTAGTTCTGCTTGCATTCCCACTATTGTCGTTACATCGTCAATGATTAGAAGTGCCCCTTGGAATTCTCCCTTTCCATCGAGGAAAGGAATTTCCGAGATATTGGTAAGGACGTTCTTCCCCTCACGCGCTCGCATTGGGACCGATCGCAGCGTCATCGATTTCTTCGTCTGCTCACCTATGTTGATTGCCTTAGTAACTTCCTGATCAACTGTCTGGTGAAAATGAGAAATCTCACTACCAATTGCTTGTTTTGATGCTATCCCAAATAACTCCTCTGCGTTGTTATTAAATGTTGTTATCATATGGTCTTTATTCACCATAATAACAGAAGAAGGAATTGAGTTTTTCATACTCTCAAACTGGAGATTTAAATGATCTCTTTCTGCTTCGAGCTGAGTAACCTTCTGAGCTTGTTCATTTAATTCTTGATGACTTTTCTCTGCTTGTTGTTGAAGCTCCGCTATTTTTTCTTGTTTACTATTCAGATCAATCGTTGCTATCTCTAGATCCTTCCATCGTCCCTCCAATTCGGTTTGCATACGATGGAGTTCGCTATCTTTTTGTTCGATCTCTTGTCTGTTTGATTTCAACTCATCATTTTTTCTCACAAGCTCGGTTTCCGTTTCTGCGACAAGACGCTGTTGCTCTTCAAGTGTATCTCTCAACTGTTCCGCACGTAGGGTTTTTTCAAGAAGACCGGTTTGGTTCTCGGTAAGTTGTCTTCTGATATCGTCAATGATATGGTTTCTTGAGACAACCTCAGCTTGCAAAGAATCAACGCTTCCTTGTCTCTCCTCAAGTTCTCGCATGCGAGTTCTCAGTTCATTATCCCGTATTGCTAACTCTGTTTGGAGTGTTTCTGCCATCCGTGTTTTTTCCACCAGAAGCATTTGTCGCTCTGTGAGCTGCTTTTCCAGGTCCTCAAGGAGTTTACTTCGTGTGGCTACCTCCCTGTTGAGGGTTTCTAACTTTTCCCCGAACTCCTCTCTGTTCGTTGTTAATTCTTTTGTTCTGTTCTCAAGCTCAGCCTGAGCATTCATCAGTAACTGTTCTTGCTGTTCAAGTTTTAACCCCAGTTCTTTTAGTTGTTCACGGTCATCCCGAAGTTCAATATTTGTTAAAACGAAATCAATCCATTTCTTCTCAGAATCCATCCTTATCTTATTCAGCTCGCCGTCTTTCTCTTTTAACTCTCGTCTGCTTACCAGAAGATGTGTGTTTTTTTCATTTACGTCCTGTAAGGTTTTTTCAAGGTTTCTCTCCAGTTGATTAATGTATTCTTTTTTCTGGTTTAATTCAGTGTTTCTGGATTCTAAATCTTTTAGTCGCTCGTTTAGTTCTGTTTTTATATGAGTAATTTCACGTTCTTTCTTATCTACCTGAAGTTGGCTGAGGGTTAATTCTTCCTCTCGTGTTCCTTTCTCTTTTTGTTTCTGTTCTAGTTCTCCTTGCAGGTGTTCAGCCAGCTGTGTCTTTTCCACAAGTTGTGTTTGTCGTGCTGTAAGTTGTTCTTCCATGTCTTCGATGATTCGGCTTCGTGAGTCGATTTCTCCTCGTACCATATCGAGTTCTGCCTGTGTCTCTTGAAGTTGTAATCCCTGTGTTTGGAGTTCGTTGTCCTTCTGATTTAAATCCTGTTGTTTTTGTTCTAGTTTATCTTGTGTTTCTCGCAGGAGATGTCTACTCCGCCCGAGCTCTTCCTGC
>Ga0315289_10006761_pt1 | contig 16819 bp, 13 predicted proteins | sample YL17G11_40_MG_FD_203452 | JGI IMG/M metagenome (GOLD analysis project Ga0315289, IMG submission 203452) | Sediment microbial communities from Yellowstone Lake, YNP, Wyoming, USA - YL17G11_40 | ecosystem: Environmental > Aquatic > Freshwater > Lake > Sediment | place: USA: Wyoming | collected... | reverse complement strand
CTGGATTGTACCGATTTTTCAGGCCGTTGTGTCACTGCTTGGCTATTCAGTTGTCAAAGTGCTGTAGATATCGAGTTACTGTAAAAGTCGAGATGAAAGTCCGATTTCTAATTTTACCATTTCGGGCGCAATCAAGTACCTAGCCGACCTGGACGCTCGCTATCTAACAACTTTTGAGTGCTCCCACCTGGACAATCGGATTGCCAACAGGAGGTTAGAAATATTAAAAAATGATCCTGAAGGATCAATTTCTAATCTTTCTATCGCAGGCGCTGTCAAATGCCTGGCTGACCGGCGTGATGAAATATTAGAAATCGGCAACGCGTTGCCGATTCGGGAGGCAATCAAATACCTAGCGACTGGACAAAGAGAAAAAGGATAACCCACCAAAAATATACTGAGCCCAAATTGCCAAGTGTACTTCTTGTAGAAGTGCTACAATATGCTCACCAGGAGAAACCAAAACGACTGATTTCTCGTAAGCTGTCAGGATTTATCGTAAACCCCTAACCTCGCACCTTAAACCGCCTAATCACAGATCGCAAATCACTTACCTATAAAATGAACAACGATCTCTAGCAGTTTATTTTTTATTTCATCATGGGGTGCAAGAGGTCCCGGGTTCAATTCCCGGCGCCCCGACTGAAAATTTTGCTGGTTACAGGTCAGAGGTTGGCTCATCTAAGTGAGGTGAGCTAACCTTTGACCTTTTTTATCGATGGAAATGTAATACTTGTATAGGAAAACGTTTTCCCATACAATATAAGAAGATTGCCTTCAAGAAATATTATTATTCAGAGGTGGTGATATGCCAGTTACCCTGACTCAAATTGCACAAGCTGCTGGAGTTTCACTTTCCACAGCCTCGCGGGCGTTGAGTCATAGCTCTCATCCAATGAACGCTGCCACTCGAGACAAAATCCTCGGTGTAGCGCAAGAATTAGGTTACCAACCCAATCTCATTGCTCGCAGCCTGCGCACCGATCGTACCTATACAGTAGGCATTATTGTTGAAAATATCTTAAGTCCCTTTATTCCTCCCATTATCCGGGGTATTCAAGATCATTTACGTCCAGCAGGCTATTTCAGCACTATTATTAATTCAGATTGGGACCCTTTCATCGAGGAAGAAGCGATCAATTCCCTGAATAACCGGCAAATCGATGGGATAATTTTTGTAGAGACCTGGCACCGTTCAGCAACCTCGATCCACACCATAACAGATAAGCCTTTTGTTTTTGTACACAGGATTTTTCACAGCAATTCCGAAAACTCAATTCGTGTCGATGAGGTTTTTGGAGCAAGATTAGCCACAAGCCATCTGGCTAGTCTTGGTCACCAGAGAATTGCCTTTATAAATGGTCCTAAAGATTGGGATGCTTCAAAAAAGCGTCTTCAAGGTTTCCAGGAAGAGTTGGCTGCTCATCAAGTTCAGTTTAACCGGCATTTCGTCAAGGAAGGAGATTGGGAGGTTGCAGGCGGCTATACTGCCACAAAGAAGCTGTTAGCATTAACCAAAAGGCCAACAGCGATCTTTGCAGGTAATGATCTCATGGCTCTAGGAGCGATTTATGCTATACATGAAGCCGGGTTGCATGTTCCTGGGGATATAGCTATTGTTGGATATGACAACCGAAATTTTGCCGGCATTGTCCAACCCGCTTTGACAACGGTAACTTTACCTGCTTATGAAATGGGCGAGGCAGCAGCGAGATTATTATTAGATTTAATAAACCATAAAATTGCTAGGGTAGATACAATTGATGTACAAGGCAGATTGATAGTCCGCCAATCCTGTGGGGCTCGCAAAGAAAACTGGGAATTTGAAGAAGAACAAGGCTCACATGCCTGGCGCAGCAAGCGGCGCAGGAAAACAACTTTTCCACATCCCGAGGATAATATTAAATAACCCAAGTTGCTACCTAAACCAGGTAGTTGATAGAGCAGGCAAGCACAAAGAGAGCAACTTTGAGTTCGAAACCTTTGGAAGTAACGGCATGAATATGTTTGGGTAGGAGTTGCTCGATCAAGCTGCCTGTGGTTTCAATCAATTTGCGATAAGAAGACCTCAGGTAGTACACCCAAGGTGGAACAGGGCGCTTGGAGTTCTTCTTCCATGTAGGGATAAAAGAGATACCAGCTTGGTTGATGACATCTTCTACATCATAATCGTTGTAAGCCTTGTCTCCAGTGAGCTTCGAACCTTCAGGCAAGTCAAAGTTGTATAGCTTCAAAGCGCTGGTATCGCTGTAACCGCCTGGGGTTAGGAAGAACTCGATTGGTTGACCGGTTTCGGTGATCATAAGATGGATTTTCAGCCCATAAAAGTAGCGCTGTTTGCTGGCCTGGTAGCCCCGGAAGGCTTCCTGGTGATAAAGATGGCAGCGTTGGATACGGTAGTTATCGCAGGCTGCAATGGGAAAACTGTCGATGACGTAAATCGAGTTACTGTTCAACTGCTTCCAGGTTTCGCCCAGCAAGTTGAACAAGGTCAAGAACAAGTCAGCGATCCGATGCTAACGACGATTGAAACGGCTTTTGCTCAAGACGTTCGGAATGTAGCCTCCTTCCTCAAGATGAGAACGAGCCTTTTCCAGGTTTCCACCAAAGTAAAGCGCAGCCACAATGGCAATCGTCATCACTTCCGCATCCGTGATCTGGCATTGGGGATCGTTAGCGTGATTGAGTGCCGTAAGCATATCGTCAGACAGGCAATATATTGCTACAATTTGGGTGTCCATGCGTTCCTCCGGTTGGTTTTGGTTTGGGCACCAATAACCTTACCAGAGTACGCATGGACTTTTTAGTCATCTGTTCTCAAGGTGGCAACTTGGGTTAAATATCATTGAAAAGGGAGCAAGGCGATGTATTACAAATCCGATTGGGAAACCGCCAAGCAGCGCATGCGCGCTTTCTGGAATAACGAAATCATCGACCGTTATTGTATTGGCATCACCGCCCCCCGCAAGACTTCAAGATACCATTCCTATGCTGCATTGACTGATGGTCTCAACGAGAGACTCAACGCCATTCCTGAGAATGATCGTGAGGCGATATACCAGTGGTGGGTAGACCCGGAACAAAATTATCAGCGTATGATTGATTGGTTTGATCACACCTATTTTGGTGGAGAGGCAATCCCCTGTACCTTTGTCAATTGGGGCGCTATGGCAATGGCATGCTTTTATGGAAGCCAGCCGGTTTTTAATAAAGAGACAGTCTGGTATTTACCTTGCATCCAAGATTGGGACACTTGGGAGTGTAAGTTCGACCGTGCGGAGAATATATACTGGCAGCAGACATTAGCAATCGTCAAATATTATCTAGAAAACAACGCGGGGCGTTATTTTGTAGGTACACCGGAGTTTGGCAGCGCTGGCGATTTACTCTCTCTGATGAGGGGAATGGATCGTCTCGCCCTGGATTTGATCGATTACCCCGGACACTGTCACAAGGCGATCAAGCTTCTCGGTGATACCTGGATTGAGCTGCATGAACAGGTTTACCAGATGACATATACAGCGAATGACAACGGGGGAGTACTGGCCTGGATGCTGCTCTGGTCACCTGGCCGGCACAGCCAGCTTGCCTGCGATTTCGCCTCGATCATTTCTCCGAGCATGTACCGCAACTTCTTCATCCCAGAAGTTAAACAAAAAGGAGATTGGTGCAAGTACGGCACTTACCACCTCGATGGGCCAGCGGCGATGATAAGCACCCTGGATATCCTTTTGGAAATCGAACAGATCGATAATATTCAATGGACACCCGGGGAAAATCTTGCACCCACATATTCCCCCCAATATATTCCTGCTTATAAAAAGATCCAGGCTGCCGGTAAAAGGCTTTATCTGTTGGTTGAGCCCTATGAAATAGAGCCCTTGCTTACCCATTTATCCCCGAAGGGTCTTTACCTTCGCACCCACGTTGACTCTGAAGATGAAGCCAACGATCTGCTTAGGAAAGCCGAAGCATGGTCAGCCGGGAAGAATATTTTTCCTGTCAACCAAAAATAAGCGGATGATTATCCCTGACGATCTCTAAGTAAGCTTAACCCCGCTTTGTAATAAAAAGGACTCAACCACAGCCGCAGCATTCTCCGTTGGAGTTTCCGGCTGGAATGTCTTTGCCGGGCTGAGGATATAACCACCGCCGCGTCCCATTTCATGGCATAACTTTGAGATTTCAGACCTGATATCTGCGGGTTTACCAAAGGGGATCGTCGATTGGGAGCCCAATCCTCCCCAAAAGGTAATATTCTTTCCATACTTTCGTTTCAACTCATAGGGGTTGTTGCTTTTCGCCTCTGGTTGAACACTCTCATACACATCCAAGCCTATTTCGATTAAGTCCGGGATAATTTCCTCGATACTTCCACAGCAATGGTTGAGCACATATTTCCCTGCCGCGTGCGCTCGAGCGTATAACAGGGCAATCCTTGGCTTGAGATACTTCCTCCACCGCTTAGCTCCTAATAGAACTCCGTGCTGATAACCCCAATCATCACTGTACAAAATCCCGTCCACAGGTAATTGCAGCAAATAGTCGACGATTTCCAGTTGATGGTCGGTTATTTTTTCAACAAGTTCATCGTAAAAATCCGGCTCAGCTGCTGCATCAATTAACGCATTGTCAAAACCCCGCAAAGCCCAGGTCCGTTCAAAAATTCCAAAGCTAAAACCGGTTACCAAAAAGTGATCTTTGATAGGCTCGATCGCTCTTAGCGATCGTTCTTTCCAATCCGGTTTGAAAATTACATCCATCGAAGGGAAATTGAATCCCTCTAAGGAGGCTTGCTTCAAGGCAGGTTCGACCAAATGTGTCGGACGACGATCAACACGCCAGGTACTACCATAGATATCTGTTGAAAGGGGTTTAACCGTTTCGTCCACGTACATTTCCGCAGATGGTCCTGGAACTATACGAATGGAATCATCTATCAAGCTACGCCAGACATTGCTGCCATAATAGGCATCCAGTCTCTCGGGTACATCACCTTCAATATTACCCAATGTGTAGGGAATAAAATCTGTCTCTTCGTGCTGAATTTGCGCAATCACCCGTTCTTTAGGAGAAAAGCCCATTTTTATGGCTCCGATCAGTGGCTAACCCTGAAAATATATTTTAATTTCACCAGAGGAAGATCTAAACCAGGTATTAGCGGACATATTTTTTGGATCATCGGTGAAAGACTCAACCAGCTCCATCTGATTTACTCTGACTCTCCTAATATTTGGCAAACCTTGGAGAGGAAGAATGTCTAACTTAAAAAGTGTCTTTGAGCCGTGGAACATAATTTCAAGATCTTCAGACTTTACCATAACGGAAATAAAAGTATCTCCATCGGTATCATGGAGCGTGAGGCTCCCTTGGTCAACCAGGTAGGCCTTAAAAATCACAGGGCTGAACGGCTTATCAGACAAGGGGCCATCTGTTTCCCAGGTTGGGATCAATGCATTAGCCTTGACATACAGGGGCATAATCTTTAAAGGTGCCTCAATGAATAAAGTTTGTGACCCCCGGTATATCTTTTGAGTCCAATAATCAATCCACCGGCCTTCCGGTAAATAGACCGGGCGCCGTCCACTTTGGTTGTAAATAGGAGCGACGAGAATCTCATCGCCAAACATGTATTCCAGGTCGAGATTGTAGGTGTTTGGGTCGTCCGGAAAATCGAGGACCAATGGTCGGATGATAGGTGTCCCCTGACGTGAAGCATTTACCGCAGCATTGTAAAGATAAGGTAAGAGCTGGTAGCGCAATTTAAAATAATCCCGGAAGATATTACAGGCTTCATCGCCATATTCCCAGGGTAAGCGTGTCGTTGTACCATGCGCCCTGGCCATTGGTGTAAAGGCTCCGAATTGGGCCCAACGTACCAAAAGGTCTGGGGAGGGCTTTCCCTTAAATCCACCGATATCATGCGACCAGAAAGCATGCCCACACATTGCTAGGCTTAAGCCTCCTCTCAAGGTAGAGGCTAAAGCAGGGTAAGTGCAATTCGGGTCACCGCTCCATTGTGCAGGGTGCCTTTGCCCTCCAGCGTAACTTGAGCGCGCCCATACCACACTGGCACGACCGGTTTTTTCAGCGATAAGCTGGGAGGCGAGATCGTTATACAACAATGGATAGAGATTGTGCAAGGTAGCACCCGTCATCCCATTATGCGCCTGTGCATCGGAAGGGATTCCTTCACCGAAATCGGTCTTAAAAGCATCAACCCCAATTTGCAATACTTTTTCCAGGGACTGCCGGAACCAGCTAACAGTATCAGGGTTGGTCAAGTCCAATATCGCTACAGGCGGGTGGTCTCCACTCCATAAATCCACCACAATGGGTTCGCCTATTTTATTGCGTAAATAATAACCTCGCTTGCTGAACTCATTGAAGTGCTGGCTGTGCACTCCAATATAAGGATTAATCCACAAACACAGTCGGTAACCCATTTCATGTAACTGGCGGACCATCCCTTCAGGGTCGGGGAAAGCCTCGAGATTCCATTCGAGGTCCGACCAGCTTCCAAAGCGCATCCAATACGGATCCACATGGAGAACATCACAGGGAATATGATTCTCACGGAGCAAACGAGCTCGCTTGAGTACATCCTCCGCGGTATCTGTCAGGAATCCCGAAGACATCCACAGGCCAAAAGACCACTTCGGCGGCATGACCGGGAAGCTGACAAGCTGAGAGTAGCGGTACAGGATGGATTTCGGATCTGGCCCGGCAATCACATAGTAGTCGAGGGCGCTGTCTGGGACAATAAAACTGAAGGTAGCATGGCAGCTGGCAGCCATGTCAAAGTTGATCGAGGTCACGCTGTCAACAAAGATACCATAACCGCGAGAGCTGATAAAGAAGGGCACATTTTTATAAGCGCGCTCGCTGTGCGCGCCAAAGGCATCATAATGCCACATCTCCAGGCGCTGGCCGCGCTTATCGAGATTAGTAAATTTTTCCCCAAACCCATAAAAATGCTCATCGGGTTCAGCGGTAAAAGTGTCGTGAAATGCTGCTCGTTGTCCGCCAACGGTGCTGAAACCAAATGGTAGCCCGGTGGCGCGTCCCGTGACATCGGCATCGGTTGAATTTTGCTCGAGAAGAAGTTGGTCGTCTGGGCCGTAGAAAGCAATCTTAAAGGGATCAAGCTCTATTCGAGCGGAGATGAAATTAGTAATCAAGTTCACCTGGGTACTGGAGAGCTCGATCCTGCTGTTGGCTGTTTCATTTGGTAAATCATGGGCCAGTCTAACCCGGTTAGGAATTTTCTGACCAGCTTCCAGAACGACGCGCAGGATGCCCGCTGCAACCGATGAGATGGTAATATCTACCGGTGATCTGTTTTGTGTTATTCCTGTGAGTTTCAGGGTGTCCGCTGAAGATTCCAGGACCTTGGCAGAAACAACGAACTCAGGTCCGCCAGGGTCATTTGCCTGACGGACAGGCAGGCCTGTCGGTCGGGCGGGAAATTTTACATAACGGACGAGGGGTATATCGTGGATCATATCACCTCCACCGTAAGAGATATGCCCGAATAAAATACCTGCGATCTAAAAATAGTTTATTTGATCGCTCCGCGGGTGAGGCCAGCCACGATAGCGCGTTGGGAAAACATCACCAGGATCACGACCGGGATTACCATTGTGATACCCAGTGTGCTGACTAAATTCCATGGCAGACCCCAGGGAGCACGGGCAAAGAATATATAGGTTATACCTACGCTCAATGTTTTGGCTTTTTCCGTGGATGCGAAGGTCAATGGATAGAGTAAATTATTCCAGCCATTAATGAAGTTAATCACCAGCATGGTCACCAGGCCAGGCGCGGTAACTGGCATGACAATCTGGAAGATTACTTGCAAGATCGATGCGCCATCGATGATCGCGGCCTCCTCAATTTCGTATGGGACTTGTTTAATAAACGAAATAAGTACCCATACAGTAAAGGGAGCGAGTACACTGCTGAGTACCAGGATTAATCCTACCAACGAGTCGAGCATTTTAAGCAAAGCGAGGATACGATAGAGTGGGATGATCAAAGCGATCTCGGGGAGAGACATCGATAGAACCAGGAGCAGTTGCAAAAGACCACTCCCCTTTATTTGGATGCGGGCGAAAGCATATGCAGCGAGGAAACTTATAAACACCGATATCAAAGCTGAAAATATCGAGAATATTAACGAATTGGTAATAAAGCGAACCAGTGGCACTTGCTCTGACAGGATACCAAAATTTTCAAGGGTAGGATTCGGAAAATAGATCGGGGGAGATTTTAATATTTGCTCCTGGTTAGAAAGGGCAGATTTTACTAACCAATAAAACGGAATCAAAATGATCAGAGAAAAAATGATCAGGCAAAAGTAATAGAGGGATACATTGACCCTCTTTCCAAGCTTGTATCCTTCGGTAGAAAAGCCTGATCGTTTGGATGCGCCTGGTTGCTCAGTATTGAATAACTTCGTAGAAGTCATATCATGCCTCCAGTTTACAGATTAATTTCAACTTTCCGGTTGATGACCAAGCCGATTAAGCCCACAAGACCAACCAGTAATAAGAGAGCGACGCTGATCGCGGAGGCATAGCCAAATTTGTAAAATAACATACCTTCCTGAAAGATGCGCAAAGCCAGGGTAACCGTCGCGGTACCGGGACCGCCGTAGGTAAGGCCATAAACCAGGTCAAAATTTGCGAGTTGCCAGACGACAAAGAAAAGCGACATTGTGACTACAAGCGGCATGACTAAAGGCAAAGTGATATACCAGAATCGCTGCCATGTGTTTGATCCATCCACTTTGGCGGCCTCATATAAATCTAAGGGTACTCCTTGTAATCCGGCTAAAAATATAATTGCCATGAAAGGCACATTCTTCCATACATTCACCAGGATTACTGCTGACTGAGCGCCAAATGGAGATATAAAAATAACCGGTCGGTGACCAGTTATTTGAAAAATCCATTGGGGTATCAGTCCAAATTGATCATCCAGCAGCCATCGAAAGGCGTAAGCTGCAACGATGGTCGGTATCGCCCAGGGGATAAGATTCACAGCTCTTCCAAATCCCCTGCCTCGATAGGATGCATTTAACATCAGCGCTACCAATAAACCCAGAACCAGCTGTAGGGCTGTAGAAACCAGCACGTAACCGACGGTAAATCCAATCCCGGAGCGAACTGCTGGATCTTTGGTCATCTGTACATAATTGGCAAAACCGACGAACTCATTAGTCTGGTTAAGCATACTCATATTAGTAAAACTCAACCAAATCGTATTGAGTATCGGATAGGCAGCAGTTATGAGGCGGAAGATGAAAACCGGCGCGACGAGAGCGGCGAAAGTGATTATGCGCCGCCTTTCCCATCGTGAGGATGCGCGGTCTTTGGTTAGCGCAGAGTCCTGCATAGGTCACACACCTTTCGGAAATTAGAAACTAAAAGTCGTTTAATAGTATGAGAGGCGACAAAATCCTTTTTCCAGAAAATAAGGTTTCAATGAATATTATATTATAAGATAGGCGAGCCATATGGCTCGCCCTCTTGTCCGTTGTGAATGTGTCGATCGGCTTACTTTACGTTCTTCATTCCATCCTGGGCCTGCTTCATCGCCTGGTCCAGGCCAATCTGGTTTGTAAGGTATGCGGAGGCGGCATCTTCGAGAACCGCCAGCGCTTCGACAAATTTCGGGTGGAAGGGCCGAGTCCCAATCACGCCCGCGTCGGAGTACATCTTCAGGTATTTAGCCATGCCTTTGTCGCCGACGATGTCCAGGACCGACTTGCGGTTGATCAAGAACCAGGTATTGAGCATGGCCATCTGACCGGCGTTCTTCTTATCAATTAAGAACTTGAACAGAGTCATGGCATTGTCCATGTTCTGGGAGGTTTTGATAATGCCGAAGCCCCACCCAGCAGCATAGGTGCTGTTCGGCGCTCCGCCCGGTCCGACTGGTGGCATGATGACCACAGCTTTATCTTCCTTGAACCAATCTGTCTTGGCACGCGCAACATCGTAGAAGAACGGCCACTGGCGGAAATAAGCCACCTTGTCCTCTGTGTAATCGGCGTTGACCTGGTCATAGTTCTTCTGCAAGGCAGCTGGGTTGAACGCTTTGGCGTCATAGATCAGCTTGTGGAAATATTCCAGCGCCGTCCTAAACTTGTCATCGACGTCAAAGGGGTTGCCTCCCGCCTGCTTGGTTAGATAGGCCAGGTAGACGTTCATCATGCCGCCTTTTGTCATGCCATCTTCCGTAGCCCATACATTCTTGGCCTCGTCGGTGAAGACCTTGCCCAGGTTAGCCACCTCATCCCATGTCTTTGGTGGCTGGATGCCTTTGGCGTCAAACCAATCCTTCCGGTACCAGCTATAGCAAGCTTCGTAATTATGGTGAATACGGAAAGTCTTGCCATTAAGCTTATCCCATACATCGGCCATAGACTTCATTGTATCCGGGAAATCATCCCAAAAATCAGGCGGGAGCAGGTCGTCAAGGGTCAGGAAAAATCCTGCGCGAGAATAAGTGGCTGCTGCCTCATCTTCAAAATCAAGCACATCATAGGGGCTTGTACCTGAGGCAACTGCGCTGGTTAACATTGTGTTTAATTGATCGAGAGTGCCCGGTCGGGTCTGGATATCTGGGGTAATTCCGGTGTCAGCCCAGCCGAGTTTATCTAAGATTAGCTTTGTGGGTTCGACGGCCCAACCGCCGACTGCAATAACGACCTTTCCACCCTTACTTGCCGCAGGCGGCTTAGTAGCCTCAGCCTCTCCTGGCGCCTGGGTTGGGGTTGGGGTTGCCTTGGCTTTACACGCTGCCAGGGTCGCCCCAGTTATACCGATACTCGCAACTTTGAGGAATTCACGCCGTGATATGTTTCGAGTAGCCATTTCTCAATCTCCTTAATGAATTGTCTAAATTTTATAGTTCTTAGCTGAAATCACCAAAGAAAATCTGAATAGATAGTCTTTTTCAGATCAATCCACCTCCTAATTTAAAATTTACCCAAATATGACTTGTAATAAAACGACAGCGAGGATCTCTATTAGAAATTGATAAAAACACATATATAGTGTACAGGAAAACGATTTCCTTGTCAATCTGCTTTAATATTGGGATTTCGAAGCAGTACGTAATCAGGAATTACGCCATGGGCAGGGGTTGGACAAAGATCAACCCCTACCAGTGGTGCTTTATCATGGGGTTGATTTTAATGTTTAATCTATCAACCCCAGTGGGTAGATGCAAAACCGCCAGCGGTAGCCATTTTCGCGTGGGGTTGGCGGCACATATGGCGTTGCGTATAACCTACTTCGAAGTCCCATATTAGGGTGCATGTCAATTTGATGCTGTTGGCGAATTCACATCACGCGGCCAGTGCAGCGAAGTGTGATACTCGTGTCTTAGCACGAGGTAATCCATCAAGCCAGGAGACAATTCGGAGCAAGTTCAGAGCAGCAGCGGTCAGAATATGTTGTAAATGAGTTTTCTCAAGACCGATATAGCGGGATCGGCGTAAGCCCAAGGTGCAGATTGCTTGAGACAAAGTCCCTTCTATGCCAGCCCAGCGGGTGTATCGTTGAGAGAAATCCGGGGTTTGTTGGCGTTGCCTGGCAGACTGTAAAGCGAGATAGGCGTCTTGGGGAATTAGAGTAAGTTCGCGTCCTGATTGGCTGAGTGTACAACGAGTTCGATCTGGGCAGGGAATGCAATGGGTGGGACTGAAGCGAACGAAGATGGCGGGTTGGCCATGAGAGGTTTTGGTAGTCACCCAGGAAAGGCTGGTATGGCCTGCCGGACAAGATACCTGTTGGGCTTGCCAATCGATCACAAAGCATGACTGATCAAAGGCGCCCGGGGTCTGGGCTTGCCAACTGGTGTCGGTATGAACCGGGCAAACCAAATCAACGCCGTCCTCTTTTCGACTGGTATTGATCGAGTCGCCTGATCCATAGCCCATATCTACCCCGTGTTCGGATGGCAATAAGCTATCCTGGGCTAAATCCTGATGAATGGCATTCAGAGCATTGATATCCTGCTCGGTTGCCACGCTGGTTTCAACATGGGTAATCAGATGAGGTAGGTCTTCATCACACGTTTCTGTCAGGTGAACTTTGTAACCGACCCAGGTCACCTCTCGTTTCATGCTGTAGCGCGCTTGGGTATCGTACGGGGAAGCTATCCGCTCCCCAGATGGTGACAGAGTATCTTTGTTGCGCCAACGCAGTTGCCCACCTACCCAATCAAACTGCTGGGCCCACACCTGTCGCAGGGTCTGGACGATGGCTAAACCGCCTAATTCACGGGGCGTATCTTGAGCTGCTAACTGGTCGAGTAAATGCTGTCCGTCTTGACCCATCAACTCAGCCAAAGCTTGTCGCTCCACTTCCTTCTTGGGTAAGTGGTACTCGTCAATCACCCGACTGTAACGGTCAAACCAATCCGGAGTGATCTGCGCTTTCAACCACTCAGGTTCCGGTTTGGCAAATTCCTCAAGCACCGCTTGCAGCGTTCGTCCCACCCGTTCCAGGCGATTTAGTCCATGAATAGCTGCCAACACATGCGTTGCATCAGTCCGTTGTCGTCCACCCCCTTTCAGCCAACCCAGTTCCTTGAAATGCATCAGCATCCACTCCAAGATCAATGTCTCCGCTTCGCCTTGGAGCAGCCGAGATCGAAATTCACTCAGCACACTGAAGTCAAACCTTGGATCTGTCAGTTCCAAACCTAAGGCGTATTTCCAATCAATCCGTCCGCGTACTGCATCAGACGCCTGCCGGTCTGTCAGATTTTCCATGAACTGCATAATCAGTACCAAGGCCAATCGCCAGGGTGTTTCAGCTGGCTGCCCAACATTGGGAAACAGGACAATAAAATCTGTATCTTCGTATAGGATCTTCACTTCATCTCGCATCTTCATGTACACATTCCCTTTCGGGAATGCCGCCCGCGCTATCCTGGCTGTTTCTTCAGGTACTTCTTGATAGGTTTGTGGGTGGAGTGACATCTTCTTTTCCTTTCCTGCATTACGTTTAGTTCCTTATTTTCCCACAGTCTCCCCATTGAATTCGCCAACAACATCAAACTGACATGCACCCGGTTAGATTGGATTTCCGGAGTGATAATACTAAAGTCGAATATACCCATTCCCTGGCTCGTTACTCATCCTTTTTACGCAGCTTCCCAGCCGGGCCCAACTTCGCACCCATCATTTTATTCTCCGCCCGAATGCCGCTTAAGAATCTCGCCCCATTCGACTAAGAGACGGCGGACCTCTTCCCGGTTCTCTGGAGTTTCCTGGGCCAGCGACATAACCTTGATGCTGGGCAGATCGACCATCGGCACCAGCTCGCCTGCTTCGAGGAGGTTTGCCATAACCTCCAACGCAGTAAGGCCCATCCCATACGGCTTAGATGCATAAGCATCCGGCGAGTCAGCCAGCCAATCTGCGGCCTGGGCAAGGACCCGACTGACCGCCCCTTCCTTATTCACATTGGGCGCCACGATATCCCCGGAGCGCTTACGGAAAAAGCCCTGCACAGCCGCCACAATGCTGGGATCCCGAACGGTGCCGTCCGGATAAACAATCCCATGGATATCCCGCCACCTGCTTACGCCGATCATCAATTCCCAGATATACCACCCCAGTCCATATTCCTGGCAGGCCTGGATGGAAACGTCATAAGGGTTGGCTCGCGCCAGGCAGGAAATTTCCGAGACGAACACCGGCTTGTTGAACTGCTTTGAAAAGGTCAGCCCTTTGTCCAGGGTGCTGTGGATGGCCGCGCGACTGGCTGAATAGTCATGGAAGGAGAGAACGCCTACCGCGTCGCCAATTACAGCCAGGTCATCTGCTGTGACAACCCCGCAAGTCGTCGGGTGCTGGGGGTCGGCATGGTTAAAGAATTCACAGAAATAGCGCACAAAATTCCACATCGTCTCAATCCGTTGCGCAGTCTCAAGCGAAGGCGACTGCACCCAGGATGTCATCAAGGGTTCATTCATCACATCCCACATGATCAAACCTGGCTCGGAACCCAACGTCTCGATCAGGTCTGCACAATACTGCTCACCTTTCGGCCAGAATTCCGGACCCAGGTTCATCACCCCCGGGTTGGGCACCCAATCTTCCGATTGCAGGTCGTAGGTGGGTTCAACCTCACCGAAGCACGAATCCCATACCACCGGCATGGTCGAGATGCCGCGCTCGTGCGCCGTCCGCACGAAATGCCGCACCCGGTTCAGAAAAGCCTTTTTATCGTGCTCATAAACGACATAAGACAGGAAGACCCGCGCGCTGTTCAGTCCCAGGCGCTGGGCATAGTTTAATTCCTTTTCAATCAGGGCTTCATCATAATCGCGCCAAAAAGAGATATCGTTCGTCGCTGTGCTGGGCGTATAGTTGAAACCACGTAAATCCTTGAGTGTATTGGATGAAAGCATCGATAATTTTTCTCCTTGATTTTGCTGATTTTCAACCCGCCATTATTAGGGCAGGCTCGCACTGTCGATTTCGCCGATGGGGGCTCCACCTGGATCAACTACCACAAGCTCGACAGCCACCGCTGCTTCTGGAACATCTTGCACAAGATCGATACGGAGAACAACCATCGGATTGGCAAGCGCCACCCGCTCCATTCGCAGCAGTTCGCCTGCATCGTTTTTCCACTTCAGATAGATATCTCCTGGATAAAAGACTCCGTAGACTCCGGTCAGCCGCAGTCCCCCTGTGACTACACGGGCCCGAAGTGCCTGGTGGCAGCATCCGGCTGGGGTCACATGGATAATCGGCCCGGGGCAGCGCACCGCATACCACTGGATGTCGAATGATTGTCTCTCGCCCGGCTGCATAACCCGGAGCGGGCCCAACACTTCCGCTTCTACATGATACATCGGGTTGTTGCTGTAATCCAGACCGCTGACCGATTCTCCTAACCCGGTCGTCCAGCATTCAACCGTAGCCCCTCCATCCGGGTAAGTCTCACCTGGATGATAAGAAAAACACTGAATAAAGGCAAAATCATTCACCTGGTTGACAAATGCCACCCAACCTGCCGTAGAATCAACGTCAATTTTACCTACAAGATACTGATATTGAACCCCGATGAGACTTGGTGACACTTCCGCCTTCCACTCCGGGTTATCTTGAGCGCCGAACATTACCCGGTAGCCTTTCTGGAAAACACTAACCGGGTTGGATGGGATGTAAACCCCTGCCTGATCATTATGCGTTTCGCCCGCAGGGCCCTGGCGTGCGGCATCCAACTGAACCACTTCCCAGATGCCCCAGCGCCGCGGTTTCTCCGAGATATTTACCATTTCCAGGTGAAGCGTCGCATGGGTGCAGCCCGGGTGCAGGGTCAGGTGCCGCACGATCTGTACCCCGGTGCGAGAGTCCTTGCCACTTTGCATGTGGATAAACACCGTGCCGTCTGCACTTCCCATTTCTTCAAATGTATATCGTCCGGTATCCAGAATAGAGTCAGGCGGCCCGTGCCATTGATCTTCTGTATCCCAGCCTTGAGGGGCAGGCCAGGTTTTCGATCCGCCGTAATTCTTCCACGCTGAAAGCGAACCATTTCCCTGGTTTTCTACTGGCGAGTAAAGTTGGCCGGATAAATTCCGGTTCACCCACAAGTAAGCATAGGGGTCAAGGTTGAAAGCCATGATGCGGCCACCAATATCCGGCGCCACCACCGCTTCAATAAACTCGTTCTTAAGCCGAATCGCCTGTCACCCTTCAAAAACTGTTTTCTCAACGCTAACGGGATGGAAATTTCTGTTTCCTGTGTTCATTCTGGTTTTTTCCCTGAGACCAAATCCACCTTTTTATGTCACGGATACGGCTGCCCGCGCACGATTTTGAACACGTAGGCGTGGTCGCAGGGCTTGTGTGCTGGGGTCTGGATCGTCAGCCCTTCCGGTGTCAGCCGCCATTCCAGCTCCTTGTCGACCCCCAGCATCCTCACCGACTTGATTTCGTCTGGATAAAGGCAATTCAACGTCTCGATGGTGGTGGTCTCGCCCGGCCAGCCCAGCACGGTGGCATACAGAGCATTACCATTGACCGTGAAGCGCACGTCTTTACTGTTGAAAGCGGGCACATCCTTCTCGTTGAATGCCCCGGCTTTCTTGATCTGGTTCGGACCTTCCCCAAAGGTAATCCAGTTGGTGGTGCCGTAAATCGCCTCGCTGTTCACCTGCATCCAGTCACCCATTCTCTTCAAGATGGCTTTGGCTTCTTCCGGCAGTGTGCCATCCGGTTTTGGACCCACGTTGAGCAGCAGATAGCCGTTCTTGCTCACGTTATCCACCAGGTAATGCACTAGCGTGGTGGCAGATTTATATCCCGTATCCCGGATATAACCCCACGCCTCACCGTCATCCACGGTGGAATCGGTGATCCACTCGTAATACGTCAGCCGGTCCATGCGGCCCAACTCCAGGTCCACCACTCCAGCGCCCGGCGCCAGGTCATAGTCCTTATAGGTGACGACCACTTCCTGCCCGCGTTCGGCAGCCCGGTTGTAATAATAAGCCAGGAACTCCTGCCTGTACATCTCCGGCACTTCACGCAGGCCAAAGTCAAACCACAGCATATCCGGCGAATAACGGTCAATCACTTCCAGGATCTTGCCTTTCCAGGTTTCTATGAATTTCTTGCTAGGCCGGTCCTGGTTGAAGAAGCCCTCTGGTCTAATCGGGCCATCCACGTTGTGCAGGTCACCATACAATCCGGTATAGCGCGGGTCGGATGTGTCGAACTCCTTGCGCCAGTGCGGGTAGAACCACCAGTTCTCAGCGTGGTGCAGCGCCACCAGGTAGC
>Ga0315289_10006760_pt1 | contig 16820 bp, 18 predicted proteins | sample YL17G11_40_MG_FD_203452 | JGI IMG/M metagenome (GOLD analysis project Ga0315289, IMG submission 203452) | Sediment microbial communities from Yellowstone Lake, YNP, Wyoming, USA - YL17G11_40 | ecosystem: Environmental > Aquatic > Freshwater > Lake > Sediment | place: USA: Wyoming | collected... | reverse complement strand
CCGCCTTTCTGGCCCCAGTTGCTGCCTAGGCGGGCGGCCTTGACTTCCACCACGCACGAGGGTGGGTTGCCGGCCGGGTAGGTACGCACCGCCCCCGGGGCTCCGGCGAAATGCAGGCGCAGCAGCAGCTCGCCCTGGCCATAGTCGGAGGAAAGGGCCAGCAAGCGGGCGGGCCCCGCCTCGACCGCCTGGGCCGGCATAGGCGCCGTCCCCAGCGCCAGGGCGATAACCAGAATGAGCAATGCGTTACGAGTCATCAGGACCCCTCCCTTAGTTTGAGGGTCACAATGCGGTTTCGATAGCGAAGGCGGACGTAATCGGCCCCGACCTCTTCAGCGACGATGTCGGCGCCTCCCATTTTCCTAACGGTTCCGCCTTGCTCGACCAGGTAACTTCTGGCGCCGTCACTAATGATGGCGGTGCGCTTGGGGCCGATAACGATGCCCGTGAGGGTCCATTGGAGCGCCGGGGGTGGGGCGGCCCAGGGCCGCCTGGCCACCGGCGTATAGGGTGGAATGCGGAGCGGACTTTCCACTTGGTAGTAGATCTGCAGTTCGGTGGCCGCCTCGGCAGTGAGAGGCGGGGGCACGGGCGGCCCCTCGGGCATGGTGGGCCGCTGCTTGCCCACGGGAGGGGGCACCGCGCCGACTATGGCCGGGGGCGTGATCGGCCGGGCTGGAGCCGCCGGGGTCGTGCCCGGCTGGACAAAAGGATCCTTGCCGCTGTAGCCCTGGGGCGGAGGCGGGAGTTGGGCGACGGCCTCAGAGGGCACAGCCTCGGGGGCGCCTGCCGGCACCCCCGGCTTGGCGGCTTCAGCGGTCTGGGCCGGCGTTTTAGAAGGCGGCGGCGGCGGGGGCTTCTTCCGGCGCATGGCTGGGAGCAGGCCCAGGAGCACTACCAGCGCCAGGACCACCACTAGGCCCGCCAGCCCCAACAGTTGCTTCTTCTGGCTGGATTCCAAAGATATCCACCTCCACCTTGGGCAGAACACTCATTTCGGTGTTGAGGGTGGCATCGAGGACGGGGCCCTCGGGATTGCCGATGCCGACACGAACGTCCTGGATAGCCAGCAACACGGGGAAACGCTGCAGATCGTTGACGAAGCGGTAGACTCCACCATAGGAGCCGCTGACGACGATGGTGAGCTTGCGGGTGGAGGCCACGGGGGTCTTCTTATCCTGGGAGGGCGGCGGCGGGGGCTGACCGAGCATGGGCTTGACTGCTTTGAGCGACACGCCGTCCTGCGCGGCCAGGTTGGCCAGGTCGCGGACGAGCGCGGGCATGTATTCAGGCTCGGACCAGGCGAGCGAGCGCAGGTAGTGGAGCTTGACGCCGAGCAGGTTCAGCTCCTGGTCGAGTTTGGGCAGGCTATCGGCGAGCTTCCTGGTGTCGTTGTAGGTGGTCTCCGCTTGGACCCGCGCGGCCTGCAGAGACTGGATGTTGCGCCGGTTTACCTTCACCGCCCAGACGATAGCGGCGATGACCACGGCCGACGCTAGGCCGAAGATGAGCAGCAGCTTGTGGGCTCGAGATAGTTCCCCCAGCCTCATTTCTTCTTGGCCTCCTCGCCCCCCGCCGGGGCAGGCTTCTTCGGCTCTTCCTTCTTCACGGCGGTGCCAGCGATGAGCAGTTCCAGACTGAAGTTGGCCAGGTCACTGCCGGCGACTGACTGAGTGCCGAGGTCGGTGAGCATAGTGCCCTTCTGGTCGAAGACCCTCAGTTCGTTGAGGGCCTCGATATAGGCGCTCACCAGTTCCTTGTTCCCCGCCAGCCCGCGCAATCTCACCCTGCGGGCCTGGGTCACAGGGTCGACCACGGAGGAGATCTCGTTGAGGTTTACTCCGGGGGGCAGGAGCATTCCCACACCGTTGAGCACGCGGCACCATTGCACGGAGGTGGCGTGCACGGTTTGCGCCAGTTCCTCCACGGGGGCCAGGATGCCGATCTGGTCCTGCAGGACTTTGGCGGTGTCGGCCTGCGCTTGGATGTCCGCGGTCATTTTCTTGTACTTGCTGATCTCGGCCTGGATTCCGCCCGCCTTGGCGCGGTAGACCAGGAGGGTGCCCCCCAGGCCGACCAGAAGCAGGATCAGAATCAGGCTCCCCAGCGCGAGCACGGTATCCGCCGTGCGCTTTTGCTGGAGTCTGTCCTCTACCAGGTTGACGTAAAGCACCGCGGCATCCCCTTTCGCCTAGGCAGCGTCGGCGCCAACACGCACCACCACGCCAAAGCGGGAAGGATCGCTGGCAAACGGGTAGGCCTTGCGTTGGAACAAGGGAATGAGGGCCAGGCCGAGTACTGCCGCCAGCGCGGGACCGTTGACCGTTAGGTACTCGGGGTCAAAGCGAGAGGCGTCCAGGGGCAGGTAAGTGAGGGGGTCAAAGAGGTCAACGGGGCAAGCGAGTTGCTCGCTGAGGTGGGCGGGGAGTTCGCGCAGGCGCGCTCCGCCTCCGCACAGGACGACTTGGTCCACCTGCGCCGTGGCGGTCTCGGTCGAGAACTGGGTGACGAAGTAGTTGATGGAGCGGCGGGCTTCCTTGCTGAGTTCGTCGAGGGCGGGGAAGAGCGCCTCGGCTATGCGGCGCTCCTGCTCGGTGAGTTTCTCGGCCTGGGCACGGGAGACGGCACAGCCGCGCTCCTCCTTGAGTTGATTGGCCTCGGTCTCGGGCACGTTGAGGGCTTTGGCCACGGCGCGGGTGAAGTCCCGGCCGCCGAGGGAGATGGTGCGGCTGAGCACAAAGTCGCCGCGCCGGACCAGAATCATCTCGGTGAAACTGCCGCCGATGCGGACGATGATAAGGTTCTTGTCGCTGATGCTGGGGGAGCGGTTGCCGTAGACAACGGCGCGCATGACGGCGAAGGGCTCGGCGTCAATGATGAGCGGCTCCAGGTTGGCCATTTCCAGGGTGGCGATATGGCTGTCCACGACGTCGCGATGGGCGGCGACCAGGACCACCTCGGCTTCGCCCTCTTCTCCCGTGACGGTGCGCAGCGTCTGGCACTCGATCACGCTGTCTTCTGAGGGAAAGGGGATGTAGCGCTGCGCTTCGTATTGGACGAAGCGTTTCATGCGGGAGGGGGCCATGGCGGGGAAGCGCGCGGGGCGCACCACGACCCGAGGGCCGCCGACGGCGGAGATACAGGACTTGGTGGACACCCCCTGGGCGAGCAGGAGATCGCGGATGACGGCAGCCACCTCGAACTGATCGGTGACGGCGCCGTCCTGCACGGTGCCTTCCGGCAGAGGCGCGATGGCCGCGGTCGCAAGCACCGGCCCGTGGCCGTCGGAGCGGATGACGGCGATCTTGACACTTTCAGCGCCGATGTCCACGGCGACGTAGTCGCTCTTGCCTCGCCTACCGAACATCATGGCAGACTCTCCTTCCGCTCGGCCCTACAGGCCGGTCTACGGGAGCACCGCATCCGCCGCTGAGGCGCTGGCTGCGCTTGCGCGCCGCGCGGCCGATGTAGGTCTCGTTTCTCCTAGTTACCAACGTCCCCGTCGGGAGCGAGGTTCACGCCGTCGCGCACTCGACGGCGGTTCAGCGGGCGCGGCCGCGTTCATCGTCAATCCGGGCTCGGATGGCATAGAATAGCACCATTAGGGCCTGCTTGACGCTATCCCAGTTCTGGAATCGGCACGGAACGACGGCCACTTCTTCGGGAACCTGGACCTGCTGGCGGATGTCCACCAACGAGAGCGCCTGGGGCTGGTCTGCCTCACCCACCGCCACCACCACCGGGACGCGGAAACTGGTGGTCAGGAAGTCAACGACGTGTCTGGTATGCTCCAGCAAGGCGGGGGCGGCGGCGTCGCAGGTGACCACCGCTCCTGAGAGGCCTTTACAGATGGTGGGCCAGGCGAACTCCAGGGTTGGATGGGCCACGACGCCATAGAACTGTATGCGGACGTCGGGGGAGACCTCCCAGCGGCGAAACTCCAGCGCGCGTTCGCCGCTGGCGCCAGCGGTGGCGCCGGTGCCGCGCGCCAGGGTGGCGAGCATCTCACGGCAGCCGGAGGCGGGCGGGCCCATGATCACAATCTTGGCGCTTAGCATGCGGCGACCTACAGGGATTCCAGCTTGGAAATGACCAGTTCGACCTGCTCCGGACTGAAACGGAGAAGCGGATGTCCTTGCTGCTCGGGGCGCAGGCGCTGCGCCACGCGGCGCTCGGATCCGGTCTCAAGCATGGTGGTGGCAGCCGGCCGCCTGCTTTCGGCCGCCGGCTGCTGGGGTGGCTGACCAGTGGGAGCCGCGGGAGCCTGGGCGGTTTGGGGCTGGGCCCGCATGATCAACGAGAGGGTGTCCGCGGTGACGGTGCGGGGGGCCACGAAGGGCTTTTGTTCGAACTGGAACCGCCCGACAGGGCAGGCTAGGATGCGCCGCACGGCTTGCACTCCTTGGCCTTCTGCGTCTTGGGCATGTACCACCTCACCGCCGACGAAGTAGAGGACGGCTAGGCCCTGCTCCGTCTCCACCGCCAGCACCCCTGCCTTGCGGGTGAGGTTGATGAGTTGGACCACTTCCACCAGACCCAGTTCAGCGATGTCGCCAGAGAACGGCACGCTTGGTCACCCCTTGCCTGCGGGCCCGGCGGTGGCCGCGCGGGTGATGCGAGCGGCCCAGGGGGTGCGGGTAGTCGCTGCCCTCAGACCACGCCGGCCAATTCGCGAGCGGCCGCAGCCACCTCCACTATGATTCCGCCCAGGGCGGTCTTGCTGCTGCAGAGAACGGCAAGCAGGGCGTTGGGGGGAACCCATTGGGCGACGAGATGGGCGCGTTCGGCGCGCACCATGACTTGCGACACGGTTCCACCGTCCAACTCCAGGGCGGCGCCCTCGGCGAGAGCACAGAGGGCGGTGGCGCTCCGGCTCACCGCGTCGGCGAGCGGGTCGTTGGGGGCGCACGCCAGGGTTACTGCCTCCTTGTTGGCGACAGTAGCCACGATGACGCCGGGGCAGGCGGTGACGAGCCCGCGCAGGACTCGCTCCACTCGTTGCCGCTGGGCTTCGCGGAGTACAGACATTGTCGGTCATGGACTGGTGCCGGAAAGGGGGGGGCGCGGCACTACTCGCCCTTCTCCTCGAAGACGTCGCCGGTCTGCTCGCGGAGGAACTCGAGGCCTGCGCCTTCGGCGGCGGCGCGCTGATGGGACTCGGTGAAGATGCCGGAGACCTTGCGCGCTGCCTCTTCGGCGCAGAGGCGGACCAGCCCCACGGCGGTGCGGTCGTCGAAGAGCGCGACCAGGATGGCGCGGTCGGTGACCGTGGATATGTGGATGTGGTCGCGCTTACCTTGGTGGAACATGACACTGAACTCCGGCTCATCCACTAGCCGTGCCAGTTCCTTGGTGGAGGCGTAGGCCCCCGCTGCCAGGGCAGCCAGGGAGGTAGTATCTAGGGACTGGGTGAAGCCCTGCTTGGCGATTTCGAGGCCGTCGCGGCCGACGAGCAGCACACACTTGACCTCCGCCTCACGCAGAAACTGCCCCAGCGACTCGTTGATCTTCTCCCTGTCTTCCGGGTAGAGGATTAGGCTTACTCCGCTCATTGCATATTCCTCCCAGCCGATTTGTCCGGCGTCAGCCTGCGGCAGTGGCCTCCTGGCGCTCGAAGATCCTGCCGACTTCACCCACGAAATCGCTCACGCAGATTTGCACCACGCCCAACTGAGCCGTGGTATCGAAGAGCACCACCAGCACTCCTAGAGAACTCAAGCCGGCGACGATGACGCGCTGCTGGTCGCCCTGGTGCAGCAGGATCTCGAAGCCCTGCTCCCCGACCAGGTTGACCATCTCCATAGCGGTGGCAATGCTGGCGACGGAAAGGATGGCGATGGTGGCGATGTCGAGGCCTGCGGGCGAGCCCTCGGTGAGGATGATCTGACCCCGCGAGTCCGCGACGACCGCGCAGCGCACCTGGCTCTCTTCGACCAGGCGCGCCAGGGCGCGCCGCATGGCCTCCAGGCGGCCACTGGAGAGGGCCAGTTGAGAACGGTAGATGAGCAACCCCGAGGAGAGGAGTCCGTAGAGGATGCGTTGGGCCTCGAACGGGCTGCACGGACTCTTGGCCACGATGGCATCCACATCGCGCTCTCCGTTGACCAGTGCCAGGATCTCCCACTCCGGTGGGGTGAGGCTGATGTCATCGCCGCGCAAAGCATAGGAGGGGGCGAACTGGAGCACGATGTCGCCGGAGGGCAGTTTCTCTCGAATGCGCTGCCACTCATCAATGCGCCGCGCTCCCTCCATGATGAGGTGGGTAGGGCTGAGGCTAACGAACGGGTCCTCGCTCTCGTCCTGGCCCTCATAGGTGTCAATGAGGAAATCGCCCTCGGCCCACTCGAAGAGCCGGTAGACGGCTTCTTCGGTACGCTCTTGCAGGCGGCGGGCGATTTCTTCCCGAGTGACCAGGCCTATCTCCAACAAGACCTCACACAACAGTTTGTGCCTGGTCTGGATTTGCAGGTCAAGGGCCTCTTGGAGTTGCTTGGGGGTGATGACGCCCTGGCGGACGAGGAGGGCGCCGATAGGGTCAGTAGGCGAGCCGTCGGTGGCAGCGATGACTTTTCCGGCCCGGAAACTGACGCTGGCCTGCTGGCTGTCGCGCTCGAGGCGGACGAGGCCGCTACGGCGGGATAGGTTGACGAGTTCCAGTATCTCGGCCAGGGAGAATTCGCTGAGGCTGCCGCGCATGGGGGACGCTAACGCCCTCCCCGCCTAACCAGGCTGGCCAGCACCAGTTTGGAGATGGCATTGAGGCACTTGAAGACGCCGTAGCCGGTGATGGCCACGACTTCGAGCGAGGGCACGCGGGGATTCCGGTTGTTGAGCAGGAACTCCAGGTACTCGATGGGGGCGATGCTGGACAGATCGCGCTTGTTGTATTGCAGGATATAGGGGACGTCTTCGATGCTGCGGCCGTAACCCGCTAGGTTCTCCTGCAGGTTACGGAAGGACTCGACGTTCTCGCGCATCTTGCTCCACTGGGAGTCGGCGACGAAGACCACGCCGTCGGCGCCTTGGAGCACGAGTTTTCGGGTGGCGTTGTAGTAGGTCTGGCCGGGCACGGTGTAGAGTTGGAACTTGGTGCGGAACTCACCGATACGGGCGGCCTCCAAGGGGAGGAAATCGAAGAAGAGGGTCCTATCCGTCTCCGTGGCGAGCGACACCATGGAGCCGGTGCTTTGCGCGGGGGCGTGGTCGTGGACGTACTGCAGATTGGTGGTCTTGCCGCCCAATCCGGGGCCGTAATAGACCAGTTTGCACGCGATCTCCTTATTGGCGAAGTCAATTGAAGCCAACAGGGCCTCCTGCGCCTACAGCGCTCCGGCCAGAGCCGCGGCCATTTCTTTGGCCTGATGTCTAATCCTACCCACAACAGCGTCGGGGCTCAGAAAGAGGACGAGGGCAGCGCCTTCGCCCAGGCGTTGGGCGATGACGGCGCCCTGGGCGAACTCGAATATGGTACGCTCGAGGGCGCCGTAGTCGCTGCTGGTTCCGACGGCCTCGCAGCCGACGAAGGCGGAGGCGACATGGGCCGCGGGCACTTCGAGGTCGGGCGTGACCTGCCCGGAGGCCTCCACGATGAAGCCGTCGCGGCCGACCGCCATGGCCATGCGCACCCCCGGCACGGCCGCCATGTTGTCCAGGCGTGCTTTGAGTTCCGACATTATCTAGCCACCCCTTGCTTTAGCGATTGACGGGCGGTTACCGGCGCCGGAGCTTGTCAGCGGCGGCGCGCATTTCGACGCGCACCAAGCCCACGTTGACATCCTTGTCGGTGACCACCACGAGATAGCCGATGCCGGCGTCGGCCAGGAAGATCTTGCCGTTGGCGGCATCCATCATGGCTTGGATGAACTTGCCCTGCTGCATGCGGTCGAGTGCTTTGGCGACGGTAGCACCGACCGAGGCGGCCATAGCGCCCAGCACCTCGTCGGGGGTTTGCACCGCGAGGTCTGAGGCAATGATCATGCCATCGGGGGCAGCGATCAGGCTTCCCATGACTCCCTTAATGCGGTTCAGTTCGCCAAGGACCTCTTTCATTGTCCTCTCCCTTCGTGCGCGCGGCTCGCGTCCGCGGACTCAGTCTATATCGCCTAGCCCTGGTACCGGCTGCTCCACAGGCGTTGCAGGGCTTGCGCCAATTGCTCGGCCTGCTCGGGCGCCAGCATTACCGGGACCTGGTCTCTGATGACGCTGATCAGCATCAGCGAGGGAGCGGGCACTAGGCCTATTGTCCCACTGTCGCTGTGCGCTGTCACGAGGCTGATCTTGCCCACTGCCATCTTGGTGGCCAGTTCCTGCAAAGGGGTCAGCATCTCCGCGCCATACGCGGCCAGGTTCTCGGCCACCAGGTCGCTAGGCAGGTTGCTCGCCAGGGGCAGGCCCTCGCCGCTGAAGATAAGGCCGCCGACGTTGGGGGCGCGCGCGGAGAGCATGGCGAGCACACCCTCCAGGGTGGAGGCGCGTGGATCGTGGGGGTTGAACTGCAGGGCCGGCAGCACGGGAGCCTCTGTCGTGGGGCCTGCGGCCCCGCGCGGGGCGGCCACGGGCTCGACCACTGGGTGCAACCTGGGCATGAATAGGGACCAGTAGAGGATGGGGGGCACCAGAACGACCTGCAGGCCGACGAGCGCGACGCGCATGTAGTAGGCCTCTTGGAAGGCCTGAGCGAAATCCACGCCTTTGGCGACGGTTATCAGCCCGCCCATGAGGGCGCTCAAGACTCCGCGGGTGGCTAACATGGTAACCCAGTCCACGATCCAGGTCTGCGGGCCGTTGCCGCCGTTCCACGCGGTGCAGAAGATCGCGTACCAGACAGCCTCGACGAGCAGCACCATCCAGATCTCAATGGGGACTCCTAGGCCCACCTCGACGCCGTAGAGGAGCAGGCCGATCAAAGCGGTGGCTAGTGCCCCCAGCAGGCTCAGGTACACGCCAACTTGTCGCCAGGTCAGCGGCATCGGCTACGCCTCCACTCCATAACGTTGTCGGGCGCTGCCCGCGTGACACGTGGGCCAGCGCCGCGGGGGCCGCCTAGGCAATGCGGGCTGCACCTAAGGCACCGGCCACCCGGTCCAACTGCAAGTGAGCCAGGCCGGGCCGGACCTCGCCCGCGCCGGCCACGAGCAGCAGCAAGTTGTTCGGCAATTGCTGCCACATCATAGTGCCGCGTTCTGCGCGCACGCTCAACCTCTGCACCTTGCCTGCCATCAGGCGCGCGCAGCAAGACTCCACGCTCTCGTAAACGGCGGCCGCCAAACCGGCGACCGACTCCACGCTGGCGCCCGGGGGCAGATAGCAGACTAGGCGTCTCTGCGCCACCTGCACGGGCTGCGCGCTCAGCTCGCCGAAGGAGTCAAGGGCATTGGCCGCCCTTCTGATCACCCCTGCCGCCTCGGGCGGCAGGAGGAGAGGGGAGGCAGGCTCGGCCGGTGGCGCCGCAGGGGATAGGGGCGCGACCTGGGAGGCCAGGGGTGAGCGTGCGAGCGCAACGCCAACCGTCTCGGCCGCCCGCTCCACTTTGACGCTGAGGAGGCCGGCCACCGTCTCTCGCGGAACGATCACGGCCAGCAAGCCGGTCAGGCGCGGCGTACCGAACGGGGACACGGCCATGATGCTGCGCTCTAGGCTGATGAAGATCTGCTTGTTCTCGCCCAAACCCAGGACTTGCCCGAGGGAGGAGGCGCGCGCCACGAGCAGGCTGCTGCCCTCGGCGATGGCGCCGCGGCCCTCCGAGGGGGCGGCCGCCACGATGACGAGCGAGCCGTCCGCAGCGATCTGGCCGCCGGAGGTCAGGGCGCCGAACTGTCGCAGCCCCGCCAGCGCCTCGTGGATGCTGGGTTCCTTCAGCAGCGACGAGAGGTCCACGGGCTCGCGCGGCGGCGGCGCCGGGGACGGGGCTGCCTGGGCGGGCGCGCCCGCCTGCGCGCCAATGCCGGGGGACGGCACGGCCGGCGGCACTGGCACTGCGGGAGGCCGTGCCGGTGGCGCAGGAGGCCCCTCGGGAACCGCCTGCACCGATGGGGGCTCGGCACCGACCTGCGGCGGCGAAGACAGCGCGGGCCGCGTCTCTTCCTCAGCAATCGAGGCAAACAGGTCTTCTATGTCGCGGCCGGCCAGTTGCTGCGCGAGCACCTCTTCCAGCGACGGCATTCCTTCCGGTTCGGCCGGGGCAGGCGGCGCCTCGACCGGCACCTCAGGCGCCGGTGGCCTAGGAGGGGCAGCCTGAGCGAACGCACCTGTCTCTTGTTGCACGGCGGGCGGAGCCGCAGCGAGCAACTCAGGCGCCGGGGCAGCAGGCGGGGCAGGCTCAGCGAATAGGTCCGCTTGAGGTGGTACCGCGGGCGCCACCTCGGCGAACAGTTCAGGCGTGGGCGCCTCGGGGGGGGCCGCCGGAGCGGCAGGGGGCTGCGCGGGTCCGGGCGGCGCAGGCGCCTGAGGCATCAACTGCACGGAGGGAACGCTCGGCGGCGGGGGAGCAGGCGGCCCCTCCGGGGAGGGCTTCTCAGCGAAGAACTCGATCTCCTCAAACGCCTCCTGCGGCATGGGGGGAGCGCCGGGGGCAGCCCAGGCCTCACGCGGCAGTGCGGCGAGGACGTGCTCCATTGGGAGCGCGATAGAGCCTTCCGCTACTGCCTCGGCGACGTCCCCTGGGGCCATGGCGAGCACGTCCGGCGGAATCTGCGCGAGCACTTCTTGGACCGGCAGGGAGACGGCGCCCTCCTTCAACTGCTCAACGGCCCGGGCTTGGCCTATCCGCACCTGTATCTCGTCGGCGCGAGCGGGGTCGCGCAGGGAGATGGCGTTGGCGGGGAATTGCGAGAGCAGGGCAGAGAGCGGAACGCTGATGAACTCCTTTTCCTCCACCGGGGGGGGCGGCGCGGCCTCGGGCTCGACGGGCTCCGCGAAGAGATCATGTTCAGGAATGGGTATGATTCCGACCTGCTCCACACCGCCCTCGACAGCGAGAGCCTCTCGCGCAGGGGCAGCGTGCGCCGGGACGAAGAAGGCGGGGGGCATCTGAGCGAATACTTCGTCGAGGGGCAACTCAACCTTGCCGCCCGGAAGGGCCGCGGCCAAGTCCTCCTCGCTGAGGGCAAACGTTGCGGCGGGCAACTGGGGGACGATCTCTGAGATCGGGACGACGACCGCGCCCTCGCGCAACTGGGCGGCGAGCGTGGTCATGGGTACCGCAAACTCGACTCCGCCCAGGTCCTGAGTGGCAAGCGCGCCCTGGGGGAACTGAGCAGCGATCTTGGCAAGGGACACACGCACTACGCCTCCGGGCGGAAGCGGGGGAGGGATGGGCTCCGGCGGAGGCGCTGGCGGGCGTTCCTCCACCACGGGAGTTGGAGGCCATCCAGGCGCAATGGAGGGCGCGACGGGAGGTTGGGGCCCAGGCGGAGCGGATGGAGTTAGGTACGGGCCGACGGTGGGCACGCCGGCAGCCTCGGGCGGAGCAGCGGCGGCGGCGGCCTGCTGGCGAGCGCGCAGGCGCTGCTTTATGGCTTCGAGGAGTTCTCGGTCGGCATCAATGGTTGGCCGTGAAGGAGGCGGCGGAGCAGGAGGGACTCCGGGAGTGGTCGGCGGGACCGGCGGGCTTGGCGGGGCGACCTCCGCACGGGGGGGAGCGGCGGGCACGCCTGGAGCCCGCGGAGCGGGAGCCCCCTCCGCGGGTGCTGCGGGCGGCCTGGGAGCCGGGGCCTCAACACGCGGGAAGGGCTGTGGGACTCCTGGGATGCGCGGGGCGCGGACCTCCGCCGCAGGCGCTGCCGGCGGCCTGGGCGTGGGCGGTGGCGGCTCCTCGGCCAACACAATGGGAGGGACGAGCCTCTCCGGTGCACGAGGCTTTTCCGGGAAAGGAGGCGCAGGCCGGACCACCGGCTTCTTCTCGAAGGGCCAGGGAGGCAGCGACTTGCGCGCCGGCGGCGGTGGGGAGGGCAGCAGGAGGTCTCGGAGCGGGTATACCAGGAGCGGCACGAACACTATCTGGCAGACCACTAAGGGCAGGAACTGCCAGAGGGCCTCGCGCAAGCCTTGGACTATGGCGGTGCCAGGAACCACGAGGGAGGCCACGACGCCGATGAGGGCACTGGACACTCCGTGGGCGAGCGCCAAGGCAAGGGTGGCTAGCAGCCAGCGGCCGAACTGCCACTGCGGCAGCCAGCGGGCCGCGAGCAAGGCATAGAGCACGAGAGCGCCTGCCAGCACATAGGGATTGTCGGCGTGGAAGGCAGCGTTAGCGTGGCCTTGGGTGTAGATGATGATGGCCATAGCGGCGAGGAGCAGTGCGCAGATCGCCGCAAGCAGGACGCCGAGACCACGCGGTACCTGGGCCCCCAAGGTCCTGCCTCGATTAGCTCCGCCGTCGCAGGTGGCGGATGTGCGAGATGGCGTTGTTGATGTGCAGGTTCACCAAACCGAGGCGGGCCCCGGGCTCGATGACAGTGGCGAGCACACGGTCGCCGATGCGGACCAGGCGCATGGCGCCTTGAGCGGACTCCACCCAGCCCTCCTCAATCTGCCCCATGCCCATGCGGACAGTTTGCTCGCCAGCAGTCTGGAAGATCTGGGTAATGGAGGCGGCGATAACGTCGTCCATGGCTCCGCCCTCGGAGGAGGCGGCGACGACCAGGCCCTCTCGGCCGACGATAATGGCCTCCCGAATGCCTTCGGCGTGACCGAGGGCGCGCAGGAACTCTTGCTCTCGCTCGGTAAGGAAGATGGCTTGCTCGGGCGAGAGCTCGTCGCTGGCGAGCATCTCCGCCTCGCTGATGGGCGGCGGCGCCCTGTCAAGCACCCGGACGGCCTCGGCGACCGCGGCCTGGCCGGAGGCGGAGGGCGGCGGCGCGGGCGGAGGAGACACTGGCACTTCCGACGGTGCCTCCACGGCTGGGCCTGGGGCGGATGGAGCGGGGGATGGCTGTCCGGCGGCCGGCGTGCCGACCGAGGTGGGCAGCCCCTGTGCCGCCAAATCGTCCCGGATGCGCAGTGCCTGTTCGAGCACTTGCTGGGCGTTGATGCTGGAGGGATAGAGGAAAAGCACGAGTTCCAGTTGCTCGATGGCGCGGTCGGGGTCGCCGCGCGAAAGGTGAATGCGGGCGAGCGAGGTGTGGGCCACGGGGTTGTTGGGGTCGAGGCGCAGGACTTCGTTGAACTCCTTGTAGGCTTCGTCCGGGCGCTTGCGGTCTATGAGGATGTCTCCCATGACCAGGTGCGCGGTGACATAGGCGGGATGCACCTTGAGCCCGGCGCCGCAAATCTCCTCCGCCTCGTCGAGTTGGCCGCGGCGGCGGTAGGCCTCCGCCAGCAGGGCGAACACCAACGAGCTCGGGTCGCGCTGATACTGCTCGCGGTATTCCTCCAGCCGACTCTCGTCAACGCCAGCCGCCATAGGCTAGGTCGCCTCCCAACGCCCGCCTTCTACTGGCCGAGCGAGTACCGATATCCACGGGCAGGCCATTGGCGCACCACGACACCCCACGGACCTCGGCCAATGCCTTCCCTTCTTTGCGCCCGGCCAGCGCCCGACGCGCAGCGATTCCGCGCACTCGCCGGACGAATTATACCACAGCGGGCGCTTGCTCTCTTATTCAACGCCGGCCGGCCGCCAACGTTCAATCGGGGAGAGCGCGGCAGGCCAATGAGTCGGCCCACCGGCGAGTTGATCGCGGACCACCTCGGCGGTTGCGGGGGCCAGTGACAGGCCGTCGCCGCCGTGACCGCAGGCCAGCGTGAGCCCCTGCCAGCCGGGGGCAGGGCCTATCCAGGGCAGGCCGTCGGGGGAGGTGGGCCGCAGCCCGGCGAAGGAGCGGATCACCTTGACGGCGGAGAGGGGGGGCAGGTAGTCGCGCGCGCAGCGGGCGATGGCGCTCAGTTGCGGAACGGCCGTCTCTCGGCCTTCTCTGCCGGCCTCACGGCTGCTGCCGATAAGCAGGTTGCCGTCCACCGTCTGCTCCACCACCAGGGCGATGCGGTCCCCATCGCCTTCCCCACCCCACTTGGATTCCACATAGGAGGCGGCCAGCACGCTGTGCGCCAGGGCCGGGGCTAGGGGCTCCGTGACCAGCACCTGGCCGCGCACGGGGGTGAGGGGCAGCGTCAGGCCGAGCGGCCGCAGGAGTTCACGGCATGCGAGGCCGGCGGCGAGTATGGTGTGAGGCGCGCGCAGCTCGCCGGCGGCGGTGCGCAGGCCGATGACGCGGCTGCCGCTGGTGAGCAGTGCGGTGGCCGGCTCGTGCAGGCGCAGTTGACCGCCCGCGCGGCGGAATGCCTCCGCCAGCGCAAGGCAAAGGCGCCAGGGGTCCACCTGGGCCTCCTGAGGGCAGACCAGGCCGCAGCAGAGCCGCGGGGAGAGCCAGCGCTCGAGCGCGCGGAGGTCTCCCTCATGCCACTCGACGGGCACGCCGGCGGCGCCAAGTTGCTGGGCGCGGCCGAGCAGCTCGCGCCGCGCCGGCTCTTCGCCCACGGACAGGCCGGGGCAGTCGCGCAGTCCGATGTCGGCTTCGAGCCGGGCAGGCAATTCGCGGTAGAGTTGCAGGCTACGGCGAGCGAACTGCAAATGCGGACCGGGGGCCTTGGTCTGAAGCAGTAAGGTGCCATTGCAGGCCCTGGAGGCCTCGGCGGCGAGGTCGCCCCGCTCGAGCAGCGTCACGCGCAGCCCCGCCTCCGCCAGGGCGTGGGCCACGGCCAGTCCGACGACGCCGGCGCCGACGACCAGCGCGTCAGGGCTGGGCCTGGTCACCGGCATCAGCGAGGATGCCCAACTCGAGAGGGCGCGCGGGGGGGCGAACGGTATGCGCGACGATGCGCTCGCGCCCTAGGCGGAGCACGCGGGCAAGGAGCCTTTCTATGAGGGGTTGACAGATGCAGCCTTGGCAGAGGCCGGTGGCAGCGCGGGTGCGCAGTTTGACGCCGGCGACATCGCGCGCCCCATTGGCGATGGCCTGCTCGATCTCCCCCGCAGTGACCTCCTGACACCGGCAGATGACCAGGGGCCTATCCACCGGCTACGCCCACGCTCGCTTCCGGGCCTCCCTCGGCCTCGCGCACCATGGCCTCGAATTCACCGGGCCGGGTGGTTCTGGCGAGGCCTTCTTCGTAGGCGACGAGGCCATGCACCACGTAGCGCGCCAGGCACTGGTCGAGGGTCATCATGCCCTGCTTCATACCCGTTTGCAGGTGGGAGGCGATCTGATAGGTCTTGGCCTCGCGCACCAGGTTGCGCACGGAGGGTGTGCCGACCAGGGTTTCGAAGGCGGCGATGCGGCCGCGCCCGTCCTTGCGTTTGCAGAGCGTCTGGGAGAGGACTCCGATCAGGTTGGCGGAGAGTTGCTGGCGCACTTGGGGCTGCTGGTGCATGGGGAAGATGTCAACGATGCGGTCAATGGTTTGGACCGAGTCTTGGGTGTGGAGGGTGGTGAGTACCAAGTGGCCGGTCTCGGCGGCGGTGATGGTGTTGCGGACCGTTTCCAGGTCACGCATCTCGCCCACGAGGATGACGTCGGGGTCTTGGCGAAGCACCCACTTAAGCGCATTGGCGAAGGCGTGGGTATCGCGGCCCACCTCGCGCTGGTCCACGACGGCGACGCGGCTGTCGTGCACGAACTCCACGGGGTCTTCGACCGTGACCACGTGCAGGGGGAAGTTGTTGTTGACGTAGTTGATCAGAGCCGCCTGGCTGGTGCTCTTGCCCGAGCCGGCGGGGCCGGTGACGACGACGAGGCCGCGGGGCCGCTCGGCGAAGTACCAGCAGACGGCGGGCAGGTTGAGTTCCTCCATGGTGCGGATGCGGAAGGGGATCATGCGGTAGAAGCCGCTGACGCTGCCGCGCTGCTGCATGACGTTGACGCGGAAGCGGCAGACGCTCTCGATTTCGTAGGCGACATCGAGTTCGAGGTCGTGTTCGAACTGACGGATTTGCTCTTCGGTCAGGATGCTGTAGACGAGGTCGCGGGCCTCCTGGGCAGCCAGAACCGGGTACTGCGTTCGATAGAGGTCTCCGTAGATGCGCATGAGAGGCGGGGAATCCGCCTTGACGTGCAGATCGGAGGCATCGCGCTCAACACATTCAATCAGCAGTTCATTGAGATCGAGTGCCACTGCTCACCCCCCGTTTCTAGGCAGTGCGTGCCAATTGTTCGAAGTCCCTCGGACTACCGGCCTTCATTAGTGCCTCCTCGTAAGCCACCAACCCCCGCTGGTACAAGCCCACCAGGTACTGGTCCAGCGTGACCATTCCTTCCTCGCCGCTGGACTGCACGATGGAGTAGACTTGGTGCGTCTTTCCCTCACGGATAAGCGCGCGCACGGCCGAGTTTACCGTCATGATCTCGAAAGCGGCAACGCGGCCTTGGCCGTCGGCGCGCGGCAGCAGGGTCTGGCAGATGACCGCCTCCAGGGTGAGCGCCAACTGCATGCGGATTTGCTGCTGCTGTTGGGGCGGGAAGACGTCAATGACGCGGTCAATGGTCTGGGCGACGTCGGTGGTGTGGACGGTGGAGAAGACGAGGTGGCCCGTTTCCGCGGCGGTGACTGCCAGGGCCATGGTCTCGAGGTCGCGCATCTCGCCTACCAGGATGATGTCCGGGTTCTGGCGCATGACGTGGCGCAGGGCCTCGGCGAAGGAATGGGTGTCGGTGCCGACTTCGCGTTGGGAGATGCTGGCCATCTTGTCCAGGTGCATGAACTCGATGGGGTCTTCGATGGTGATGATGTGGCGGGGCACGAGCGCGTTGATGTAGTCGGTCATGGCAGCCAGGGTGGTCGTCTTGCCGGAGCCGGTGGGGCCGGTAACCAGGACCAAGCCGCGC
>Ga0315289_10006758_pt1 | contig 16821 bp, 20 predicted proteins | sample YL17G11_40_MG_FD_203452 | JGI IMG/M metagenome (GOLD analysis project Ga0315289, IMG submission 203452) | Sediment microbial communities from Yellowstone Lake, YNP, Wyoming, USA - YL17G11_40 | ecosystem: Environmental > Aquatic > Freshwater > Lake > Sediment | place: USA: Wyoming | collected... | reverse complement strand
GATACAGTGACCGCAAAGCTTGATGTCCCAAGTGATCTTTGCATGAGCAGTATTTGCCCAGGCAGATCTTGATAGCCCGACACATAATAAGCATAGATTGCGGTGTTAGATGCGTATTGATTGATGACCTTCACCAATGATTGAGCTGTGTCTGAGATATTCTGCGATGCAGACCCACCAGTTGAAACCTTGAAATATCCACTGGCGATAGTTTCACTCGCTTTTGCGGTAAACACCACAGAATTGATCGTGATCGTGTCGTCGGCAACAAGCCCAGTGCCACCCGCAGATAAAAGCTTGATTGAAAGCTTGTGCTTAGTTTTTATGTTTAGAAAAAATGTGTAGTTCTTAAATACCGCAATGTCTTTTGCAAATGGTGGCTCATCGTTTGATTCTTGAATTCCCTCTTGTGAGGAATTCGTGTAAAGACTTGCGCCCATCAAAGATACCGGAGTTGAATCGGTGAACGTCACGCTTTTTGCCGTGATTTCGCCAGCACTGGGATTTTTCTCATAAACCAATTGGAGCTCATCATTTGGTTCATCTGTGCTAGATGCTGATTCTTTGGATCTGTAAACTTGAAAGAAGTCTGAGGTAGTAATCCCTGATGGAATGGTGAAAGTCATCGCAACATTATGAGTACCGCCGGGAGAATTGGAAACTACAATCCTTTGTGAGGGAGTGCCGAGATATAAGTTATTGCTAGCATCTCTAGAACCCCACAATACGCGGTAGGCAACTTGAGTGTTGCCGTTCATCATTCCACTAGAGCCACTTGTCGCGCCTGTGCCATCAAGCCCACGCGGCATTCCTGTCGAGTAAACAGGCCCAGAATAAACGTCTAAGACCTTCACCCCAAGCGAAGTGGTGAAATATAAATTGCCGTTACTTTGCGCAAACTGCATTCTGGCATAATCAGAATCTGGATGTGCATAGGTGCCAGAGTACGCAGTCCACCCAGCAGAGTAATAGGCCATAGAATCGTCTGAGGACCTTCTAGCGATGAGAAAACCCTGGTATGAGGACAATCTATCATTACGAATGAGCTCGGACGCTGGAGCGTCGCTCAAGCGCGCAAAACCACGGATGGGCTCTACAATCTCGTCTTTATCAATGTTCACATTCCGAGCAATAGATAGCGCGCCTTCCGGTACGGCACTAAGCTGATTGCTGTTTGTAAAGAGGCCTTTGTTTTTAAGCGTGAGCGATTGACTCAATTAGTACCGCCTTGCGCTAAAGTAACTGAGTAGCTTTCCTGTCCTGAATTTTGCCGAATTATTATCAACACGAGGATCTAGCATGTTGATAGCGTCCTCTTTTTGCTGCTTTAGAGTAGCGGCCTCAACTTCAAGTGCCTTGTCTTTCTTTGATGAGAGGCAAGACACAAGTGCTGATTGCACAAGTATTGGATGTAATTCATCGGGTAGCATTGGCACTGGGCTTTCAGTCGCTAGACAGATCCAATCACCTACGGCTAGGTCATCGGGTAGCGACGAAAAGCCCAGCGTCGTCCCTGAAACTGAGCTAACCGTCTTGTCCATGGACAATAGATCGTACGGATTATTATTCTGCACGAAATCAACAACGGTAGCCACGGCTATTGTGGAAGGTAGCGATGAGACAACAGCAGTAACGGCTCCAGTATTAATTGAAGTGATTTGAGCGCAAGCAGTCGTTTCAACCAAAGTTGACGGCCTGGTGAAAAACGTCATTCGCAAAGTGCCCGATGTGAAGTCATTGGATAACTCGACAGAGTTTCGTAACATATAATATCCAGATCTGCCAGAAGATCGGTCTTCTTCATACAATCTGTTAATATCTGTCAGGTTACCGCTACCATCGACAGTCTTTAAATCTCTGATCTTTGCACCGATGGCTCGCCTGGGAATTCTATAGGTATCATTTTGAGTGATCGTAAAATCAGTGTATTGAATAAAGAATTCTTCATTCAACTTAAGCATGAGTGGAGTCAGGTCGGTCTTTAATTGCATATTGAACAATACAAGAAAATCCGACGTCGAGAAAAGATCGTTACTCGTAGGGAACGATCCCTTGATTTTTAGGGCTGAAATCAAATCACTTGAATTCACAAGAAACCTCTATTTCATGTCTTCGTACATTTCGAGCAGCTTTTGAATCATCTCTGGACTCATTTCTTCTTTTTCGTCGCTTTCAGAGCCTTCAAGTTCTAACTCTGGATTCTCGTCGCTGGGCTTTTCTTTTATCATTGAGCCAAGACTTTCTGGCTTTGATACTTCTACTTTTGCGGCCATAAACTTTGGTGATTTAAGTTTTAGGTTTTCACCTTCCTTTTCATCCATCAAGTCCATCATTTCTTCGAGCACTTTTTTCTTCATTTCCATGTCTTGCATATTATTCCTTTTGTTACTAAAATGGTCCGCCCTTAATCATTATCTTTGCATTTACGCTGTATTGTCCACCGTCAACGACTAACAAAACCCGAAGCTTATGAAAAAAAGCAATTTCATGCTCTAATAAATATGGCTCGCTAGAAAGCTCTTTAGCTGAGTTGTTAATGTTAACCCAAATCTCATTATCAATAGTCCCCTCAAGCATAATGTTTACCGGAGTCGATGTTTGAATGCTTATTGTGTGAGTACCAGATCCACCATCGGCTAAAGTAACATAGTTTCCAGCCAAAGCATTTGCGTAGGATGTAGAAACCAGAAGGCTATTCTCTGTTAGGTCAGTCAGAAAATAATCTGTGGCCAAAGATAAACCAGATGGCAAAGTCCCCGTGGTTGTAAATCTAACCTTTAGGCCTAACTTATATCCGTGAGCTGCTATTGTTATTACAGACAATGCCACGTCACTAGACGTAAATGTCTCATTTGAGATTGAGTCAGCGGTTGCGCTTGCTACTATTGCAAAACCTTGAGCGTCGTCTAGATTAAACTCAGGGCTAGTATATGTCCCAGCTATTGAGCCCACATATATAGTTTCTAGTAATAGTCTTTTAGTGTGAACCATTATTTCAACCCCAAGAAATTAGCCGTTGTGAGTAGTTTTTGAATTCTAGCTCCAAAAGTGCCAGCAGTGTTATTGTCAGCAGTTAACGATGACCAAGGATTACCAGAAGCTCCAACATTATTCAAAGCCTCTCCAACCGTTCCTGGCTCATTATATTCTGCTAAAAGTGCGTTAAGCAAAGAAGCCGCTAATGCTTCTGGGCTTAAAGGAGTAGCTCCTCCGGCCTCCGCTTCCATAAATGCAATCGCTGTAAGCAATCCATAAATCAGTGTTTGCGTTCCAAGATAAAGCAGTGCCGACAAATATTTGATTTAATACCGCCGTTTCTGCCGTGTTAGATAATGACATATAAACTCCTTTTATGAATAATTTAAACTCGCCCTTAGCGACCAAATATTGTAAAAATTCTTATTACCATCTGCCCACAAAAACTTAACCAAAGCTCCAGCCGTCTCAATATTTTGAATTTGCCAAACTGCGCTTGATTCAGATGACCCAGGAATTGCCTTGCCAATATATGTGACGCTAGAGCTAACCTCATCAATGTATGTTGTGTAATTCACATCAGAAGTAAGCCTAACCCCAGTCATTTATATTTGGTCCTTTTCTGTAGGTTTGTTTTTTTGTACTGGTAGCGATAGCCCGTGGAGTACCGACAAAGAGCGCGATGGCGTCCACGTCTTTTTCTAGTCTTTCGATTTTAGTGAGGATCTTGCCAATCTTCATGCCAGCACGCAAAACGATGCCACCTATCGTTACTAGGATTATCATCATTGCGTCTTGCTGCTCTAGATTTGGCATCTGCATCTAGAGCACATCATCTTTGATTTTTGATTTATCTATTTTCATAATTTGATTCCTTATTTGATTTTCTCAATCGTTACTCTGACCAATGTTCCAGAGGCTACTAATGCCCTAGCTGCTGATTCACCATGTGCCGTTCTTATGTCAATGTAATCGCCTGCATTTAGTTGAACAGTATCCACAAGAGAAGCTGAAGGCGCTTGGGCTGGTGTAACTGTTGCTTGCATTAAAGTATCTTGAGTTGAAAATGATGACCCTTTCTTATATAAAAGGGTCGATACATATTGCCCTGCTGTCCAGGCAAGAGTGTTTCCATATCTCAACAAAGTCTTTACAGAATAGAGTCCAGCTATAGGAGCAGTGAATTTCCAATTAGCTCCAGTTGTGACAGCTCCATGAGTGTCATAGTCTTTAGTTTCAAAATCAACTATAGGTGATGAGGCATTCGCTATTGATTGCCCTGCTGAAGATGTATACCTAGCCGCCACAGTCTCGGTCGCACTGATTGTGGTGGGAGAGGAGAGTTTTTTAATATTGAAATTTGTATATAAGCTGGAGCCGCCCTTTAGTGTTGAGCTATTTGTCGTAGACACGGCATTAATTTTTGCGGTATCTCCGGCATTCATTTCTAAATCTATAGAACCATGTAAGGGATAAATTTTAGAGGTAGTAAATACGCTGTTATCATACAAAACATAAGTACCTGCATTTCTGCCAGTTACAATCAACGCAAATTGTACTTCACCTGGAGTACTTCCGCCCGTATCTAAACGTCCAGTAATATTAAATGCGTACTTACCTGCGCTTGGAACAGTGACTACGCCAGTTGACGTGTTCATTATGTTTGCGCCGTCATCTATTTTAGTATTCCAAACTACATCTGCATTTGATGTGCCTATAGTTACGTCTGCACTAGTTCTATAAGTTGCCGCAATCAATCTTCCATCATACCCGTCGCTTTGTTGCACCGACGATGACCAGCCTAAAATCGGCACAGCAGCGGTAAATCCATATTGAATACTTGCACCACTCAATTGATAAAAACTTGCGTTTATCTGATTTGGTGCAGAAATGTCGCTTGTCGAAGTCATTATTAAATTGTTAGCGTCGATAAGTTGGGTAACACCAAGAACACTTGTAGAACCGTTGTATGCGGCACAGGCGCCTACATTCGCAACATTATTATTCCCAACCAAAACTTTGTTCGAATCAGCGCTATAACCAGAAGGAAGTGAGAATTTGTAATAACCAGTACCTGCTGTACCCACTCCAGTCTGCACCAAGCTGTATGAAAGCTCCATCGTATCACCGACTCGCCTCCATCTCGCTTTGTTTGTTGTAGTAGTTCCAACTGTTGGAGCAGCACCAGATGAGGTGATTACCATTGGATAGTCTATCCAATCCTTAATAGGTGTGCCGTAGACATAAGAGCAGGGCCCGACTTTGAAGTTGTCGAACTGCATAGTGAAAGCTGTAGCTGTTGTACTTCCACAGTGGATAATCAACCTATAGCTTGTGCTATTACTTGCTGTCTGGAAGTTACCAATGAATTTATCAGGAATAGATGAGCTTGAAGTGTAGAGCTTATAAGTAGATGGTTGAATCAATACTGAGTTGGTGACGTCATATAGCCACACAGTAAGCTCTGAATCAGTAGATGAACTTCCAGCAGTGAAAGCTCCACTTGCTAACAAATAGTCGAATTCAACTTGCAAGACTTTGGCTTTATCAGCGGTATCTATAGTGAAGTCATAGCTGACACCTTCACCTTGTCTGTTGGCTGCTGTCCTAGTGAATAGGAATGAACCTGAGCCTCTAAGTGGAGAAGATGTAGTTCTTGTCCAAGTGACGTTAGCAGAACCAGCAGTTCCATCTACAGGAGAAGTACCAGCAGCGTCGGCATAAGTAGCCCAGCCTGTAGTGTCTGATTCAGCATCAGGATTAGAAGATAGATAATTGATTCCACCTGAGAACGTAGCCCAAGTGGGAACTCCACCAACACTCTTAATAACTTGGCCAGATGAGCCAATAGCTAACCTTGCTGGAGTATTCGCACTGGATGCATAGATCATGTCCCCAGTTGTAGTGGTGAGGGTTTTAGCTACTTTGGCGTCTAATTGAGTTTGGACAGAAGAGGTTGCATCTAGATAGCCTAGAGTTGTTGCAGAGACACCAGAAGCAGAGATATTACCTGAGCCATCAGAGACTAAGGCTTTGCTTGCTGTGACTGTAGCTAGCTTTGTTAGGGCGATAGCAGCACTGGCTGAAATATCACCATTAACTATGGAAGTGCCGAGAGATAATGAAGAATATCCAATGTTTGAAAATGTATTGCTAGCGCCAGACATTGTTTTGTTTGTCAAAGTTTGCGCTGTGCTTATGTCTGCTAGATTGACTGCGTTGAATTGTAACCAATCACTAGCTGATAATTTTAAACCAAGATCGCCGCTATTCGCAGCATTACGCCACGAAACGCTCTCATTGTTTGCAAGTCGAATCACTCCACCGCTTGATGGATTAGTTCCTGTCGATTTGACATAAGCTGTTTTTATTCCGTAAGTATTTCCGAAATCTAGTTCTGCTGTAAGAACAAAAGATCCACCTGATTTTTGTAGAACTGCCGTCGAAATTGCTATGAGATAGTTTGAGACGTTAGTTCCCCAGCTGGAATCACCTTCGGCTGGAATTGTGTAGGTTGTTCCATTGAAGCTGATTACTGTGGCCAAGATTCGCCCCTTTGAATTTTAGTTTAGTGCTGGGATTTTACCCCCAGCACGTGTTACATTTCTTTTACAATCCCTTATCCGTTTTAACTGTTAACAATTCCGGTACCCTTCACGCATTTTGCTGGAGTGGTACAAATGATTGCTTGAGCTCCGTACAATCGCAGCTCGTAACAGTTTTTATCGGCGACGTGCAAAAATAATTCGCCTTTTCTTCCTGGAGTTTCGAAAGAAAACTCTTGAGAACCGATTCTTTTAAATCGCTTCATGGGAGCCGCGAAACACTCGCCCTCTTTGGTCATTGGATGAGGTACTAAATTGATCTTTCCGTTAGGTCCCATCAATACGATGTTTTCAAATCCGCCGAGGCCAGTTTTCTCAGAATGTCCACCATTTAGGCGACGCAAGTCTGTCATAGTACCAGAAAGATTCATGAAAGTTTTAGGCGACAATAAAACGTCAACTTCTTCCATCAAGCCACCTTTAGAAACGGCCTGACCAACCATGTTCAAGATTTTTGCTACAGTCGCAGCAGCGCCACCGAATGCGTAGCTAGATCCGGCCCAGAGGCCATAAACAGCAGCATCAATACCGAATAGAGATCCAGTATTAGTGATGATTTTGTCTAAACCAACAGGCTCTACCCAAGTAGATGTCCCAGACTTAGCGCCTTTCCATTGGATGTAACAATCGCCAGCACCTAAAGCAATATCTAGAGCCGTGATTCCTGTCGTAGTTCCTGTGAACTTAATTACTCGAGTTGAGTAGGAAACGCTGGTCACTGTGAAGTAAGAATCCGCCGCAGAAGAAACCAAAGTATCATCTGATACTTTGTAGAACTGAACTACTGCATTCTCAGATCCGGCCCAAATGCCTGGAGCCCAGCCAGCAGCAAGCATCGTCACATTGGTTGCTGTGGTCGATACGTTTGCAGAACTATCAGCAGTGCCAAGACCTGTGGCAGAATTACCATACAAGAAAGCCATCTCAAGTCGTCTTGATCCTGTTTCCATCAAGTTTTCCACTAGCAATTCAGATGCATTCTTGAATGCCTCTTTAGAGGATACTGCCTTAGCAGCGGCTTCATAATCCATTTGGCCACGAATGATGATTTGGTTTGCATCAATCGAAGCTTCTTTAAGTTGAGCGGCAATAGAATCATTTAAAGTCTGAACGCCAGCACCAGCGGCTAGGTAGGTTACGCCAGCTTCGTTAGATAGAATGACTGGGAAGTTGTATGACTTACCGACTTTTTCAGCCTTTTGAAAGCTGATCTTTTTTTGAAGTATTGATACTTCGGGAACAACACTGACAGGACCATCTCCGTAGACGACTTTAAAAAGTCCGTCTAGAGTTGAAGTTGTATTTTGTTGAGCCATTTTTTTGATTCTCCATTAGGCAAAGTTGTGCCTTGATTGTTTTGATTTTTTGGTTTGTTAAAAAGGACTGATTTTATTTGATTACTGGTGGTGCAATCAAAATGCGTGAAACATATTATTAGCGTTTGTGTGCTCCGCTGGTTTTGCGGAGTGGCTTCTGGTATTGAAACCACCACTTTTGCTTAAATATAAATACATGAGAAACTATTTTCTAAAGCGAATCAAGAAACTTTGTCATAGGACATGACTAATTCTTAAGATTCCTAGAAATTCTTTCTTTCCATTCGTCTATGGTCTCGTAAGATTTCTGCTTTGGTCCATCGCTGCTTTTAGATTGTTGTGGCTTTGGCTGAAAAACAATGGACTGCTTTTCTTGTAATGCTTTAATATCGTGTCTCCTAATTTTCTTAGCGACATCATCGCCAAACATGGAAATAAGCTGATCTCCTTCTGCTGAGCCAATGATAGACTTTAGGAGAGCTGTCATTTCTGACTTTACTTCTTGAGCTAGCTGATCCGATGTCAGTTCAAGACCAAACTCCAGGTTTTTCTTCATGACTCCGGCGAATCTTTTTACAAGATCCGGTGATTTTGGTAGTCCACTTTTAGCCAGGGCCTCGATTATTGTAGCTTGAAAGTTTTGAGCGATCTCGTATTCTCTCTTAGCCTCGGCCTCTTGCCTTATTTTCTCTTGCGCAGTTTGTTTTTCGGCTTCGGTTGATTCCTTATATTTTTTCAAATCTCTGAATTCTTTTTCCTCTGGAGATAGCATTTCTTCTTGTATTTGAGACAATAAAAACTTCTCGGCTAGTTCTCTACCCTTTGGCCCCATGCGCTTCAGCATACTCTCTGGATTTGACTCAAATTCCTTTAGAATATTGAAAGCTTTTCTCTTTTGTTCGTTAGCTTCTTCCATTCTTTTTTTGGCGGCATGAGCTAGTTGAAATCGTTTTCGTAATCCTTCTTTGTCGTTAAAGTCGATTTCTTCTTCGACTTCTTGACCATCGACGAGGAGCTTGAATTTTTCTTTTTGCGCCGTTGTAATTGCTTTTCCTGTTTCCTCGATAGAGCCTTGGCTTGATTGTTCTGTTTGCGATTCATTTACTGCGCCTGATTCTTGTGTCGTTGAATCACTGGTTGTAATTGTGGTTGTTTCGCTCATTACATTGCTCCTTGATTAAAAGCGTTTGGATTTGGTGGTTCTGCTGGTTTTGGCATTGGCGTTTGACTAGCCTCTTGATTGATTGGGTTTTGGTTATCCATAGTTTGAGGCATTGCGTTTTGATCAATTGGAGCCCCAGGTTGTCCCATTGGAGGTGGTGGCGCTTGGAAAAAACTTGCTTGCTTTAGCATTGCGGACACTGCTGGATCTTTAGTTCTCGCGTTGTCTATGTGCTTTTGGATATGCTCTAGAGTAGCTTGAATAACTGTTGGATTTTCCCTGGCATCAGAGCTCGCTAGAATTGCCGAGTGTTCTAGAACGTGAATACCATCATCGTCGGTCAAAAGAACCTCTTGAGGTTTGCCGGCCATTAGTTCTTCATTCTCAGAAAGCATGAGCATTCTGTTCGCGTTGTCGTGCTGATAAAGTGGCTCGACGTTTCCAGTAGTATAAACCCCGATATATTGCTCCGGTGTTTTAATCATGTTTGGAGTAGCGAGAAGGCTGTTTGCAATCTCCATTCGTCCAGCGCTTGTTTTTGTTAGCGGGTTAGCAGAATCCACGGTCACTCTAGAGATTCCGCTCAAGTCTTTCTGCGTGAATTCTTTCATCATGGCTCTTTTTGATTTGCCCGAAATCATGGCAATTCTTGGCACTACGGCAAATGTTCGCAGCAATTCTATGATAGCAGTACCGCCCGCTTCAAGGGCCAGCGTGTAGCTTGATTGCAGACCACTGGTTGATTGAATTGCTTGTTGTTGCAGTAATGCCATGGCTGTACCTGACATTTGCGGTGGAGCGTTTCCACGGCCTATTTGAGACACGTTAGACATTAGTTCTTGTTGTGTGATTAGAAAGTTTGCAAAGTTGAAAACCTCTGGTGCTGTTTTTAGCAGGTCCATCGATTCTATCTTTCCAGCCTTTGGGTCGTATTCCCAATAATTCATGCCATCCATGATGTTGGTCACTTTTGGTGAGGCCCCTTTTGGCCCTTGGAAGTTCTGTACAGCGTTTGCAGCTTGATTGGTGAGGATAGCAGAGACACACATATCCAAAGCATCGTTTACCGGAAGCAGGTCCATCATGTAGCTATGGCCATAGGCCGAATCAAACCTCACGCCAGATGTAATTGGAATAATGTATGGTCGTTTGTATGGCAATGGCCCATCAAACAGAATGATGTCATCAGAGCATATCTCGACAAGCCGGCCTTGTGGCATTGCTTCGGTCTTTGCGTGATAGAGAGTGTATGTTGAAATAAGGTCTTCATTACGCTTATTTAGTCGATTGCTTTTAAGTGAAGTATCAAGTTCATAAGCAATATCAAATCTGTCATCGCTTTGTAGTGATTTGATTTTCTCTGCCAGTTCTTGATATTTTGCGGCCAAGCTCCATCTATTCTTAAATTTTCGTACAATGAACCAATCGTGATTCATGTCTCGGCGGTTAAAGTCTCGCATCACATCAAGAATCGAATGAGTTCCGACTTCAATATCTCCCTCATGTATTGGCTCGCCACTTTCTGGATTCATCCCGTAAATTTCGCCACCGGTGACGTTCCAATCAAACGATAGCCAGCTTTCCCTAAGGAATAGAGATCTAAGCACACTGTCGGTGTATTTCTTCTCTAGATGTTTTTCTTTCATGTAGTAATCAAGAAGGCCGGACGCAAGCTGCGTATTGGCTTGAGATTCAAGATCGGTGTTAACCGCCCTTGGCTCCCAAGCTGGTCTTGATCCTGTGACCATATTATTTACGTTACGAATTAAGCTTGCGTAATGGTTCAAGTGTATAGCCTTTAAGCTTTGGTCCACGTCATCGATGAAGGTGTTTCCGTAGTACGAATTATAGGACTTTCTAAGCTCTGATAATATCCCAGAGTTTTCGATAAACTTCTTATTTGCGTCCACTTGCTCCATAATGTTTGAGCCAATTTTATCGTCAGATGCCGCCCAGTATTCTTGATTCATTTAGTCTCCGTTGTTTTATTTATCTTTTTCTTCCAGCTAGTGCTTTGAAAACATTCAAGCTATCGTCTTCGTCTAAGTTAACTTGGTCAAAGCCAATTTTTATCGGTGTCGGATTTGTCGCCTCATCCACGTTTCGAACTAAGTACATGAGCGCGGCAATGGCGTCATAGTGGCCTAGCACTTTAGAGCGCGAGAATTTAGCTCTTTGCTCATTCCATATTCCATAATTAAGTGAGTCAAGTAGGTAGGTACAGGACTCATCAATCTCGATTCGCTTTTGGGCAAACCACACGCGAAGGTTGTTGATCATAGCGTGTAGGCTATCTTTCGAAGTCGAGTTGAAAAACATATTGTGGATCGATCCTAGGTCGAGCAAGAGCAGAGGATTATCGTTATCAGCGACGCGCTTGTATGGTGTCTCGCCTTGCCATAGTTCTTTTTCTATTGCTGATATTTCGCTGTGTAATTTTGGCGTTGTCATTTCAGGACCAGAGATGACGTGCTCACGTTCAACAACAAGTTTGGCCCTTTTAAAATCATAATAGGCAAATAGAGTCACGTTTAGGTCTCTAACGCCCAAATCCATAGCAGTATACTTGTGATAGAGTTTGTAGTGCTCATCTGTTGGGCCACGCTTGTGGTCGTAGCGTCGCATCTCTGGGATGATGGCAAGTGTTCTATCGGTAGCGAATTGGCAAAGATACTCACGCTCCCAATCGGTATCGGTCAGGCACTCAGCTTTGTATTCTTCGATCATTTCAGGAGTGACCATAGGGTTTTTGTAGATATCTAGTTCGACATAGGCATTTTCACGCTTTGCTTTTAGGCAAAAGTCTTTGAAATCATGGTCTGGTGATTTCGGTGGCGTTGAGATCATGATGATTCTAGCACCTTCGCGGTACATAGTCATAGGCACGACAACGGATGAGTAGATATAGCTCACGTTTTTTATAAATGCCGCCTCGTCAAAGACATACAAATCGCAGTAATTACCACGGCCACCATTGGGCTTTCGATCAAGGCCAATGAGTTGAATTTCTGATTTGTTTGGGAAGGTGTATTTCTTTTTAGATTCTGCCCACCTGGGCCTGAGAAAATCAGGGCAATCCTCAAGGACTGATTCAAACGCTGGGATGATGAATTCCTCGAGGTCGGTGAGGAATGCGGTGGCAATCTTAACGCGAGCGCGGTCTTTGGATCTGGCAACGCGAAGGCACTCAGTGACGATCCAGAATGATTTTCCGAATCTCCTGGAGCAATTGGCCACGAATAGCTTGGCCTTAACTTCTCTAAATGCTTTATCAATGACGTGTTGGCCAGAGTGAAACTTGAACGATAGTTCGTTTCTATACCAAAGGACTGGTTTCCAAACCTCATCGAGATCCGCCACTAGACAGCTTTCGGTTCATTGTCTCTCACAATTCTAAGAATGGCCTCGGTTGAAATGCCGCTGAGTTTGTCCATGATGAGTGCTGCGGTGGATTCTTCGGCGCTTTTGCGCTCTGTATCCTCAATCTTTTCGTGAAGCACGTTAGTGACTAGGTACTTAAGTGCAGTGCTATTTCCCTGCTCTGCATGTCTCCACATCATGCGCCTGACCGATGCTTTTCCATTCTCTCGGCCAATTCGTATATGTTCCGAAAAGTTATTAGCAAGTGTGTCAACGGAGCATTTCATTACTGAGGCCATTTCGGCAAGAGTACATCCTATGCCGGCCAGTTTTTCGATGGTTTCAGTGTCCAAAATTTTTGGTGCCGTCGGTCCTGACTTTGGAGTGGCCATCGTTAGCCTCCTTGTTTGCTTAATTTTTGTTCATTCTGGCTAATTTAACAAGCTGAAAATCTTTAGTTTCAATAGGTTCCAGAATGTTCTTTGGAAAAACCAAGGTTTTTTTAATTCTTTTTTAAGCTGATAAAGGACAATTTTTGATTTAGTTGCGTCGTCAATTTGGAGATCCCTCCAGTATTTTGCGTAATGCTTATATTGTTGGCGTTGATTTGCTAGAGCAAAAATATCGTCACTGATTCCAATACGAATCCATTCTTCTAATTCGTCATGTAGTTCTTTAGTTGCTTGGATCATTTCTTGATTACTCCGAATTTCAATGCGGTAACGTCGTGCTCGAGTTCTTCTATGCGCTTTTTGTAGTCAGCTACCTCAGAGTATAGGTCTGGGCGCTCTGGAAACTTGTAATCGATGATCCTTGAGGCTTGTATGAGCGCTAGGATGAACAGCATTGCAAGGGCTTCCCCGATGGATAGTTCGGCAAGGGCTATTTTTACTAAAGCTGTAACGGCCGTGAAGGTGCTTATCCAAGGCGAGAGGTTTAGCCTGTTTAGAGTCATAGTCCGAATTCATTTTTAACGCAGTTTATAAGCTGGCCCTCGAATACGCCCAAAACGTCGGGCTCGTTAGCGTTAACGACATTGCCGTGTTTTTCAATAACCCAGGCGGGAATCTCATAGACTTTAAATCCAAAGGACTGCGCCCAGGTATCATCGCCATTAGCCTTAAAGACTTGGATGACTCGTGTGAGTTGAGTGTTTGGTTCTTTGGCCATTATTGGATTGCCTCTGCGGGATTTTCAGCGGTGACGTGAGATAGGTCCATCACATAGGGCGCTTTTTCTTCGACCTTTGGTGGCTCAACGACTTCGATTTCTGATTTGAGCTGTTTTGCCATTTCGTTGGCAAATCCGATACATTCCACTATAGGCCCCATGCTGCTAGCGTAGTGTTTACAGCGAGTGGACATGAGGTGAGCTACTGTGGCGTAGTTATCATGATGGATCTTTTTGAGATCGAGAGCAGATAGACCTGGAGCCACGGCAAACTTAGTATCTTGATCGTAGGACGATTTAAGCCAATTTAGGATAAACATCACGCCCTTGTATTCCTCTGGGAATATCTCGATCTGTGATATTTCGCGGTGCATTGCTTTATGAATAGCGAGCACTCGTTTTAGGTCTTTAGGATCTAAGCTTTGAGCAGGTGGTGATTCCTGCTCTTGTATTTCTGTGGTGGATTCCGACATTTACTTCTTGGCCTTTTTTGGTGTTTTGGCACATTTAGTGTCAGATTTTTTTGCTACGGACTTCTTTGTTTTAGATGCTTTAGCCATTTCAGGCTCCTTTATATTTTGATCCAGCCTTGTTTTTTGGCCTCTTGCCAAGATTCAAAGTGGAAGGTTTGTTTGCTGATGACGGATTGAAAAATGAGATCACGCTTGGCCTGGTAGTAGTATTTAGCGATGAATATTAGAGTGGGATTATCTTGATGATACCAAAGACCGGACGTTCTCATTACTTGATGTTGATGTTCTTTGACAGTGAATGTCTAGCGATACTGTGATGCGCCGATAGGTACATGATGGGCATTGCGCCCACCAATTCAGTCCTCATTTCCGGTAGATAGGATTTTGCTCAGTGTTTTGTAGTCAGATCCAAAGCGTGTGATTTCTTTTGAGATCTTCAGTTCCACGGCCTCGCGGCAAACTTGATTGATGTCGATGTTTAGCTTGTCGCACAGTTTGATTTGATCTCGTTCGAAACGGATACATCTAGGCACCATGGCATTATTCTTTTTCGTCATCTTCGTCCTTTTCTAGTTCTTGAAAGTTAAGTTTCCACCAGTTCTTGATTACAAATTCTTCTATCTCAGATCTGAAAGCATCAGCGAGCGAGCTATTGAAAAGCAGGATGGAATCAACTTTCATTCCTTCTACTGAGAGATAAAGATCTGCGCTCAGTATATCAATCGAGTCGTCTTCTTCCTGTGGATCTTTTGATTCTGTTTTGTGCACTTGAACTTCAAACTCAAGTGTTAACCTGTCGTTGCCTGGAACTTGCATTTCAAACGTGTTTGTAGCGATCATTCTTTTTTTCATTTGTCCGGTCCTTTTGTTATTGCTGTTCGTTTTCTAATTCTTGCACTAATTTAATTAATCTGTGGGACCATTTCCCATTGGATATTAAGTCATCTATCATCATTTTTTTGATTTCTTTTTTTGATCTATCAATCAAAACTAATCCAGCTTGTGTTTCATCAAAAATTTGAACATCTAGCTTTTTGTTTACTTCACTCGCTGAGATAACCCATTGTCGTTTGTTCATTTGTCCGGTCTCCTTGTTGAGACCAGTATATCACAAAATGTAGCAAAAGGTAATACAATTGTATTACACTGTATCATATTGAAATTATTACAATGGCGGTGGCTTTATTTCGATTTGGCGCGGTGTGATTGGATTATGTCGAACGCTATCTTGTTGCCATAAAGTCGCTCGGTGACCGGAATGTTGCCGCTGTTGGAAAAGGTTGATCTATGAACGAATTCTTTAAGCAAATGGAACCTTGGGTCTTTGACTTCGTATTCTGAAATAAACAATGGGTTTTGTTGAGCAGCTGCCCAATCAAAAAAGTCTTTGTGTGAAAAATCACCATCGTACATAGAAGTATTTGAGTATGGAATATCGCAATAGATAACCGAGTTTGGCTTTATACCAACAAGTCTATAATCTAAGTTAGTAAAATTGAGTTGCTGGAGTCGCTCGAGTTGCTGGAGTCGCTCGAGTTGCTGGACTTGCTGGTGTCGCTCGAGTTGCTGGAGTCGCTGGAGATCGCATCGATCTTTCTTCAATGCCCTGATTTGCATTTTAAGATACAATCGTTTTCCGGTAATATCAAGATGGTTTGGCCATTTATCAATCCCAAATCCGTTTTTAAATAGATCGTCAAATTCATCAAACACAACGGCCATATGCATACTTCTTTTTTGCTGTTCTAATTCTTTCCCAAAAAGATAGTCATCTCCATTGTTTCCAAATGACCATATTATCTTGATGTATGCGCTTGATTCTTTTTCTGCCATGAATCTCTCTCGTGAAATCCACTCTGGTTTAAAGACATCGTAATTGTATTTACCAGCAATCGCGTTTTGTATCAGCTCACACAATCCTGGTCGCAATTCGTTATAGTGAAAATTGCTATAAGATTTTGATCTATTCGCAATCATGTAGTGACTTACCGAAAAGCCACCCCCAAATAAATCATAGAAATTATCTGCGTTTGGAAAAAACTTTGAAATTTTATCAATGATTTTGGTCTTTGAACCTTGATATGGTATTCCCCATTTTTCGCCACCACCAGCTTTAAGTTGCTTCACAGAGGTTCCCCACAATTTGGGCATACCTTGTGAGGCTTGTCTGATTCCTCTGAGTCGCTTGGATCAAATCCCTTGTCTGCCACATCGACGACAAAATTCTTTATGCCCAGAAGGTCGATATTAAAATCAGGTCCGAAATCAAGTATGTCTTTACCAATGCCAGATAGGTCTAGTTCGCTCCACAAGTTAATGCTATTATCAGCAACATGGTGGGCATACTCCTGCTCGCTCGAATCATAATCTTGATAAATAACAGGAATCTCTTTAAGTCCTGCTCTTTTTGCCGCCAAAAAACGACCAGTGCCGCAAACAATTTGACCACTTTGGTTACTTACGATGATGGGATTTCTAAATCCTTGGTATTTAAATACCTCGGAAAGACGATCTATTTGGGACTGTGGATGATGGTTTCTATTACCGTCTCGTGGTTTAAGTTTTGTAATATCTACGATCTCAATTTTGCCATCATGAAGCTTTATTTTAGACATTATTTAAATGCTTTCCAATTGTATGTTCATCGACACTTAAAACGTAAGCAATTTCTCTTTTGGTCAATCCAACATTAAACATTCTTTTTGCTAGTTCTAAATAATGAATTTCTATATTCACTTACACTCCTTCAATTCAGTTTC
>Ga0315289_10006757_pt1 | contig 16823 bp, 19 predicted proteins | sample YL17G11_40_MG_FD_203452 | JGI IMG/M metagenome (GOLD analysis project Ga0315289, IMG submission 203452) | Sediment microbial communities from Yellowstone Lake, YNP, Wyoming, USA - YL17G11_40 | ecosystem: Environmental > Aquatic > Freshwater > Lake > Sediment | place: USA: Wyoming | collected... | reverse complement strand
ACGCAGGAAGCTTTTCGCCCGCCCAGGGGGCCACCCGTCCGCACACGCTGGCCGGCGTCCGTCGGTCCAGGCTCCCGGGCCGCCGCCGAGGGTCGTACGACGCGAAGTATCGCCCCAGCCCCCGCCGGGCTGCCGGAGTCTCGTAGTCCCGCGGGTAGGCGTCCTCGTCCTTCACCGTCCGCCACAGCCGTTCGACCCTGATGGGGTCGAATGCACGGCCCCCCCGTCCAGGCGGATCGCGATCCCCGCGTCCGTCAGCACCTCCGTGACTGCCTCGGACGTCCACTGGGCGCCCGGGGGTTTACGATGGCGGCCTCTATGGCATCGAGGAGGCCTACGCCATGCTGGCGCTGGCGATGTTCGGCTTTGCCGGCGACGCCCAGCGCTATGCCGATAGCACGTACATGACGAAGGAATTCCTCCGCAAGACCGAGACGTTCAGCGTCGAGCAGATCGTTCAGCGCCACCAGTAGTACCGCAACGGGCTGGAGCCTATGTACGCGGTCGAGCTGTACCGCCTCAGCCGCGACCGCGATTGGATCCGCCGGCACGTCCCCCTCATGAAGCAGTGCGCCGAATGGACCATCGCCAACCGCCGCAAGACCATGGTGTTGGAGGATGGCCGCAAGCCGCTGCACTGGGGCCTGTTGCCCAAGTGGACCTACGGGGGCGACATCTTCGAGCAGCAGTGCTACCCGCTCTTTTCGAACCTGGCCTGCTGGCGAGGACTCGCGGCCACCGCCGAGCTGCTGCGCGACCTGGGCGAGCGCGATGACGCCGACCGCTATGAGCGCGAGGCCGCCGACTACCACCGCACGATCCTGGAAGTGGTGGATACCATATATCGGAAACAAGCCGATCCGCCGGTGCTTCCTCCCCACGTGTATGCCCAAGGCCCTGACGGCCAGGAGTATTACCAACTCTTTGCGGGCATGGGCCTGGACCTGCTACCGTTCGAGTTCACCGACCCGCGGGCCGACTACTTCGGCCGTTTCCTGGAGCAGGACAACCGGACGTTCTGCCTGCTGATGCGGTTCCGCCGCGATGCCGGGCCGGGCGGCCTGGACCCGATCTACTCGCAGGGCTACATCCTCTCCAAGCTCCACCAGGACCGGATCCGGGAGTTTCTGCTGGGTTTCCACGCCTATCAGGCGTTTAACCTGGAGCGCGACTGTTTCACGTCGCGCGAGACGAACGTCGTCTACTCCAGCGACCTGCACCGCCGCACCGACTTCAAGGTTCCCGACGAGAGCGACCTGGTGCCCTGCTCCGGCGCGGTCCTGCTGAACCTGCTGCGGCACATGCTGATGACGGAGGAATCCAGCGGCGCGGCCCGGTACACCGGCCGGCTGGCGCTGCTGCGCGGCGCGCCGCGACGGTGGTTTGCCGACGGCTGCGTCATCTCAATGCAGCAGGCCCCGACGCACTTCGGAAAGGTATCCTTCCGCGTGGAGTCGCAGGCGGAGCAAGCAGTGATCCGGGCCGAGGTGGCCGTGCCGGATCGTTGCCGGGGCATCGTGCTGCGCCTGCGCCATCCGATGGGGGCGCCGATGAAGTCGGTGCGGCTCAACGGCCGCCCGCCGGTCCCTGCCGTGTCGAGGCGTGGTTCTGAGCAAACAAAAACACGTACCGAGGACCACGGCTGACCTGGCTGGCGCCGCCGGGAGGTTGGATCGCGCTGTTGGGCACGGCGGCAACGATCAGCCGTAGATGATGCTGACGATGTCCTGCGCACGCCGGCGCACCGTGCGGTCGTCGACCTTTTCCCATCGGCCGCCGGCCAGGGCGTTGGTGGCGTGCTGGGCATCGGTGAAGCGGACCTCCAGTTCATAGGGCGGGTCCATCTTGACGGGCGGCAGCGGACGGTGGCGGTGGTTCCGCACGGCCTGGCGGACCTGCCGGCGGATCAGCTCCTGTGCCGCCTCCGGCGCTATCGAAATGGCCGACTCGCGGGCCAGGCCCCGCTTGACGGCCGCGGTGACGATCCCCGGCACGAGCGCCTCGGCCTCGGCGCAGGCGGCATGGTCGCCGGACAGGAAGATCAGCGGCACGCCGAAATGCCCGCAGAACAGCGCCCACTGGGCCGTCTCGCCGATCATCTGCCCGTTGAGCTTGTAGTACGTGATGCTGGTCGACGACTGCGTGTGGCACAGGTTGCCTTCGGGCGTGCCGGCCATGGCGTGCTGGCCGATCATCATCATCGCGTCGTACGTGGGATAGAGGCCCTTGGCGCCGTCGGTGAGGAAGGAGGCCCCGCCGTGCATCAGCCTGGCGGGCGGACGGAGCATCTCCGGCACGATGCCTCCGCAGCCGTGTCCGTCGATCACCAGCACGTCCTCGACGCCCTCGGCCGTCAGGGCCTCGACGGCGGCGTTCACCTCGCCGGTCAGCAGTCGCTTGGCCATGCCGTAGTAACGGCTGTCCGGGCCGGTGTAGTCGGCAAAGGTCACCACCCCGCTAGCGCCCTCCAAGTCCGTCATGATCATCACGCGCATGATCGAGGTTCCTCTTCCGCGGCGCTCAGGCGGGCAGCTTGAACAACCGCGCGGCGTTGTCCCGCAGGATCATCCGCTTCTGCGATGAACTGATGCGGGCAAACAGCACCTTTCCCATCTGGTTGGCCATCGAGAACAGCGGCTCGTCGCTGCCCCAGACGACCCGCTCGGCCCCGATCTGCTCGACGAAGTACTCCACTCCGCCGGCGTACCCGCGCGACAGGGTCAGGTCCAGGTACAGGTTGGGCATCTGGCGGGCCAGCTTGGCGTAGGCTTTGTACGCCATGTCGCTGCCGGAGTGGGCCAGCAGCACCGGCACGGACGGAAACTTCTCCGCCATCTTCTCCAGGCCCGTCAGGCGGGCGCCCCAGTTGTGCGCCAGCACCGGCAATTGGCGCGCGGCTGCCAGCTCGAACACCGACTCGAAGGCCACGTCATCGTAATTGATCCCCTGCTGGTAAATCTTGATGCCCACAAAACCCGGCATCGCCAGGCATCGCTCTAGCTCGCCCGCCATCTGCTCCGGGTAGGCGGCGCTGACGTGGACGTAACCGACAAACCGCCCCGGATGCTGCCTCAGCAACTCCGCCAGCTCATCATTGCCCCGCCGCACCTCCCCCGCCAGCGCCAGCAGCGAGCTGCACGCCATCACCTCCACGCCCAGGCGATCCATCTCGGCCAGGCAGTCCTGCGCCGAGAGGGTGTCGTAGTTCTGCCAGCGGCCCCAGTGGGCGTGCGCGTCGATAAGCCTAAACGGCAGCTTCCTGCCCGCCAGGCCGCATTGGACCAGTTCGTCGATCACAGGGCCACCTCCCGCATCAGCGACTCCATGTTGCCGCCCAGGATCATCGCCTTGTCGGAGTCGCCCAGGTCGGCGTAGGTCACCAAAGCCAACAGCCCGCCCGGGGCGTATTGTGGCAGGCCCGAACCGAAGATCAGCCGTTGGGGGCCGAAATGCCGCACGAATCGCTCCACGCCCAGCGGGGGAATGTAGTACGGCGCCAGGCAGACCCGCACCTCGCGGTGCCGCCGCAGCAGCGGGTAGAGCCACGAGTCGGCGTTGTAGTCAACGTGCGTCAGGACCAGCCGCAAGCGGGGAAACTGGCGGCACAGAGAGTCCACCTCCTCCACGCGCGGGCCCAGCACCGACAGATACAGCGGCAACCGAGCCTGCGCGCACATCTCCAGCAGCTCGCCCAGGACCCACGTGCACAGGCCATACGGCACGCTGGTGGGGCGCAGCATCGCCGCCCGCGCGCCGGCCTGTCGCATCTGACGGGCGTAGTCGGCCGGCGTGGGCATGTGGTCCAGCGCGTGCGTCGTCAGGAGGAACATGGGCAGGAAGCGGCTGCATTGGCCGGCCGCCTCCGCAGCCAACTGGTTGGCGTCGCCTACGCTGGCGGGCGTGTGCACCAGGTTGCTGTACACCACCGCCGAGTCGATGCCGCAGTAGTCCATCACCTCCAGCACCTGTGCGGCCTCCAGCGGCTGCATCCGGTCGCCGCCCCAGTACGGCCCCAGGCCGCAAAACGCGTCGATGATCTTCATCCGCCACCTCGCCCTTCAGCGCGCATACGCCTCGAACACCTTGCGGATCCCGGCGGCCGTCTCCTCCACGTCCTGATCGCTCCAGTGGCAACTCACCGGGAGCATCATGCCCGTCTCCAGCGCCCGCCCGTGGATGGGCGTCTGCGCGAGGGAATACTCATAGGAGCGTCCGTCAGGCTGGAGGAAAGGATAGCCGGCCCGAGCGCCGCTTAGCCACGGCCGCACGATCCGCCGCTGGAACAACCCCTTCTGGATCAGGTCATACTTGGAATAGGACCCAACCCCGATTCCCTCGGCCTGGATCGCCTTAACCACCTCGTCGCGGTCCACGCTCAGGTGCTCCGGATCCACGAACAGCGCCGTCCACCAATAGGTGCTGTAGCCGCCGGGAATCGGTTGGAGCATCTTGCCCCCCGGCAAGTCGCCCACGCGCTGCCTTAGCCGGTCGCCAACCTCGTGCACCCGCGAGGTGATCTCCTCCACCCGCTCTAACTGGGCGCAGGCCACCGCCCCCTGCAACTCGGTCATGCGGTAGTTCATCCCGTGATGGGCCTGGAGCAGCTCCAGGGAGAAGAAACGATCGTAGTACTTGTCGGCGTAATTGTGCGCGCGGCGGTAAAGCTCGGCGTCGTGGAGGGCCACGAAGCCGCCTTCGCCGGTGGAGATGTGCTTGAAGTCGTTGGTGGAGAAGCACCCGGCCGTGCTGAACGTCCCGACCCGCCGCCCGTGCAGCCGCGTGCCCCAGGACTGGGCGCAGTCCTCGATCACGGCGATGCCGCGCCCCCGGCAGAGTTCGACAATCTCGTCCACCGGCGCCGGATGGCCCGCCAAGTGGACCACCACCACCGCGCGGGTGCGCTCGGTGAGGCAAGCCGCCACGGTCCGCGCCGAGGGCTGGAGCGACCATTCGCAGTCGCAGAACACCGGCGCCGCCCCTTCCTCGATGACCCCGATCGCCGAGCCGGAGTCCGTATTAGGGGTGACGATCACCTCGTCGCCCGGCCCTATGCCGGCGGCGATCAACCCCAGGTGAACCGAGGCGGTGCCGCTGGTGCAGGCCACCACGTACGGGCAGCCGGTGTACTGCTTCATCATCTCGCAGGCGCGCTTGACAAACTGCCCGGCGCCGTAGAACAGCGTGTTCTGCTCCAGCGCCTGCTGGAGGTACTTCAGCTCATTGCCGGTAAAACGCTTGCCCGTGCCGTACGGCGCCGTCTTGGCTTTAGGGCCGCCGTCGACCGCCAACCGACTCGCTGACATGTTCCGTCGCTCCTTTACCTGCCCATGGGGCATGCCGACAGCTTACATGACTCGCGGCCGAAGCACCATCCGCGTGATCCACACGCCGTCATCCGGCGCCTCCCACCTGGAGCTTGAAAGAAGCCCTTCTGCGCCGCCGCCATCCAACTCCAGGGCCCACTGCCCCGCCAGGGATATAGCCTTCGTCTCCGCAGCCATCGCCGAGCATCCTTTCAGCATGCCCCCCCAAGGTCGCGATAGCTTGGCGACCTCTGCGGCCGTTCGCACGGGGCTGGTCCGACCCGTTGGCCTTGCCAGGCGCCCGCGAGCGCGTCACACTAGCAAGCGGCCGCCGGATTGGCGGCAATGCGACTAACGCCTGATCCTGCCCCTCGCTAGACGGTGCGCCGAGGCCGCCATGAGCAAGCGAGACGTCGTGATCGAAGCCCTCCGTTTTCGCCCCGTCCCTTACACCCCTTGGGACTGGGGCCCGACCAGCCAGTGCGCCCAGCGCCTGCGGGAATACCTGCGAACCGACAACCTGGAGCCGCTGCTGGATCCGCACTTCCTAAGCCTGGGCGCCGCCATCGGACGTTTCGAACCGGTGGATGAAAACCACGTCCGCGACCGCTACGGCGTGGTGTGGGACCGGACCGTGGACAAGGACATCGGCACGCCGTGCGACTGGCCCATCCGCACCCCAGCGGACCTGGATGGCTATGAGTTCCCCGATGCCGGCGATTCCTCCTTATATGCCGGCATCCCCAAGGCGATGGCGCGCCATCCCGACCGCTTCAGCATCTACTGCCTGGGCTTTAGCCTCTACGAGCGGGCCTGGACCTTGCGCGGGATGGTCGATCTGCTGATGGACATGGTCGAGCGCCCGGCGTTCGTCGAGCGCCTGCTGGACCGCATTGTTGAGCACAACCTTCAGCAGGTCCGCGCCGCCCTGCAACAGGGGGTGGACGCCGTGTACTTCGGCGACGACTACGGCCAGCAGAGGGGGCTGATCTTCGGCATCGACCACTGGCGGCACTTTATCAAGCCGCGCCTGGCCCGCATGTTCGCGCCGGTTCGGCAGGCCGGAAAGTTCGTCACGATGCACTCCTGCGGGTGCGTTCAGGAGCTCTTCGACGACCTGGTGGACATCGGGCTGAACATGTTCAACCCCTTCCAGCCGGAAGTGATGGACGTATTCGCCCTGCTGCCGCGATACCACGGTCGCCTGGCCTTCCACGGGGGCATGAGCGTGCAGAAGATCCTGCCGTTCGGCTCAGTAGACGAGGTGCGCCGCCAGACCCGCAAGCTCATCGAGGCAGGCCGGGCGGGCGGATACGTCTTCTCCCCCTCGCACTCCGTCCCCTACGACGTCCCGCCGCGGAATCTCGTCGCCATGGTCGAGGAACTGAAGTCTCAACCGGGGTATCGGCCGTAAGGCGGGCAATGGCCCGCGCTACCCTTGGTTATGTCCCCTGCCCTTCCTGGACCGCCTGTTCCTGAATGAGCCGCCGGCTGACCCACAACCCCAGCAGCGCGCCGCCGGCTCCAAACGTCAGCCAATCCACCGGCAGCGGACGCGACGGCACCGGCGCGTACGCCCACGCCAGCGGGCCGTTGGGATACTCCGCCGCCATCGCCAAGCCATACAGCACCAGCGCCACCAACAGCGGCGGCAGCATCGCCGCCCACTCTCGCCGCAATCCAAAGCTGCGGTGCGCCACGAACGACCCGGCCCCTAGCGACACCACCAACGCAAACGCCACCTGCTTGCGCTGGTCCGACTGGAGCAGCACCACCAGCCCCACCAGCGCCACCACCGCCGCCACGACCACATAGCCCGCGACGGCCCCCGCCGCGGAAGCCCCCGGCTGCCTCTGCCCCCCTGCGGTTGACAGGCCCGCGCCGGGCGCCTTGCCAGCCGTTTTGGGCGAGGATCCCCGCGGCAGGTCGGTCGCGACGGATGGCACATGGCCCGACCATACCCACCCCGGCCGGACCCGCTTCACACCCCGCCGCACCGCCAGGATGATTCCCCAGGCCAGCAGCCCCAGCACCCACAGCAGCAACACCTCCCCCATCAGGCCCAGATACACCATCGGAATGTCTTGCCCGCGGTACCACAGCAGCGACTCCAGGCGGCTGCTCCTCAGGCTCATGCCCCCGGCCACTAGCAGCACGGTTATCAGCACCGCGATCGGACGAACCGGCAGCATCACCGCCCCCAGCACCACCGCCAAGCCCAGCAGCACCAGCACGAACACGCCCAGGCGGGCCAGCCCATCCTGGAGGAACGTCAGCGGCGCCAGCGGCTCGTCCATCACGAGCAACGGCCCCAGCAACAGGTAGGCCACGATCATCCCCCCCACCGCCACCAAGCGGACCAAGTTCTTCTCCAACCAGAGCTGTCGTGGGTAATCCACTTGCGCCTCTAGGCTTGAAAAAACGTCACGACCGGCTATCTTTCAGTACAAGCCGGCATCCTACCTGCCGGACCCGGTAGAGGCAACCCATGAACAACGTCGTCAACCGCATCACCTCCCGCGCCCAGGCCGCGCAAAAGCACATCGTGCTTCCCGAGGCGGACGACCCCCGCGTCCTCCACGCCGCCCGGGCTATCGTTGACCGCCGCTACGCCCGCGTCACACTGCTGGGCAAGCCGGACGACATCCGCCGCCTGGCGGCCCAGGAGTCCGCCGACCTGTCGGGGATCGATCTGCTCGACCCCTTCGCCGACCCGCGCCGCGAGCACTACGTCCAAACGCTCCACGATCGCCGCAAGCACAAGGACCTAAGCCTCGAGGACGCCCACAAACTGCTGACACGGACGGTGTATTACGGCTCGATGCTGGTGAATGACGGCCGAATGGACGGCATGGTCTGCGGGAGCATGTGTCCCACCCGCGATACCGTCCGCAGCGCCCTGTTCGGGGTGGGCCTGACCCGCGGCAACAGGACCGTCAGCGCGTGCAGCCTGATGAACACGATCATCCCGGAGGTCGGCGTGGAGGGCACCATCGTGTTTGCCGACACCGGCGTCCTGCCCGAACCTACCGTCGAGCAACTGGCCGACATCGCCATCGCGGCTGCCCAGAGCTGCCGCGCGCTCCTGGACGTTGAGCCGTATGTAGCCATGCTGAGCTTTTCCACCAAGGGCTCGGCGTATAGCCCGGCCGTGCAGAAGGTGATTGACGCCACCAAACTCGCCCAGACCCGCCAGCCGGAACTGAAGATCGACGGGGAGCTTCAGGTGGACGCGGCGTTGATCCCCTCCATCGCCGAGCGCAAGGCCAAGAACTCGCCCGTCGCGGGCAAGGCCAACACGCTGGTCTTCCCCGACCTGTCCTGCGGGAACATCGCCTACAAGCTGGTGGAGCGCCTGGGCAAGGCTACCGCGCTGGGGCCGCTGTTGATGGGCCTGGCCAAGCCGGTCAACGATTTGTCCCGCGGGTGCAGCGTGGAGGACATCGTGCTGATCACGGCCATCACGGCCGTCCAGGCGGCCGCGCTGGGCAAGTAGTGCGTGCCAGGCGCCGTGCTTCCGCTTGCGCAAGACGTAGGGCGGGCAGGCTTGCCCGCGCAAGGCTACTGCGCCAGCAACTCGATAAGCGATCGCGCCTCGCGGACCAGGTGCGCCGGGTCGTCGCCGGCCACGAACTCCAGCAGCACCCATCGCGGCTGGCGGTCCTGGCGGGCCAGCTCAAAGTACTGTCGCCACTGGGCCTGACCCTCCGACAGCGGCAGGCGCCGGCCCTGGGGGTCCCAGTGATACACGTGCAGGTTCGCCAGCCAAGGCAGGACCGTTCGGAGCGAGTGGAGGTTCTGCTCCAGGCTGCACTCGATGGCCGGTTGCCAGTAGCAGCCCAGACCGGCGGCGGAGGCGCTTTCCAGCAGGTCCCGCGCGGAGGCCGGCGTGTCGGTCAGCGTCTGGCCGTGGAATTCGAACGCCACTTGTAGCCCCGCCCGCCCGGCCAGGGCGGCAATGCGGGCGGAATCCTCGCTGACCCGCCGGCGATAGTCGGCGTCGGCCTGAGCTGAGCCCCGCCGGCCCGCCCAGACGCGGATCATCGGGGCCGACAGCGCCAAGGCCGTCTCCAGCACCGCCTCAAAGCTGCCCGGCTCATCATCCCCCACGCGGTAGTAGCTGCCGTAGGAGCTGACGGCCAGGCCTGCCTTGGTGGTGGCGGCGGCAATCTCCTGCGCCAGGGCCACATCGCCGGGCGGCACGTGCACGTCGCCCCCCCACTCGATCCCCTCCAGGCGCGCCTCGCGGGCCAAGCGGAGCACATCCAGGGCGGCCAGTTTGCGAAACGTCACTGACGCCAAACCAGGGCGTAGCATGGGCCTGCTCCTGATCGTCCCAGCGTTGGGCACTACGTCTTGGCTGCCGCCACCAGATCGGAGAGGTTCTCGCGGATCTTCGTGAAGGCATCCACGATGTCTTGCAGGTCCGACGTGTCGGCCAGCAGGACGTTCTGGGCCATCCACATGCCGGTCTGCGTGCTGAGCCGCTCGGCGTGGGGCAGATGAAGATTGGCATAGTCCTGCACCGGGCCTTGGTAATACGGGCATGACAACGGACAGCCGGATGGCCCCTGCCGTGGATGCTTGGCGAACAGCGGCATGCGGTACAGCAGCGGCCAGACATCTCCGATCGGCACGCCCTCCGCTTGAAGAGCCTTAAGGAACGTGCCGCGGGGCAAGCCGTCCCACATGGATGGATCGTAGCGGATAATAAACAGGTGCCACGACCGCGGGCGGGCGCGCGGATCGTCCGGCGCCGGCTGCAAGCCCTCAATGCCTGAAAGCTGCCGGTTGAGCCAGTCGGCGGCCTCCATCCGCTGCTGGGTCTGGGCCTTGAGGCGACCCAGTTGCGCCAGCAGCACCGCCGCCTGGAGCTCGCTGAGCCGATAGTTGCTCCCGGGGACAAAGTGCTCGTACCAACCCCCCGTGCGCAACCGGCCCACGTTCACGTACGACCAGGCGGCGTCGGCCAGCTTCTCGTCGCAGGTCAGGATGATGCCCCCCTCGCCGGCGGTGATGTTCTTGGAGTGCTGGAAGCTGACCGTGCTGAAATCGCCGTAGGCCCCAATGCCCTTGCCGTTCCAGCTTGATCCCCAGCTATGCGCGGCGTCGTAGACGATCCGCAGATGGTGCTGGCGGGCCAGGGCCTCGAACTTCTCCATCTCCGGCGGCAGCCCCGCCACGTGCACGGGCATGATCGCCTTGGTGCGCGGGGTGATGGCCTTCTCCGCCGCGACGGGGTCCAGGTTGGCGCTGTCGGGATCGATGTCCGCGAACACCGGCACCGCATTGGCCCGCAAGATGCCTGCGGCCGTGGCCACAAACGTAAACGGCGCGGTGATGACCTCGTCCCCCGCGCCGATCCCCAGCGCCGACAGCGAAATCTCCAGCGCCGCCGAACCGTTCACGCAGCAGACGCCGTAGGCGGCGTCATGGTACTTGGCGTACTCCTGCTCGAACTGCTTGACCTTGGGACCGCCCCCATACCAGATGTCGCCCTGGAGCACCTCCCGGACTTGCCGCTCCTCCTCGGCTCCGGCTACCGGCCATCGCGGCCAGGGCTTCTTGCTGCGTATCTTCTTGCCACCCAGGACAGCCAGCTTGGACATTGCGACCACTCCTTTAAAGCAACTTAGCCGCCTTGGCGCGAACGCCGGACGGGCCTGCCGGCGAGCTTCAGGGCGTTTTCAAAGTATATCTTATCCCGGACGCCTCGGGGCAGGTCCAGCGTCCGGAGGAAGTCGTGCAACTCCGAGCCGTAGTAGTCCCTGCCGAACATCAGCCGGTCGGCGAACTCGGTCAGGAATCCCGCCGCGTGGGTCGGGTCGCGATCCAGGGCGAAGCGCCCCGAGCCGCCGGACAGGTCGGCATGGAGATTCGGGTACTTCCGCATCAATTCCTGGATGCGCCCGCCGGGGGTCACCGGCCCCTTGGGGTAGATGTCACAGGCGGCGGCCTCGTCGCCGCTGATGTGGCGCCAGAAGCCCGGCGCGTGGCCCACGAAGATCGTGCCCGGGCAGGCCTGTATCGCCCGTTCCAAGTTGTCCACGGTCCCCCCATACCACTCCTTCCAGTAGGATGTCTTGCCATCGGCCTTGGGCATGTACGGGATGTCAATGTGGAACGTCACGGGGCAACCCAGCTTGCCGGCCAGGCGGAACAGGTTCAGGTTCCGGGGGTCGTCCATGAGCAGGCGGAACTTCCACTCCCCGCACACCCGCACGCCGTGCATGTGATACGCGGCCTCGAACTGTCCCGTCGCGCCCGGGAGGCGAGGGTCGGGGCAATAGCCGACGATCACCCGGTCCGGATGCCGGTCGCGCAGGATCAGCACGTCCTCCAAGGTCATCCCCGGGTGCGTACCGTCCACGCGGACGCGGGTGGGGTTCAACGCCTTCATGTCAAAGCACGGCTCATCGGGCGGGATCTCCCAGGTCAGCACCCAGGCGAAGTCGATGCCCTGCTCATCCATGTCGGCGATCAGGCCGGCGTCGTTGCGGCCATGCCAGAAGACGTGCTGGTGTGCGTCAATGATCACAACGTCACCTCTTGGCCCGTCGAGCGGCTGCGATTGGCCGCCTCCATGATCGCCACCAGCTCCAGCATCTGCTCGCGGGGCACGGGCTGCTCGCCCTTGGCCAGGCCAGCCAGGATGGTTTCCAGCAGACCCACGTAATACGGGCGGCGATTGGCGTTAATGTCGATCTGCTGGACGGAATCGGCGCGGTGCAACGCCGCCCCGAAGCTCCCGTGCGCCCCCTGAAGGCCGCGGATGAACGCCGATCGGCCGTCGCCCCACTCCAGGCAGACCAGGGTGTTGGGGCCGGTGCTGACGGCGCGGACGCCCCGGCAACCGGCGCCCAGCGCCGTTACCACCATCTCCACGCAGTGCACGCCATACCAGAACAGCCCCGGCATGGCGGGCTCCTCGGCCACGGGGCCATACACGTCGATGGCCATGAGTGGCTCGCCGGCCAACGCCTGCCGGAAGTTGTCGGCATAGCGCAGGGCCGAAGAGCACATCAGCGGCACGCGGGCCTGCTGGGCGGCCCGGACGATCCATCGCGCGTCGGCCAGGCTGGTCGCCAGCGGCTTGTCGATGAACGTCGGTTTGCCCAGCGGCAGAATCTGCTCGAAGAGCTGGCGGTGCTGGCGGGCGTCCACCGCCGTCATCAGCACCAGGTCGCACTCGCCGGCAACCTCGGCCGCGCTGCCGACGATCTTTACCCCCCACTCATCACGGAGCTGGCTGGTGAACTTCTCGACCCGGCTGTAGCTCCAGTGGAAGTCGCTGGGCAGGCCGGGAAAGCCCACGGTCATCTTCGCGCCGGCCAGATGGTGCGGGTCGGAGGCGTCGTTGAGAAGCTTCGTAAAGACGATCGCGTGCGAGTTGTCCAGCCCGATCAGGCCGACCTTCAGCGAATCCGGCATCGGCGCCTCCAATGCAGTTCCGTAAGCGGCCCGGCCACACTATCATTCGCGGCAGGCAGCGGCAAATGGATTCGGCGGCCCAAGGAGCGATCCGGTGTCGGACGACCGGTTTGTCGATCTACAGGTCAACGGATACGTCGGGGTGGACTTCAACTGCGGACAGGTGACGCCGCGGCAGTTGCATGACGTATGCCTGGCCCTGCGGCGCGACGGGGTCGAGCGCATCCTGGCGACGGTGGTGACCAACGCCCCGCAGCGCATGTGCGCCGCCCTGAGGAACCTGGCCGGCCTGCGGGAAAAGGATGAGCTAGCCCGCGAGCTGATCGCGGGGTTCCACGTCGAAGGCCCGTTCATCAGCCCGCTGGACGGCTTCCGCGGCGCCCACCCCCTGGAGCACGTCCGCCCGGCCGACCTGGACCAGGCGCAACGCCTGCTGGATGCGGCCGGGGGGTTGGTGAGGGTGCTGAGCCTGGCCCCGGAGCAGGACGACGGCTTGCGCGTTACGCGCCGGCTGTCCGAGCATGGCCTGGTGGTTTCGATGGCGCACACCGACGCCCCGCTGGAGCTGCTAGAGGAGGCCATCCAGGCCGGGGCGCGGATGTTCACGCACTTGGGCAACGGCTGCCCGCTCCACCTGCACCGCCACGACAACATTATCCAACGGGTACTGTCCCTCGCGGAGCGGCTGACGATCACGTTCATCGGCGACCTGGTGCACGTGCCGGAACCCGCGCTGGGCAACTACATCCGTCTGGTTCCGCCGCAAAACCTGGTGGTGGTGACGGACTGTTCCAGCCCGGCCGGCGGGCCGCGGGGGCGATACCGCTTTGCCGGATGGGAGGCCGAGGTGGATGAGTCGGGGGCGATGTGGTCGCCGGATCATGCGCACCTGTTGGGTTCGGCCGCAACGATGCGGACGTGCCAACAGAACCTGCGCCGCCTCGGGCTTTCGGAGGGCCTGATCCGCCAGGCGTTGTGCGACAACCCCGCCCGGCTAATCTTGCGGGGCGCGGCCAGCCATCCCTGATGCACCTTAAGACTCCAGGGCCCGTTGATCCAGTAGAAGCCACAGCACGGCTGCCGCCGCTGCCGCCGCGAGGAGCCAAAGCGTTGCGGGAACAATCCACGTCGACACGCACGACGCCGCTTCCTGAAACAACCCTCCCAAGTCTACGGTGGTCCAAGGCCAAAGAGGTGACGGTGACATAGATGCCCACAGCCCCCCCACCACTATCGCCAGGGCCATGTAGGCCAGCAATTCCATCACCTCTGACCGGCGCTGTTGCGCCAGGACCAGCCTGATCTGCTCGATTTGGACTTGCCGCAGGACCTTCTGGACAAACGCAGGGCGCTGCGGTTCCTCCCGCAGGCGCAACCCTTGCTTCAGAAGCGCGTCGAACTCGCTGGCATGCTCGGGCCTGGTCTTCATAGCCTGCCTTCCCAGAAGGCCGACAGCGATTCCTTCAATCGCTTCCGACCACGAAAGAGATATGTCTTCACGGTACCCGCTGGCGTCTGCATGATATCGGCAATCTCGCCAATGCCCTTGTCTTCCCGGTAGAACAGTATGATTGCCAGCGCCCACAGGCGCGGCAGGCGCTGCACTGCCTGCCAGATCATCTCCGCCAGCTCATCCTCTTCAATAGCGGCCTCGGGAAGCTTGGTCCGCGGATGCTCCACCTGGTCAAGCCTATCCAGCCACGCTGTCGGCTCGCGACGTTTCCGCAGGTAGCTTACCGCGCGCCGGTAGGCGATGCTCCACAGCCACGTGCTCAGCTTGGCCTGTTCGCGAAAGGAATCAAGGTTCTTATAGACGGCCATGAATGTTTCGCTGGCGACGTCCTCGGCCTCAGTGTCCCGCAGACCCAGCGTGCGACAGCACAGGAATACCAGAGGGTGATAGCGGCGGACCAGTTCGGCAAAGGCCGAATCCTCTCGCTGTCCGAGCCGCCTAAACCACCCCTCATCCGGACGCTCTGTCGGCTCATCCCGCAGAGAACAACTCCTTCTATGCCCGTTAGTCTCCCACGGAAGTCGTCCGGTTTCACCAAAATCGGTGAAACCAAGCCTGACCCAAAAGCGACTTACTGGCAAAGGACGCGTAGTCCACGACCACGACGTTGCGCCAAATGAAAGGTTAACCATGGGACCAAAACTTATTGCATGCTTAGACTCGGGTACAGCTGCGATCGCGCTCACGTTCCTCTTTCTGGCCATAGCATGGAGCATCCCCTTCCTGGTTGTCCTCATGAAGGAACGTTACAGGCACAGAGAGATATGTCTGGCCGTGGAGAAGGGTCTGGAGCCTTCGGAAATTCGGGCAATAGTGGGAATGGTCCGCCGCAGACAAGCGCTTGCCTGGATCCAACAGGTCGGTGTCGGACTGTTCCTGATACTGGTGGGCGTGGCATCGCTTGTCCGCATGGGCATCAGCGGCGATTGGAGCGGTTTTGCCGAAGGGAGGCGATCCTTCTGGGTCACCATCCTCGCCTTGGCGGCTGGGGGCATGGCGACCGTCATGGGACTACTGGCCCGAAACTCCGAACAGCGACGTGCCAAGAACGGAGAACCGGCATGAAGAATGACCTGGACCCCGTTTACCCGCGTTGGCGACAAATTGGCCCCCCAAGGCCATCCTGGCTGGCATGCCCTTGCGCTCCCCTCGGCAGAAGGTAGTAGGCGACCATACGACCCAGGGCATCCGATGGCTACGCACGAGTTCAAACCGGGCACCCAAGAGCGGATTTATTAGATGCTAGGCCCTGCAACTGGACTCTGTCGTCAGCCAGGCGATCCACATGTGCTGGGCGATGCTCCTCGAACCCAATCGCAGCGTCGAGGAAACCGGAAAGCGCGTGCATCGCATCCTGGAACACGCACTGGATGACCTCCGCGACGATGGCCAGGTGATTCTGGGGTCCCAGAGCCGGTTCACGACCGTGGCAGGGGCATCCCCGCAAGGGGCCCCTCGGGCTTGCCCCTGCGTTGCAGGGCGTCTCGGCCCGCCGGCGCGTATCCGCCGGGCGAGACGCCCGCAGGATGAATGGCCGACAGGACCGTGCGGCGTTCCGAAGCAGCCTCGCGCAGCCTTTTACGCCTTGCGCTTAAGCATCCTGACCTGGGTGCCCACGGGGTTGTACTGGACCTGGTCCATGTAGGCCCGCATGAGCATGATCCCCCGTCCGGAGGGTTTTTCCAGGTTCTCCTGGGTTGTTGGGTCGGGTACCGAGGCCGGGTCAAACCCGCTGCCCTGGTCGGCGACGGTGATCTCGACCTGCCGGGAGTCGACGTCCATGCCGATGGAAATGGTCTTGCGGGGATCCAGGCGGTTGCCATGCTTGATGGCGTTGGTGACGGCCTCCTCGACGGCCAGTCGCACGGCGAAGCGCGACCCCTCGCTGTAGTGGTGCTCGGCGATGGCGCCCAAGAGGAAGCTCTCGACCCGGCGGGCCGACTCGAAGTCGGACGGTATCACCATGCGGTAGTGGGCCAAGGCAACCTGCCTGCCAACCGGCGCCGCTGATGCCTAGCGGAGACTGTCCATCGCTTCCTGGCGGCTGGGGAGGATCGTGAAGATTTCGTTGAGCCGCGTGATCACGAAGACTTCGTAGATGCCCGGCTGAATCCCGCAAAGCCGCAACTGCCCGTTGCGCTCGCGGATCCGCTTGTGCAGCGTAATCAGCATGCCCAGCGCGCTGGAGGACATCTGCGCCACGTGGGAAAAGTCCACCACCATCCGGGGGTTGGGACCGCGGGCGGCCAGCGCGTTGACCTGCTCGCCGATGCGGGAGATGGCGACCTCGTCCAGCAGCTTCTTCTCGGCCAGTTCGACCACCATCAGGCCGTCCTCGAATGACACGACCAGGCGCGGGCTTTGCTCGCTCATCGCGGCAGACTCCTTCGGCTGGGCAACACAACGGGATAGTAGGACCGGCCCGCGGGGATTGTCAAGCCCGCCCCCCTGGAACTTTGCCCATATCCCCACGACCTCCGAATGATGACGCTAACAGCCCGTTGAAGAATCCCGTTTTCCCGTGATGGCTTCAGGCAGCCACGGGCAGGGCTTGGCGCGGCGAGCCGGGGACGAGG